>Ga0194127_10000049_pt1 | contig 160386 bp, 124 predicted proteins | sample TA2KigC100mmetaG_FD_148624 | JGI IMG/M metagenome (GOLD analysis project Ga0194127, IMG submission 148624) | Freshwater microbial communities from Lake Tanganyika, Tanzania - TA2015036 Kigoma Deep Cast 100m | ecosystem: Environmental > Aquatic > Freshwater > Lake | place: Tanzania: Lake...
GGGGCAACTAGCCACAGTTGCCGCTGGAGCTATTTTTCATTACCTCTCAGAAAACCAACAACAGCAACTCGGACACATCACTAGCATAGGTCAGATAGCGCCAGACCATTATATGTGGCTCGATCGCTTTACGGTGCGCAACTTAGAACTCATTCATTCTCCACACGAAAACGCGAGTACACTTGCACACATCCTCGATCAGACTAAAACCCCGATGGGTGGTCGTTTGCTCAAAAGATGGTTGGTTTTGCCGCTCAAAGAAAGACAGCCAATTGAGCAACGGCATCAGGTTGTTATGGCATTAAAAAATGAAATTGATATTCACTTTGAACTCGATGAACGACTCCGAGAAATCGGCGATCTAGAAAGACTGATCTCAAAAGTTGCCGTCGGAAAAATCAACCCAAGAGAAGTTCAACATTTAAAACGCACCCTTCAACAAATACAACCCATTCATGCGCTATTGGGGCCTGTTGACAACATTAGCCTACAAAGCTTGCTTTCCAAGTTAGATGCCTGTTTTCCACTCATTGACCTCATCGAAAGCAACCTTGCCCCAGAAACTGCTATTCAAATTGGTAAAGGTCCTGTCATCAAAGATGGTCGCGATGCCCAACTCGATGAATTACGCAAAATTTCAACGAGTGGCAAAGATTATCTAGACCAAATTCAGGAAAGAGAAATTGAAGCTACCGGTATTTCGAGCCTTAAAATTGCATTCAATAACGTATTCGGTTACTACATCGAAGTACGCAATACGCACAAAGATAAAGTACCGGAAAACTGGATTCGTAAACAAACTTTGGTTTCCGCCGAGCGCTACGTTACCGAAGAACTCAAAGACTACGAACAAAAAATCCTTGGAGCCGAGGAAAAAATCCTGCAAATCGAGCAAAACCTCTACCAACAACTCGTATTTGCAATGGCTGATTTCATCGATCCAATTCAAAAAAATGCACAGCTTTTGGCACAGCTCGACTGTCTTTTTTCTTTTGCAAAAGTGGCTACTGCCAACAACTATTGCCTTCCAACGCTTACCGATGGTTTCGAACTCAGCATTAAAGAGGGGCGGCATCCCGTCATCGAGCAGCGTTTACCAATCGGTGAACAGTATATATCAAATGACATCCGCCTAGCTAACGATAGCCTACAAATCATCATGATTACCGGCCCAAACATGAGTGGTAAAAGTGCCATCTTACGCCAAACTGCACTTATCGTGCTGATGGCCCAGATCGGTTCTTTTGTGCCTGCAAGCAGCGCACAAATTGGAATTGTTGACAAAATTTTTACCCGTGTGGGTGCCTCAGACAACATTTCTTCGGGTGAATCCACCTTTATGGTCGAAATGAATGAAACCGCCAGCATTCTCAATAATATTTCTGAACGCAGCCTGATTTTACTCGATGAAATTGGACGCGGCACAAGCACTTATGATGGCATCTCCATTGCTTGGGCAATTACCGAATTTTTGCACGAAAACCCTAAAGCCAAAGCCAAAACCCTTTTTGCAACACACTACCACGAACTTAATGAAATGGCCAAGCGCTTTGAGCGTATCCACAATTTCAATGTGAGCGTTAAAGAACTGGGAACCCAAGTTTTGTTTTTAAGAAAGCTCGAGAAAGGTGGTTCTGCGCACTCTTTCGGGATTCATGTAGCCAAGCTCGCCGGAATGCCTGCCCCAGTAGTTAAACGAGCAGAGTCTGTGCTCAAAGACCTCGAAGCCAGTCATGCCGCGGTGGGTGGCTCGAAACAACAAAAGTCCACTAAACCAGCTGTCGAACAAATTGGCCATGATGTTCAGCTCAGCTTTTTTGCGCTAAATGATCCTGTTTTACAACAAATTCACGACGAACTTGTCCAAACAGACATCAATGCACTAACTCCTGTTGAAGCCTTGCTCAAACTCAATGAAATTAAAAAACTGACAGGTGCTTAGATTCCTTTACATTCTTTTGGTCTTTATTTTTAGTGCTTGTTCACTTGAAGAAATCAAACCTTCTCAAAACAAGCAACTCATTATTGCTCAAAACTTTATGAGCAAAAATCAACAAGCGATCTTACAAAAGATGGCCAAACGGAAGCAGATTCAACTCACGATCAAAAAATGGAGCGCACTACAGATTCGTAAGCAAATTCAACAAAAACCATGGGATCCAGGTTTCGATCTCATTATGCTGGACGGCATTTTAGAACAAGCGGTCATTGAACGGCTTCAATTCCAATATAAGGAACCGCAATTCGGAATTATTCCACTTGGCGTATCCTATGTTCCAGATAGCGTTGTGAAAGTCAAACATTTCAAAGACCTTTCAACAAAATATCTTTGGGCCCCTGCCGATGACAAAGTAAAAGCTATACTCAAGCTTCATTTGGCCTATGCTTACCGCAAAGGGGATGCAGACAAAAAGGTGAATTTGGCTTACCTCGATTTACTCCATAGATTTAAAGATCACGAGCTCCTATTCGATACCTATCAGCTCCAAAACACACTATTACTTTGTCGTTTGGATACACACCTTCATTACCTTAAAAAAGAAGTCAAACGACGCCAATTTACCTATGCGCTTCAAGCGCCAAATGCATACTATGCAGATTACATGGGCTTGTATATAATTGAGCAATGTTCAAGCTATAGTCTAGCCAAGCAATTCGTACAATACCTTCACTACCAACAAGACCATCAAGCTGCATTTCGAAATGCATTTGGGTGCATCAAAAAGTCAAAAAAACAAAAACACACCCCTATTAAAGAATTACTAAAGTACCGCGATAAATGACACCTATTTGACATTAAATCCTGAAGAGTTCATTAATTTTGTAAAAAAATTAACTATGTATCCAGCAGAACTTGTTCAACCCATGAAAGAAGACCTTACCAATGTAGGGTTTGAAGAATTACTAGATGCCGCTGCCGTAGATGCAGCCATCTCAACTACCCCAGACACACTCCTCGTGGTGGTCAACTCCGTATGCGGATGCGCAGCTGGCAATATGCGCCCTGGTGTAAAATTATCTATCCAAAACGATAAAAAACCAAGCAAACTTACGACTGTATTCGCCGGTGTAGACCAGGACGCTGTTGCCCAAGCCAGAAAATACTTTCTCCCTTATCCACCGTCCTCACCATCGATTGCGCTGTTTAAAGATGGTAAATTGGTTCATTTCCTCGAAAGACACCACATTGAAGGAGGCAGCGCCCAAATGATTGCCGCTAACTTACAAGCTGCATACGACGAATTCTGCTAGTCGACCCTAAAAAGGGCGGCCGCAATGCCATCCGCATGTAACTTGCCTTCTTCGGTAAGCACCATGCTTTTTTCATTGATGAGCAACCAATTCAAGCGCGCAAATTCTTCAATTTGCGCGCTTTCTTTTTGTGTCCAGTTTGCTTCAAACTTGGATAAATCGAGGCCCCAAATAGTTCGCAATCCCAATAAAATCTGTTCATTGCGGCGTTCATTGGCCGTGAGTATTTCCGTTTGGTACCAATCTTCATTTTGCCCCACACCTTTTATATAAGCCGAGTTATTGGCAACATTCCAGCGGCGCGCTTGCCCATTGAACGAATGTGCCGATGGGCCAATACCAATGTAGGGTTCAAAACGCCAGTAAGCGCTATTGTGCTTGGAATGAAACCCTGGTTTTGCAAAATTCGAAATCTCATAATGTACAAAGCCCGCTTGTTTTGCATATTCCAATAGCGTTAAAAATTGATCGCTTTGCAATTGTTCATTTGCTGGTTGCAGCGCCTTTTTACGTACCAAATGCTGAAGTGCTGTTTTGGGTTCTATCGTAAGACAATATGCCGATAAGTGTTGGATATTTAGTTTGAAAACTTGATCAAGTGCTGCTGACCAATCCGCAAGCGATTGATCAGGCAAGCCGTAGATCAGATCAATACTGATGTTGTCAAAGCCCATTTGTTGGGCTAATGCCACGCCCGTTAATCCTTGCTGTACGTTGTGGGCTCGGTTCATCCAAGACAAGTTCTCATTTGAAAAGGTTTGAAGCCCTATACTCAAGCGGTTGATTCCAACATCCTTCCACAACTTTAAATGCTGTTCATTGATGTCCTCCGGATTAACTTCAAAAGTGATTTCACAATCATCGAAAACAACATAATGCTTACGAATTGTTGCAAAGAGCTGCTCTAATTCTGCGCGATGAAGTATACTAGGCGTGCCTCCGCCAAAATAGATTGTTTGTAACGGTATTTGGTGAGAATGCGAACGAATTTCAAGCTCTTGAATTAAAGCATTCTGAAGTTGAACGCGATAAGACTCAAAAGTCGTAGAAAAATGAAAATCGCAATAGGTGCAGCGCTTGCGACAATAAGGAATGTGCAAGTAGAGCCCATTCATTGATGCAGCGGTTATTGCTTTATAAATTGCTTTTGAATAGTCGTTCCTTCCGGACAAACCAATTGAATGATGTATGTTCCGGCGCTCAGTCGTTGGATGTTTAGCTCAGCACCCAAAGCTTCTTTTTGTTCTGAAAGGAGCAATTTACCACAAACATCACGAACTTGGATAGTCATATTACTGGCATTAAACCAATTGATATGTAATACAGATTGAGCTGGATTCGGATACAACACAAAGTTCAAATTACTTGCGTCTAGGCCTGCGTCGTCAATGTTGCGAACCACGGCGGCTAAGCTGTCACCGAAATCAGCAGCAGTAAGCGTAAAAATGTTTGTGCCATTCTGATCGGATAAAACCAGGTTACCATCTGTTCCACCCCATTGGGATGCCCCTAAGCCATCTCCATAAAAATCGTAAATCACGAATGTGTAGCATTCAAATGCCGTCAAAGGAATATCGTAATTGTATGTGGCATTATTCTGTAATGGGTTGGTGGCATCATTTGGAGCAGGAAAACCTCCGGTGCCAAAATTACCTGCAACATTTTCATTGCCTTCTGCCCAAACTACTGCTCCTGAGGCATTGCGCAATTCGACATAGGTTTCATCGGCATAATCGTCCGTTACCAAAGTTGCCTTCAACAAATCGATTGTTTCTGGCACAGCGGTAACGGTAGTATTGGCGGTTGTTTGGTTGTTGGTTGCGTTTTCGTCTAGTCCTTGATTTGGGTTGCTAACTGTAGCGCTGAATGTATGGTTTCCGGCAGCAAGCTGTACGGTTGGTAAGGAAATAGACTGGGACTGCCATTGCGCTAGCGTGCCTGACCACAAATATTGTTGCACGGGGCCATTGTCAATTTGGTAATCAATTTGAGCACTCGTAAGTGAGGTAGTTCCGACATTCATTAATGAAAAGCTTGGCAAGTAGTTGTCTCCACACAAGGCCTGTGCAGTAAGTTGTGCGCTAGAAAGTGCCGCATCTAAAGCAACAACTGTAGTATTGTTAGGATCAAAGCCATCGATAAAAGCAGCGCCAGAATTGGATGGATCTAACCAGAATTTGAGTTGGTTGGTGCTATTGCTGCCAGCAGGCGCCCACGAATTAGCAACGCGGCCATAATAGTCTGGTGCACTTAAATTCTGGCAAGATGCTCCGCCACCCCAGAGTTGACCAATAATGCGGTGATTTTGATCAAATAACGGAGAACCAGAAGAGCCGCCTTCCGTAGTCGTGTTGCGATCCCACTCTACGGTCCAGGTTGAATTGGCTTCTGAAGAGCCCATTGCTTGTGAAATAGATGGAGCAGCATCGTCAAAAGCAATTTTCTTGATGTCGCCTGATGGGTGATGAACACAAACTGTCGCTGTTGGAATTGTCCCAGAATTGTCCCAGCCTGAAAAATAAGGATTGTAGTCTAAAGGAACTGTACCATTGACCAAACCGCCAGTGATTTCAACCAAGCAAAAATCTGAAGGCGTGCGTCTGGAACGCAAAACAGCACCACTCAAGGATTGAAAAGTAGGTGAAGCCGCTGGGTTTGGACATGCTGTTGACTGCCAGTTGAAGCGGAAAAGCCATGTTGCGGGATTACTGTAACAGTGATTTGCAGTCAATACATATGGTTTGCCATCGTTCTGTGTGTTGTTAATGAGCGCTCCGGAACAAAACCCGCTGCTCCCAGAAACCAACATGACTGCACTATTGCGTTGTTGGGTCCAAGGCAAACCGTCAGGGCAATTGACATTCATATTACAAGAGCCAGAGCTGCCAAATGCCTTTTCAATAAATTCATTGGCAGTACGATAACCATGGGTTACCGTCGCCAACTGAACATGGCCAATTTGGTTATGTGGTGCAACATAATACTCGATTGTTACTTCTTGCCCAGGAAGAAGTTCGGTGCCTAGTTGCCCATCATAAATATGTGCTTGCGTAAAGGCGCCAAGAATGAAATCTTTGCTCGGATTGTAAACAAATAACTGATTGCCTTCAGGTATCGTGGTTTGTTCAAAAGTAAGGTTAACAGTCAGGGCATTTTGGCATTTTACCCGAAGCATCCAGAGTTTGGCGCCGTTTGGTAATTCATACCAAACCCCCGAACTAGCTGTATTCAAATTCGTGTAGTTATTATAACCAAAACGCCAAGGTGCAATTCCTTGGTCATCTATAAGGGCATCTTCGGCTTGAAGCGCAGCAATATTGGGCTCTTCATATAACCAAAGAGGGATTGCTTTCTGGTCAATTATTTGCTTAGTTGATATAGGTAAGCCGCCGTTTCCTTGAATTTGAGCAAAAAGGTGGGTTGTCAATAAAATAAAGAACAGCGAATAAATAGTTTTCATGGAGAGCAAATTAAGTCAGTTTACGTTGTCGAAAATAGTGTTTTTACACCAAGTTGAACGTGCCTAAGACGAAAAAAATACCTTACAAGTTGTATCTTTGTGTTATGTCCAAACCATTTGTTGTCGGAATATGCGGAGGAAGCGGTGCTGGTAAAACAACCTTGCTCAAACGCTTGTCTGAAACTTTTCTGGGTGCAAGCACTGCGGTGTTTTCCATGGACAACTACTATTTACCTTTTGATCAGCAGTCTAAAGATGTCAATGGCATAGTCAATTTTGATCTGCCAAGCGCGTTAGACCATCACAAATTAAGTGCGGATCTCGAAAAGCTCATCTCCGGATATCCTATCGAAGTGCGCGAGTATTTTTTCAATGTCCAAGGTAGCAAAAGCGTGTTGCTCACCATTCAACCCAGTGACATCATTATCGTGGAAGGGCTTTTTACGCTACACTACCCCGCGGTATTTTCACAACTGAACTACAGTATTTTTGTCGATGTTGACCATGGCACACAACTTGATCGCAGAATTTACCGCGATCAAGAAACACGAGGCTATAAACGATCAGAGATCATCTATCAATGGGAAAATCATGTAATACCTTGCTATCAACAATTCATTGAGCCTTACAGACATGCCGCGGACTTTATCTACTTCAACGACCACCGTGCTGACGACTATTTCTTGCGTTTAAGCGAACAACTGCGTACCTTGGTACCTGATCGCTTTTTGTAATGAACGCCCTAATCCTATTTCTTCGTAATTGGAAATTCAGCCTTCTGGGTTTTATCTGTTTGCTGACCGGATCTTACCTCCTAATCATTGACCACTCCCAAGCATTTGATATCAAAGCCGTACAACAAGAATTTAGCACACTAGAGCAACAAGAAATCAAGTATGCAAACACTTTACTAAAGAAAGTAAAAACCAAGCAGCGTCTACCACAAGAATCAAATTTAAATTATCACCTTTATGATAAGGATGTATTGTTTGGTTGGAGTAGTAATCAGTTGCCGATTGGACGCTACAAAACAGCGCTTTTCCCGGCAAATGGCCTCATCAAACTAAACAACGGGTGGTATTACTGTCACACAGTGAAAGACGGAGACCTTGCTTGTTGTGTGAGCTTTTGTTTGCTAAGAGAATACGAATTCAGCAATGCTTATCTGCAGGCTGTTAATCCAACATATTGGAAACAAAAATTTCAGATTAATCTCAATAGCTCCAAACAACAAGCCATTACCGACCGAAATAGCAATGTTGTGTTTTACGCCAGTCCGCTGCCAATGGATAATGCCCCCATTAGTAGCCATTGGGCGCCATTTTTCTTTTTAATTGCCGGTTTTCTTTTGTATTACCAGTTACAGCAATTTTTCCAAAATAATATATGGGGAAATCTATTTCTTCTCTTGAGCTTGGTATTGGCAAGAACTGCAATCTACGAAATTCATTGGCCTTCAGATTGGCTACAAAGTGATTGGTTTTCGGCTGGTTTTTTTGCTTACAACGAATGGTATCCCGACTTTTTTGCCTTTGTAGTGAATAGCTTTTGTGTCATTTTTGGCCTCCGCTTTGTTTTTGCCATTTTTCGCATTCTTGACAATAAATGGCTTTCAGCACTGTCCTTTTTTATTCCCTTCTTTTGTTGGCTTTGGATTGATGGGCAACTGTATCTTATCGTTGAACATTCCAATATTCCGCTCAGTTTTGAACACTTGTTCGACATTAGGCTGAGCACTTATTTTTTCTTTGTGCTGCTTGGTTTCTTTTTATACACGTACCAAAAATCCGTTTACCAAGCACTGCAACTCAATCAAGGGCAACCCCGGTTGCACAACCGCTACTTAAAATTCTTTTTGCTTGCAGCTCCCTTTTCTGTTCTCCTCTTCGGAGAGCTCAATTGGATGAATATTCTCCCGATTTTAATTATTGGTATCCATCTCATTTTTGAACAGGCCAATCATACATCTTGGTATAAACTAAGTAGTCAACTGCTCATTTTGAGCATCAATGCCGCTGTTCTCGCTATTTATTTACAAACGCTTCAAGCCAATAAAGACCAAGAGAATCGTATTTTATTTGCACAGCAACTCGCACTTGAGCGCAACATCAATTTAGAACTTGCATACGCAGAAATTGCCCCCAATCTCAGTGAAGAAAAATGGCTACAAACAGACTTCGATTCGCTACGCAAACAATTCACAAAAGTAGGTTTTGAGCACCTACTTACGCAACGTTTTTTAAGTGGGATTTGGGATGGTTTCGACATAGATGCTGATTTATATGACCTTGCAAAAAATCCTTGCTTTGGTGCGGACAGCACAAGATTAGATCGGCTTCAAAATTTAGTGCAAATACACGGACAGCCGTCTGATATACAAGATGGTATATATTTCATGCCCCATGAAGAAGAAGGCCTCAGTTATGTCATCTTACTGCGCATCAATTCTCAACGAAATTTAGCAATTACATTGGTTTCAAAACGCATTCCCGAAGAAATTGGCTTTCCAAGATTGCTTATTTCAGACCAAGCTGGAATATCTAGTAGTCTGGAGCAATACGCCATTGGGAAGTATGCAGAAGGCCGACTTATTCATCAGTCAGGGAATTACAATTACCCCTTACGCCTAGGTAATATAAAGGCTCTTGCAAAAAGGCAATCTTCATTTGAAGCCAACGGCTACACCCACGTGATAATTGGCCAACACACCGGGTCGGCTATTGTGATTTCTACACCACAGCGCAATTGGTTTACTAATGTTACCGGTTTTGCTTTCCTTTTTGTTTTTTGGGGACTTCTTTTGCTATTGCATAATATCTTAAAAGCGCTTTTTCATCAACAAAGCGCACAATGGTCTTTGTCATTTAAAGTTCAAATAGCGTTTCTCATCATTCTCGGACTCTCTTTGTTTTTGTATGGTTTGGGTAGTTCTCTTTTTATAGGAAAACAATTTGATAATTATACCCAACAAGCACTCAAAGAAAAACTAGATGCCATCCAAACAGAACTAAAGAACCCGACCAATCGACTCGATACCCTCGATGCGGCAGTAATAGGTAGGCCACTCGAAACCAAACTAGCAAAATTGTCTAGTGTATTCAAAACTGATTTATTTGTCTTTGACAGCGAAGGTTTCTTAATTGCGTCGTCTAGACCGAAACTTTTTGCCTATGGTCTCATCGGTGAACACATGAACCCCAACGCCATGGACGCTTTGATTGGGGCCAATCAAAGTTATTTTTCGCACCAAGATCAAATTGGTACACTCACATACAGAAGCGCTTATTTACCCATTATCAACTATAAACGACAACAAATTGGTTTTATCAACTTACAATTATTCGGTCAACAAGAGGCGTATGAACAACAAATCGAGAATTTTTTTAAAGCGGCCATTAACGTATTTGTATTACTGCTGGCCATTTCGGTTTTTATTGCTTTGGTAGTGAGCAATTGGCTTATTGGACCCCTTCAAGTAGTCGCAAGATCAGTGCGGGCATTAGAATTCGGTAAAAACAATCAAAAAATCACTTACCATAATCAAGATGAAATCGGCCTTCTCGTTAAAGCCTACAATGAAAAACTGACAGAGCTTGAGCTCGCGGCAGGTCAAATTGCACGTAGCGAGCGCGAAAGTGCTTGGCGCGATCTCGCACAACAAATTGCACACGAGATTAAAAACCCACTTACACCGATGAAATTGAGTATTCAACATCTCTTGCGCAAGATTGAAATGCAAGATGCAACTGCGCCGCAACTTGTCCAAACCACACTTCCGGGCCTCATCGAACAGATTGATGCATTAGCTCGAATGGCCAATGAATTTGCTCGGTTCGCCAAACTTTCCGAACCTCAATTTGAGGCAATTGAACTCAATGCCTTCATTGAACAGACCTTATATTTATTTGACGAAGAACAACCCTCCATTCAATTTGAAACTACCGGAAAGCCTACTTGGATTAGGGCAGATAAAGATATGTTAAGCCAAGTGTTTAATAATTTACTACTCAATGCAAAACAAGCTACCAATAACAGGTCAAATCCAATAATCGAAATCAAAATGAGTGGCACTGCCTCCCATGTAACAATAGCCGTTCACGACAACGGAATTGGCATACCAAAACAAGAACAAGACAAGATTTTTACGCCTTATTTCACCACCAAATCTTCTGGTTCGGGGATTGGTTTAAGTGTCGTTAGACAAATTATCGAAAAACACAACGGCCAAATTTGGTTTGAAAGCGAAGAGGGCGAAGGAACTGTATTTCGGATTGAACTTAAAAGAAATAAGTAAGGCTATTTTTTATAAGGCGTTAAATCGTAAATCTGAACATTGCCGCGTTGGTAGAGTGGGTGTGCTATAAAAGATTGCAAATCTGGATGTTGTACATCTTGCTTAAAGACGAGTAACTTTGATGCCCCGTTTTGAACCAAATTTTGGATTTGAGGAACGAACGCACTATTTCTGTCTAAACTATAATTAGTATAACCAATTCGGTCAATTGCGGTAAGGTGAACGTTCGCATAAGGATCTGAAAAACAAAGTACGGTATCACTGGACTTCACGATTTGCTGAATGGTCTTTTTTTGGACCTGTAGCTGCCCCAAAGTCTCCTGATGATTGAAGTAAAACCAGCCCCAATTCACTTTGATAAAGGAAGAAATAAACGGCGTATTCTTAACAATTACATTCTGATTTCCTACAGCGACCTGCGTATAAGAAAGCGTATTAAAAAAAATTAATGTCAAAAAGGTTATTTCTAAAGGTTTTTGCAAACGCTGGAGATGCTTCCATTCAGGTAGATAGTACAAGTAGCCACCGATGAGAAACAATGGAAAAAAAAGTAGTTCTATGAAGTAATAGTCGTGAACCTCAAAAACCCAGAACCATAAAACTATATACGCGGCTAATCCTAAAGTGCCTACGAATAAAAAGTGCTTCACGAAAGCACTTGTCCGCTTGGAGCACAATAACCAAAAATATAAGCCAACAAAAATAGGCCAACAAACCAACGGAAATATTTCGCGAGTATGTTCAAGAAGTACCAACTTGGCGATGCGCCATCGCTCGGCAATACTCACCTCCCAGATAGGGCGAATCGTGGTTGAAAAAATCGTTGAGCCATTTTGCGCATTATACTGAATGGCGTATCGATACCAAATAAAAGCAAAACTAAGAGCGATTAAAAGCGCCGCATACATCATTCTTACCTGTCGAGTTTGAAGACTTGTTCTAAGCTTTTTACGAAGTAAGCGTTCAGAAGTATATGCGCCGAATAAAGCCAAAACAGCTATGAGTGCTGTTATTTTTATAAGCAGTGCTAAACTTAAAAAGATGGTAAAACCAGCAAATGCCCACTTTTCGTCTTTTTGCCAATAACGGTAACCGTAGGCAATAGCGAACAGCAAAAAAGAAAAAGAGAAAACATTTGGAAGTAAAGTGTCAGCATAATAAATGAGCGCCGGAAAAGAAAATGTGAACCCAATAAAAACAAGTGACTTTGACTCGGATTTAAAAACGGACTGAAGCAATGGAAGCAAACTGATCATTGAGGCTATCAATATCGAAAATGAAAATAATTTGGCTAGCCATAAATGATAACCTGTTATTTTCCAAACTTGCCCAATAAAAAAATATACGAGAGGAAACTCAGCAGCGGCATTTTGATTTCCCGCATTTGAAATCCAATTTGTTTTAGGCTCAAAAAATGATCCCCCTTTGAAATACTGAATGGCTTGCGTCAAGGAATCTGATTTCCTACACTCATGAATTGGTAGAATTTCAGCAAAAAAATGCTGCCAACATCCATAAGCAATGGAAAGTATTAAAATTAAAATAACGGCTTTTAGCTTCAACACATTTTGACTCGAATTCACCCCCTAAAGATAAATGCTATTATTGAATTCCAATACGTAATGCGTGTACCACTTCGCAAACCACTGCTTCACCCTGTTCATTCTTGGCCGGCGTCCAATGCGGCATTTGAAGCGCCGCTTTGGTCAGCAGTGGTTTTAAAATCTCCAACTCAGTAGATGTAAATCTGAGGAAAGTAACTTCTCTGGCCTGTCCTCTGGAATCGATTAACAAGCGCAGAAAAATTTTACCTTCAGCGCCAATTTCCTGAAGATATTTCCACTCCATTGTACCTGCAATTTTATTGTCAAAATATTTATAAATCGCATCGGTATTTTTATCAAATGAAGCCAAAACTGCCGGAAAAAGCACCAAACTATCGCGAATTGTTTTGGGAGTTGATAGCTGATTGATCGGCGCTGGCTCTGGAATATACCCTGGTGGATCTATCGGATAAGGAACTGGATCATAAGGATCGTAAGGTGGCAAAGGCTCGGGAGGTTCAGGCGTAATAAAAACGGGGTGCGCAATTGTTTTCTGTGGGTTGATAATAACGCTCGCTTTCGTTTGAGTTTTGCGCGTTGCTTTTTGCTTATTTGAATATTTTCTCGTTGGATGATGCATCGCGTTATTATTCTCTTCACAAGAGAAAAATAACAGCACAAACAACAGAAAAACAATATGATGAGGCTTCATTTAATTCCTTTAGAACAAAGAACGCACAAACAATTGAATCCTTACCTTTGTTAGACTAAAAAAAGAAAATGCAGCGTTATTGTCTCGACTCAAATAAGCGAACTCGTGTCCACACCAAAGAAGTACGAATTGGAACACTTCGCTTAGGGGGAGATAACCCCATTCGGGTGCAATCCATGACCACCACCGACACCATGGATACAGAAGGTTCCGTTGCACAATCTATTCGGATGATAGACGCCGGCTGCGAACTCGTTAGATTAACAGCTCCCAGTAAAAACGAAGCAGAGAATTTAAAAAACATCAAAGACGAACTCCTTAAAAAAGGCTATCACACACCCTTAGTTGCCGATATTCATTTTACCCCTAATGCAGCCGAAATCGCGGCAAAAATAGTCGAGAAAGTAAGAGTAAACCCCGGTAATTACGCCGACAAAAAGAAATTTGAAGAAATCGATTACACTGACGAAAGCTACCAAGCTGAACTCGACCGCATCGAAGAAAAATTTACGCCGCTCGTATTGCTCTGCAAAGAACACGGCACCGCAATGCGCATTGGCACCAACCACGGTTCGCTTTCCGATCGCATTTTAAGTCGTTATGGGGATACACCAGAAGGCATGGTTGAATCTGCTTTCGAATTTATACGAATCTGCGAAAAACACGATTTTGATCAGTTGGTAATTTCGATGAAAGCAAGCAACACACTTGTCATGGTGCAGGCCTACAGACTACTCATGGCCAAAATGCTTGAAAATGGAGTTGTGTATCCACTACATCTCGGCGTGACAGAAGCAGGTGACGGCGAAGACGGTCGTATTAAATCTGCTGTTGGGATTGGTGCACTTTTAGAGGATGGCTTAGGTGATACCGTTCGGGTCTCCTTGACTGAGGCTCCTGAAGCTGAAATTCCGGTAGCTCAAAAACTTGTTGCAAAATACCAACAATACGAACCGCTGCCTTTTACTGTTCCAAATGCCGAATTAAACTATTCACCGTTCCAATACCAAAAAAGAGAAAGTAGTTCTTTTCACAATATCGGTGCAAAGAACACGCCTATTGTTCTAGCTGACTTATCCTATGTTGATCAGATCAAACCTGCTCATTTCTTCGGCTTTGGTTATCAATATAGTATTCCACTCGACAAATGGAATATTCAAGATCAAGCCGCTGATTACGTATATATTGGAAGCAACGAACTTGACTTTGAAGTTCCCGGGACCCTTGGCATCATCTTGGATTATGATGTATGGAAAACTACCTATAGCCAAAAAGCCGGCTATTATCCATTGATTCTAAAAGAACAACTTTCTGATATAGCGAACGATCAAATTTGTTTCCTGCCACTAGAGGCCGAAGACGCTGTTCCTCAGATACTAACTGAGAAACCAAATGTTTGCATCATTCTCAACACCAAACACGACAACAAAACGCAACTCTATCGCCGCTTTTTTTTAGAATTACAAATTCTAAACTTCGCCCATCCAGTTATCCTATCTTACCAATACGATACAGATGAATTAGAAAAGTTCCAACTCTATTCAGGTGCAGATGCTGGCGCACTTCTTATTGACGGTTTTGGTGACGGCTTATGGCTCAATGCAAATCTTGGTGCGCAACACATCAATTCTACTTCATTTGGCATTCTTCAAGCGAGCAGAACACGCATATCAAAAACAGAATATATTTCTTGTCCATCTTGTGGTCGGACACTTTTTGATTTGCAAGAAACAACCGCAAAAATCCGACAACGCACGGCACACCTTAAAGGTCTTAAAATTGGCATCATGGGCTGCATTGTGAATGGGCCAGGCGAAATGGCTGACGCCGACTATGGCTATGTTGGCACAGGCCCTGGGAAAATCAACTTGTATAAGGAAAAAACTATTGTCAAACGCAATATTGAAGAAGAACAAGCGGTAGAGGCCCTTGTTGAGCTCATTCAAGAATACGGCGACTGGCAAGAACCACGAGCCTAAAATTCGGGCTCACAATTCAGTTCTAGCCAAGTATTGTGCTCCGGATGATAAAATCCTAAACATGCCGCATGCAAATAAAGCCTGTCTGCTTTTTGACCATATAAGTCATCACCTTGAATCGGGCAATTCAAGCCTAAATGATGTGCACAATGAACGCGTAGTTGATGGGTGCGACCAGTATGGGGTATCAATAGTATCCGCGTTTTATTTTCAATGATTTCCAAAATTTGATACGAGGTGTGTGCAAAACTTCCATGTTCATCACACACCAATTGCCTAGGTCGATCATCTAAATCGACTCTTAATGGAAGTTTAATTTCGCCTTCTTGCGTTTGAGGTGCGCCTTCTAATATGGCTATATATGATTTTTGAACCTTTCTAGTCACAAACTGTCGTTGCAATCTTTGATGCATTAGTTTTGTCTTCGCTGCTAACATAATCCCAGAAGTGGACATATCTAAACGATGCACTAATAATGGCCCTGTTGCCTCCGGAAACTTTTTTTGCAAATCTTCCAGCGTATTTGGCTGCGGGTTTTTGCCCGGAACAGAAAGGTATTCTGGTGCTTTATTGACCGCTACAATATAGTCATCTTCATAAATAATGTCCAATGGTTTGGACGGGTGAACCGCAGTAATTGGATTGTCATCAACGGCCAACCCCTTCAACATATGTCCAAGAATGGGCTCGCACTTGCTTTTACAAGAAGGATAAAAATGACCGTGAATGCGCACTTCTGAATCTGGAGACATTCCCCACCAAAATTCAGCCATACAAATAGGTTTTAATTGCTGCATGTAGGCGTATTGCAGCAACTTGGGTGCCGCGCATTCACCTGCGCCTGCTGGTGGCGAACCCGCAAACAGCTCAAGGACATTCTTTTGTTCGCCCAACGCATTTAAAAAGGTATAGCGCTCAAATATCCGCCGCTGTAAATCTGCGGAATGTTCCGCACGCTGCTGGCGTAAATTTTCTATTTGCACTGTAGCTTGATCTAAGATTACTTTTGCTGCTGCAACCTCTATTTGTGCTTTCTTCTTTAGTTCTTTTAGTGCTCTGCTTTCAAGCATACTTTGTTGAGCGAGTTTTTCGGATAACCCCAGAAAATCTTGTTCATTTCCAGTATACGCTGCGCGCAGCTCGGCCCGTAGGGCTCTTGCGCGCTGATTGTTTTGTAAGGCCTGAGCTATTTGTTGCTCCCATTGTTGTTTCACATGAAAGACTTCATTATCAAGTGCTTTGACATTGAGTTTCTTTTCGAGCGCGGCAATTTGAATTATAATATCATTAATTTGAACTTCTTCTTTTCTAAAAAATCCCTGTGCTTCAAGTAAATCAAAAACGGGTGGTACAAACCCTTTGTGCTCATTAGAATTGCCAAGTTTTCCTGAAAATGCTGCTAAGTAACCAAGCTTACCATTTAGATCCGCAACAACCAAAACACCAAACATTTTGCCAATAGCCCCTAATCTTTCTGCCCTATCAAGACCAAAATCATGGCCAAAATCTTCATTTTGCAAGCGGCATTGAAGTAAGTCTACTGCTCGTTGTGCAAGCGGATGGACTTCATAGTAGAAAGGAAAAGTAAAACGTTGTGGTAACGCAAAATCATTGAGGTTGTTTCCAAAGGGAATAAACATAGGCAAAGGTCAAAAAAAAACGCCCTCGTTGGAGGGCGTTTCTCTTTTCTTTTAAAGAAAATTATTTGATCACAACGTTTTTAGTTGTTGTAAGACCGTCAACTGTGATAGAAACAATGTAGCTTCCTTTTGCAACGTTTTCAGTTGAGAAAGAAACAACTTGTGTACCATTTAAGTTTTCTAGGTTTTTAGCAGCAATTACGCGACCTTGAAGATCCATCAAAGCAACAGCATAGTTGTTGTTGGTAGCTTCAAAAGAAACATTTACTGTAGAAGATGCAGGGTTTGGATATACATTCATTGCGATTGTAGCTAATTCATCCATACCTAGAGTCCCTGTCTTGAAAGCGCGTGTGTCAACAGAGGCGAATTCACCACCTTGTGCGATGGTTGTTCCATTAGCATCTTTGAGTGTGTAAGAACCGTTACCATAAGCACAGCAGATACCGTCTCCGTAAGTGTCAGTAATTTCAAACGTGTAACATTGGCTTGGGTTAAGTGTAACCAATTGTGGCGCTTGAACAGTTGTACCAGGCTGACCTGTTGTCAAGTCTGCCCAGTTACCACCACCTTGTGCTACAGTAGCACCAGCGCTATTTTTAATTGTCCAAGCTGTTTCCGATGCGTAGTAGTCTGTGGTGATATAAACAGTTATATATTGAGAAACTGCGTTAACTGCTGAAGCAACAGTTGCGTTCACGCTGTTGTTAGCTGTTGAAGCGTCGCCAGCAGTAGTTACAGTAACAGAAAGAGTACCACCATTGAAGTTGGCAATTGGTGAACAAGTTACGTTTGCAACACCGTATGTAGCAAGGTTACCGCTGTAAGAGCCTGTTGATACAGTTGTGCCACCTTGAGTGATTGTTACTGTAGCAGCTGTAAGCGCAGACGTACCATTGTTTTGGATTTGTACAGATGGTGTGTAAGAACCTTCACAGTGAACCAAAGAACCTGTGTATCCTAAAGCAGCAACGTCAGAAGGTGCAGATGCTGGTGGAGGACATGCAGAAACAGTAGCATATAATGCTGATGCACCTAACTGGCCCACTTCTTCAACGATGCGGTTGGGGCAAATACGATAGATTGTTGGAAAGTAAGAGATGTTATAATCATTGTTGATTTGATTAGCCAAAGCAGACGCTGGGTTCGCCATAGGGAACTGAATTTGGTTACCAGCTGTTGGCTCAATCCAGTTGCCGATAGAGCCTGAACCGTCGAGCATTGTTGCATCAGAGGTACTTCCGTCACCTTCGATCCAGATCACCATTACGTCGTCAGTAGTTGACGCAGAAACACCTGGTGCACCTGCTGGGCCATGCGCGGCATATATATCTTCTAATGCGCCATTAAGGTGGTAGTTCCAGCATGGACCACACCATGTAGCTGATACATCTAAAAATACAGTATACCCTTGATCTAGATACTGATAAAGTGTATACGAACCATTGCTAGAAGAACCGGCTGTAGCCAACCAAGGCTGGTAAGCAGAAACAGTAAAGTTTGGGGCAACGCTACCTGGGGCAAGTTGTGCATTTGCACTAACGCCAGCAAGAAGCATAGCAGCTGAGAATAATAGTTTTTTCATGCGTTAAAATTTAAGTTTGTGTAAATATACAGAATTTCCTTCCAAGTAAAAAAAACTACAAACGAAAAAGGGGAAGAATTACCCTATTTTTTTTTGAGTTGTTCTTTGACAAAAAGCTCAATAGCTGCTACCATTGATGGCGCTTTTGGATGGGGGGCGTGTACGTCTAGGCGTAAATTGTTTTTCAAAACGGCATTCGCTGTGGTAGGGCCAAATGCTGCAATGGCTGTGTTGTTCTGCTTGAAATCTGGGAAGTTTTTGAACAAAGATTCGATACCTCCGGGGCTAAAAAACACCAACATATCGTAATACACATCCTCTAAATCTGAAAGATCCGCTGCAACTGTTCGGTATAAAATTGCTTTGGAGAATGGTATGCTGAACTTTTCTAGAGTGAGCGGAATGTTATCTCTAAGGATGTCTGTACACGGCAAAAGAAATTTCTCGCCTTTTTGTTTTTTCATGAGTTCTGCTAACTCATCTATGGTTTGTTTGCCGAAAAATATTTTTCGCTTCCGATAAGTGACATATTTTTGGAGATAAAGCGCAACAGCCTCGGTTATACAAAAATATTTCATGGTATCTGGGACTTCAAACCGCACTGCCTCAGCCATTCTAAAAAAGTGATCAACAGCAACCTTTGAGGTCAGAATAACCGCAGTATGAGAAGAAATGTCGATTTTCTGAGTGCGGAATTCTTTAGGGTCGACTCCTTCAACTTTAATGAAAGGACGGAAGTCAATTTTGATCTTATATTTGTCAGCTAAATCGAAATAAGGAGACTTCTCTCCATCTGGTTTCGGCTGAGAAACTAAAATGGTCTTAATAGCCAAAGTTGTCGTTTTAATTAGTTGTATTCACCCGAAAACCAATGCCATAAAAAAAGCACTGGCATGATTTCCAGAGCGCAAAGGTACAAAATTAAATAATACCATTCCAAATTTGCTTGATGACAAGCACGCCAAGCCTTTACCTGTCGCCAAATATAAGCAGCAATCAGTACGGCCAAAAAGATGCTTCGCAATGCGACATGAGCCTGACCGTATATAAGCCATAAGAATGTAATGCTTAGGTATACAAGCCCAGAAAATGACCAGATTTGCTTATTTATGTCTGCTAATTGCGTAGATAAGTGCCATTGATCGGTAATGATCAGGGCAATTCTAAAGTTGAGCATTTGAGAGGTGATGTAAATAGCAACCCAAATCAAGGAAAGAACTGCAGCTAGCTCCTTGGGAAAATAAGAGAGCAGAAACAAATAAACACTAAGGCTAAACGCAATAAAAAAATTAATGAGAAGAAACGTTTGCGTTTCCGGTCTAATTTTGTCATCATCAAAACCAAAAGATTCTGTTCGACTCATCTTCCAAAAACGCTTCCATGATAAATTAATAGCGTCAGGAGTGCCAATTCGAGCATAAGCAACAAATGTCAAAGAAAGTAATGATACGAATAGCAAATAACTATTCATTTGAGAAGCTCTTTCTACAAGTTCAAATGTTGGCATAAATAAAAACAATAGCACAAAAATAATTCAATTTTACATGCTACAGCTGCACAGATAATTGCGTACTTTTGTCACACAAAAATTCCATCATGAAAACAGACTTGTATCAACAACCCGACTACTACAACATGGACGACCTGCTCTCAGAAGAGCATAAGCTAGTGCGTGATGCAGCAAGAGCTTGGGTTAAAAAAGAAGTCTCGCCAATTATTGATGAGCACTACGAGAAAGCTACATTTCCAATGCATATCCTCAGTGGCCTCGGAGAAATTGGCGCTTTTGGCCCCTACATTCCAGCAGAATATGGCGGTCCTGGCTTGGACCAAATTTCCTACGGCCTCATAATGCAAGAGCTCGAGCGCTGTGATTCAGGTTTGCGTTCAACTGCCTCCGTTCAATCATCATTAGTCATGTATCCGATTTGGAAATATGGTTCCCAAGAACAAAAACAAAAATTCTTGCCCAAACTTGCCACCGGCGAAATGATTGGTTGTTTCGGTCTTACAGAACCGGATTATGGTTCCAACCCTGGTGACATGATCACCAATTTCAAAGACGCAGGTGACCACGTTATCCTCAATGGAGCCAAAATGTGGATCTCCAATGCGCCTTTTGCTGCTATTGCAGTTGTTTGGGCCAAAGATGAATCTGGTCGCATTCATGGATTAATTGTTGAGCGTGGCATGGAAGGTTTTTCAACTCCGGAAATGCACGGTAAACTGTCCTTGCGTGCGTCGGCAACTGGCGAACTCATTTTTGACAATGTCAAAGTACCCAAATCAAATATCTTACCCGGTCGTTCTGGATTAGGAGCGCCACTCAGCTGTCTAGATTCAGCTCGCTTTGGCATCGCTTGGGGTGCGCTTGGTGCAGCAATGGACTGTTATGATCAAGCCTTGCGTTATTCCAAAGAACGCACTCAATTCAATGTGCCTATTGGTGCATTTCAATTGATTCAGAAAAAACTAGCTGAAATGATTACCGAAATCACCAAAGCACAGTTGCTCACTTTGCGTTTAGGCCAATTGCGAAACGAAGGTCGTGCAACATCTGCACAAATATCAATGGCGAAACGCAACAACGTTGAAATCGCCTTGAACATTGCCCGCGAAGCTCGTCAAATTCATGGCGGTATGGGTATTACAAGCGAATACTCTATGATGCGACATATGGCCAATTTGGAGTCTGTGGTTACCTACGAAGGCACGCACGATATCCACTTACTCATTACCGGTATGGATGTCACAGGAATCCCTGCTTTCACGAGAGAAATGCCGAATCTTTAAGAAATACTAAATATCCTCACTTTCCGAAAGCGCATCTCCTCTCATGAGGCGGATGCGCTTTCTAGCTTCTGCACCAAACAAGCTGGCTTTGTATTCAAGTAAAATACGCTTATACAAGGCTTCTGCATTTGTCGTATTCTTTAAAATTTGTTCATTGATTTCAGCGAGTCTAAACAACGCATCATCGGCTAAAATATCAGCAGCATGTACTTTAACTAAGTCTTCATAGTACCCTATTGCTTGCTCCCACAAGCCTTGCTGTTCCATTACTTGGCCTTTTCTAAATAAGATGTCATCTGCCAATGAGTGATATGGGAATGCTGTTTGAATACTGTCAAAAAGCACAAACGCCGAATCATATTTGTGTTGAGCGATCATGCGGTCAGCCGTTGCAAACCAACTCATTACTTGATAATTGCTATCCAAACCGTAGTTATCAGTAATAAATACCGATAACTGAATGGCGTCATTTGAGATGAAGCGCGACGTGCCTTCCTTGAGTACGTCAAGTTGGGATTGTGCAAATTCAAATTCGCCATCGTAATAAAAAATTTTGGCATTTTTGAATTTGGCCTCGGCGCCAATTGTTTCGAACTTGAAATCATTGTCTATTTGCATATATAACAAAGAGGCTTCCCAAATATCGCCGTCAAGTACTTGAATATCTGCATTCAGCATTTTTACTTGAGCGCGTTGTATATCGGTTAATCCGGGCATGCGCAATAATTCCTGGAGTTCCTGAAGTGCCACCTGACTCTGTTTAGCATAAAAAGCACGAATTTCAGCAAGTTGTAGGGTCAATTGGTAAGTAACACGGCTTTTTCCCAAACGACCCAATGCTGCCTCAAAATCAAATATGCATTGATTGATTTCATCTTGATTGAACTTTCTAAATTGCGTGACCTGGATAAATCTGCCGTTCAATAAGGCCAATTGCGCCTCATAAAAATTCGGTTTTTCTTGGCCTAAATCAATTACATACTGAAAGCAGCGGTTCGCCTGTCCGAATTCCGCATTTTCAATACAAATTTGACCAAGTTCCATGACTTCACGGCCATCGCCCTTCATGCGTTTATCAAGAGCTATTACTTGAGTAGCCGCTCCGGTAAAATCACGGATCTGAACATATAACCAAATCAACACCTGATTATACACCAGCGGGGCGCTGGCTTGTTGCACACGGCTGAGCATGACTTCCTTTGCCAATATGAAATCCGGACTAGTGGCTTGATTGAGGTCCATCCGGGCGCCAATTGCTTGTTGAATAGGCTCTAACACTGATGGCTGCTGACCGAGATAATCGAGATAGGCCAAAAGCATTGCGCGCTTATCACCGACTAAGGCATAGTAATCTGCATATTGAAAATTGAATGGGTAGGTTGGGCTCAATTTTTGACCCATATCTAATGCCCGCTTCGCTTGCGGCAATTTTGCTTTCGCTACAAAAGCTTGATAAACCGAAATAGCTTGACCTGGATTATTGGGTTGTAGTTCGTCAATGATTTCATCGTAAATCTTGGTGGCCTTAGAGAGCTCGTTTTGATCTTCATAAAATGCTGCACCAATCAGGCGAACTTCGTAGTCTTGCCTGTTTAGTGCTATTTGCTTGCGTAATACTTTTTCTGCGGTTTTGTAGTCTTTTTGCGCTATCAAACACTCAAAATAAGGCAGAAAAATTGGCTTGCTTTGATCCAAAGCATAAACTTTTTCATAATAACCCAAGGCTTTGTCTAACTCCGCATTGTTGTAGTAGTACTGCGCAAGCTGTAAATCAGTAGAGGTTTGTGCGGCTGCTGAAAAAACGCACAAAAAAGAAAACAAGAAAATGAAAATTCTTGCAGTAAACATTACTTTCTTCGTTTTTGAATTAAGGTATATGAAAATGCTTCGATTGGTGGATAAAGTCGGTCATAATTAGCTATAAATTTGGCTCGTGCTCGAATAAAATCGGTGGTCAGCGCGCTTAATTGCTTTACTTTTTGTTTTTCGAAGCCTATGTACTCGTTGTAACGCTGACGCTCTCCGCGACCTTCTTTGATGTCACGACTCAAGTTTTTGAGCACAGCCGCCTCTTCTTTGATGCCATTTTTTACTTTTAAATACTGTTTCATCAGTGGAGAGATACTTTTGCGCATCAGTTTGAATTCCTCAAGTTGGCGAGCTAATTCCATGTTAATTGTATCGAGGTGTAAATTTTGTTTGATCCGCAATTCGGTTTGCAGGGCATCATTCTTTAATGTCGCTACATCATTAATTACAAACTTTTCTAATTGCAATTCAAGCTTTTGAACATGCTTTTGTTGCTTGTCAACTTGTTGGAGTAATTTTTCTCGATCAAAATCTGCACAAGATAAAAGTGTGAGTCCAATCAATGAGATAAAGAGAATTATTTTCATAGTTGTTAAGCTAAATAGGTGTGAATCCCTGCGGTGAAAAATAACGCTAATATAAACCCTGTGTATACCTCGAGGGGGGTGTGTTTATTTAAATAGAGTCGTGCGGCTAATGTCAAACCAGCGGCTAATAATGCGCTTAGTAGCCACCAAATGCTAAATTGATCTTGAGACCGAGAAAATACTGCCAAAAACCCCAATAATATTCCGGCGCCAGCAGCATGCAATGAAATTTTAATCCAGCGATTGATCAATAAAAATATACTTGTTACGGCAACGCCAGAGAGTGGTAGCGCATAATAGTAACGCGGAAGCTGAGTGGCTCCTGCTTTGTATACAAGTAGAAAAAACAGTACCAAAGAATAAACCAACATGATCAATAAAGGTAAACTGCGTTCGCGCTGTCTTTCTATATCTATTGTGCTGATCACCTTGAATCGATGCAACAAAATAAACGATAACCCTGGTGCAACCACACTAAAAAGGAAAAAAATGGTAAAAAGCGCCCATTTACTTGGGGTTGGTGCAAAATATAAACTAGACATGTTCATATTAGTACTGTAAGCTGGTACAAATAAACTGATTAAAATGCCGTAAGTTGGCATAAATAGGGGCAAAAACACCCATGAAAAAAAGTGTGCGAGGTATTTCATAATTCTTTGCGCATTCGGGCCACCGGAATTTGGAGTTGCTCTCGGTATTTAGCTACTGTTCTTCGGGCAATGTTATAACCTTTTTCTTTGAGTAAGTCCATCAGTTTTTCATCGGTAAGCGGGTTGTGTTTGTCTTCGGCAGCTATGGCATCGGAAAGTATTTTTTTAACCTCCCTGGTAGAGACTTCCTCTCCGCTATCTGTAGATAAAGACTCCGAAAAAAAGTACTTCAATGAAAAAATGCCATAGTTAGTCTGTACATATTTTGAATTAGCTACCCTAGAAACCGTAGAAATGTCTAACTCTATCATATCGGCAATATCTTTTAAAATCATGGGCTTGAGTTTGGTTTCATCGCCAGTGAGAAAATAAGCCTCTTGGTATTCTAAAATGGCGCCCATTGTGAGTAAAAGCGTTTGTTGCCTTTGCTTGATGGCATCGATAAACCACTTTGCACCATCTAATTTTTGCTTTACAAACTGAAAGGCTTCTTTATCCGCCTTAGAGCTTTTGGCGCCTTCAGCATAGCTGCGCAACATATTTTCGTAGTCGCGATTGACCTTTAAATCTGGTGCATTTCTGCTATTCAAGCTTAATTCTAATCGACCTTCGTGCTCTAAAAGTGTGAAATCTGGAATGATTTGCTGGTGATTTTTGGCGGCCTCACGCATAGAGCCACCAGGTTTTGGATTACAACGCAAAATTTCATCGATAGCTTCTTTTAGATCTTGGTCTTCGATTTCTAGTTTTTTGGCGATACGCTCGTAGTGCTTTTTGGTAAACTCTTCGAAAAACTGCTCTACAATTTTTAGTGCCGTAAAACGAACGATATCGCCGTCTTGCTTTCTTTTAAGTTGTAATAATAAACACTCTTGTAAATTACGGGCGCCCACACCCGCGGGCTCTAACTCTTGAACAAGTGTCAATACTTCGGCTACTTCTTGTTCGCTCGCTTCAATATTCATGGAAAAAGCAAGGTCGTCTACAATTGCATCTATCGCTCTGTTTAAATAACCTGATTCATCTAAATTGCCGATAATCAGATCAGCTATAATAAATTGTTTTTCATTTAGATAAAGCAAATGCAGCTGTTCCGTGAGTCGCTCTTGAAAAGACTGTTCACCTGAAAGCGGAATGACGCGTTCTTCATCGTCTTTGGATTGGTTATTTGCCTGCGTTTTGTAATCTGCGATATCGTCGTCGAGGTAGTCCGAGATGTCAAAATCTTCATCGTCATTGTCCGAATCATAGTCGTCGTCTTGCGCATCGAAGTCGTCATCATCTAGTTCTTGGCCTTCTTCTAAAGCCGGATTTTCTTCTAATTCTTGTTTGATGCGTTGATCGAGTTCCATGGTTGGCACTTGCAACAATTTCATGAGTTGAATTTGTTGAGGAGAGAGCCGTTGCTCAAGCTTTTGTATCAGTTGTTGACGCAGGGCCATTAGTCGATATACTGTTTGATAACTTGATAAATTTCTTTGGTGGCCATATCGTAAACATAAATCAGTACGTGCATATTTGCTGCATTGTAATTGCCATCCAATTGATCAGGAACCACGAAACTATAATTCACATAATACTTGCCATTATTCAGGTCAGCAGCCGTTAGCTGGCGGCCAAAGGGCATGTTATTTAAGTTTTTACGATGGATGTCGCGGTGCACATAATTGTGATTATGTGTGTTATCAGACATTGTTTGATCCCCCACTAATGAGTCTTCTAAAACATAAGCAACAATTCCCAAATCGGTTAAAGTTTGGTCTAGTTTTTCAACCTCGACATGTAAAAATGCTCCTTTAGTTGACGGATAGTAATTAAGCGCAGATTGCATATTGACGCGCAAATTATTTTCGGTGAGTAGTGTGCTGGTCATGGAGGACCATAGACCAGGGCTCTGAAAAATCACGCCGCCGTTTGTTACTCTGCTAACTGGCCCGCGCGGGTTCCCGACAAAACCACCATCATTGGCGCCAAACCAAGTGCCGATATACAAGCCGTCTGGATTTGTAAAATTTAACGTGTATTCAGCGTCTACACTTTGAAAATCGCCGATGCCATCGACACCTGCATGTATTGAAGCCACGTGTACTCTCCCTGGATTGGCAAGTTGTAATTGATGAGCAAGATCGGCAGCGGCTGGGCAAAATATGCATTTATGCCCCGTAAAATCTTCGATAAGTATGTTGCGATCTGTATTGGTATTTGACATAAATACCGGCCATTCATTGGCAAGATAATCTGCCCAATTTCCAGGATAAAGCGTAGTGTCCAATTCCAAAGCAATTGTAGGCGGATACGGATTGGTGACGCGATCGCAAGAAGGTAAGAAAGTGAGCCCTAAAAGTGCTGCAAAAACGAGTATAAACGTTACTTTTTTCATCTTAAAAACTGTGCGTTAAATTTATCATAAGGCCATTGTTTGCTGGAACAGGTCGACAAACGCCCCCCACGCAAAACAAACCAGCGCGTTGACGTCCGTACGATACAGTAAGACGTGTTGCATCTTTGATATAGCCACAAGTTATGATTGGGTAATTGACGCGTTTGCTGAGGTCGTCATTGCCATAGTTATATTGGTTCATAGCAGAAAAAAACCATCCTGGCGAAATGGTATATTCAACAAGTGCTGTTGCCCAGTTGCCTTTATCGTTGATGCCAAGTTCATTGCGCTGAACCCACATGCCTTGCAATTCCCAACGCAAAGCATGGTGCGGATTGATTTTATAGGTGCCTTCTAAAACAGCTATGCGTGTATGAATGATCCCTTTGGCGTCACTCACTTTAACGACGTCATTATTGATTTTAATATCGTAATAACTAAAAATACCACTCCATTTTTTATTCAATTTCTTAGTGATATTAAAATTGATGTCTTGCCAATACAGACTATCACTCATATCGAAAGGTTTGGTGTTATAAACCACTCTAGAAGAATCGTCGAGGTTAATTCCGTTGAGTGTTTGCTCTGGGCGATAAGTTGTTGAATAATTTAAGCCGACGGTTGTACCATATTTTCCGCCTAATTGAGATCCTTTTTTAAAAGTATATAGGACATCTGCCTGATAAGCAACCTCACCCATTGGTTGCGTGGCATATGGATATAAAGTTGCGACCAAATTGTAGGTGTGCGTTTTATTGAGCGACGGTAAAAAATTGATGAGCAGGTCTTGAAGGTCTTTTGTGCGGTCCGAGCGAAAGCTCATGTTGTCGACAGACTTCCCTGATAATAAAATGCCAAGCCCTTTTTGGGTGTAGCGTAAATTGAAAATGGCCGCATGACCATGATTATAAATGTATTGGTTATCGGAAGAAGGGTCTTGTTCTTTGAGAATGTATTCGGCGTCTGCATAAAAATTCCCATAGGTGAGTTTGAGTCGTCCACCATAGGCCCCTACATTCTGTGGAAGTACCCAATCGGGGTTGTCGTCTGCCTGAAATTTGCTGACAAATGAAGCGCCTGCAACAACATCGAGTTTCGCTTCTTTCATCCATTTTAAACCTTCGTTGAGGTGAAATTCACCATCTACTCCACGAACCAAGCCGGCACCGTGTACGATTTGGCCCTGCTGAAAAGAAAGCCGCTGCGTACCGTATACTCCTTTAATTACAAACCCTTTGCCAGGACGCAATACAACACGCATTCCATCGAGTAAATTATCGTAACCTAAATTACGGTCTTCGTAAGTTCTTAAGGCTAATCCTGTTCCAAATTGCTCATAAAACGTACCAAGTGTTATATCCACAAATGAATTTTGGTAGCCTACATAGCGCATCCCGATGCCGGTGCCGTCAAAACGATTTGGATAGCCTTGAATGCGGGGTAAATAAGACTCAAAACGCAGGCCTGCTTTAAAATTCCCTTGAGTGTAAAAAACATTCATGTAAGAATTCATTAGGCCTTTTTGAACAGGTTGCTTGGCGTTGATGATGCTGTCCTCATTGAGGTATTGGAAAACGGCCTCCATGTTTCCTGTGAGGTTGCCTTGTGCAAAAACAAGTTGATTCAGGCAGAAGAAACCGAAAAGCAGTAAGGATTTTTTCATGTATTATTTTTGACTCAGCTTGAGTAGCTCTTGGTGTAATTTTTCTTCGTCTCCTGGGGCGTAATTGTTGTGCGAATAAACGATATTGCCATTCTTATCAACCAAAAAAGTATGAGGCACGTTGTTGACGCCCATGGCGCGCTTGAAGTCCCAGTTTGGGTCCATAAGTACGGTGTAGTCCCAGGCCTTTCCGTTGACGTATACAGGAACTTGACTTTTAGTTTTTTCATCATCAATGGCGACAGCGACAAGTGTTACACCTGTTTCGGCGACCCAATCCTCATAAACTTCATGAATTGTATTGAGCTCTTTTTTACAGGGTGCGCACCAAGTAGCCCAAAAACTAATGATGACCGGTCCGTTCGCAGTCAATTCGGAAGTGTTGACAGCCTTTCCGGACATATCGACCAACTTGACAGATGGCACTTTTTTCTGACTAAGTGGGGTTTCAACGGTTGGTTCTTGAGCGCTTACCACTAAAGAAAATATAGCTGTTAAAAGGAGAAAGAATGATTTTTTCATAGTTTAAATTTTCGACGCGTAGGCAAAAACCTTGCCGAATTCAAAATTAAGAAAAAACAGCCGATGGAAAAAATGGCTTGAATTTTGATAAATGCGCTGAAAAGCTTATTTTTGAACAAACATGTATTTCATGAAAGCCTTATTTTTCTCCCTTCTTTGCCTTTTGAGCTTTGCGACACATGCCCAAAACATCGTCATCCATATCGACGGTCAAACTAACGACATCTCTGGTCAAACCCATACTGCTGTTGCTCCTTCGAGCGCGTCGTTCGACATGCCTTTTGATGTTGTCAATAACACAGGTTCGTCTGCTCAATGGCGCATTACACGAAAACAACTCAGCGTCCCTACCGGCTGGACCGACGCCCTATGTTGGGGGCACTCCACAGATCCCTTCGGTGGCACCTGCTACTCTTCTGGTCAAATGAACAGCAACCCTTGGACAACCCCAGGGACTCAAACGGTTTTGTTTACCATCAACGACGGCGAATACGGCAAAATGAAAGTGTCTGTAGACCCCGAAGACAACACTTTCGGGCAAGCACATTATCGTTATTATATCACCACAAACGGTCTTAACATGCTCGATTCTGTTGACCTCATTGTCGATTACCTTGCTGCAACGAAGCCCCCGGTTAAAGAGGAAATAAGCATTACGGTTGCGCCCAACCCAAGCACAGAATTTGTAAACATTCAATTTACTGGTACTGAACAATTGCAGCTTAAAATGGTAGATGCACTTGGAAATGTAATTTCGCGTGAAGTCCTTACTTCTAATCGCAAAATAAATGTCAGTGATCTGAATAGCGGTATTTATTTCTTAGTCTTTGAAGCGCCGGGTTCAAAAAGTATTACCCGTAAATTGGTTGTCAGACACTAATGTCCAAACGCAAGAAGCCAAAAGCTCCCACAACACAAGCCCCTAGAAAAAAATCAGGCATCACCACACTCGTGATGCGCATTTTTGAGCAAAATCCTGGAGTAGAACTCACACATAAACAAGTTGCAACACTTCTCGATGCGCGAGATGCCAATGCACGTCAAGTCGTTTTTGAATCATTAAGTACCCTCTCCAATAAAAAGGCAATTCAAAGAATCAACCATCATACCTACAAATTAGCAGGTGCAAGTAATTTGCTTGAAGGAACCATCTCCATTACCCAACGCGGAGCGGGCTTTGTTACTGTTCAAGATTATGAAAAAGACATCTATATTGGTCCATCCAATATTGGCCAAGCGCTAAACGGTGACACAGTCAAAGTAAGGGTTTTTAAACAGGGTAATAATCGCGACGAAGGCGCAGTAACCGAAGTCACCGATAGAGACCGAATTCAGTTTGTTGGCACCATCCAAATCCGAAATAACGACGCGATTATGGTGCCTGACAACCCAAGAGCGGGGGTCGAAATTAAAATTCCACACGACAAACTCAATGGTGCGCTCAACGGCGAAAAAGCCTTGGTTAAAATTACCGTTTGGCCAAAAAGTGCTGAAAGACCCTACGGAGAAGTCCTCGTGCGGCTCGGTAAATCAGGCAGCAATGAAACCGAAATGCTGTCTATTCTTTATAATCAAGGTATCAATCCGATTTTTCCAGATAGCGTAATGGCCGAAGCTGAGCAAATTGGCATCGACCTCGACCCCAAAGAAGTAGCGAACAGGCGTGATTTCCGACCTATCCTTACTTTTACAATTGACCCCTTTGACGCAAAAGATTTCGATGACGCCATTTCATATCAAGAATTAGAAAACGGTCATTTTGAAATTGGGGTTCACATTGCAGATGTCAGTCATTATGTGCGCCCCGGTTCTGCCATGGATCAAGAAGCCTTGTTGCGCTCGAATTCTGTCTATCTCGTGGACCGTGTCATCCCTATGCTGCCCGAACAGCTCAGCAACTTGGCATGCTCATTGCGCCCACACGAAGATAAATTTGCCTTTTCTGCTGTATTTGAAATTGATGAAAAAGGGAAAATAATCAAGGAGTGGTATGGCAAAACTGTAATACATTCAGACCGCCGTTACACCTATGAAGAAGCACAAGAAATTCTTGAAGGCAACGCTGGAGACCACGAGAACGTGCTCAGAAAAATCGATGCGCTCGCTAAAATTTACCGCGGACAAAGACTCAAAAACGGCGCACTCAGTATAGAATCAGAAGAAATGCGCTTCAAGTTAAACGAAGATGGCAACCCCGATGGCGTTGTGATCAAAACATCGAAAGACGCACACAAACTAATTGAAGAATTCATGCTGCTCGCCAATCGCAAAGTGGCTGAATTCCTTTCCCAAAAAAAGAAAGAGCAAGAAAACTTCCCAATGATCTACCGTGTCCACGATACGCCAGACCCATCGAAAATGGAACTTTTCGCAGTCTTCATTGAAAAATTTGGACATAAGGTAGATATACATGACCCGCTAAACATTGCAAAAAATCTCAACGCGCTCTTCGAAGAAATTCGAAATGAAAACGAATTTTCTTTAGTTCAATCAATGGCCATTCGCTCGATGGCGAAGGCGAGTTACGATACAATTAATATTGGACACTACGGACTGGCTTTCAAGCATTATTCGCATTTTACATCGCCAATCAGGCGCTATGCCGATTTAGTGGTGCACCGCATTTTACAAGAAGAACTCACCACAAAAAAACATAAATATGGCAGCGAACTGGGTGCCATTTGCCAGCGCATTTCAAAAAATGAACGCAAAGCAGCTGAGGCTGAACGAGAATCGACCAAATTCTTCCAATCTTTGTATGCAATGGAATTCGTTGGAGAAGTTTTTGAAGGCACCATTTCTGGGATTGCCGAACATGGTATGTTTGTGAGAATGGACGAAAACTTTTGCGAAGGCATGGTCCCTATGATAGCCATTCCAGGAGATCGTTTTTATTTCGACCAAGAAAAATTCCAATTAGTAGGTGCAAAAACCAAAAAAACTTACCAGTTCGGTGACCGGGTCAAAGTGCGAATTGATCAGGTCAGTACCAAAAAACGACAAATAGACCTGGAGTTAGTTTTGAATTAACCACTAATACAAGAAGTTATTATAAGGATACCTCACCTTAAAAATGGCCTTTACCTCTTCGTAAAGTACACCTTTAAGTTCTTCTACGTTTTCTTTATCAGTTGCTGAAATAAACACGCATTTGGTCTTTCCCATTTTGGCCATCCAAGATTTCTGAAGTGATTCTAATGTGCGGATGTCTTCTTCCGGTTCGCCGAGTTCAGCAATTGGGGGCTCGTATGCATCTATTTTATTGAAAACAATAATGGTGGGTTTCTCTGTGTTATCGATTTCATTAAGGGTTTCGTTGACCACTTCAAAATGCTCCTCAAAATTTGGGTGAGCTATGTCCAAAACATGAACTAATAAATCGGCTTCACGAACCTCATCTAGGGTTGACTTGAAAGACTCCATTAATTGTTGAGGTAATTTTCGGATAAACCCTACAGTATCAGTAAGCAGTAAAGGCATGTTGTCGATGACTACTTTTCGGACAGTGGTGTCAAGAGTGGCGAATAATTTATTTTCTGCAAATACATCTGACTTGGAGAGGAGGTTCATGATGGTGCTTTTTCCGACATTCGTGTAGCCAACTAATGCAACCCGCACCAGCTGGCCTCGGTTGCTGCGCTGAACGGTCATCTGCTTGTCAATTTCGCGCAAGCGCTCTTTCATGAGTGCAATACGCTGCTGAATAATTCGACGGTCGGTTTCAATTTGCGATTCCCCCGGGCCGCGCAAGCCAATTCCTCCTTTTTGTCTTTCTAAGTGGGTCCACATTCGGGTTAAGCGCGGCAACATGTACTGCAATTGCGCGAGTTCTACTTGGGTTTTGGCATGGAAAGTTCGCGCACGACTAGCAAAAATGTCTAGAATTAGAATGGTTCTATCAAGCACTTTACACTCGAGTTCTCGCTCTATGTTGCGCAACTGCGAAGGGCTTAGTTCGTCATCGAAAATGATGAGCTCTATGTCGAGGGCCTTCATGTACTGCTTGATTTCTTCGAGTTTACCCGTACCCACGTAAGTGCGCGGATTCGGATAAGGTAATTTCTGAAAGAATTTTTCTACGGTAATGGCCCCTGCTGTTTCGGCTAAAAATTCGAGTTCATCGAGGTGTTCTTGTGCAACGTCTTCTGTAGTTTCAGAAGTAATTACACCGACGAGCACGCAGCGCTCTTCAACGGCATCAATGGTAACGTGACCTTGCATTTATTGACGTAGGCCTTTTACGTGACTCAGCACTAGGTTGATATTTTCATCAGATTCGAGCAAAGCTTTCATGGAAGGCATGGCGCCTTTGCCGTTTTTCAGTATCGTTGTGATTTGTGCATCCGTAAGACGAGATTTGCTTAAGTCTTTGGCGCCACTAGCCCCCAGTTTGCCGTCTTCGCCATGACACTGCGCACAATGCATACTGAACAAACTCGCACCTTGTTCTGCAGGGGTTTGTTGGGTAAAATCGTCTTGCTGTTTTTGTGGCGCTTGACAAGCAAACAACAACAAGCTTATAAAGCCCAAACGCATTGTGTTTTTTAGAACCATCCTGCTCCTAACTCTGAACGAAACGGCCAAGGAATAAAGGCCAACACCAAAATAAGCGCTAACACATACCAAATTTTAATTGCTTTGAATTTCTCAGCATCTGTTGTGCCATTTTTAGACTTGCTGTGGCCAATGGTAATGGCTACAATTGCCAACAACATACCGAGCAAATGCTCCATGCCAAAGAAACGGTACATTGTTTCTTTCATCCAGCCGTCGACGAACTTAACTTTTGTTGAGGTAAAATACAAAGCCAGACCAAGTAATAATTGGGTATGAAAAGTGATCATGGTAAATAAATTCACTAAGCGGTGTTTTTTTTCGTAATTCTTGGCTGTAAATGCGTTAATAATGGCAAAAACCAAGAGAAATAAAGCGATCCAACGCAATCCGGAATGGGCAGAAATAAGTGCTTGCATAATATAGAGTTTTAGGGTTTAGTCGTTGAGTTTGAGTACTGCTAAAAAAGCTTCTTGTGGAACTTCTACTCGGCCTACTTGGCGCATGCGCTTTTTACCAGCTTTTTGTTTTTCAAGGAGTTTGCGCTTTCTAGTAATGTCACCGCCGTAACACTTAGCGGTAACGTCTTTGCGCAAGGCTTTGATGGTTTCTCTTGCGATTACTTTGGCGCCAATTGCCGCTTGAATAGGTATTTCAAATTGCTGACGCGGAATGAGCTCTCGGAGTTTAACGCAGATTTTTTTTCCTAAATCAAAAGCATTGCTTCGGTGCACAAGCGCAGAAAGTGCATCTACTTGTTCGCCATTGAGCAATAAGTCCATTTTGACAAGATCTGATTCTTGGTAACCTATTGGGTGGTAGTCAAATGAAGCGTATCCACGAGATACGGATTTTAAACGATCATAGAAATCAAAAACGATTTCGGCTAAGGGCATTTCAAAGGTGATTTCGACGCGGTCTTGGGTAAGGTAAACTTGATTTTTGAGTTCACCGCGCTTTTCAATACAGAGCGTCATGACACTGCCGACATATTCTGTTTTGGTAATGACCTGGGCTTTGATGTAGGGCTCTTCGATGCGGTCCATTCCAGAAGGGGCTGGTAGTTCAGATGGATTGTTGACAATCATGACCTCATCTGGATTTTTCTTCATGTAGGCACGATAAGATACGTTGGGCACCGTGGTGATCACGGTCATGTTGAATTCACGCTCCAAACGTTCTTGAATGATTTCCATGTGCAGCATGCCAAGAAAACCACAACGGAAACCAAAACCTAGCGCTGCAGAAGATTCTGGTTCAAACACCAAAGAGGAATCATTAAGTTGAAGTTTTTCCATCGAATAACGCAACTCTTCGTAATCTTCGGTGTCTACCGGATAAATGCCAGCAAATACCATTGGTTTGACATCTTCGAAACCTTTTATGGCGGAGTCGCAGGGGTTGTCGGAACCAGTAATGGTATCTCCTACTTTAACTTCGTTTGCCGCCTTAATGCCCGAGATAATATAGCCTACATCTCCAGCCCTCACCTCGGATTTGGGAGAAAGATCCATTTTGAGAATGCCAATTTCATCGGCGTGGTAGTCGCGGCCAGTATTAAAAAAGCGCACTCTTTGACCTTTTTTGAGCACGCCGTTTTTGACGCGAAAGTAAGCGATTATGCCCCTAAATGGATTAAACACAGAATCGAAGATCATGGCTTGTAGTGGTGCAGACTCATCGCCTTTTGGTGCAGGTATGCGTTTGACTACTGCCTCTAAAATTTTATCGACGCCCAGGCCCGTTTTGCCCGATGCAGGGATAATATCGTCTGGGTCACAGCCAATCAGGTCAATGATTTGGTCTGCAACTTCCTCAGGCATAGCGCCAGGTAGATCCATTTTGTTGAGAATTGGAATAATTTCGAGGTCGTGCTCGAGGGCCAAATATAGATTTGAGATGGTTTGAGCTTCAATTCCTTGGGAGGCATCTACAATAAGTAATGCGCCTTCACAAGCTGCAATAGATCGGGAAACTTCGTAAGAAAAATCGACGTGTCCTGGGGTATCAATCAAATTGAGAATGTAATCTTGACCGTTGTGCTTGTAATTCATTTGGATCGCATGTGACTTGATGGTGATGCCTCTTTCGCGTTCGAGGTCCATGTCGTCGAGGGCTTGGGCTTGCATCTCGCGATCTGAGATGGTGCCTGTGGTTTGTAACAAACGGTCAGCGAGTGTGCTTTTGCCGTGGTCAATGTGAGCAATAATACAGAAATTGCGAATGTACTTCATAGGGTGCAAAAATACGGAATCTATGGCACATAACAAGCCGGAAAATAGCGGCCTAATCAGTAAATCTACTTATCGCTGTTTCGGGATGTAAGGGCTTGTTGTTTAAAATATGTTCGGCCAATTCACGTGCTAAAGTAGGTGCCATCATGTATCCTTTTGTACCCAGTCCATTCAATATATATACGCCTCGCCATTTTGGGTGCTCTCCTAAAAGCGGTCTGCGGTCAAGTACTGTTGGTCTGACACCCGCATTTTGCTCCAATATATGATAATGATATGTGCCCAATGCGGCCAAGTTTTGCTCAAGTTGCATTTTTGCTTCAGGGGTGCTGTTGAGTGTTGAATTGTTCCATTCATAGGTTGCTCCAACTCTAAAACGGCCATTGCCATATGGCAAGACGAAACATTTTCTGTTTAATGATTCTTGGTTGTTGATTTGCAAACTTTCGATAAGAAGGGTTTGACCTTTGGTTTGTTGTAAAGGCAAATAGGCAAATGTGGGCTCTTCCTTTTGGTGATACCCCATACAAAACACCACAAAATCGTAGGATTTACCATCATATTTTCTGGTTTGAGGATGCCATTTTTGCGTATCGAATTCACCTAAAATAAGTTGTTCTTTTGCTTTAAAATATGCGCTGTTTTGCGCCACCCATTCTAGTGCATTGATCCAAAATGCATTTTTTACTCGTCCGCTTCCATAGGTGTTAATGGCATCAGTGTTTTGCTCATCTTGTGGCGTGATTTTTTCTAGGTAATTCGCGTAGTCCAGTAACTGAGACTTTTCTAACCATAACCTCCGCTCTTGTTCTGAAGAGAAAAAACGGCGAATTACTATCGGATGAAAGAACGAACAAGCCAAACGTTGCTCGATTTGTAAATAGAACGCTTTGGCTTCAGGTAAAAATTCATCCAAGCGCCAAGATTGGTTCATCCGCCTAAAAACCATTGGGTTAACCAGTCCGACAGCGATCGCGCTCGAATGATTTATGCCTGTGTCGATTAACTCAATCTCAACCCCTTGATCGAGAAGCTGATGAGCCATACAAGTGCCTGCCAGACCGGCGCCAACAATAAGAGCTTTTTGTGACATGTGCTATTTTGTAAAGGCGAAGCTAAGCAAACTAATCTGAACATGCGGCGCGGCCGCTTTAATTGCTTGGGATAAAGCCGCCAATGTGGCTCCCGTTGTGATAACGTCGTCTACGATCAGAACATGTTTATATTGCGTTATCTCTGCTTGCGTGTTGAACATATTTTGTACGTTATCCCAACGACCAAAACGATCGTTTTTAGTCTGTGAAGTGTTGTGTTTTTTCTTCTGGACTAGTTTTTTTAAAACAGGCAAACCCCATTCTTTTGCTAATCCTCGAGCCAAAAGTTCGCTTTGATTGTAGCCCCGAGCAAATTTCTTTCTCGGATGTATTGGCACGGGTATAATTGCATCGACATTGCGCACGGGGTGGTCATTCAACATTGTTGCCATATGCGCTCCCAGATAAATGCCGAGCGGTGCTTTGAAATCATATTTCAATGCTCTTATTAAGGATTGGCTTACCGCGCCTTTTTGATAAAAATAGAGTGCGCATGTATGTTTAATTTCAATTGGCGTCCAAAATAACTGATCGAGTTTGGTAGGTGTTTTTTGTAGCTCAAAATAGGTGCGTTCAAGCCCTTCCCAGCATAACCAGCACAAATAACGTTCTTCTACAACTAGTTCTTTATTACAGTGCAGACAAACATTTGTAAAGACTAAATGGCCTAGTCCGTCTGAATAATTTTTAATTACAAACCCCAACTGTTTTATATATGTCGCCATCTTTCTCGATTTTAAACAACGAGCTGTTCAAAACTGCAGTTGTTTTTCAAAACATTAGAAACGTACTTGTGTTAACTTTATTGAAGTCTTTTTTCATACAAAAAATATTGGTTCGTCAACACAATTTTCTTTGGAAAAATTATCAAAACAAAGCGCAAAAGCATGTGAATATCTTTCTAGGTTGTGTTGAAATGCGCTGAAGCGTTTGTCCACGAAAGGATTGCGATTTTTTGTGTTGAAAACCGTAAATGAATGTTAATTTCTTTAATTGATTTGAACCCGAATTTTAACAATTTTTGTAACCTTAATTTCTAAATAAATCTGCAATCCCGACACTATGGCACAAACCCTACACGAACCCATTCTCGAAGAAAATAAAAGTCGTTTTGTCTTGTTTCCAATACAGCACGACGACATCTGGAGTTTCTACAAAAAGGCCGAAGCAAGTTTCTGGACTGCCGAAGAAATCGACCTTTCTCCAGATTTAATTGACTGGGAGAATAAACTCAATGATGACGAACGCCATTTCATAAAGCACGTTCTTGCCTTTTTTGCAGCTTCAGACGGAATCGTAAATGAAAACCTCGCCGAGCATTTCCTCAATGAGGTGCAATACACAGAAGCTAAGTTTTTCTATGGATTTCAAGTGGCAATGGAAAATATCCATTCTGAAACCTATTCGCTTCTCATCGACACTTACATCAAAGACACACAAGAAAAAAATTACCTCTTCAATGCCATTGACACCGTAGATTGCGTTCGAAAAAAAGCTGACTGGGCATTGCGCTGGATTGACCAGGGCTCATACGCAGAGCGGCTTGTTGCCTTTGCTGCAGTTGAAGGCATCTTCTTCTCAGGATCTTTTTGTTCTATTTTTTGGCTCAAAAAACGCGGCCTCATGCCGGGCCTTTCCTTTTCCAATGAGCTCATTTCTCGTGACGAAGGGCTACACTGTGATTTCGCTTGTTTGCTTTATACCAAACATTTGGTCAATAAACTTCCAAAAGAAAAAGTCCGCGAAATTATCACCAATGCTGTTGAAATCGAAAAAGAGTTTGTCACAGATGCACTTCCAGTCAAACTCATCGGCATGAACAGCGAACTCATGGGTCAATATATCGAATTCGTCGCTGACCGTCTTTTGGTTGAGCTCGGCAATGAGCGCGTTTACAACGCGAGTAATCCGTTTGACTTCATGGACATGATTTCTATACAAGGAAAAACCAACTTTTTTGAAAAACGCGTTGGAGAATACCAAAAAGCCGGCGTACTGGCCGGTAAAGAAAACCAAGCATTCAGTCTTGACGAAGATTTTTAAACCAACCTAAACTATAAATATAAGGAGCATATGTACGTTGTTAAAAGAGACAGTAAAAAAGAGTCCGTCAAATTCGATAAAATTACCGCACGCATCATCAAGATGTGTTATGGTCTAGATCCACTCGTTTCACCAGAAGCTGTCGCTATGAAAGTTATCGAAGGGCTTTTCGATGGTGTCAGTACAACAGAACTAGACAACCTTGCTGCAGAAGTTGCTGCTGCCAAAACCATTGATCACCCAGACTACGCATTACTCGCTTCGCGTATTGCGGTGTCCAATCTTCATAAAGAGACGAAAAAGACTTTTTCGGAAGTTATGCACGACATGTACAACTACGTTGATCCCAAGACCAAAGAATCTGCTGCGCTCCTAGCAGATGACGTCTATCAGATCATCATGTCCAACAAAGAAGTGCTCGACTCTAGCATCATATACGACCGCGACTTCCGCTTCGACTACTTTGGTTTCAAAACCTTAACGCGCTCTTACCTCATGCGCCTCAACGGTAAAATTGCAGAGCGCCCACAACAAATGCTCATGCGTGTGGCAATTGGTATCCATAAAGAAGATATCCAATCGGCCATCAAGACATATAACCTGATGTCAGAAGGGTGGTTTACCCACGCTACACCGACCCTTTTCAACTCCGGAACGCCAAAACCACAAATGTCTTCCTGCTTCCTGCTCACCATGAAAGAAGACAGCATTGGTGGTATCTACGATACGCTTAAATCTTGCGCGCAAATTTCTCAGTCTGCGGGTGGAATTGGCTTATCTATTCACAATATCCGTGCAACGGGCTCTTACATCAAAGGAACCAACGGCACCTCCAATGGTATCGTGCCTATGCTTCGTGTTTTTAACGACACTGCACGCTACGTTGACCAAGGCGGAGGCAAACGCAAAGGCTCATTTGCCATTTATATCGAGCCTTGGCATGCCGATATTTTTGATTTTCTAGATCTTAAAAAGAATCACGGTAAAGAAGAACAGCGCGCCCGCGACCTCTTCTTTGCGCTCTGGATTCCAGATTTATTTATGAAACGCGTTAAAGAAAACGCAGACTGGACACTCATGTGCCCACATGAATGCCCGGGTCTTTCTGATTCACACAGCGTTGAATTCGAGGCACTATACACCAAATATGAAGCTGAAGGAAAGGGCCGTAAAACCATCAATGCACAAGATTTGTGGTTCAAAATTTTAGAGTCTCAGATTGAAACTGGTACGCCATACATGCTTTACAAAGACGCTGCCAACGCTAAATCTAATCAGCAAAACCTAGGCACCATCAAGTCTTCAAACTTGTGTACCGAAATCATCGAATACACCGCCCCTGACGAAGTTGCTGTTTGTAACCTTGCTTCATTAGCTTTGCCAAAATTCGTGACCGAAGAAGGCACCTTTGACCACGATAAACTTTTCGAAGTTACTTATCAAGCGACACTCAACCTCAACCGCATCATCGACAACAACTTCTATCCAGTAGAAGAAGCGCGCAATTCAAACATACGTCACCGTCCAATTGGTTTAGGTGTTCAAGGGCTGGCAGATGCTTTCATCATGCTCGGCTATCCATTCGAATCAGAAGAAGCGCGCGCACTCAACCGTGAAATATTTGAAACCATTTACTTTGCTTCCATGACGGCCTCCAAAGACCTCGCGAAAGTTGACGGTCCATACCAAACCATTAAAGGTTCACCTGTTTCTAAAGGTATTTTCCAATTTGATATGTGGGGCGTTACTCCGACCAATCGTTGGGAATGGGATGTGCTCAAAACTGAGGTTAAAAAACACGGTGTGCGCAACTCTCTTTTACTTGCACCAATGCCAACTGCATCCACTGCACAAATTCTTGGCAACAACGAATGTTTCGAGCCATACACCTCCAATATCTACACCCGTCGCGTGCTTTCAGGCGAATTCATTATCGTCAATAAGCACCTTCTCAAGGATCTTGTCAAGGAAGGTTTGTGGAATAAAGATATGCGTCAAAAAATTATGGCGGCTAACGGATCTATTCAAAACATCCAAGAAATTCCTCAGCGCCTCAAAGACCTATACAAAACAGCTTGGGAAATTTCTCAAAAAGCAATTATCGAACAAGCAGCTGATCGTGGTGCTTACATTTGCCAAAGCCAATCTTTGAATATTTTCATGGAGAATGCCAACTTCGGTAAACTTACCTCAATGCACTTCTATGGCTGGGAAAAAGGCCTCAAAACAGGCATGTACTACCTGCGTACAAAAGCAGCCACTGACGCCATTAAATTTACCGTTGATAAAACTGTTACTGAACAACCAAAAGAACAATCAATCGAAGACCAACAAGCGGCTATCGCTTGCTCTTTGGATGATCCTGAAGGTTGTGAAATGTGTTCCGGATAGAAGCGGCGCTAGCCGGTTATATATGGAACGTAAATTCATGAATATAAAAAGGCTCGCATATTGCGGGCCTTTTTAATTATACTGTACCTTTGCACTTTCCAGAATATATGACAGCTCAAAAAAACATCCAACGCGCGCTCATTTCCGTATACTACAAAGATGGTTTAGCGCCAATTGTAGAGGCCTTACATGCCAACAAAGTAGAAATACTTTCAACCGGAGGTACATTAGCTTTTATACAAGAATTGGGAGTTCCTGTCACGTCTGTAGAAGATGTTACAAAGTTTCCTGAGATATTGGGTGGTCGAGTTAAAACACTACACCCAGCGATATTCGGTGGTATTCTCAATCGCCGTGACTTCGCTCCAGATCAAGCGCATATGGAAGCACACCAACTCCAAAGTATTGACTTGGTCATTGTCGATCTCTACCCTTTCGAAGAGACCGTTGCCTCAGGCGCAGATCACGCCTCAATTATCGAAAAAATTGATATCGGAGGTATTTCCTTGATACGTGCGGCTGCAAAAAACTTCAATGACGTAGTTATCATTCCTAGTGTCAAACAATATCCCACATTTCTACAAATCCTTACTGACCAAGGTGCCGAAACCACCCTTGAACAGCGACAAAGTTTTGCCGCCGACGCTTTTCATGTGTCTTCACACTACGACACCATGATTCACAACTACTTTGTCAATCAAAACAGTTCCTATCTTAAAATCAGCGAAGAAAAATCATGCCCTTTACGCTACGGAGAAAATCCGCATCAAAAAGGCTATTTCTTTGGCGACCTAAACGCCCTTTTTGCCAAAATTCACGGAAAAGAGCTTTCGTACAACAACTTACTCGATGTAGACGCTGCAGTAAGACTCATTCAAGAATACAAGCATGACGGACCAACTTTTGCAATACTTAAACACAATAATGCATGTGGATTAGCCACGCGTTCAACACTCACAGAAGCCTATGAGGCAGCGTTAGCTGCCGACCCTGTAAGTGCATTTGGTGGAATACTTATTGCCAACCAACACCTCGACTTAGAAACAGCTGCGCTTGTGAACGAACTCTTTTGTGAAGTTTTAATTGCGCCTTCCTATGCGCCTGTTGCAATCGAACTTTTGCAATCCAAAAAGAACCGCATCATTCTTGTGCAAAAAGAACTTGAGCTGCCTAAAACGCTTGTGCGAAGTGCACTCAATGGCTTCTTAGTTCAAGATGCGGATTTCGCTACTGAGACAGCGGTTCAGTTAGAAGTCAAAACAAAATTGGCGCCAAGTGCCGCCGAAATTGACGACCTTTTATTCGCAAATAAACTGGTTAAACACACTAAATCGAACACCATTATTTTGGCAAAAAACGGTCAACTTCTTGCCAGTGGAACAGGCCAAACATCTAGGGTTGACGCGCTTAAACAAGCCATTCACAAAGCCAAATCTTTTGGTTTTGATTTAAGCGGCGCCGTAATGGCTAGCGACGCATTTTTCCCATTCCCTGATTGTGTTGAAATTGCTCATTTAGAGGGAATTAATGTTGTTATCCAACCAGGCGGATCCGTCAAAGATGATCTCTCTATAACCTATTGCGATGACAACCAAATGAAAATGGTGTTTACCGGTATTCGTCATTTCAAACACTAAAATGAAAGATTTTTTCAAATGTTGCTTATAGAATGTAACCTTTGAACGTCTTCTACGAATAAGAATCAATTATAACCACATCAAGTGCTTTAAAAATGGGCCTTTTTAACTTTCTTACACAGGAAATTGCCATCGATCTCGGTACGGCAAACACCTTGATTATCTGGAACGACAAAGTAGTTGTCGACGAACCTTCCATTGTTGCCAAAGATATCCAAACGGGTAAGGTAGTCGCTATTGGAAGAAAGGCACAGCAAATGCATGGCAAAACCCATAAGCTCATCGAAACCGTTCGCCCACTAAAAGATGGTGTAATTGCCGACTTTCAAAGTGCCGAGCAAATGATCAAAGGCATGATCAAAATGATCAATCCCGGACGCAGCTTGTTCAATCCAACTTTGCGCATGGTTATCTGTATTCCATCAGGCATTACCGAAGTTGAAAAAAGAGCTGTTCAAGATTCTGCAGAACACGCCGGCGCTAAAGAAGTTTACCTTATTCACGAGCCTATGGCTGCTGCCATTGGTATTGGTATTGACGTAGAGGAACCAATGGGCAACATGATTATCGACATAGGTGGTGGTACCTCAGAAATTGCGGTGATTGCCCTCGGTGGTATTGTCTGTGATAAATCCATTCGAATTGCCGGTGACGACTTTACCAACGACATCGAAGAATACATGCGTCGCCAACATAATATTTTGGTTGGTGAGCGTACGGCCGAACAAATCAAAATTGAAGTTGGTGCGGCTTTATCTGAATTAGAAAACCCACCTGCAGATTTTGCCGTACGCGGCCGTGACCTCATGACCGGGATTCCAAAAGAAATTATGGTTTCTTATCAAGAAGTGGCACATGCCCTCGATAAAACCATTTCTAAAATTGAGGAGGCCATCTTGAGCGCGCTCGAAATGACACCGCCAGAACTTTCTGCTGACATCTACAAAACCGGTATTTACCTTGCTGGGGGCGGTTCTATGCTGCGCGGTCTCGATAAGCGCATTCAATCAAAAACCAAACTTCCGGTGCATATTGCCGAAGATCCGCTTCGAGCAGTTGCTCGTGGTACGAGCATAGCACTCAAGAACATCGATAAATATCCGTTCTTAATGGGCAGGTAAATTGTCCTCTATTTCTTGCTTGAATTTTTCTACCAAATCGTTATATGCTTGACCTGTTGCTGGTCCGCTAAATCCGGTATGAATGGCAATGATTTTCCCCTGCTGATCAACAAGTAAGGTGGTCGGAAAACTCATGATGCCATTGAGCATAGGAAAGCGAGCTGAGGCAACATCTTTACTCGATGTGCCTGCTAGATAAACAGGATAATTTACCCCCATCGCTTTGATCCAGCTTTTCAAGCGAGCCCTTTGTTTTTTTGTATCGCTCCCTACCTCAAAGGCAAGCGCCATTACTTGTAAGCCTTTTGCGCCGTAATCCTTTTGTAATTGCAATAGCATTTGGGTCTCGTCCAAGCAGTTTGGGCACCACGTTCCCATGATCTGAATGATGGTTAATTGATTTTTTGCTGCTAAATTGATGGTCGTTTTTTTGCCATTCATCTTGATGAGGTCTTTCAACAAAACAGGCTCATCGCGCTTTATTAAATAAGTAAGACTACTTTCGTCGCGCAATTGTACTGAAGCATCTCGGACAGCCGAAAAGGGAGCATTGTAACTCGAGCCGCTGTAAAAATTACCCGTCATTTGATCCGCATTTTGTAGCGTTGCATCGACAACAAATGCCCAATAACCTGTGTAAGTTTGTAAATGAAGCTTGTCTCCCGAAATATGGCCGTGTAAATAGCGGTAGTCACCAGTTTCGCTCAAAAAACTTCCCGTGACGAAATTGCCAATTTGTTGTTTAAATACGCCTACCATAAGCTCTTCCTTTTCAGTTCCCGGGTTGAATACCACCCGCCAACGCCCAGCGACGCTCAAGAATTCTGGGCCCGGAGCCGGTGCTTCAAGGATTCCTTTATTCAGGTGAATTGGATAGCGTACCGGTGCTTTTTTATTGTAGTTGATCCACCAGCCGCGTGCTTCTGAAAATACCTTATCAAAAGCCAGGCGCCATTCGGCATCTTGCGCCGGAAATTGATAAATAATGGTGTCGCCTATCCGTTTTTTTACGGATAATTGATAGATTTCTTCTCCATTATAAATGGTGATGGGTGCTTTCGGATATTTGCTTGGGAGCTCGGCCGTTACCTGTATTTGCAAACGATCATTGAGTTGTATCTCAGCAATATATGGTATGTTTTGCGCGTTTTGTGCAAAATTCAAATGCGATAGCAAAAGCACAAACAATGGAAAAATGGGATAGCGCATATCGATTCGAAAGGGTGTTTAAATACGAAATTAAAAGAAATAAACTATCTTGCTTTACGCATGCAACTTTTTAAAATCAATTTACGTCTAGGCTGAGGAGTAATGGAGGAACAAGAACTCATACTAGGTTGTATTGCTGCTCGTCCAAAAGCTCAAAAAGCGTTGTTTGACATCTATGCCCCCAAATTATACGGCGTGTGTTTGCGTTACATGAAAGACCAAATGCGTGCCCAAGACACCCTACAAGATACTTTTGTCAAAATATTTGCACACATAAGCAATTACAAATCCGAAGGTGCCTTTGAAGGTTGGCTCAAAAAAATTGCTGTAAATACCTGCCTAGACCAACTGCGTAAAGACAAAAAAATGCTTACCGATGTAGCCCTCGACGACGTCAGCCATAAACTTTCAGTTGAAAGTTTTAACGCAGAAAAACTCATGGCTGACGACCTCCTAAAATTGATTCAAGCACTTCCAGACGGATACAGAACCGTTTTTAATTTATTTGCTATTGAAGGCTACTCACATCAAGAAATTGCCGCGCAGCTTGGCGTTTCAGAAAGCACATCTAAAACACAATACCTTAGAGCAAGGGCATATTTGAAAGACCGCATTGAAAACTTAGATTAAATGATAGATAACGATAATATAAAAGATCTTTTTGCCAAAGGCCTCCAAGACCATCAAGTCTCGGTTGACCCCGCTTTGTGGTCTTCTATTTCGTTTTCGTTGGGCGCCGGCACAGCCAAAACAGGCCTTAGTATTTTGTCTAAAACGCTTATTGGTATTGCGGCAAGTTCAATTGTAGTTGTATCCATTTACCTTGCTGTTCAATCCTCAGCAACTCCAAAAGCTGAAAAACAACCCGTTCAGCAAAAGACACCCGCGCCTAAAAACGACCGCGTTTCAGACATTCAAATATCCCCTCAAAATACTTTGGGTGCTCCAATAACTACTACTGATCCTGCCCAACATCAACTTGCTGATCAAGAAATAAATAACAATCAAATAGGCTCAAATACCATTTCAGACCAACCCCATATTCCTGAATCCGTCTTAGCATCGATTCAAGAAATCCTTCCTTCTATGCCTCCGAGCTTTCAACTCTCAGGCATCCCAAAACCAAATGCGTCAGGTTCTTTAGCTGCTCCACAAAACACAAGCCCGGCCTATCATACGATGGTGCAGACTGCAACAAATGCAGTAAATCAGCCGCGTATTACACTACCCAACATCTTTACGCCAAACGGTGATGATCAAAACGAAACCTTGCAAATAAATTGGCAACAAGCAGATGTTCAAGATTTTAGTATCGTGGTATTAGATGCTAAAAACAATATTGTATACAAAGACAACAATCCTCGCTTCAACTGGGATGGAAAAGATTTAGGCGGCGATAAGTTAAACCGTGGCGCCTATATTTATTTCGTAACAGCTGTCGTCAACGGTGAAAAGTGGCAGCAATCGAGCGGCCTTCAAATCCAATACTAAAATATTTGCGTAATTTGGTGCATGCATCAAATCTACTGCATTCTGAACGGCGGCAAAAAAATAACTGCACAGAACAAACACCTTTTGGCAGCTCTTCAACACTTTTTCGGAGCGCAGTTCAGTATTTATAAAAGCAACAACCCAAAAGACGCTCAGTCTTTCATCTATGCGTTAACCCCCGAATGTACACATTTGCTTGGTGTTGGCGGAGACGGCACATTCAATGTGCTCATAAATGGCGTTTGCACACACCCCAACGCTGAATTTTTTCCAATACTTGGCGTTTTACCAAATGGCACGGGAAATGATTTTTATCGTTCGGCTGGGTATTCCAAAAAATATGATTTCTTAGCGCAAATTCGTGCTTCAAAATTTCAATATTTCGATGTTGGCCTACTTCACACCGAAGCAGAAACCAGGTATTTTGCCAACATTGCAGATATCGGATTTGGCGGTGCCGTTGTACTAGAATTACAAAATTTCCGCAAGCGATTTGGTCATAATTTTTCATATGGATTGGCCATCATTAAAACTTTTCTGAATTACAAGAGGCCCAAAGTCTCTATCACTTGCCAACATTTTAATTACAATGGCGAACTTCTTTTAGCTGCTTTTTGCAACGGTAGTATTTTCGGAGATGGCCTTTATATTCACCCAGGGGCCAAAATCAATGATAGTGAACTCAAATTAACACTTTTAGGTAAGGTTTCTTTATTTGATTATCTTAAAAATGTGCTCAAAGTGAAGCGCGGTAAAAAAATCAAGCACCCTGAAGCCCATTATTTATCAATAGCTTTCCCTATTATACTAAAGTGCGACGAACTGCTACATGCCGAAACAGATGGAGAGTATATTGGTGGTTCCTCGTTTAAAATAGACTTAGTGCCAAATAGGCTGAAATTATTGCCTGCTGAGGAGCTCTAGTTTGTTTATCTTTGAGAAAATGAAAAGAAGCATCATCATTACAGCTGGCGGAATCGGAACGCGCATGGGCAAAACCTTGCCAAAACAGTTTATGTTGCTGAACCAAAAACCAATTCTTATCCGCACACTAGAAGCATTTCATGCTTTCGACCCCAATGCACAAATTATTATTACCTTGCCACAAGAATGGAAGTCTTATTGGAAAGAACTCCTTGATAAATACAATATTGAGATCATACACGACCTTGTGGATGGTGGCAAGGAACGCTTTCATTCGATTCAAAATGCACTTCGTTTGTGTGAAGGTCAGCAAATAGCTATTCACGATGGCGTGCGGCCACTAGTAAGCAAGCAAACTATTCAACATTGTTTTGATGGTTTAAAACACGCTAAAGCCGTAGTGCCGGTTTTAGGATTAAAAGATTCACTGCGCCAAGGATCCACAACTCATTCCGAAAACGTTGACCGATCTCGTTTTTTTCTTGTGCATACACCACAGTGTTTTGATGCATCGACCATTTTGGCGGCATACCAAAGTGGGTACGACTCCAAATTTACAGATGACGCAAGTGTAGTCGAAGCAATAGGGATCATGCCCCTGCTTGTACCAAGCAACGAAGAAAATATAAAAATTACGACGACCTTAGATTTAAAAATCCTTAACGCGCTTTTGGAAAAATGAATTTAATTACACCGCCATCTCTAAAAATAGGGGATTTAGTTTACCTCAGTGCCCCAGCTAAAGCCATTGAAGAAAACTTTGTAGTTGCTGCAGAAAATTGGTTGGCATCCATCGGTTTACGCGCTGTGCGCAGCACGCATTTAACGGAAAGGCAAGATTATTTTTCAGGAACTGAAATTCAGCGGCTTGCCGATTTACAAGAGGGTTTCGATCACCCGGAAGCAAAAGCCATTTGGTGTGTGCGAGGAGGCTACGGCTGCATACAACTACTTGATGGTATCCAATGGGCGCAGTTTATCCAAGAACCTAAATGGGTCATTGGTTTTTCAGACATCTGTGTTTTACATCATAAAATTCAAAGTCTTGGATTCCAAAGCATACATGGTACAATGGCCCTAAATATTGAAAAAAACACCGCCCTGGCCAAAACCCGTCTACAGGAATTACTTTTTGGGAAGACAAGTAACATTGAATTTGCTGCGCACCCAAAAAATCAAAAAGGAACCACTCAAGGCCATTTAATTGGGGGAAACCTGAGTATTATTTTCAGCATGTTAGCTACACCCGAGCGCTATGACTTGTCGGGGGCCCTATTATTTATCGAAGATTTAGCTGAACATCTTTATCGCATTGACCGCATGTTCCATGCGCTGCGCAAATGCGGGGCATTAGATCAAATTCAGGGCTTAATTGTTGGCGGTATGACCGATTTAGAAGATACCGACGTGCCTTTTGGCAAGGATATTCACGATCTTATATTGAGCCATTTTTTGTTTCGAAAAATCCCAATCTGCTTTGGTTTTCCTGCTGGTCATATGGACGATAACCATCCGCTTGTTTTAGGCGCTCAAGTCGAACTCTCAGTGAATGAAAATCGATGTACGCTAAACTATCTATAATGGTTTTAAATAATCTTATTTAAAGGATTATCTTGGAAACATTTGCTACAATTAAATGTTGTTGAATTAAATTTGCACCACTACAAATGAAAGATTCTTATGAGTAACTCTGCATTCTTTAAATCTTCTATCGGTAAAAAGGTTTTTATGGCCCTTACCGGTCTTTTCCTTTGCACGTTTTTGGTGGGCCATTTGCTCGGAAACCTTCAATTAATTCTAAAGACCGGAGAGGAAGGTCGTCGCGCATTCAACGAATATGCTTATTTCATGGGGCACAACCCCTTTATCAAAATTTTATCCTATGTTACTTATATAGCTGTGCTTGTACACGTAATTGATGGTTTTGCACTCACGATTCAAAATCGCAAAGCGCGCCCTGTGCGTTACGCCTACAACAAACCAGCTGCAAATTCAAGCTCTGCAAGCCGCAGCATGGCCGTTTTAGGAACCCTCATTTTGGTTTTTCTTGCCACACACATGGCCAACTTCTGGTGGAAAATGAAAATCAAAGAAGAAGTGCCGCTACATACCTATCAACTTGAAATGGAAAATCCAATGATGGGCAACCAAACTCCAGAAATCTACTACACACATGTTCCCGGAATACAGCCAATACCAAGAGACAAAAATAATATCGTCGAAAAAGGAACAGATTTATATATCAAAGGTACCAATGTTAAAGTTGCCGAAGGCTATCGTGACTTACACGGCTTGGTTATGGACTTCTTCAACCCGAGTAAAAACGAAGGAGCGCTATACGCCGTGCTTTTCTATGTCATTTCAATGATAGTGCTTGCTTACCACCTTTTACATGGTTTCCAAAGTGCTTTTCAGTCTTTAGGAATCAACCACCCAAAATATACCCCCCTGATTAAAATAATCGGCAATGGCTTTGCTGTTCTCGTTCCGCTATTATTTGCAATCATTCCCGTCATTATTTACAACCTCTAGGAATATAGCTATGTCAGTATTAAATTCGCGCATTCCAGAAGGTCCAATTTCAGAAAAGTGGACCAATCACAAGAACCATATGAAATTGGTGGCACCAAACAACCGACCAAAAATCGATGTTATTGTTGTCGGTACAGGTTTGGCCGGTGCTTCTGCGGCAGCCTCTCTCGGAGAGATGGGCTATAATGTTAAAGCCTTTTGCTTCCAAGACTCGCCACGCCGCGCACACTCCATTGCTGCACAAGGCGGAATCAATGCCGCTAAAAACTACCAAAACGATGGCGATTCTATCTATCGTTTGTTTTATGACACCATCAAAGGTGGTGACTACCGGGCTCGAGAGGCCAACGTATATCGCTTGGCAGAAGTATCGGGTAACATCATTGACCAGTGTGTCGCGCAAGGTGTGCCTTTTGCGCGTGAATACGGCGGGCTTCTCGATAACCGTTCTTTCGGTGGGACGCAAGTACAACGCACATTTTATGCAGCGGGTCAAACGGGTCAACAGCTTTTGTTAGGCGCTTATTCTGCACTTTCTCGTCAAATCGGTTTGGGTCGTGTTAAGATGTATCACCGCCATGAAATGATGGACCTGGTTAAAATAGACGGTAAAGCACGCGGCATCATTGCCCGTAACCTTGTTACTGGCGCACTAGAGCGCCACTCGGCACATGCAGTTGTAATTGCATCAGGTGGTTACGGAAATGTTTACTTTCTATCCACAAACGCTATGGGAAGCAACGTTTCAGCGGCTTGGAAAGTACACAAAAAAGGTGCACATTTTGCTAACCCTTGCTTTGTGCAAATTCACCCAACTTGTATACCTGTTCACGGAACCAATCAATCTAAGCTCACACTTATGTCCGAGTCGCTACGAAACTCAGGGCGTATATGGGTTCCAAAGAAAAAAGAAGATGCAGAAGCCATTCGTGAAGGTCGTTTAAAGCCAACACAAATTGCCGAAGAAGACCGTGACTATTTCTTGGAAAGACGTTATCCAGCTTTCGGCAACTTGGTTCCACGTGATGTTGCATCAAGAGCTGCCAAAGATCGATGTGATGCCGGTTTTGGCATCGAAGCAAATGATACTAACGAGGGTGTCTACCTAGACTTCGCTACAGAAATCCGAAATAAAGGACGCCAATCTGCTTTTGCGCAAGGAGACCACAACCCTACAGAAGAAAAAATCCTCGCGTTGGGTACAAAATGGATTAAAGAGAAGTACGGGAACCTTTTCAAAATGTATCAAAAGATTACCGACGATAATCCATACGAAACCCCTATGAAAATTTACCCTGCTGTCCACTACACAATGGGCGGAGTTTGGGTCGATTACAATCTTCAGAGTTCCATTGAGGGTTGTTTTGTAACAGGTGAGGCAAACTTCTCCGAACATGGTGCCAACCGTTTAGGTGCTTCTGCACTTATGCAAGGCTTGGCCGATGGTTATTTCGTGTTGCCATATACCATCTCTGATTACCTAGCCAACGATATCCGTACAGGTAAAATTGCTATAGATACACCTGAGTTCGACCAAGCCGAAGCAGAAGTAAAAGCAAGTATAGACCGCTTCTTACAAAATAAAGGAAGTAAATCGGTAGATCACTTCCACAAACGCTTAGGCCTCATTATGTGGAACAAAGTTGGTATGGCCCGCAACGAAGCAGGCTTAAAACAAGCCATAGATGAAATTGCTGCGCTTCGCGAAGAATTCTACAAAGACGTATTTGTCCCTGGTGACGCCAATGAAATGAACCCTGAGCTCGATAAAGCAATGCGTGTTGCCGACTTCATTGAACTCGGCCAACTCATGGCTGTTGATGCCTTGCATCGACAAGAATCTTGTGGTGGACACTTCCGAGAAGAATACCAAGACAGCGAAGGTGAAACACTCCGTGACGACGAAAACTTCAAGTATGTAGCCGCTTGGGAATACCAAGATGGCGACGCTAAAAAAGCAGCACTTCACAAAGAAGCGCTTAATTATGAGTTCATTAAAATTGCAGCGCGCAATTATAAATAAATAGACATGGCTTCAAAATTCATCAATATTACGCTCAAAATCTGGAGACAAAAAAATGCGAACGCAAAAGGCGGCATTGAAACTTATAGTCTTCAGCAGGTATCTACTGATAGTTCATTTCTAGAAATGCTCGATCAGCTCAATGAACAACTGATCAACGAACAAAAAGAACCCGTTGCCTTTGACCACGATTGTCGCGAAGGAATTTGTGGAATGTGTTCATTGTATATCAATGGGCGTGCTCACGGTCCGGAAACCGGTACCACCACCTGCCAACTCCATATGCGCAGTTTCGCCGATGGTGACACAATCTATGTAGAGCCGTGGAGATCACGTGCATTTCCTATTGTAAAAGACCTTGTTGTTGACCGTTCTGCATTTGATCGCATTCAACAAGCCGGAGGTTTTATCTCGGTCAATACATCAGGACGCACAATGGATGCAAATGCGATCCCTGTTCCAAAAGCCGATGCAGATAAAGCTTTTGAAGCAGCAGCTTGTATTGGTTGTGGCGCGTGTGTTGCAACTTGTAAAAATGGATCGGCAATGTTATTTGTTGGCGCAAAAGTTTCACAGTATGCGCTTTTACCACAAGGTAGGATAGAAGCGAAAGATCGCGTATTAAATATGGTGCGCCAGATGGATGAAGAAGGTTTCGGAAATTGCACCAATACTGGCGCCTGTGAAATAGAGTGTCCTAAAGGAATTTCATTAGAAAATATAGCTCGCATGAATCGAGAATTCTTTGGGGCAAGTCTTTTATCAGAAAAATAAGCTGCTTAATAGCTTCAAATTAAAAAGGGCGGTCAAATGACCGCCCTTTTCGTTTGCATGTTGCAAAATCTTATTTTAATTGTTGGCCTTCTTTATTGTACCAACCTTTATTTTCCTTAATATCAATGGATACATTGGCTTGATCGCTGAGCTTTTTTTGTGTGCGCATCCAGAAATAAAAACCAAAAAACCCAAGAAGGATTAAAAAGATGTTAAAGTAATTTTGTACGAATTCGTAGAAGCCGAAAGACCACTGAAACGTATCTCCAATTTTGTAAACCAAGTCTGTCCAAGTCATGTTTCAATCTTTTATAGGGCAAATGTACTACAATTTTTATAAAATTCTACGGCTATTTAAATTTCTCCCATCAAGACGAGTGTTTCTTTTGCCGCTGCTTGCTCAGCCTCTTTTTTCGAAAACCCCTTGCCCTTTCCATAAGTTGTTCTGTTGATTTGAACGATCATTTCATAAACCGCTTTCCCATCAATAAACTGCTCATTCAATAATTCAAAGGACAAATTCAGTTTTTTACGTTGACACCAAATAAAAAGGGTTGACTTGAAATCCAGTTCCTCCTCTAAAAGCTTATTAAGATTGAGGTGTTTTCTTAACACCGTGTTTATAAGCACCTTTCGTGCTGTTTCAAAATTAGAATCTAAGTAAATAGCACCAATAAGTGCCTCAAAAGCATTGCCTTCCAAGCCTGCCAAATTGATGCTCCTGCCTTGACTATAAATAAGGTGGTTTCTTATGCCCATTTTCTCTCCGATGGCAGATAGCGACTTTCGATTTACAATCTTTGACTTTATTTTCGTGAGTTGACCTTCGTCTAATTCAGGGTATTTCTGGAATACAAATGAAGCAACCACTGCGTCTAAAACGGCATCGCCGAGGAATTCTAAACGTTCGTTTGCAGCGTGCTGAACCGCGTCAGGCATAGCGCTTTTGTGCGTTAGGGCTTGAACAAAAAATGGTATTTGTTGGGGTTTATAAGCAAATTGCTTGAGCACAAAACGTATGACCTCAAGTTCTTCTTTCGACTTGGGTTTATGAAAAAATGGGATTTTCAAAAGCTTAAGCCTTGAATTTCTTAACGATAATAGATGTATTGTGCCCGCCAAAACCGAATGTGTTTGACAACGCTACATTCACCGCACGTGCCTGTGGTTTGTGAAAGGTAAAATTGAGCTCAGGGTCTAGCTCTGGGTCATCGGTAAAGTGATTGATGGTTGGCGGAACCATGTCGTTTTGAACTGCTAACACGCAAGCTATAGCTTCTATTGCACCTGCCGCACCAAGTAAATGACCTGTCATGGATTTGGTGGAGCTGATGTTCAAGTTATAGGCATGGTCACCAAACACTTGTTGAATTGCTTTGACTTCTGCAATGTCGCCGAGTGGTGTTGAAGTTCCGTGTACATTGACGTAATCAATTTCAGACGGATTGATTTCGGCGTCTTCGATGGCCGCAAGCATGGTGTTGCGGGCACCCAAGCCTTCTGGATGCGGAGCAGTCATGTGATAGGCATCTCCGGACATGCCGCCTCCGATTACCTCAGCATAAATTTTTGCACCTCGTTTAATAGCGTGCTCGTATTCTTCAAGAATTAAACATCCTGAACCTTCGCCTAACACAAAACCATCGCGGTCAAGGTCAAATGGACGCGATGCGGTTTGTGGAGAATCGTTGCGGGTTGAAAGCGCCTTAAGCGCATTAAAACCGCCCATGCCCATTTCATTTACGCCTGCCTCTGAACCGCCAGTGACGATGGCGTCGGCTTTACCCAAACGGATAAGATTAAAAGCATCAATGATGGCATTCGTTGCGGAAGCGCAAGCTGAGACACAAACATAATTTGGGCCGCGTAGGCCATATTTGATAGAGATGTGGCCGGCTGCGATATCGGCAATCATTTTTGGGATAAAGAAAGGATTGAAACGAGGTGTTCCGTCTCCGCCAAAATATTCTCTGGCTTCTTCTTGGAAGGTTTTCAATCCACCAACACCTGAGCCCCAAATAACGCCGACACGGTCAAGATTTGGATTAGACTCAAGCAATGCAGCATCTGCCATAGCTTCCGTAGCGGTCACTATGGCATACTGCGAAAATTGATCAAGCTTACGTGCTTCCTTTTTGTCGATGTGGTCTTCCACATTGTAATCTTTTAGCTCACAAGCGAATTGCGTTTTAAACAGAGAAGAATCAAATTGTTTGATGGGCGCCGCGCCGCTTTTACCTGCCATTAGACCATCCCAGTATTCTTGAACGGTATTGCCTATTGGGGTAAGTGCACCAAGACCCGTAACAACAACTCTTTTTAATTGCATAACCTATTACTAAAAGTAATTGTGGGAAATATTAAACGTTTGCCTCGATGTAAGCAATCGCGTCACCAACTGTTTGGATACCTTCTGCTTTATCGTCTGGGATAGAAATATTGAATTGTTTCTCGAATTCCATAATTAACTCAACAGTGTCAAGTGAATCGGCACCCAAGTCATTGGTGAAGCTTGCTTCGTTAGTTACTTCACTTTCTTCAACATTCAGTTTATCTACGATGATCGCGATAACTTTAGCTTTGATTTCAGACATTTTTTAAATTTTAAAGGTTTCAGCTTGCAAAGAAAAAAACTATCACCCAATAAACAAAACTTATCCCTATTTAATTTATCAACACTTCGCAGCTCAAACGCGAGGAATCGCGCACTATGCTTAACTTTGCTATATAGATGGTCGCACGAATTATTTTATTTATTTCAGGAGGAGGCAGTAATGCACGTCAAATAATTAGCTATTTCAAAGGAAATGAGCGCGTTAAGGTAGTTGGATTGCTTTCCAGTAACCCAAATGAAGAAATGCAAGGATTTTGCGCCGATCATTCGATTCCTTTTTATGACATGACGGGTAAAGACTTCTCGTCTTACTTAAACATTACCCAGGACTTGGGTGCAAATTGGATAGTATTAGCTGGTTTCTTGAAAAAAGTTCCGGTCGAGTTAATTTCTGCTTTTCCGAATAGAATAATCAATATTCATCCTTCATTGTTGCCAAAATACGGCGGCGCTGGAATGTATGGAAAACACGTTCACAAGGCCGTTTCTGCAGCAAAAGAAGCTTTCTGCGGAATAAGTATTCATTTAGTAAATGAAGAATTCGATAAAGGGCGCCTTTTATTTCAGCATGCATTAGCGCTCTTAAGGGGGGAAAGTGCCGAAGAAATAGAAGCAAAAGTTCGTGCTTTAGAGCTGGCGTATTTTGCAGCAGATCTAGACCTTTACCTCAATAATCCCGTTCGTAACTAAATTAATGGATCGCCTGCTCTAAAAACTGCGCAAAGCGGTAACAATCTTCAAATGAGTTATAAAGCGGTGCAGGTGCAATTCTGATTACATTTGGCTCTCTCCAATCGGCAATGACGCCAAAATCTATAAGGCGGTCGAACAACTGGCGGGCTTGTCCTTTTGCTAAAATAGAAAGCTGAGCGCCTCGTTGTTTGGGGTCCTTCGGTGTGATGATTTCAAAAGCACATTTCTCTTGGTTTCTTGCCGAAACATCTTCAATCAGAAACGCTAAATATGCTGTAAGCAAATCGCGTTTTTGACCGATGCGTTCCATTCCTGCTTCATCAAAAATTTCAAGGGCCGCCAAATGAGCCGCCATACCCAAAACAGGCGCATTGCTCAATTGCCAGCCTTCGGCACCAGGTATGGGTTCAAAACCTGCTTCCATTTGAAAACGAATTTCTTTGTTATGTCCCCACCAGCCCGCAAAACGCGGCAATTCTTTATTGTATGCGTGTTTCTCGTGAACAAACATTCCCGATACGCCTCCTGGAGAAGAATTCAAGTACTTGTAACCACACCAAGCCGCAAAATCAACACCCCAATCATGGAGCGCCAAATTGACATTGCCTGCTGCGTGCGCTAAATCAAAGCCAACAATTGCGCCGACCGCATGGCCCGCCCTTGTGATTTTTTGAAGGTCGAAATATTGTCCCGTGTAGTAATTCACGCCGCCAATCATAACAAGTGCAAGCTCTTCTCCAAGTTCGGCGATTTTTTGCAAAATGTCTTCTTCTCTGATTAAATGCTCGCCTATACGCGGGCCCACTTCAACAAGCGCGTTCGAAGGCAAACCATGAAATGCAACTTGAGAAGCGAGCGCGTATTGATCACTAGGAAAAGCTTTTTCTTCACAAAGGATTTTAACGCGGTTTCCCGATGGTCGGTAAAACGAGGCCATTAACAAATGCAGGTTCGTTGTAAGCGAATGGGTTACAACCACCTCGATAGGTTTCGCTCCAACAACTTTTGAGGCCATTTCAGTCAGGTTTTCGTGGTAAGAGAACCAGGGTCTTTTGGCTAAAAAATGGCCTTCTACACCGTATTTTGCCCATGCATCTAATTCTTCTTGAATGTATGCGGCAGCCTTTTTTGGCTGCAGGCCCAGCGAATTACCGGTGAAATAAACAGGATTTGGGTTGTGAAAAGTTGGAAAGTGAAAACGCGTGCGAAATTCAGCTAAAGGGTCATTTTGATCTTGTAGTTGAGCAAATGTGAGGCTATTTTCAAATTTCATATGCAGCACTTTATTCGTAACTTTATGGCCACAAATATACATAAGAATGAAGACTCCCTCTCCTATCGACCGCAGCCGTTCGGCAGAATTGTTCGAAGCCGCCAAAGGATATTTTCCGGGTGGCGTAAACTCGCCAGTACGCGCCTTTAAGTCTGTCGGAGGTACCCCGCTTTTTATTGCCAAAGGCAATGGTGCGCAAATCTGGGATGAAGATGGCAATGCATTCATTGATTTTTGTTGCAGTTGGGGGCCGCTCATTCATGGCCACAACCATCCTTACGTTTTTGAAAAAATTGTGGCAACCCTGCAAAACGGAGCTAGTTTTGGCGCACCAACGCGCAAAGAAAACGAGTTGGCCGCCTTTATGTTGGAACGGCTGCCATTCATCGATAAAATCCGTTTTACGAGCTCCGGAACCGAAGCTGTTATGAGTGCTTTGCGTTTGGCTCGTGGGGCAACTGGTAAAAATAAAATTCTCAAGTTTGAGGGTTGTTACCACGGTCATGTTGACGCCTTATTAGTCAAAGCAGGAAGCGGGTTGGTTACTTTCGGAACCTCATCAAGTGCGGGTGTTCCTGAAGCTTTTGCTAATGAAACCATCGTCTTGCCGCTCAATGATCAAGAAGCGTTAAGCGCCTGTTTTGAAGCACAGCACGCCGATTTAGCTGCAGTTATTATTGAGCCTATTCCTGCCAATAATGGCTTGCTTTTACAAGACCTGCACTTTTTGAATTTACTGAGAACCTTATGCACAAAATATGGCGTCTTGCTCATTTTCGACGAAGTGATTTCCGGGTTTAGGGTGGCTTTTGGCGGTGCCGCCGAGCTTTTTGGTATTCAGCCTGATATCGTCACTTACGGAAAAATTATTGGTGGGGGTCTTCCTGTGGGTGCCTACGGAGCAAGAAAAGCGCTTATGTCAAATGTGTCGCCAGAAGGACCGGTTTACCAAGCTGGTACACTTTCGGGCAATCCGGTGGCTATGGCTGCTGGCCTGGCCCAACTAGAACTTTGTGCGGCAGAAGGATTTTATACCCAACAGGCCAAGCGCACACAACAATTTGTTGACAATATCAATAATTATGCCTTCGCGCACAACTATCCAATGGAATTGGTCTGTGTTGGTTCTATATTTTGGTTCTCCTTCAATGGTAAAAAACGTATCCTAGCCGCTGATCAAATAGATAGTGATATGTCTGCATTTAACTTCATGCACCATTATTTGCTCGATGTAGGCGTTTATTTTGGTCCGAGTGGTTATGAGGTTGGGTTTATTTCTTCTGCACATACTGACAACCAGCTCGATTATGCCGCGGGACAAATCAAGGCGGCACTTGCTGCCTACTATCAAAGTAATCCTTAGTTTTAAACTGTGAATTTAGTAACAGGCGCAACCGGACTTCTCGGAAGTCATGTCTTAATTGAGTTAACTAAACGCAAGCAACCTGTTCGTGCGGCTTATCGGAGCCCTCAAAAAAGAGCCGCTGTCAAACTACTTTTTGAATTTTATTTCAAAGAAGAGGCCGATGAAAAATGGGCATATATTGAATGGTCGTATGCAGATTTACTCGATATTGATGATTTAAAAAAGTTGGTGTCGGGAGCCACCAACATCTATCATTGTGCGGCTTTGGTTTCGTTTTTTAAGGCGGACTTTGAAGCCTGTATCAAGCACAATAGATATGTAACTGCCGATCTCGTTGATTTAGCGCTACATTTTGGTGTTTCGCATTTTTGTCATGTAAGCTCAACGGCTGCAATTGGTGGAAAAGGCAATTTAATTGACGAAAACGCTAAGTGGGAAGAAGGCGGACAACATAGCGGCTATGGCGTTTCTAAACGTATGGCAGAAAAAGAAGTTTGGCGAGGCATGGAAGAGGGTCTGAGTGCGGTGATCGTCAATCCGTGTGTCATATTAGGTCCGGCAGCACCCGGCAGTCCTTCATTACAAATGCTCGATACAGCACGTGATGGATTGCGTTTCTACACTAGCGGCGCAAATGCAGTAGTCGATGCGCGCGATGTGGCGTGGTCCATGGTAGAACTCATCGCTCAAAAAGTCAAAAACCAACGATTTTTAATTGTTGGCCCGCATCAATCATTTAAAGATTTATTTAGCGCTTTCGCCGAAAAACTTGGCGGCCAGGCACCACGTATTCCCGCGCCAAGATTTTTGACGCTACTCATTGCTGCATTTCACGAACTATGGTGTCATATTTCGGGCAAACGTGCCGGCTTAACTATCGAGACAGCGCGGTCCTCTCATGAAGTGCTTAAGTATAACCGCAACAAAATTGAAAAACAATTGTCTTTTGAATGTACGCCGCTGCAAGCCATTATAGATAATATGTTAGCCGGACAAACTTTTATAGAGAAAAACAAAAAACCTTGAGTCGAAAACTAATTATTTTCATTGGTATCTTTTACCTTGTTGGAATTCTAGGAATGTCTTTTGGGCCTTTTAAATCATTTTTTGTTGGCTTATCGTTCTTTCATCTGCTGCTTTCGTTTGGTGTTCTTATTCTCGGTCGCAAAACGCAAAGCACAACACTTTGGCTTTTTATAAGTAGCGCCTTTGCCCTGGGTATGCTAGTAGAGTTCATTGGCGTCCATACTGAACTGCTCTTTGGGACCTATTCTTATGGAACAGTGCTTGGCCCAAAAGTTTTAGGCGTTCCGCTCATCATTGGCATCAATTGGGCTATGTTAAGTATGGTAAGTGCTGCTTTACTTGCAAAGCTCAAGTTGAACTTTTGGATAGAGGTTATAGCAAGTGCGCTACTAATGGTTTTTCTTGATTTTTTAATGGAGCCAGTGGCGGTAAAGCTGGGGTTTTGGAGTTGGCGCAACGGGATAATTCCTTTTTATAATTACGTTTGTTGGTTTGGAACGGCGCTTATCATTCAATTCATTTACCGCAAATGGCGCCTGAATGAAGCAAACAATGTCGCTGTGGCCTTGTTTATATACCTAACGATATTTTTTACATTTTTAACTGTTCGCTTATGAGTTGGTGGGGGCCTTTTGTTACGCTAGCTACGTTTTTCGGAATGGAATTCATGGCGTGGGCCACGCATAAATACGTCATGCATGGCCTGATGTGGTATTTTCACAAAGACCACCACCAAGTAGAACCAGGCTTTTTCGAAAAAAACGATGTGTTTTTCTTGATCTACGCCATTCCGTCATGGTTGTGTATCATGCTGGGTCTTATGAATCAAATTCATATTCCTGTTTGGATTGGGTTTGGTATTGCCGCTTATGGTTTGGCTTATTTTCTTATACATGATGTCTATATTCACCGCCGGTTTAAATGGCTGCGCGATATCGAGCACCCGTACTTCTATGCAATTCGCCGCGCACACAAAATCCACCACAAACATCTTGGAAAAGAACACGGAGAATGTTTTGGAATGCTCCTCGTTCCGATCCGTTTTTACATTGAAAGTGCGAAGCAATTTAAAAAACAACAAAAACCATGAGCCTATACGGCTGGGTCATCTTGCTTTCTTTTGCGGGACCTTTTGCGCTTAGTTTCGATCGTAAAGTAGCTTTTTTTAAAGAGTGGCGCTTTGTTTTTCTGGCGACACTTTGCGTGGCGCTTCCCTTTCTTGTTTGGGATGAATTCTTTACGCAGTGGGGGGTTTGGGGGTTTAATCCTAGATACTTACAAGGTATTTATTTCGGTCATTTACCATTAGAGGAAATACTATTTTTTGTCGTCATTCCTTACAATTTTATATTTATTCTTAAAGTCATACAAGCCTATTTCCCTAATAGGAACCAAATACACTTGGCGCCAATTTTTGCATATGCTTTTTTGGTAACCTCTATTTTATGGCTGTTGCTTTACAGCCAAAATTATTACACTTTTTTAGCTACATTTTTGTGTGCCACACTTACTTATTTCTTGCGCAACAAAAGTTGGTACAAAGACTATGTGTGGGCATACCTCATCTGTTTGCTCCCATTTTTTATCGTGAATGGCGTGCTCACAGGAGCGGCAACACCTGAGCCAATCGTCTGGTACAGTGGAAAACACATTATTGGTTGGCGCATGATCAGCATACCATTCGAAGATTTATACTACAATTACGCCTTGTTACTTCCTGTCACTTGGATTTATTTTTCTTTAAAAAATAGAAAGGAAAATTGATTTAGAATTTTGAAAAAATAAAAAAATACTTAACTTTGTCGCCCCTAGTAAAGCAAAGGCCAAGCGTTTAAGGGTTTTATAAGCGAGAATAGCTCAGTTGGTAGAGCACGACCTTGCCAAGGTCGGGGTCGCGGGTTCGAATCCCGTTTCTCGCTCTTTTGAGCTCGAGTGGTGGAATCGGTAGACACGCCGGACTTAAAATCCTGTGGGCATTTGCCCGTGCGGGTTCAAGTCCCGCCTCGAGTACAATATTGTGAGATAAACCCTTGATTCTATTAGGATTGAGGGTTTTTTGTTTCTCGTTTTATTCTATCGGGATGTAGCTCAGTTGGTAGAGTACTCGTCTGGGGGGCGAGAAGTCGCAGGTTCAAGTCCTGTCATCCCGACTTTTTTACACAATCTTTCCAAAATACCATATTATTGGTATTTCCAATAAGTAATTAGAACGGTAATTTTGCCTCGTTATTTAAATTTAATCTAAATAAAATGAGGGCGCTGTATCTTATCATCTTATCGCTTACTTTCCAAGTCTTTGCCCAACAACCTTTACCAACCGATTCTTTGCGTGCTATCGAAACGCAAAGTGTTTCAATAATTGCCTTACAAAATAAGTTTATTGGCGGGTCGGGCACCCGAATTAACGCCACGCAATTACAGAAGTTAAATCAAAATGATGTCAATAAAGTACTGCGCAGTGTACCTGGCGTACAAATTCGTGACGAAGAAGGATTCGGATTGCGCCCCAATATTGGCCTTAGAGGTACGCCAGTGAACAGAAGTGCAAAAATCACTGTCATGGAGGATGGTGTTTTAATGGCGCCCGCCGCTTACTCAGACCCGTCGGCTTATTATTTTCCAACGTTTGCACGTATGGGTTGCGTGGAAGTCCTAAAGGGCAGCAGTCAAATTAAATATGGTCCTTACACAATTGGTGGTGCCATTAACCTTCTATCTACATGTATTCCATCAGGCTTCAAAGCGTTTGGGCAAGCCAGTTTTGGGGGCTTCAACATGAACCAACAACGCTTTTGGGTCGGTGACTCCAAAGGTCAACTCAGTTATCTTTTTGAAATGAATCGGATGGCCTCAACAGGTTTCAAAGAACTTGATGGCGGAGAAAATACCGGTTTTGATCGCAGGGATTTTCTTGGTAAAATTCGCTGGCAAAACAAAAACACGGCAAAAGTCTCACAAAGTCTTCAGTTGAAAATGTTGCATACCGAAGAACTATCTAATGAGACCTACCTTGGGCTAACTTACGCAGATTTCATGCAAACCCCCTTGCGGCGTTACGCAGGAACGCAGAAGGATCTTTTAAATTTATTCCACAATCATGTGGTCCTACAACATGTCATCAAACCATTGAAAAAACTAGACATTATCAGCAGTGCGTACATCACCCAAACATTTCGCGACTGGGGTAGAGCAAACAGTTTCGGCTCTAAAAGTATTTCAAGCATTCTTTCAGATCCGGTTACTGAACAAGCTGCATATCAAATAATGACCGGTCAGGCCAATGGAGAAGTTGTCTATAGAAATGCCGCACGGCTTTATAATACAAGGGGGGTTCAAACCAATGCACATTATCGCTTGCAAACAAAATCACTGAAACACGACCTAGAAATCGGATTGCGTCTCCATCAAGATGAAGCTAGTCGTTACGGAACACAAAGCAAGTACCAAATGAGTAACGGGATTTTGATTCTTAGCGATACAGGAGAGCAGGGCGACCAAGAAAATCAAATCCGTTCGGCGTGGAGTATTGCGGCATTTGTAAATTACCAATTGACATGGCGTAAGTTTACACTAAATACCGGTTTGCGTCGGGAACAAATCGAGCTTGAAAACTTGAACTACGGCACCGCCGATTTTGCGAGAACAGGTATTAATTTGGCTACGGCGAAAAATCGTTTCGATATATGGCTTCACGGGGCTAGTTTATACTACGCTGCGAATAAAAATAACTTGGTCTTTTTTGGAGCGCACCAGGGTTTTTCACCTCCGGGGATGCCAAGCACAAGCAGCATTGAGCAAGCTAAACCTGAGCTGGCACTGAACTATGAATTAGGATACCGTTTGCTCACAAAAACAACCCAAGTCCAAGCAGTATTATTCAGCAGCGCTTACGAAAATTTATTGGGCTCGGACAATATTTCTGGGGGAGGAATGGGTACTGGAGATTTATTCAATGCAGGTAAAGCACTGGTGCAAGGCGTGGAATTGAGTATTCAACAAGTGTTTCAATATAAAAAATGGCGTTTCCCCATTCAAGCAAATTACACCTTTACAAAAGCCACCTTTGAAGAAACATTTGTAAATGGCGGCGGCGATTGGGGAAGTGGGCAGATCAACAAAAATGATTTGATTCCATTTATTACACCGCATTTATTTGGCGGCCAAATCGGCTTTGAAAATCATAAATGGACGGCGGTGCTCAATGCGAATTACGTTGGGGCTACCCAAACGCAACCCGGACAAGGCGAACTCATTTTTCCAAACGCCAACGAAAATTATACACTTATAAACGCTATTCCCGCATTTACCATTTTGGACTTTTCACTTCAATACGAAATTCAGCCTTGTTGGCAAGCATTTGCCAATCTTCAGAATCTTACAAACAACCGAAATATAATTGCTAATCTGCCGCAAGGATACCGGCCCGCTTTACCACGTATGTTATTGGTGGGTTTTAAACTACAGCTCTAGACAATTATTCGTAACTTCACGCCTCAATTTTTTGTACATTTAGTCGCATGTGGAGTAGAGTTGCCAGTTTCATTTTACGTAATCGCTTGTTTATACTGGCTATCATTAGCATTATAACCGTTTTTTTTGGCTACTACGCCGTCACCTCTCTTAAAGTTGATAACCGTTTCGGGAATACCCTTCCAAAAGACGACCCTGTTCAAATGGACTACGAAAACTTCAAGCTGCAGTTTGGAGAAGATGGTTCAACCTTGGTAATTGCAGTAAAAACCGATTCTCTTTACACGGAAGAAAACCTTAAAAAGTGGCGTGAACTTGGTTACAAAATATTAAAATTCAAAGGAGTAGATAATGTCGTTTCGGAGGCTACCCTTTTTGGGATGACCAACAACATTGCCAAAAATGAATTTGAAATACACCGTATTTTTTCAGACACCACCTTTCGTGATAAATCTATCGGAGAGGTCCGAAAAGAAATTAGAAAAAATCCTATTTACCGTGGGTTGCTCTATAACGACACTAGTAATGTATCGTTATTAATGATTGGTATTGATGAAAAAGTGCTTTCGAATCCAAAAAAATCAGGTGTCGTTCTACAAATCGAGGAGCTCGCAAACCAATACGAAAAACATTTTGGGAAAGTCTATTTTGCCGGTCTGCCGCACATCAGGGTTGTAGTCGGAAAGCGCATTATTGCCGAAATGTATATCTTCCTGGCGCTTTCCGTTTTTGCTTCATCCTTGTTGCTATTCATTTTCTTCAGATCACTTTATGTGGTGTTTCTGTGCAATACAGTGGTGTTTATATCCGTGATCTGGGCCCTTGGCAGCATTGCCTTTATGGGTTTTGAGTTGTCGATTATTATGGCGCTTGTCCCGCCACTACTCATTGTCATTGGAGTTCCAAACTGCGTGTTTTTAATTACGCGATACCATCAAGAATATATGCGGCTCGACAACAAAATGCGTGCGCTTTTTGTCATGATCAAACGAATTGGTTCGGTTACCTTTTTAACCAATCTAACGACAGCCGTGGGCTTTGTAACCTTTACAAGTTCTGACAAACTTGCGCACTTTGGGATCATCTCGAGTTGGAATATTATGGTGGTCTTTGTGCTCTCTTTGGCCATCATTCCTATTTTCGCCTCTTTCGCCAAACCGCCTAAGCCCCGTCACCTCAAGCACCTGAGTCGTGTCTACTCTCAAGGATTCATTGAAATTATTGTAAAAATCGTTACCAAATACCGCCCTTGGATTTACGCGTCCTCTATCTTCTTGGTCATTTTTAGTTTGTATGGAATGACCAAAATTATTTCGACCGGAAATGTCACCAGTGACATCCCAAAAGATGACCCCATACTCCTCGACCTCAAATTTGTTGAACATCATTTTGGCGGTTCTATTCCTTTTGAAATTACTATCAACTACAAAGAGAAAGGAAGGCTTTTCAATATTGAAACCATGCGCAAAGTTGAATCTATTCAACAACTTTTTGCGACAGATACTCTTTTCTCTAAGAGCATATCATATGTTGACCTCATCAAGTCCATCAATATGGCCTACCACCGAGGCGACCCAAGTAAATTCACCTTGATTTCTAATCGCGATAAACTTCGGCTCAAGAAATACATTGACAAGCTCGACTTAAGCAGTTTAAATGGGGGCGCGGTCTCTATAAAAAGTCTAGTCGATACCACCAACACTACGCTTCGTATTCGTATGCAGATGAAAGACCTCAGTATCGATAAAGTTGGTCCTACACTAGACGCGCTCAAAATAAAGACCGAAAACATTCTCAATCCTGACAAAGCAACGCTTGAGCATCTGTACAGCAACATTGTGAAGGGAAGCGCCGGCGCCATGGATAGCCTTATCTATGAACACACAGGTGTATTTAATACCCTGACCGCCTTGGTTTCTAACGGCAATGATCAAAAACAACTGGCCTTTGACATGAATCCCGACAAAATCAAGTCATATATGGGGACAGCCCGATTCAATAAAAATCTTAAAAAAGCTATTGAAGCAGAATCATATGATTTGGTATTCACGGGAATCAAAGTGGTACAAACCGAAGGAACAAAATATCTTTTTGTGAACCTCTTACAAAGTCTAATTTTTGCTGTTATTTCTATAGCTATTATGATGGCCTTTTTGTTTAGATCTTTTAGAATCATTTTGGTTTCTATGATTCCGAACATCATTCCTTTGCTTTTTACCGCGGGAATCATGGGATACTTCCAAATTCCACTTAAACCATCCACCATTTTGGTGTTTGGAATTGCCTTGGGTATTACCGTAGACAACGCTATACTTTTCCTTGGGAAATACCGGAACGAACTCAAGCAGCATGGGTGGGATGTTCGCTTTGCTATTTTACATTCACTGCGCGAAACCGGACTCGGTATTTTCTACACCTCAGTGATCTTGTTTTTTGGCTTTTTGATGTTTGTGTTTTCTCAATTCGGGGGAACAAAAGCATTGGGCTTATTGGTCTCTATTACCATTATGGTAGGGATGGCAACCAACCTCATCATCTTGCCAGCCTTGCTTCTTACCCTAGAACGCAAATATAGCACGCGCTCTTTCCAAGAACCTTTCTTCGATATTTACAACGAAGAAACCGATTATGACGTAGATAAACTCGAAATTGAGTTTGCCCAACAAGAAGAAAAGTAATTTAAAGACGTCGGGCTAATCTTGATTGATTTTCTTAACCATTGTAAGTATTGTAGCAAGCGCAACTGTTTCTCCTGTCTCGTCATAGACATCCACTAAGAATTTCACTATTCCTTTTGAGATGTCCTCGGCGCTTCGCTTTTCTTGATCAACCTTTTCTTTCACCGTACAACGCACTCCGATTGTAGCGCCCGGGTAAACTGGTTTGGTAAAGCGCGCTTCCTCTATGCCATAATTCAATAGAACTGGGCCTTTCTTTGGGTCAACAAATAAACCCGCAGCTTTTGACAAAATGAAATAACCATGAGCAACACGTCTTTCAAAGATGGTGCCCTCTAGTGAGGTGGCATCCATGTGGGCATAAAAGTTGTCTCCTGAAACATTGGCGAAATTAACGATATCGGCATCTGTGACAGTATGTTTGTGTGTAAACACGGTTTCCCCGATTACTAATTCTTCGAAATGTTTTCTAAACACATGTGGTTGGGCTTCGGGCATTTGTGCCCCTACTTGAAATTGCTTGGTGATGGCCGTTATAGTAGTTGGGTGCCCTTGAATAGCGGTGCGCTGTAAGTAATGCAAAACGCCGCGTTTTCCGCCCATTTCTTCTCCGCCACCCGCTCTTCCTGGGCCCCCGTGGGTAAGCAAGGGCATAGGCGAACCGTGGCCTGTGCTTTCTTTCGCACAATCCTTGTTGAGCACTAAAATGCGACCGTGCATGCTAGAAGCACCCATAACATATTCAATAGCCTCGGTATTGTCTGGTGTGACAATCGAAGAAACCAATGATCCTTTGCCCATTTTTGCCAATTCAATAGCCTCAGACATGTCTTTATACGGCATAATGGTGGCAACTGGCCCGAAAGCTTCTATATCATGACAAGCAGTTGCAATAAATGGCTTTTCATTGCGGAATAATACTGGTGGAAAAAATGCGCCGGCTTGTTTGTTGGCCCCAACAACTTCAAAGCCATCGAGATCACCATATACAATTTGCTGGCTTTTCGCCAACTCAGAAACATTGGCGGCAACACGTTCAACCTGTAATCTTGTTGCTAAGGCCCCCATGCGCACGCCTTCGGCAGAAGGATCACCTATTTTAGTGCTAATCAGCCGCGCCGCTATGGCCGCCTGAACTTCGTCAAACAAGTTTTCCGGAACCATTATTCGCCGCACAGCAGTACATTTTTGACCCGCCTTGATGGTCATTTCTTTGACACATTCTTTAATAAAAAGATCAAATTCTTCGGTTCCCGGAACGGCCGCCTTTCCGAGGATAGTGGCATTCAATGAGTCTGCTTCTAAATTGAAACTCACACTTTTTGCGGCAATTTGCGGCAAGCCTTTGAGAAGCTTGCCTGTGGCTGCGCTTCCAGTAAATGTAACTGTATCACATGTGTCTACAGTGTCGAGGATGCCGCGACCTAAACCACATATCAATTGAAGAGAACCCTCCGGAAGAATTTTCGAATCTATGATGTCGCGGACCATTACCTCTGTCAAGAAACAGGTATATTCAGATGGTTTGACCACCGCGGGAACGCCGGCCATTAAATTGACTGCTATTTTTTCGAGCATGCCCCAAATTGGAAAATTAAAAGCATTTATGTGAACTGCAACACCCTCTTTAGGAACCATGATATGATGGCCTATAAAAGTCCCGTTTTTGGAAAGTGGGGCAGCGACGCCATCAATATAAAAAGGCAAATCTGGAAACTGGCGTCGCAAACTTGCGTTGGCAAATAAGTTGCCTATTCCCCCTTCGATATCAATCCAAGAGTCTATTTTTGTGGCGCCTGTTAAAGCTGAAACTTGATAGTATTTCTCTTTTCGCTCTAATAAAAACAATGCCAATGCTTTGAGCATGCGTCCACGTTCTTGAAAAGTCATTTTGCGCAACAAGCCGCCGTTTTTACGACCATACTCGAGCACTTGTGAAAAATCCAAACCCGCGCTAGAGGCCTCGCCAATTTGAACGCCAGTTATGGCATTGTACAAAGGTGTTTCAACGCCTTGTCCATCGACCCATTGACCCAGAATGTAGTTTTGATATCGTTGCATAGTTCACTATTTTATCAACCAACGCACAAGGTCTGCGCCGTTGGCATAAATCATTAAAGAAAGCAATAAGAAAATTCCGATATACTGCGCGATTTCTAATACTTTTTGGGGCGCTTCTTTCCCCGTGATCATTTCGTACAACAAGAAGACGACATGGCCGCCATCGAGAGCAGGTATAGGTAAAATATTCATAAACGCCAAAATAATGGAAAGCAAGGCTGTGGTGAGCCAGAACGTGTGCCAGTCCCAAAGGGGTGGAAACATGTTGCCAATTGAGGCAAATCCACCAATTTGAGTGGCGCCTTTTTTCGTAAAAACAAATTTAAACTGGCTGATATAATCAGAAAGGGTGTTGATGCCATATTGCATTCCTACAGTGATGCTTTTGGTAAAGCCGTATTTCTTTTCTGATAACGCATTTTGGTCCACAAAATTAGCAGTAGTCAATATTCCTATTGTACCATTTGATTTTACCCTCACATCTTTAGTTAAAGTGTCTTTTGAATTGCCATTTTGAGCGACTTTAACCGATACCATTTTATTTTTGTTTGCAAATAAAATAGCCTGAAACTCATCGTAATAGGAGATGGTTTGGCCATTAACTGCATAAATTAGGTCTTTGGATTTAATGCCTCCTTTCATAGCCGGCGACGCCTTGCTCACCTCGTCAACTTTAACCGTTGTGGTGCGCAAACTGAAGGCAGGAAAGGCGCCTGCTTCAAATAATTTTTCGTCTATATCTTCTGGCAAACGTACTTTTTGAATAGCGCCGTCGGTATGTTTAATCGTCAACTTTCTAGCGCCTCTCAACAAAATCTCTTTATTGATGTCGTCTAGATTCAATGGTGATTTCCCATCAAGTTTTAAAATGATATCGCCAGATTGAATGCCGTACTGAGTCAAATAAGGATGAACGCTCAAACCTGCTTTTAATTTATTTTGATCGAGCGTGAGCTGTCCCCAAGTAAAGACAACGCCAATGTAAATCACGAAACCGAGCACTAAATTAACAGTAACACCACCTATCATAATAATGAGGCGTTGCCAGGCTTTTTTGCTTCTGAACTCCCAAGGTTGCGGGTCATTTTTGAGTTGTTCGGTGTCCATGGATTCGTCGATCATGCCGGCTATTTTTACATAGCCACCTAACGGAACCCAACCTATCCCCCATTCGGTGGTGACTGGATCTGCTGACCAATCGGCTGGCGGTGTTTTACTGAACCAAGATTTTCTTTTTTCGCCATTGACGCGTTTCCATCTAAAAAATGAAAAATAAGGATTAAAAAACAAGTAGAATTTTTCGACGCGCGTTTTGAATAGTTTAGCTGGAATAAAGTGGCCTAATTCGTGTAGGGTAACAAGAATGGCGAGAGAGGTAATCAGCTGAGCTGCTTTAATGAGTATTTCCATTGTGTATATTATCGTTTACAAAGATACTTTAAGTTTATTAGTGCGCCTCTAGCCAATTTGAGGCGGCTTTCATTTCTACCTCCATAGGGACTTCTAACTGAACGGCGCCTTCCATAGCTGTTCTGACGAGTTGCTGCATTTGAGAAAGTTCCTCCTGATGAACATCGAAAACCAATTCGTCATGAACTTGTAAAATCATACGAGACCTCAGCTTTTCTTTGTTCATGGCTTTTTGAACTGCAACCATAGCCAATTTGATAATGTCGGCCGCCGAGCCTTGAATGGGTGCATTAATAGCATTTCGTTCAGCAAAACCGCGTACGACAGCATTAGCCGAATGGATATCTGGAAGATAGCGTCTGCGTTTGAGGATTGTTTCTACATACCCTAATTCTCTGGCCTGCGCAATGACCTTGTCCATATAGGTTTTGATGGTGCTATATTGTTCAAAATAAGCATCAATTATTTGCTTGGCTTCGGTTCTTGAAATCTGTAAATTTTGAGCCAATCCAAACGCCGACTGACCATAAATGATTCCAAAATTAACCGCCTTTGCTGCGCTACGTTGATCTCTTGTGACTTGTTCTATGGGTATGTGGAATACCTTAGCGGCGGTTGCGGCATGAATATCATGCCCGCTTTTAAATGCCGCAATCATATTTGCATCACCTGACAGTGCTGCAATAATTCTCAATTCTATCTGTGAATAGTCGACGGCCATTAATTGAAAATCAGCAGCACGAGGCACAAATGCACGACGAATTTCTCGGCCTTTAGCAGAGCGCACAGGAATGTTTTGCAAGTTGGGGTTGTTAGAGCTAAGGCGCCCGGTAGCTGTAACTGTTTGCATAAAACTACTGTGGATGCGACCATCGATTGGATCGCAAAGCGCGGGCAGCGGGTCTACATATGTGCTTTTTAATTTGCGTAATTGGCGGTACTCCAAAATATGTCCAATAATTGGGTGGTCGTGCTCGTGTTTTTGAAGGATGTCTTCTGAGGTTGCGTATTGTCCGGTTTTTGTTTTTTTGGCTTTACTTGATATTTGTAGTTTCTCGAAGAGGACTTCTCCTAATTGACGCGGCGAATCAATGTTGAAATCTTGTCCTGCAAGCGTTTTAATTTCGTTGTCTAATTCAATAAGCCTTGCATCAAGCTCCAAAGAGAATGCTTGTAAAGCATTTACATCTATTGCTATTCCTTCTTGTTCGATTTCCTTAAGCACCTTTGCTAATGGCATTTCCACGTCATAAAACAAATGATGTAAGTGTGGTTTTTCTATTTCTGGCTCAAGGAACTTTTTTAATTGAAAAGTAATATCGGCGTCTTCACAGGCATAGTCTTTAATTTGCTCGGGTGCTAAATCTGCCATATTACCTTGGCCTTTGCCTTTCTTTCCTATCAACTCTTCAATTGAAATTGGTTGGTAATTCAGATAGTAGGTGGCCAAGAAATCCATGCTTTGTTTGGCCTCTGGATTGATCAGGTATTGTGCAATCATTGTATCAAACAAGGGGCCTTTTAATTCGATTCCATAGCGATGTAATACCTTGAGGTCATACTTGATGTTGTGCGCAATTTTTTCAATTGATAAATCTTCAAAAATCGGCGCAAATTCCTGAACGATAGCCTTTGCTTGTTCAAAATTTGACGGAACCGCAATATAAAATGCCTCGCGCGCCTTGTACGAAAATGAAAAGCCGACAAGATTTGCATGTAAGGCATCAATTGAGTTGGTTTCTGTATCAAAACAAACTTCGCTCTTAACGAGAAGCAATTCGAGCAACTCTTTTCGTTCTTCGGGCGAAGTGATCAAATGATAACTTGGTTTTTCGGTGACGATTGTTTTATAACTTGAGGTTGGTGTAGCAGATTGGGGCTCCAACATGCTTTGTACACCAAAAAGATCGAGTTGTGCCTCTTCTTTCGAAACGTTGGTTTGTGTAACTACTATTTCCTCGCCAATAATACGCTTTGCTAAGGTTCGGAATTCAAGTTCAGTAAAAATGTCGCGAATAGCATCGGCATTTACCGGACATACCTGCAAGTCTTGCTCGTCAAATTCAACGGGCACATCACGGATGATTGTAGCGAGCGATTTAGACATGAGTCCTTGTTGCTGAAAATTCTCAACATTTTCTTTTTGCTTCCCTTTGAGTTCGTGCACATTAGCAAAAAGACCCTCCATTGATCCGTATTTGGCCACCAACACTTTTGCGGTTTTTTCGCCGATGCCCGGAATACCCGGAATGTTGTCAGAGGCGTCGCCCCAAAGGCCTAAAATATCGATTACCTGGAGTGTGTCTTGCACTTCAAATTTTTCACACACTTCTTTAATGCCAAGAATTTCTGGTGGATTACCTCCTCTTCCCGGCTTATAAATAAAAGTTTGGGGGCTTACAAGTTGGGCATAATCTTTGTCGGGGGTCATCATGTAAGTCACAAAACCCTTGGACTCTGCAAGCTTTGCAACGGTTCCAATCACATCGTCTGCTTCAAAGCCCGCAACTTCTAAAATTGGAATGTTAAATGCGCGCACAATCTGCTTAATTGGGTGAATCATTGAACGAATATCCTCGGGCATTTCTTCGCGTTGTGCTTTGTACGCTTCAAATTCTTCTTGACGCTGAGTGGATCCACCCGGCGGATCAAAAACCACGGCTATATGGGTGGGTTGTTCGGTCTTTAATACGTCTATCAAAAGATTTGTAAAGCCGAAAGCAGCCGACGTATTCTCCCCTTTTGAATTGACCCTTGGGTTTTTTGCAAAAGCGAAATAAGCGCGATAAATAAGTGCGTAAGCATCAAGTAGAAAGAGCTTTTTGGGTGCGTTTGAAGTAAGCATTAGAAAGTGGGGAAATACGGAGTGAATAGTGCTGGATCTATTTGCGACTCTTTTGAAATAGGCGCCGTTTTATACAAAAACAACATGCCCACTTTTGGATAGCCACTTATTTTGACGCCAACCGCAGATTTTTTAGCTGCTTTATATGCCATGGTGATAAAACCGGGCTCAGGAATCATACGCAATGGTACTTTTAGAACGGTTTCTTTATTTGCTTTTAATTTGATGGGCTCATCCAAATAGAGATTGCCTATTTTTTGCTGGTCGATAAAAATCTCAAAAGATCCTGGTTTCATTTTTACCGGAAGCCAAAGTTTATTTTGCACATGAAAACCAGCTTCAAATTTGATAAGTTGGCCGCTAAACTGCTCAATTTGTGAGCCGTCGTAACTTACTAGCTCAAGAGGCTCTTCTAAACTTTTACAAGCTGCGAGGCACAACGCTAAAGCGATCAAAAGGAAAGTCTTCATGCTTGAATTTTACTAAAATGCTTAAAAAAATATGGAATAGTTTCTATTCCTTTAAAGAAATTAAACAAACCAAAATGTTCATTCGGGCTGTGAATAGCGTCGCTATCAAGTCCAAAGCCCATTAAAATCGTTTTCAACCCAAGTTCTTGTTCGAACATAGCTATAATTGGGATGCTGCCGCCGCTGCGTACTGGAATTGGTTTTTTGCCAAAAGTGGTTTCATATGCAAGACTGGCTGCAGCGTATGCTGGCGAATCTGTTGGGGTCACCACTGGTTGACCGCCATGATGTGGCAATACTTTTACGCGAACACTTTGTGGTGCGATACTTTCAAAATGCGCCTGAAAAAGCCTCGTGATTTCTTCGGGGTCTTGATCAGGAACCAAGCGCATAGAAATTTTTGCAAATACCTTAGAGGCAATGACCGTTTTAGCACCCTCACCCGTGTAACCACCCCAAATACCATTGACATCTAAAGTCGGACGAATGGAGCCTCTTTCCATAGTGCTGTAACCTTTTTCGCCGTGGGTATCACGAATATCGAGTGCTTCACAATATGCCGCTTCTGAAAAAGGTGCCTTGGCCATTTCGGCACGATCTGCGGCAGAAAGCTCTACAACTTTGTCGTAAAAACCCGGTATAGTGATACGCCTATTTTCGTCGTGCAAACTAGCGACCATTTGTGTTAAAATGTTGATGGGGTTAGCCACACATCCTCCGTATAAACCTGAATGTAAGTCGCGGTTAGGGCCCGTTAGCTCCACTTCAACATAGCTAAGGCCGCGCAATCCTGTAGTTATCGATGGTGTGTCGTTGGCGAGCATCCCGGTATCTGATACCAAAATAATGTCCGCCTTTAGTTTCTGTTTGTTCGCGCTGACAAACAAAGCGAGATTAGGACTCCCTACCTCCTCTTCGCCCTCGATCATGAGCTTCACATTACAAGGCAATTCTTGCGCTTGAAGCATTGCTTCTAAAGCCTTGATGTGCATAAAAAATTGGCCTTTATCGTCGCAAGCGCCGCGGGCAAAAATAGCGCCTTCTGGATGGATTGGGGTAGCTTTGATTACGGGCTCAAAAGCAGGGGTGTGCCATAACGCTAGTGGATCTGCCGGTTGTACGTCATAATGACCGTAAACCAAAACTGTTGGCAGGGCTGTATCAATGATTTTATCTGCATACACAATAGGGTGGCCCGCAGTAGTAATAACTTCGACATTCTCTAGTCCGATTGATTGAAAGTGTGCGGCTAGGTGTGCAGCACAAGCCGCCACGTCTCCCTGATAATTTGGGTCGGCTGAAACCGAGGGGATGCGCAATAACTCAAAAAGCTCAGTGATAAATCTGTCCTTATTTTGACTGATTAAAAGTTGTGTTTTTTCCATATTCATTCTATACCTCAAAGTTGCAAAAAATAGCCCGGTTTTGCTGCCTCGGCGTTTATATTAATTTTGTAATGCAACTAAAATTCTATTTTTGACGTCTAACCGACAACTTCTGCTTATGAAACACGTACTACACCTCATTTTTATATTCTCAATTGGCCCTGTTTTTGCGCAACCAATTGCCGTTTCTACCACTCAAACACCCCAACAACTCGTTGACAATGTCTTGCTTGGTTTTGGTGTTACCGCCTTTAATGTGACCATTAACGGCAATCCAGCCTTAGCCAACACTGCACAATCAAACGTCGGTTATTTTACCAACACCAACCCAGCCTTTCCAATTAATAATGGTCTTATCCTAACCACAGGGAATGCTTCAGCTGCGGTTGGCCCCAATAACAGCCCTTCCTTTACCAACAACAACCCACCAACATCTTCAGTTTCCACGGACCCACACCTTAACGACATCGCCGCAGGTAACGTTACCAACGGGGTGGTATTGGAATTTGACTTTATTCCATCTGGAGACTCGCTTGTTTTCAATTACATGTTCGGCTCTGACGAATATCCAGAATTCTCGCCATCATCATTCAACGACGCCTTTGGGCTTTTCTTGTGGGGGCCAGGAATTACAGGTCCGTACACTTTAGCGGGTTATCCAAATGGCGGAACAAATATTGCCACCATTCCCGGCGGCATTCCGGTAACCATTAATAATGTAGGCGACGCCTCTAATACGCAATATTACGTGTTCAACGAAGCCGCCTCTACGCTAACCTATGGCGATGCCATTCAATACGATGGCACAACCGTTCTGCTAACCGCAGCAGCAAGTGTTCAATGCAACCAATTATATCACATCAAATTGGGAATTTCCAACGTTGGTGACCAATCTTACGACTCTGGTGTTTTTCTAGAGGCAGGATCTTTTAGTTCTGCTGCCGTAGATGTTACCGTTGCAACGGTTTCCGGAGACACGACAATTGTCGAAGGCTGTACCTACGCCGACTTTATTTTTACGCGCCCTCCTGGACAGGTCAACGACACGCTTATTATCAACTATACTATTGGAGGTGTTGCCCAACAAGGTATTGACTACAACACCTTGCCCAACCCAATAACTTTTTTACCGGGTGAAGACACCATTATTATCACCCTAATACCCACTCAAGATGGTATCAATGAGGGTTTTGAATCAGTTGTAATTACGGTGCAACTCATCAATCCATGTGGAGACACCATTACTTCTTCGGGAACCATTTATATAGGCGAAGGCCCCATTATTAATATAACCGGCAATAACCCCACTGTTTACTGCGCTACCGACAGCGTTTGGTTAACGGCCAGTGCCTCGGGGGGCTATGCGCCTTATGACTATCAATGGGAAAACCTAGCTGGCGCCAACCTTGGTACGAACGACTCGATTTCTGTTGGTATTGGGCAAAACGGCACTATGTATTACTTAGTTACCGCTACTGACAACTGTGATTTCACACAAACAGACACCGTTACGGTAACCATGAATCAAACCTTGGGCATCGACACTATTTATGTTGGGCCTTCTAATTGTGTGCCAAGTGGTTTTGTCTCTGTACAAGTATTCGGAACGCAAGGCGTGCCGCAATATAACTGGACGGGGCCTGGTCCAAACGGATTTATTGATGCGTCTGTTTGGCAAAACCTGCCTTCCGGTTGGTATTACATCACTATAGAAGACAACGTTTGTACAGTTTCAGATAGTGCATTTGTTGACCTTCTTGATCCGCCGATTGCTGAATTTAGCGCGAGTGTTACCTCGGGTTGCGCGCCGCTCAGCGTCACGTTCACCAACACCAGTCAAAACGCAACCTCATACAGCTGGAACTTTGGCGATGGTCAAACCGGAAGCAGCAATGACCTCAGCCCACAAGCCCATGTTTTTGATGTGCCTTTTGGCAACTACACCATCACCCTTTCAGCCAGCCAAGGCCCTCAATGTACAGATGTGGCGGCCATAACTATTCAAGTAAACGTATGTGGCTGTACAGATCCATTGGCGACCAACTATAATCCAAATGCCAACGTTGATAATGGTTCCTGTGTATATCCTACGGGTTGTACAGATTCATTGGCACTGAACTATGATCCAAATGCACTTATCGATGACGGTAGTTGTGAGTACGCTCGTCCTGAAGTTGTTGCTCCAAACGTATTTAGTCCAAATGCAGACAACAGCAACGAAACCTTCTATCTCGACAGTAAAAACGTCATCGAACTCCAGCTTATGATCTTAAATCGTTGGGGCAATGTTTTATTCGACGCCACCTCATTGGATCTCATCAATAACAATCCCGCATGGGATGGTAAAATAAATGGTGAACCCGCTAGTGAAGGCGTTTACTTTTATAAGTATATTGCAATAGGCCTCAACAACCAAGAGGTAAGCGGTCACGGTTTCTTGCATTTGGTAAACAAAAAATAATTAAAGGGGGGTCGCCCCCTTTTTTTATATAAATTGACTATAGCTTCTTACATTTGTCGAAAGCTATATGACAAAACACAAGAAAATAATTTGGTTAACCAGTATACTTGCAGTAGCGGTTATCGCCTATTATTTTACAATGCAAAACAACTCCCTAGCTAAAGGAGGTAAACAATTTGGTGGTGAATTGCGCCTTGCTATAAAAAGCAACTGCGCCTCTTTGAATCCACTTGCGGCCAACACACTTGACCATCACCGAGTTCAGCAACTGATCTTCGAGCCTTTAATCAAGCCTGCGAATAATCAACGGGGCTGGAATTACCTGCTTGCCAAAAAAATAACCGTTCTTTCGGACAAGAAAACGGTGCGCATTTCGCTAAGAAAAAATGTGCGCTTTGCCCCAGACACTTGCTTTAGACTTGCCTCCGATGAGCTCACAGCTGCTGATGTCGCTTTTAGTCTTTCTTTAGCCTGTGCGAACATCAAGCAGACCGAACCAAACGCTTACTTTGCTGGGCTTATAGTTGGCGGAACGGCTTTTTACCAACACCAAGAAAATCCACTTCTTAAAAAGGTGAAAGGAATCCGAATTGTGGACGACTACTTACTAGAAATTAAACTGACTGCGCCCTACAATCATTTTATTCAATTACTTGGAAGTCCTAGTTTTGGAATAATGAGTCTGCAAGCTGCTAAATACTATAAATCTCTTTTTTACAAGCGCCCTGTTGGAACAGGGCCTTTTCAACTTCATCATTCCGACAGGAATAAGGCTGAATTTAGGTCAAACAAAAACTATTGGAGAAGGGATGTGCATGGCAATCAACTTCCCTACATGGATAAAGTCATCCTTAAATATGGTGTCAGCGGAGCTGAAGCGCAAAAGTTATTTCTCCAAGATAAACTAGACCTTCTATTTGATCTGCCCGTAGATGACCTTCAAGAAGCATTTGGAACATTAAATGATGCCAAATCAGGAAAAAATCCGTTGCATGAAGTCTATATAAAAAATGCAGCAAAAATTCATTTTTTACAATTTGACTGTACTAAAACGCCTTTTAACAACCCTGCCTTACGCAAAGCGTTTGCTTTAGCAATAGACACCAAAACGATTTGCGACGAAATGCTCAAAGGAGAGGGGCTCCCGCTGAATGGATATTTTATTCCAGCCTCCCATGGCGGATTAAATGCGGCAAAAAGAAATGCGATACGTTCTTTTGAAGAAAGTGTTGTGGACGCCCAAAAAGCACTTGCCCAGGCTGGGTATAACAGTAAAAACCCATTGCCTATAATTTATCTTTATGTGGGCGCGGCAAAAAACACGCTCGCCTATCGTTGGTGTAGTTCGGTTGCCCAAATGCTTCGAAAAAACCTTAGTGTAAACATTGTTCTGAGAACAGAAGAACCAAAGGGCTCATTAAAAAACGCGCTTTGGCGCAGCGGTTGGATTGGCGATTATGCGGGCGCAGAATCTTATCTTAGGCTTTTTTACAGTGGTGCCCAAAAGCCGATTTTTTTCAAAAACCACAAAGTTGATGCGCTTTATTTAGCCGCGTTATTAGCTCAAAATGAAAAGAAAAAACAATATGCAGAGCGCCTGTGTGAAAAAGAAATCTTAGTACAGAACGCATTTTTGCCAATATATACAGAAGGTTTCATTTTGCTCAATCAGCTGCATTTGCGTGGTCTTGTGCTCAATCAGGTTGGATTAATTGACTACGCGCAACTCTATATCAAAGAGCTTAAAACTAATTAAGTGATTCCTCTACCCAGGCCTTGCCCCAATTGTCCATTTCTTCGTTAGACCATAGGTGTGGATAAAAAATGCGCTTTTGAAAACGTGGAGGCAGGTACTTTTGCCAATTGGTTCCTCCAGTTGCCGCCACATCTTTGTCTTGACGAGCCAAATAACGGACAGCCGATTTATAATGTGCCAGCGGCCAATTGATGTTTACGTTGATGTCATTTTGGCGCAAAGCTTGTTTCACTGCTTCGTCTTGCTGATCTTCAAGATTAAGGCGCAAGTACACCTGCCATAGATTTTTGTCTTTACAATGCTCGCCATGTGCAATAAATTGGTCCTTGTACTTCTCTTCAAACTGAATAAGTGTGAGGGTCTTTTTGCCAGTAGCAACCTCGGTGGCGCCTGCCTTCCAATAAATCTTGTCAAACATTTTGCTAATTTCTCGCTCATCTTTTAATGACGCGCGCTGATCTTTAGCTACTAAATTAATGAAGTCAGTACTGTAAATTTCGATTTCTCGGTATTGCGCCGATTGAAAACCAGACGCCGGTAAAAGACTCATTCGAAACTTTAAAAATTCGACCCGGTCCATGCCATTGATCATGATTTCGAAGCTATTTACAAGCGCATCGAAGTAACGGTTGATGCGCGTGACGCGATCAACAAAGTGTTTTTTATCTGGATTTTGTGTTTTGCCCAATGCTTCAAATTCTCTTAGAGCCAATTTGAAATATAGCTCTGTAATTTGATGATACATTATAAATACAACCTCGTCAGGAAAGGATGTCTTTGTTTTTTGCAAACTTAATAAGGTGTCGAGCTGAATATAATCCCAATAAGTTGTGACATCGGTATATAACAAACCTTCGAGATACGCGTTGAAATCTTCACCTAAAGCCGCATATTTTTGATGAAGTAAGTCTAATTTCTCTTTGAGTTCCGGTGTAATTTCCATTTGGTGTTACTTGATATTGTGATTCGAAATTAAACAAATTTTATGTGCCTAAAGTATTTTACTTTTGTACTTCTAACTAAAAACATCATGATCAACTACAATCCGAAAAATTGGCTTTCCTTTATTTTTTCCTTTCACAAAAGTGATACGGCAAGAATGATGTGGAAGGAATTGGTTTACATCAGTCTTTTATCCATTCTAATTGCATATATCGAAATTGCTTTTTTTCCAGAAGCTGTTTTTCTTAAAAACCTCACAGTTGTATATTCATTATTGGGCTTTGTGATTTCATTATTGTTGGTGTTTCGGACAAATACCGCCTATGATCGTTGGTGGGAGGGTAGAAAAGCATGGGGTTCGATTGTCAATGATACGCGTAGTTTAAGCGCGAAGCTAAGTGTACTTGGTATTTCAAACGAACAAAAGGTGTTGCTAAAAGAATTGATCACATTGTTTGTATTCGCCATGAAAAATCACCTACGAGACAATGCACTAGAAAGCGACCCCGAACTTCCAAAATATCAAAATGATGTTGTAGTTGACGGGCATCAACCTTTAGCTATTCAACAGAAACTGCGCAGCGAAATTCAAACTTTACTCGACGGCCAAATCATCAGTCATGAAATTTGGCTAGCCATTCAAAAAGACATTGATTCGCTTGTTGCTTCGTTAGGAGCGTGTGAGCGTATTAAAAACACCCCGATTCCCTTTTCTTACAGTCTTTTTATTAAAAAGTTTATTTTTATTTACGTACTGACAATGCCGCTGGCATTTGTGCCGCTATTTGGTTATTTCTCCGCTTTCATTTCGACATTTGTGTTTTACGCCCTAGTCAGTATGGAACTACTGGCCGAAGAAATTGAAGATCCTTTTGGTTCGGATGAAAATGACCTCCCAACAGACCAAATATGTATGACCATTCATCAAAACTGCCAACAAATTTTTGGCGTATAAAAAAAGCGCCTTGTGGGCGCTTTCGGTTAAAAGTGTATTTTCTTTATTTTGACTCTTCGTCAAAAATACGTTTTGGACGTAATTGTTCGAAAAGACCAAGTGTAAGCCAATATGGAAGGATGAAACCCAATAAAAAGAATAACATCCAAAAGGCCATTCCGCCTATTAAAAGAAACATTACAATACCGAAAGTGCTCATCTTCTATTATTTTTGCATTTGAAAACGATTCAAAATTACACAAATAAATTCATAAACACTAAAAAATGGGATTTCGCATTGAAAAAGACACCATGGGTGAGGTTAAAGTGCCTGCTCAACGCTATTGGGGAGCGCAAACAGAACGTTCGCGCAACAATTTTAAAATTGGCCCTGAAGGCTCTATGCCAATTGAGGTCATTTATGCGTTCGCTTACCTTAAAAAGGCTGCCGCTCATGCCAATCATCAATTAGGTGTTTTACCACAAGAAAAAAGAGACCTTATATCGGGGGTTTGCGATGAGATTTTATCGGGTCAACATAACGGTGAATTTCCATTAGTGATTTGGCAAACAGGGTCTGGAACACAGTCTAATATGAACTGTAACGAAGTAATTGCCAACCGTGCGCACGTCATGAATGGTGGAAATCTTTTAGACGAGCAAAGGGTACTGAACCCCAATGATGACGTCAATAAATCACAATCTTCTAACGATACCTACCCTACCGCTATGCACATTGCTGCATACAAAATGACTGTAGATATTACCTTGCCTGGTCTCAAACACCTTCGTGAGGTTTTGCAACAAAAAGTGATTCAATTCAAAGACGTAGTCAAGACGGGGCGCACCCACTTTATGGATGCCACGCCCTTGACCTTAGGTCAAGAATTTAGCGGTTATGTCGCTCAGATCGATTACTCCATACGCGCCATTCAAAATGCGTTAGTTGCTGTTTCTGAACTTGCACTCGGTGGAACCGCAGTTGGTACGGGACTCAATACACCTAAAGGATATGATGTATTGGTGGCTAAAAAAATAGCTGAATTCACAGGCCTTCCATTCATCACCGCCGCTAATAAATTTGAGGCGTTGGCCGCACACGACGCTATGGTAGAACTTTCTGGGGCACTCAAACGCAGCGCTGTTGCGCTGATGAAAATAGCAAACGACATCCGTATGCTTTCTTCAGGGCCGCGTTGTGGAATTGGTGAAATCATCATTCCAGACAACGAACCGGGCTCTTCAATTATGCCTGGCAAAGTCAACCCTACACAGCCAGAAGCGCTTACTATGGTTTGCGCCCAAGTCATGGGTAACGACGTAACTGTGAGCATTGCGGGTTCAAACGGTCACTTTGAACTCAATGTGTTTAAGCCTGTAATTGCTGCCAATGTTCTACAATCGGCACGCCTAATTGGCGATGCTTGTGTTTCCTTTACAGACAATTGTGCTATTGGTATTGAGGCCAACCTACCTATCGTAAAACAACATCTAGACAACTCTTTAATGCTTGTGACAGCACTCAACACAAAAATTGGATACTATAAAGCTGCTGAAATTGCTAAATATGCCCATAAAAATGGCACCACTTTAAAAGAAGCAGCTGTGGGCCTTGGCCATGTTAGTTCTGAAGAATATGATCAACTCGTTGATCCATCAAAAATGATTGGTTCGCTCGACTAGCCATCTATCCATCTAAGCAAATTTGAACCAATAGAAGTCATAATATTGTTTAATTTTGCACATAAAAATTTTACATGTCAAAAATTAAAGTAGCCAACCCTGTTGTCGAGCTCGACGGAGATGAAATGACCCGCATTATTTGGAAATTCATCAAAGATAAACTGATTCTTCCTTACCTAGACTTAGATATCAAATACTACGATTTAGGTATTGAAAAACGAGACAAAACCAATGATCAAATTACGATTGACGCGGCAGAAGCTATTAAAAAATACAAAGTTGGTATCAAATGTGCCACCATTACCCCTGACGAAGCGCGCGTTCAAGAATTTAACTTGAAATCAATGTGGAAGTCGCCCAATGGAACCATCCGCAACATCCTAGACGGCACGGTGTTTCGCGAACCTATCGTGATGCAAAATGTGCCGCGTTTGGTCACTAACTGGACCGCACCTATCATCGTTGGTCGTCATGCTTTTGGTGATCAATACCGCGCAACAGATGCCGTGTTCAAAGGAAAAGGCAGGCTCACCATGACTTTCACACCAGAAGACGGTGGTGAAAACCAAACTTTTGAGGTATACAACTTCAAGGGCGATGGTGTTGGCATGGCCATGTACAACACCGACGACTCAATTGCTGGTTTTGCAAGAAGTTGTTTTAATATGGCGCTAACTAAAAAATGGCCGCTGTACCTTTCAACCAAAAACACCATTCTTAAAAAATACGACGGTCGCTTCAAAGATATATTTGAAGAAATCTATCAAGCTGAATTCAAAAGTCAATTTGACGCAGCGGGCATTGGGTATGAACACCGCCTCATCGATGACATGGTGGCCTCAGCATTAAAATGGAATGGCAATTTTGTATGGGCTTGTAAAAATTACGACGGCGATGTCCAGTCAGACACCGTTGCTCAGGGTTTTGGTTCTTTAGGTCTAATGACTTCGGTGCTTATTACGCCAGATGGCCAAATCATGGAGTCAGAGGCCGCTCATGGAACCGTGACCCGTCATTACCGCGACCACCAGGCTGGCAAAAAGACCTCTACCAACCCTATTGCCTCAATTTTTGCTTGGACACGCGGTTTAGCTTTCCGAGGAAAACTTGATCAAAACCAAGAACTTATCAATTTCTGCGAAACCTTAGAAAGGGTTTGTATCGAAACAGTAGAAACTGGTGTCATGACCAAAGATTTAGCAGTATGTATTCATGGTAATAAAGTCAATCACGGTGAACACTACGTTTATACAGAAGAATTTCTCGATGCGCTCGATCGGGGATTGAAAGCAAAAATGAACTAATTTAGAGGGGCTTTGGCCCCTTTTTTTATGCGACTAGTTTTTATTTTCTTTTTAAGCTCTTTCGCTTTTGGACAAAGAATCCCAAATGAATGGTTGGGCTCCTATGAAGGAGCCATGGAAATATACAACCGCAAAGGGCTACAACAAACCGTTGGGGTGAAATTTGACCTACAAATTTTAGATCGGGAGAATTATTGGTCCTACAACATGTCCTACATTGATCTTAAAAACAATAGTGTTGTAAGCACCAAAGCATACAAAATCGTTTACAAAGAAGAGGCGAAAACCTTTTGGATGGACGAAGGCGACAGCCTGCTCATCGAGATGAGTTTTATGGGAGATTGTTTTTTTGATCATTTTGAATTGAGCGGCATGTTTTTCAACTCTTTACTTTGCAAGGAAAATGACGATTTGATTTTTACCATAACGGGTGGGCAGAAAAAACCAACCTATACGAGCCCAAAAATTGAAGAAGCAGAAAGTGTTGTGGAAACCATGCGAGTAGATTTTCTTCAAAGAGTACGCTTAATTAAAGTTCAATGAAGCAGCTGGTTTTATTGATTTTAACGCTGGTTTTATTTGCGTGTAAAACCATTGAAATCGACCCCCCGGCGCCCGAGTTCAAATATGTTAATGAAATCAGCGCGACACAACCTTCTTTTCTTTCGATACAAACAGAGCTCGCTCTTAAGCCTTATTTAAAAGAGGCGGACCAAAGCTTAGATAAGAAATTCAGCGGTGGCGAAGCCCCTTGTGAGGGCATACAATATAAGTATCACTTTGAGCGCGAGCCGTTGTCTTTTGAATTAAAAGACAAACAGGTGTTATGTGATATCAAGGGGAGGTTTGGTCTGCAACTTTCATATTGTCCAAAATGTCAAGATGTATTTGGTGAAGAAATGTGCTTGATTCCTCGCGTATCTGCATCCTGCGGTGTCGGTGAGCCCAAAAGAAGGGTTCAAATTTCTTATGCGAGCAATATCGTTATCACCGAAAATTTTGCGCTCAAATCACAAACCAAACTCAAAGAGCTCAGGCTTATAGATCCGTGTAAAATCACTGTTTTTCAATACAATGCTACCCCAACAATTGAAAAAGAAGTAAGGGCTGCATTAGTAGATTTAGAAAAAGAGATTGACAAACAAATTGCTTCTGCACCATTGCGTTCTACGATGAAAGAAGTGTGGTCTAGTTTACAAGATTCTATCCTGGTTGCGCCATATGGTTACTTTTATTTACGCCCATCATCCATCGGGATTTCTGATTTGAGTTTAAAAAATGATGGTCAAAAAGCCGTTTTTACCACCCAATTAAGTGCGCTGCCTCTTTTCTCAACTGATCTTTTAAACGAGCCTAAAAACCCGCTGCCACAAAACACGACGCGTATCGCGGCACCAACAAATAGCACGCTTTATCTAAGAACAATTGCATCATATGATTCTATTAACCAATTTTTGTTGCGCGACTTCGATACCCAACAAATCCAAATCAGCGCCAACAAACAAATCAATATTGACAAGGTGCAATTACTTGGCCCTCAGGGCGATCGCCTTGTCTTACAGGTTGCTTTTTCTGGAACTAAAACGGGTGACTTATATTTAGTTGTGTCGCCTTTTATAGACAGCAATCAACACCTAAAAGTAAAAGATGTTGATTTCGAATTCAAAACAAAAAGCGTATTACTTCACTCGGCCAAATGGATACTCGATGATAAAATCAAGGATAAACTCCAACAAAACATCGACATTGACCTGAGCCCTATGTTAATGGAAACAAAAAAGGCTATTGAAAAACAGATTAATATTGAAGTAATTAAAGACGTTTGGTTAAGTGGAACAATTGAAGAACTTTTAGTTCAACAGTTATTGCTTACCAGCGATTACCTTGTAATAGACCTGCGGCTTACTGGTATTCTGAAACTTAAAGTAGATTGAGTCGTATAAGGCTTTTGTGAAGATTTTATGTGGTTTTCTTATATGTTTTCAAGTTGTTTCTGCCCAGCAACTTTCATATAATAATTGTTATGGCGCGGTTAACGCGCCTGTAGATGGTGCTTTCTCTCTTTCATTTCTAGGTTTAAAAACGAATAACCAAATTTGGGTTGTGTTTGTTGCTCCTCAAAGCGGCACTATCCAGGTTGATATAACTCAAATAGGCTCTTCTTTGAACTTATCTAAGGGCTTGATAAGAAAAACCGTTTTGGATTTGTGTTCTTCCAAAGGAGATGCATTGGAAGAAACATCCTTCGAATTACGCGGCAAAGAAACCCTGAACATCGCGCTTAAAAAAAACCAACAGCTTGCTTTGTGTTTAAGCACGGCTTCCCAAATGAAAGATGTCGTGCTTTTTAAATGTTCATTTGAGTCTAGTGATCCAAATGAACAAGCGCTTGTTTTAGATTTATCGTACGACGACGCGCTACCTTCTTATACTTTGGTGGTAAAAGACGGCGTGACCAAAGCCCCTATAGCGGGGAAAATCTTTTTACAGGGTTCTACAGAAATCACCGGCTCCTATTATGCATCAACACTTAAATTAACGCTCAAACAAAACGTTAAAAAAGGAATTATCAAAATTGATGCGCCTGGTTATTTCCCTGTTGAATTCAACAACCGCCCAATTCCTTTAAGTGAAGCGCGTGTTGATACACTTTATTTACAAAAGTTTGAGTTGGGAAAATTAAGTAAATTGGAACAGGTCTATTTTGCTGCGGGTCTTCCGGAAATAATGGAAGAGTCTTATCCACAGTTAAATCGTTTGCGTGACTTACTTATTCTCAACCCCGGGATTTCTATAGAAATTCACGGGCATGTCAATTTAGATGAAAATAGCACTAAAAAAGCACAAAAATTATCTAAACAACGGGCTTTGATGGTCAAAAAATACCTTGTTGCAAACAGCATTAACCCCGAGCGTTTATTTGCCGTTGGCTTTGGCTCTAGCAAACCTATTTATGCCAAACCACAAGATGAAAATCAAAAAGAAGCGAATAGGCGGGTAGAAATCCTTATTAAAAACAATTAACAAGGAATCTTTACAACCCGATTTGCATGGCGACCACCTTCAAATGGTGTTTCTAAGAAAACTTTAACCATTTCTTTGGCGGCTTCACTGGTAATAAATCGAGCCGGCAAGGATATAATATTTGCATCATTGTGTTGTCTGGCTAATTGTGCTATTTCTGTTGTCCAACAAAGTGCACAGCGAATTTCTTGGTGTTTGTTGGCAGTCATGCTGATTCCATTACCTGAGCCACACAATAAAATTCCTAAAGTACCGGGGTGCTTAATAACGTGCTGAGCAACCGGGTGCGCATAATCTGGGTAGTCAATACTGTCCTCTGAATAACAGCCATAATCTTTAACTTCATGACCTAAAGAAAGGAGGTAATCAATTAAAATTTGTTTGGTCTTAAAGCCCGCGTGATCTGCACCTATAGGAATGAGCATTTGTATGAAGTTTTTAATAGTTATTACAATGAAACTTATAAACAAAGGTAAAATAATCGGCGCTACAACTCAATAAATGTGTGGGGCTTTTACACAGGGCGGTGCTTATTTTGGTTTAAATCATGTGTATAAGAACTAAAAACCTTTTTTGTTTATCCGAGATATTTATATAAACCAAAATATTATCCAATAAACGTGTGTTTTTAAACAATCTTTATTCAGAAATTTTCAACGCTTTTGACACAATTTCTAAGTTTTAATCAGCTTATTTTTTTTAACATGTTATCAAATAGAAGAAATGTTAATATATATTTAAGTGTTTGATTTTCATTTTATTATAAATTAATTTTAGTGCATTGACTGTTGATAAAACCATATGTTTCAATCCTACTAAAAAGAGGTAAAATAATTATACACAAATTCACAACCTTAATAGTAGTAGTAATTTTTTTTTAAATTTTTTAAAAATAGATATACTATATATTAAGTCGTCGGGGTTTAGGCGTTAATTTTGTAACTAGAAAATGAAATGGTAGTTTTATAAGATGCAAAATACTTATTACAAATTGATAGATCAGATAGATGCTTTTATTAGAAAGTACTATCTCAATCAGATTTTAAAAGGTGTTTTACTGTTTACCTTATTTTTTTTACTTGCTTTTTTAATTACATCAACACTGGCATTTATTTGGCTCTTTCCTGTTTGGGTTAGGGCAATCTTATTCTTTGGTTTTATAGTCTTACAAAGTTCACTTTTTATTCATTACATTGGAATACCACTGAGTAGACTGTGGTCATTTGGTAAACGCATTTCACACTTACAAGCCGCACAAATTATTGGTTCCTTTTTCCCAGATGTTGCCGATAAACTTACCAATACATTACAATTACAGAACACACTCAATCAAAAAGAAGGGTCTATTGAATTAATTGCCGCTAGTATTCAACAAAAAGCTAGCCAATTAAGTGTAATTTCTTTTTCTGATGCTATTCAGTTCAAGAGTCAAAGACAATATTTGAAGTACTTTATCCCCTTATTAATAGGGCTGATTAGTGTAGGAATTTGGTTACCTGAAATTTTCACCTTAGGATCAACCCGAGTACTGAAGTACAGTCAAGAATTCAAAACACCAGATCCTTATATTTTTAAATTTATTGATTTTCCTGAGCAACTAGAGGAAGGAGCAACACCTCAAATTAAAGTATTGGTTCAACCTACACCTGGTTTTAACGCAGTTCCTAAGCAACTTTATATTGTTCTAGACCAAGGTAAATTCTTAATGAGGCAAAAGAAGAGGAATCTTTTTACATTCCAATTAACTCCACTTCAAAAAACTACTTCTTTCTTTCTAACTACTAATGAAATGAATAGTCCAAAAAAATGGATTTACATCAATGGAAAGGCAATTCTAGGAACGTTAAAAGCACATTGTTATTTCCCAAAATACCTCAATAAAACAGACTGTGTGATTTCTAATACGAATGACCTTAATATTCCAGAAGGTACAGTAGTTAAATGGGAAGTAGCGACAAAAAACACTAAAAAATTAGCTGTTATTTGGCAAGAACAAATACGCTTATTAAATCCGAGCTTTGATGAATATAAACAAGAATACAAATTAGGAGGTAAACAGAAGTTTATCTTAACTAACAGCCAGACAAACAAAAAGGATACTTTAATTACCAATATTATGGTTATTAAAGATGCACATCCTCTTATTCAAATTCAGGAAGAACAAGATTCAATTTATGCGGGTCGAAAATATTTTCAAGGGCAAGTTTCTGATGATTATGGTTTGAGCCAATTAAAATTTGTTTATAACATCGAACAACAAAATGGCCAAAATAAAACACAAAAAATAGATGTAGAAACCGTTTCAGGAACCATGAAAAAGTTTGACTTTGCTGTTGATTTTAGTAGAGAAAAACTACAGCTCAACGATATCATTACTTATTATTTTGTTGTTTACGATAATGATGGTGTCAACGGTCACAAGGCAACAAAGAGCCAAACAAGTACTTATGAATTACCAAGTTTAGAAGAACTAAATGAGCAACGTAAAGAAGAACAAACAGAGCAAATTAAAGAACTTGAAGATGTATTTAAAAAAATGCAGCAGTTCAATAAAGATGTTCAACAACTTAAAAAGGAAAGTACTCAGTCAAAATCTACAAATTGGAATAAACTCAATAAGGTTGAACAACTCCAGGAACAACAACAACAATTACAACAACAAATTCAAGAGAGCTTAGAAGAAATCAAACAAAGTACAGAACAAAAAAATGAACTTTCTCCAATAGATCAAGAATTACTCGATAAGCAAGCATTGTTAGAAGAGTTGCTCAAAGAAGTTATGGATGATGAACTCAAAGCATTATTAGAACAATTAGAAGAGTTATTGAAGGAACAAAACAAAGAACAAGCGAAAGATAAAATGAACCAATTGGAGCAATCCGCTGAAGACATGAACAAACAACTAGATAGAAGTCTAGAATTACTAAAAAAAATGCAGGTGAATGAACGTATAGATGACCTAGAAAAGGAACTCAATTCATTAGCTAAAGAACAAGAAGACTTAAAAGAAGAGAATCAGACTTTATCCAAAGAAGAACTACTTAAAAAACAAACGGAATTAAACGAAAAATTTGAAGAACTTAAAAAAGAGCTCAACGAAATTCAGGAGTTAAATAAAGACTTGATGAAACCTTTGGATTTAGAAGGTTTAGATGCGATTGAACAACAAGTTTCTGATGACTTGAAAGGAGCCCAACAAGAAATTTCTGATGGTAAGAATAAAAAAGCCGGTGAAAAACAGAAATCTGCTGCCGACGGAATGAAATCAATGGCAGCGCAAATGAATGCCAAGCAAAATCAATCGAATAAACAGCAACAAGAAGAGGATATGGAAAGCTTAAGAGCTATACTTGAAGGCCTCATTACACTTAGTTTGGATCAAGAAAAAACGCAATTACAATTTACTAAGATTAGCACCAAAGACCCGCTATATAGAAAGCTTGGCCGGCGCCAACAACGCATTAATGATGACACCAAGATCATTCGAGATAGTCTACTTGCTTTAGCCAAACGCCAACCGAAAATAGCAACTTTTATTGATGCTGAACTTTTAACCATTGAAACACAACAAAAATTAGCTATTGAAGCAATTGATGACCATCAAAAGAAAGAAATAGAGAAGCACCAACAAAAAGTAATGACTTCTTATAACAATCTGGCGTTATTACTAAACGAAGCGTTGCAATCTATGCAGCAGCAAATGAATTCTCAGATGTCAGGCAATGGAAGTTGTGAAAATCCAGGAAAAGGTAGGCCAAAATCAGGACAGTCTATGTCTTCCGGAGACATGAAAGAAATGCTTAAAAAACAACTGGAACAAATGCAAAAAGGGTCCAATCCTGGAGGCAACAAGCCGGGAGACAAACCAGGCTCTGCGCCTGGGCAGCAAGGTCAACCCGGGCAAGGGCTGCCAGGATTAAGCTCTAAAGAATTAGCAAGAATGGCGGCTGAACAGACGGCGATTCGTCAGCGTTTGGAGCAGCTTAAACAAGAATTAAATAAAGAAGGAAAGGGCTTGGGTAATCAACTCAATCCACTTTTAAAAGAATTGGAAGAGCAAGAAAAAGATCTTTTGCTTAAACGGGTAAACCCACAAACAATCCAACGTCAAAAAGAAATATTAACACGACTACTTGAAAGCGAAAAGGCGCTTATGCAGAGGGGTTATGAGGAAAAGCGCGAATCTAATTCAGCAAAAGACACCGAAAAAGGTAACCAAATTAGATTTGAGGCGTACAAAAAGGCAAAATGGAATGAAATTGAACAGCTAAAATCATTAGATCCAGCCTTACAAATTTATTATAAGCAGCGTTCTGATACTTATCTTAATCAATAAATTCCCGATTTATTTGGTATGAAAGAAGGTTTTACGGTAGTGAAAGAAGTGACTTTATCATCTGATTATCAGTCACTTGTAGATGTTGAGGGCTTGGTTGACTCTGTTTGTGAAGAGTTCGGCGTACAAGCCGACGCTTTCGGAAATGTGTTAATTGCTGTCTCGGAAGCGGTTAATAACGCCATTCAACACGGCAACAAAGAAAACGTGGCGGCAAAAGTATATCTTCAGGTAGCTACTGATTCTACTCATTTTTGTATTCAAGTCAAGGATGAGGGTCATGGTTTCGCTTTTCAAGATTTACCTGATCCAACCGCCCCAGAAAATCTATTGAAAGATAGTGGTAGGGGCGTCTTCTTAATGAAGAACTTAGCAGATGAGGTTGAATTCATTCATTCCGGAAACACAGTAAATCTTTATTTTCATAAATGACCACCGTTGTCAATCTTGGTGTAAATCTACCGCCATTCCTAAAGAAAAACGATTTAAAGAGATTCGCTAGAGATATTTGTTTTTTGGAATCAAAAAAAATAGGAGACCTTAGTTTTGTCTTTACAGACGACGATCATTTGCTTGAGGTAAACAAACAGTTTTTGCAACATGATTATTATACAGATGTAATTACATTTGATTACGGTGTCAGCCCTTTTGTTTCTGGCGACGTTATGATTTCTCTGGAGAGGGTTAGAGACAATGCCCAACAATTAGGTTGTGCTTTTGAATTGGAATTTTTTCGTGTTTGCTTTCATGGCGTGCTGCATTTGTGTGGTTATAAGGATAAAACCAAGACCGATGAGAAAACAATGCGTCAAAAAGAAGATCAATATTTAAAAATGTTTGTTTCACGTGAAACAAACCAATCTTAAAAAACATTGTTTCACGTGAAACACATTTTCTAATGTTACCTAAATATGATGTAATTGTTGTAGGCGCAGGCCACGCAGGGTGTGAGGCAGCAAACGCTGCTGCACGCATGGGTAGCAAGGTTTTGTTGGTCACAATGAATATGAACACCATTGCGCAAATGAGCTGCAATCCAGCCATGGGCGGCGTTGCAAAAGGTCAAATCGTGCGTGAGATCGATGCGCTTGGCGGCGGCTCTGGAATTGTTAGCGATAAAAGCGCCATACAATTTAGAATGCTGAACAGATCAAAAGGCCCAGCGATGTGGTCGCCAAGAACACAAAACGACAGGGTTTTGTTTTCCTTGGAATGGCGCTATTTATTAGAGCAAAACCCCAATGTGGACTTCTGGCAAGACATGTGTGTTGGTATTATTGTCCAGCAAAACAAAGCTGTGGGCGTAGAACTGGCGATGGGCACTAAAGTATATGCGGAGGTGGTAGTGCTAACAAACGGCACGTTTTTAAATGGGCTTATCCATCTAGGAGAAAAACAATTTGGCGGCGGACGCGCAGGTGAAAAAGCCGCTATAGGATTAACAGAATCATTGGTTCGTTTGGGCTTTGATGCTGGCCGAATGAAAACAGGCACCCCACCAAGAGTTGACGGACGCAGCTTGGATTATACCAAAATGGAAGTGCAAGAAGGCGATGAAACCCCATCTAAGTTTAGCTACTCAAAAACACGCGCACTACACAAACAATTACCCTGCCACATCACTTACACCAATGATAGAACGCACGAGATGTTGCGAACAGGTTTTGATCGCTCACCAATGTTTAATGGCGCAATTAAAAGCAGCGGTCCCAGATATTGTCCAAGTATAGAAGATAAAATTTCTCGTTTTGCCGATAGAGACCGCCACCAAATTTTTGTTGAGCCAGAGGGCTGGAACACTGTTGAAATCTACGTGAATGGCTTCAGCACTTCATTACCTGAAGAAGTACAGTATGAAGCAATGAAAACAATACCAGGTTTTGAAAATGTAAAAATGTTCAGACCTGGATACGCTATTGAATATGATTATTTTCCACCAACCCAACTCAAACATTCACTAGAAACAAAATTAATAGACAACCTGTTTTTTGCCGGACAAATTAATGGTACAACAGGTTATGAAGAGGCGGCTTGTCAGGGATTAATCGCTGGTATCAATGCGCACCACAAAACCAACGAAAAGGACCCTTTTATATTATCAAGAAGCGAAGCTTATATTGGTGTGTTGATTGATGATTTGATTACCAAAGGCACTAACGAGCCATATCGCATGTTTACAAGCCGAGCAGAATTTAGAATTCTTTTGCGTCAGGACAATGCAGATGAGCGGCTTACACCGCTTGGTTATGAAATTGGTTTAGCCGATCAAGAAGCGTTAAACAAAGTACAGAAAAAGCAAGCGCTGACCACCTCTTTAAAATCAATATTACGTCAAACAGGAATCGGCCCAAATGACGCAAATCCATTGCTTCTAAGAAAAGAATCTGCACCAATTAACCAACAGGTGAAAGCTAGTTCTTTATTAACCCGGCCTCATATTTCTCTTGAAGACCTTCAAGAAATGAATGCACACATTACTGCGTCAGTTACGCAAATTGCCAAAGAAGATCCGCTTGCTGTTGAGCAGGCAGAAATACTTTTGAAATACGAGGGCTACATAGAACGCGAACAAGAACAAGTACAGAAATTGCAAAGACTTGAAGCGCTTTCCTTGGCAGAAGACTTAGATTATTCTCAAATCAAGAGCTTAAGTATTGAAGCCAAAGAAAAATTATCTAAAATCAAACCAGCCACTATTGGTCAGGCGGCTCGCGTCTCTGGCGTTTCTCCTAGTGATATCTCCGTGCTTTTGGTGCATTTGGGACGCTAGAATTCGATTTTAAGCCGATTTAAGCTGCTTTTTTCACCACTCAAAGGAAAACACCTGTTAAATACCTCGAAATACGCTTAGAATAGACCGATTTTTAACTATTTTTAGCACATGCAAGAGCGTTTGGTAATTTTTGTGGATAGTGTTCATCCTATTTTAGAAGAAAGATTAACACAGGCCGGGTTTGTTTGTCAACGTCATTTCAAAACAACCATAGAGGAGCTCAGAAAATTTCTTCCGCGTGCATACGGACTTGTAATACGGTCAAGGTTTACCATAGATGAATCTTTTTTAGCCAATTGTGCTCAGTTAAAATTTATTGCCCGTTCTGGTTCTGGTTTGGAGAATATTGATCAACAAGCCTGTCAAAAAAGACAAATTTTACTTTACAATTCACCGGAGGGAAACAGAAACGCCGTTGCAGAGCACGCGCTAGGAATGCTACTCAATCTTCTAAACAAACTCAACAAAGCAGATAAAGAAGTGAGGTCTGGTATTTGGAATCGAGAGCAGAATCGCGGAGAAGAACTAGACGGCAAAACATTAGGCATTATCGGTTACGGTAACAATGGCGCCGCATTTGCTAAAAAATTAAGGGGGTTTGATGTAAAGGTTCTGGCGCATGACAAATATAAAACAGGTTTCGGAGATCATTTCGTACAAGAATGTACGCTTGAGGCGATTCATCAACAAGCCGATGTCATCAGTTTCCACATACCACAAAACAAAGAGACCAAATATTTTTTTAACGAAGACTTCTTGAGTCAAATGCAAAAACCGTTTTATCTTTTGAATTTATCGAGGGGTAAAATTGTGAACACGGCTGCTTTGGTAAAAGGCTTAGACAACGGACAAATTAAAGGGGCTGGTTTGGATGTGTTGGAGTATGAACAAAAGAGCTTTGAGTCCTTTTTTGACCAAGAACTACCTACGGCATTTCAGTCATTAATTCAGCGCGACAATATTTGCTTCTCTCCACACGTAGGTGGCTGGACATCAGAAAGTTACGTAAAACTAAGCAGTGTTTTAGCGGATAAAATATTAGCCGACGAAAATGCTTAATTATCCGACCAATCGTCCATGAAACGATCGAGTTCTCGGCGGTCTTTTTTGGTGGGCTTCCCGTCTGTTTGTCGATAGTTTTGTTGCGCGAGTTGGTAGGCCTTAAACTTCTCTATTTCCTCGGGTTCAGTAATATCTAAAAGATAGTCTTTGACCAATGGGGCCCCTACACGTTTTTCTAAGCCCGCAAGAATCTGGTATTTAAATTGCGCACCGTGTTTTAGAACAGTAATGATATCACCAACTTTGGTTTCGCGCGATGGTTTAATAAGCGCGTCATTGATGAGCACCCTACCCTTATTAATCAACTCGGCGGCCTGTGAACGCGTTTTAGATAAGCGCACGGCCCACAAATATTTATCTAAGCGGATTTTCATTTTGTATTTTCTTAGGAAGCCCATTATAGACCAAAAGATAGGAGTGGTCAATTAGTTCCTTGAGCAGATGGTTATCTACGTCACTAGAGAGTAGTACGGTATTCCAGTGTTTGTGATTCATATGAAAACCAGGGCGAACACCATGATGTGTTTCGCGTAAAAGCAATGCTCTTTCAGGATCACATTTTAAATTAATAGCATCGGGTTGTTCGACGTCAATTAGCGCAAACATTTTGCTAAAAACCTTGAAAACTAAAGTTTTGTGGTCAAACGGAAAGTGTTCAGAGACACCGGTTTTCTGACTACAAAAGAGATAAACCTCTTCAATGTTCATCTGTTAGGCGATGACCGGATTGGGTTTGCCTAAGTTTTTGAGCATTTTGGTGTGCTCTGAAAGCGCCTGTATAAAAGTTGGATAAGAGTAGTAAGGCAATTGGTATTCCTTGGCTGTTTGCTCTACAATTTTGGAAATTTTATTGTAGTGAATATGACAAATAGAAGGAAATAAATGGTGTTCTACCTGATAATTTAACCCACCGACATACCATGAAAACAATTTGGCTTTTGGTGCAAAATTAGCGGTGTTGAAAAGTTGACTAACCGCCCAATCTGCTTCGACAACACCGGAGTCGTTTGGCAGTGGATAGGTTGATGTGGGTACAACGTGAGCAGGTTGAAAAATTATAGCTAGAATGAGACCGCAAATAAATTGCATCATTAAAAAGCCAAGCACGTTGGTTAACCAAGCCGCGCCACCAAAATACATAGGCAAAAACAAGAAAATACCCGTATAAATGATTTTGAATAAAATAATCCTGAACATGTGTTGGCTAATAGTGACCCCTTGTGCTTCAACTAATCCCTTTTTATGATATCGAAAAGCCTGTTGGAAATCTTTCGATAAGTACCAAAAAAGGGTCATGGTTCCGTAGAAAAACCAAGCATAGAGGTATTGAAATTTATGAATAGCGTGGTATTTAGAGTGCGGGGAAAAACGCAACATAAATACAGGCGGGTCGATGTCTTCATCGTGGTCAATGACATTCGTATAGGTGTGGTGCAGTACGTTGTGTTGAATACGCCAGTTGCGCGCACTTCCACCCAATAAAATCATGACGTTACTAACCAACGTATTTACCCATTCTTTTCGAGAATAGGCGCCGTGGTTGGCATCGTGCATTACAGATAAACCAACGCCGGCCATGCCAAAACCCATAACAAACCACAAACCATAATAAGCAAGTGTTGGAAGATTTTGCCAAAACAGAAAGCCATAAGGCGTCATAAAAAGCGCCAACAACGCAAAGGTTTTAAACACCATTGCGGCATTTGCATTTTTTGAGATGTTGTTGTCTTTGAAATATGCGTTTACTCTGGACTTGAGTGTTTTATAGAATTCGGAATTATGTTCTTTAGAGAACTGTACGGGTGAATAGGCCATTTAGAAATTATTAGGGAACAAAGTTAAGGAATAAAAGTAGTAAATGTCGAAAAGAGCATTTAATTCATTTATGATAAGCCTTGAAGCGAACAAAGCTGTTTGTAATGGCTGTTTTTAGCTAGTAATTCTTCGTGTTGGCCGCGTTCAACAATTGCACCTTTGGATAATACAATAATTTCGTCAGCATTGCGCACCGTAGAAAGGCGGTGTGCGATCACAAAAGAAGTTCTGTTTTGCATCAGTTTCTCAAGCGCTTGTTGTACAAGGTGTTCAGAAGCAGTGTCAAGGGCGGACGTCGCTTCGTCCAAAATTAGAATAGCTGGGTCTTTATAGATAGCCCTAGCAATTGCAATGCGCTGCTTTTGACCCCCAGACAATTTGTTTCCACGCTCTCCTAATACAGTGTCGTAACCCTGTTCTAATTCTAAAATGAAGTCGTGCGCATTGGCCACTTTTGCCGCGGCAATGACCTTTTCAATATCAACGGAGCTCTGTCCGAACGCGATGTTTTCAGCAACAGTTAAATTGAATAAAAAAGATTCTTGACTGACCACGCCGATTAAATTGCGCAGCGCCGACACTTTGAAAGCCCGGATGTCTTTACCGTCGATTGAAATTGCGCCAGAGTTTACATCATAATATCTAAGTAGTAAATCCATTAATGTGGATTTACCACTACCCGACTCACCAACAATAGCAACTAAACTTCCTTTTTTAACTTCCCAATTTAATTGAGTCACCACAGGCTGTTCATCATAGGTAAATGTTACATTTTGAAATGAAATAGCATGATGAAACCCTTTAACATCTTCACTTTGGGGTGTGTCGACAATTGGATCTGGCGCATTGAGTAAACTATTGATACGGTCCTGTGAGGCCTGTGCTTTGGTCATGTTGGCCATATTATTTGACACGCTTTGAATGGGCCGAAGAAATTGAGAAAATACAATAATGTAGGTCAGGAAGACCTCGCCGGTTAGACCAATTCCTTCGCCACTAAGTATCAGCCGCCCACCAAAAAACACCAACGCTAAAAGCACAGTGGCGCCTAGTGTTTCGTTGACAAGTGGAGATAAATCGCGTTTGCGAAAAACGCGCGTGGCCAACTTTTGATGTTGGCTATTTTGTTCCCTAAATTGTGCAGCAATAAATGGTATCGCATTGAAGGCTTTAATGACCCGAACACCCCCTAGGTTTTCGTCCATCGATGCATACAAAAACCCGAGTTGTTCTTGGGTTTTCTTTGCCGTGCGCTTCAGACTTTTGCCAATCCTGGAAATCACAAATGCAGATATAGGGAGCAAAAGTAAAGCCGTCAATGTAAGCTGAGGGCTCATATAAATTAATGTAACCAGGTTGATAAGGATAGCAAGCGGCTCCCTGAAAACCAATTCTAAAAGACTCACTACGGCAACTTCTATTTCGTTAACATCACTATTCATCCTAGCCATGAGGTCGCCCTTTTTTTCATTACTGTGGTAAGCCAAAGGGAGCCGTAAAGATTTTTCAAATAGCGATGAACGAATATCTCGAACTACAGTCATGCGCAATTGAGATTGCGTCCAAACCGCGCCGTAGCGAAAAACATTTTTCAACAAGAAGGCAAGAAAGACACTCACACAGACAAATAAAAGCGCTGCTTTTGGATCCGACTTGACCAAAACGGACATTTGATAGTTATAAGAGTCTTGCAAAAAATCAATCATCTCGGAAAAACCGCCAGGCCAATGGGGCCTTTGAAGAACAGGTAAATCTTCTGGACGCTTGAATATTAGTTGTAAAATAGGCACAAAAAGGACAAGCGATAATAAATTGAATATGACAAATAATAAATTAAAAAGTATGGTTGCCCAAGCGAGCCCTTTATATTTAAAAGTGTACCGATATATTTCTTTGTAGTAAGACATTGACACAAAGATACATTTTTGTTTACAAGAGGGCTTGCACCTCAAGTATTCTTACCTTTGCATCATGAGTTTTATTCGTCAACAAAAAATAGAGGCTGTTATTCAGGCTGAACTAGCGACTTTTTTCCAAAGACAAGCAAGCGACATTTGCCTGGGATCAATGGTTTCGGTTACCGTGGTACGCATCACTTCTGATTTGAGTTTAGCCCGAATCTATTTGAGCATCTTTGCCGGCCCCGACAAACAAGTTGTTTTGGAGAATATCCAAACCAATCGCGGTAAAATTCGCTTAGAAGTTGGGAAACGCCTGAAAAATTTGCGTAAAATTCCCGATTTGGTTTTTCACATTGACGATTCTCTTGACTACGCTCATAAAATAGACGAACTCCTTAAGAAGTAAGCGATTAAATCCGCGTTTTACATAGCGAAACGATACCTTTTTAATCGGTCAAAACAATCAATTGTCCGCATCATTTCTCGCATTTCTGTAGTGGGGATTGCCGTATGTGTTGCCGCAATGGTCATTCTTCTTTCGGCATTCAACGGCATCGAACACATGGTGTCTAAGCTGTATACTTCATTTGATGCGCCAATTACGATTCAACACCAAAGCCGCAAAACATTCTTCTTAAGTCAATTAGACCTTAAAAAACTAGCGAAAATTGAGGGGCTTACTTTTTTGAGTAAAGAACGTGAAGAATTGGTGGTTGTGCGTAAAAAACAGCGCTGGGTCAATGCAACCCTACACGCAGTGGACCCTGTTTTTTTTCGGAAGGCGAATGTAGCTAAGCATTTGATTAATGGCGTGGGCTCAAGCGAATTATTGCGGCCATCTTCGATTTTTTTAGGCGCTGATCTTTTTTCCAAACTGAAATTAGGGCTGGGCTCAGACCAAAACGACGTGCTTATTTATGCCCCAAAACAAAAATTACGAATGCGACTTGGCATTAATCCTTTTCAAACAAAGCAGTTTTTCGTAGAGGGCGCGCTCAATTATAACCAAGAACTCAATGGAACGGTATTGTTGTGCAATTTTGCTGCGGTTGCAGATCTTTTTAACCAAAAAGGGGCATTAACTAGTGTAAACATTTATGTCTCAACTAATGCAAACCTTTCTAAAGTACAGTCAGAGATACAAAATGTGGTTGGCAAACATTTTAAAGTACAAACGCAATTTCAAAAGAATGAGTTGATATACAAAACCAGTCAATCTGAGCGCTTAGTTGTTTTTATCATCTTACTTTTCGTTTTTGTTTTAGCATCATTTAATTTAATTGCTACACTGACCATGCTCATCCATGAAAAACAAGAAAGCCTTCAGATTTTAAAAGCCATGGGAATGGGCGCAGAGTCGCGGTTTTTAGTATTCTTTTTTGAGGGTCAGCTTTTGGTTTATCTCGGGGTCTTGTTGGGCCTATTCTTGGGCTTACTTCTCTGTTGGTCGCAGCAATTTTTTAGCTGGTTAATCGTGCCCGGCGCCAATGTGCCCTTCCCGATTATCTATAAACTCAATGATTTCTTGAGCATATTTTTGGCAACTAGTGTTTTAGGATTTATATTCACTTATTTTCCTGTGCGCTTTTTACTTCGCAACAAATAGGTCAGCACAAGCGAAATATTTTGATTCTGCGGGCCATTTCAAATAAAAAATCGTATATTTGCAACCGAATTTAAAAGGCAAGTGATGTCATCTATTAAAGGAAAAATCTCTCAAGTAATCGGTCCGGTTGTAGACGTCCGATTTGAGCGCGGCACCGCGCTACCCAACATCTATGATGCATTGGAAGTATACAAAACAGACGGTTCGCGTGTTGTTTTGGAGGTTCAAGCACACGTCGGTGAAAATGCAATTCGCGCGATATCAATGGATTCCACTGACGGCTTTACTCGCGGCATGGAAGTAGTTGCAACAGGCATTCCAATCAAAGTTCCAACCGGCGAGCGCATCAAAGGCCGCTTGTTTAATGTTGTTGGTGAAGCAATTGACGGCATCAACACCATGGACAACGCCGAGGGTTTGCCAATCCACAGAGAGGCTCCCAAATTCGATCAGCTGTCTACAGCAGCGGAAATTCTATTTACCGGCATCAAAGTAATTGACCTCATCGAACCTTATGCAAAAGGTGGTAAAATTGGTCTTTTCGGAGGTGCGGGCGTAGGAAAAACAGTACTTATTCAAGAATTGATTAACAATATTGCAAAAGGCCACGGAGGGCTTTCTGTATTTGCCGGTGTTGGTGAACGCACCCGCGAAGGTAACGACTTACTTCGCGAGATGTTAGAATCTGGCATTATCAAATACGGCAACGACTTCATGCATTCCATGGAAGAAGGCGGTTGGGATCTTTCCAAGGTTGACCTCAATGAAATGAAAGAATCGAAAGCGACTTTCGTATTCGGTCAAATGAATGAGCCTCCTGGAGCCCGCGCGCGTGTTGCGCTTTCAGGCCTTACCATTGCTGAATATTTCCGCGATGGTGACGGCGAAGGACAAGGAAAAGACATCCTCTTCTTCGTAGATAATATCTTCCGCTTTACGCAAGCAGGTTCTGAGGTTTCTGCACTTCTTGGGCGTATGCCTTCGGCGGTAGGTTACCAGCCAACCTTGGCAACTGAAATGGGCGCTATGCAAGAGCGCATTACTTCCACTAAAAACGGATCTATTACTTCGGTTCAGGCGGTATACGTTCCTGCGGATGACCTTACTGACCCGGCCCCAGCAAACACATTTGCTCACCTCGACGCTACAACTGTATTGTCGCGTAAAATTGCTGAACTTGGTATTTACCCAGCGGTTGACCCACTTGATTCAACCTCACGTATTCTTACTTCAGAAATCGTTGGTGAAGAGCATTACGCTTGTGCGCAACGCGTGAAAATAACTCTTCAGCGTTACAAAGAGCTTCAAGATATCATCGCCATTCTTGGTATGGACGAGCTTTCAGAAGAAGACAAACTTGTCGTTCACCGAGCTCGTCGCGTTCAACGCTTCTTGTCTCAACCATTCCACGTTGCAGAGCAATTTACGGGTATCCCAGGGGTTTTGGTTGACATTCAAGATACCATCAAAGCATTCAACGAAATCTTAGATGGTAAATATGATCAGTATCCAGAAGCAGCTTTCAACCTTAAAGGTGGTATTGAAGATGTAGTTGCAGCCGGTGAAAAAATGTTAGCCGAAGCTTAATTATGCTATTAGAAATTATCACCCCCGAAAAAAGCCTATTCAAAGGCGAAGTGAACAGTGTTAGTTTACCCGGCACCGACGGCGCGTTTCAAGTATTTAATCATCACGCACCCATCATTTCTTCGCTAAGAAGAGGGGAGTTGCGTTTTGAAGCCACCAATACTGTTGAGGCTACTGAATTTCTACAGGTTTCAGGAACAGCAGTAAGCGTTCAAATCAAAGGGGGAGTTGCTGAACTCAACAATCAAAAACTCATCGTTTTGGCTGAGTAATCAACACGAATCAACAAAACAAAAAGGGATTGGGTCAACCACTCCCTTTTTTTATGAAGTTTTCAGCAAAAGATTGCGTATTTTCGTTTAACAAAATGACCGCCACTCCACAATTAGATCTTCAAAACATTCCAAAGCATGTAGCATTTATCATGGATGGAAATGGACGTTGGGCCAAAAACAAAGGACAGCAACGCTTGTTTGGACATGCGGCAGGCGTAGAATCTGTCAAAGAAATCATCAAAACAGCAAGAGAATTAGGCATAGCCTACCTCACTATGTACGCATTTTCCACAGAAAACTGGGCGCGCCCTAGTGACGAGGTGGAAGGCTTAATGAATTTGTTGGTAGAGGCTATTTCAAATGAAGTCGATGAAATGCATCAGAAAGGCGTTCGCTTGTTAACAATCGGTGATATTCAAGGCCTTCCAGGGAATTGTTATCAATCTTTGCTTGCAGCCACAGAGCGCACCAAAAACAATCGCGAACTTACACTTGTACTTGCGCTTAACTATTCAGCACGTCAAGAAATCATACAAGCCACGCTCAAAGCACACGAATTGTTGCAAAGCGGTTCAATTTCAACCCCTGAACTCACAGAATCTCAATTCTCTAGTTTATTAAACACCAAAGATATACCTGACCCTGAATTACTCATCAGAACAAGCGGTGAATGCCGCATTAGTAACTTTTTGCTTTGGCAATTGTCTTATACAGAATTGCTATTTACAGACACACATTGGCCAGATTTCAGACGCAATGAATTTATAAATGCAATTGCAAATTATCAAAAGCGGGAGCGCCGATTTGGAATGGTTTCAGAACAAATTCAACCAAATGAATAAATTTATTTTGGCATTATTTCTCGGCGCAACAAGTATATTTTGGTCTCAAACACCAAGTAGCCTTGGTGCGCTCACATTTGATTATGCCAACCCACAAACCTTTGAAATAGGGCCTATTCGCATAACCGGCGCCGACAATTATGACCATCAAGCCATTAAACTAATTGCAGGCCTGCGCACAGGTCAAAAAATCACACTGCCAAGTCAGCAAATCAATAAAGCCATTCAAAATCTTTGGGCAGAAGGACTTTTTTCGGATGTGGCTATTTATGCTGAAAAAGAGATTTCTGGTGTGGTTTACATGGTAATTGAACTCAGCCCAAGACCCAAGCTTTCTAAATTTAGATTTGAAGGCATTAACAAACGCGAAGCAGACAAACTTCGAGAAGAAATCAGTTTGTATGCGGGTAAAACGATCACCGAAAACTTAGTTTTTGAAACGAAAAGCAAAATCAGAAGCTATTACCGCGACAAAGGCTTTTATTATGCAAAAGTCAATATCAATAGACAACTAGACACCCTTATCAACAACTCTGAAATTTTTGTTATTCAAATTGATAAAGGCATCAAAATAGGCATCAAAGAAATCGAATTTGTGGGGGTTACGTCTGTGCCTATTTGGAAGCTTCGGATGGCCATGAAAGACACAAAACAAAAAGGGCCACAACGTATTTTTAAGCGCTCTAAATACACTGAGAGCAGCTACGCCACAGATAAAAAAGCGCTCATGGCTAAATTCAATACCGAGGGCCTCCGCGACGCTACCATTACCAAAGACACCGTTTACATGCTCGACGAAAAGAACATGAAGATCCGCATCGAAATCAGTGAGGGTGAGAAATATTATTTTGGCAATATTGAATGGATTGGCAATTCCAAATACAGATCGAGTTTCTTGGATACAGTATTAGGAATTAAGCCTGGCGACCTCTACAATAAAGACTTGTTTAATCAGCGTTTGTATGGCAATGGCGACGGACGAGACATCTCTTCTTTATACATGGATCGCGGTTATTTGTTTTTCCAAATACAACCAGTCGAAACAGGTGTTGCGGGTAATAAAATAAATCATCAAATCCGCATTATTGAGGGTAAAGAAGCGCATATTGGAGTGGTCACTATCCGAGGCAACACCAAAACCAACGACCACGTTATTTTGCGCGAAATAAGAACCAAGCCAGGAGATTTATTCAACAAGGCAGACATCATGCGTACGCAACGGGAACTCGCGCAGCTTGGCTTTTTTGACGAGCAAGGTTTTCAAGTGAACCCGCAGCCCAATCCTGCAAACGGAACGGTCGATATCGAGTATGTTGTGGTTGAAAAATCCAGCGATCAAATTGAGCTTTCAGGCGGTTATGGTGGTGCCGGCCCCAACACTTCGGGTCGGGTAATTGGAACGCTTGGATTGTCATTTAACAACTTTTCTACAAAGAATTTTTTCAAAAAAGATGCTTGGAGCCCGCTTCCCGGTGGCGATGGCCAGCGCTTGACTATTCGCGCGCAATCTACGGGCCGCTTTTATCAAGGGTATAATTTCTCGTTTACCGAGCCGTGGTTAGGCGGTAAAAAGCCAAACTCCTTGACTTTCTACATTACCAACTCTTCAATTTCTACAAATGGTTTATTGAGATCAAATGCGGCTTATAATGGGATTTCTATTTCAGGCGCCGGTGTGGCTATGGGCCGCCGCAAAAAATGGCCAGATGATTACTTCGTGGCTAATTATGAGCTCTCCTATATGTATTACGATGTACAGAAATATTCTTTTTTCCCGTTGTTTCAAAACGGCTATGCCAACGACATCTCTTTAAAGTACACCTTGCAGCGCAGTTCTGTGAGCGCGCCAATTTATCCTCAAAACGGCTCCAATTTTACTTTTTCAGCGAAGGCAACAGCGCCATATTCTCTTTTTGAAAACGGAAAAGATTACGGAAGCATCACCCAACAAGAGCGCTACAAGTATTTGGAATACTTCAAGCTCAAATTCACTGGGGAATGGTTTACGCCACTAAGCGCCGATAAAAAACTCGTCTTAATGTCGCGTTTTGGCTTCGGCTACATGGGCGCCTACAATAAAGCCAAGGGAATTTCTCCGTTTGATCGCTTCATCATGGGGGGCAGCGGACTTACCGGAATGGGCGCCAATCAAATTGGGGGTAGAGAAATCATTGCCTTACGAGGCTATGAAGACCAAACCATTTCATCTCCTGGCGGAGACCCAATAGTAGCTAAATACACACTAGAATTGCGCTATCCTATTTCTCTCAATCCACAAGCAACTTTTTATGCCCTTTCGTTCTTAGAAGCTGGTAATACTTATCCAAGCTTTGATAAATTCAATCCATTTAACGTGAAGAGGGCTGCCGGTATTGGTATTAGGGTGTTCTTGCCAATGTTTGGTATGTTAGGTCTAGATTATGGCTTTGGTTTTGATCAATTAGATAGTTGGTCATCTGGGCACGGCAAGGGCTCTGATTTAGATATCAAGGCAAAAGGGTATTACCCTAAACTCACGTTCACAATCGGCATGAACTTAGGAGAATTGTAGCATTGACAATAAATTGGTAACTTCGTCGTTCTTAGCTCGCAAATGAAACTCATGAAATACCTCCTTTTACTTGTTTTGGTTTTTGGCATGCGATTTGTCAGTGCGCAAACCTATGCGTTTATTGATTCTGACTATATTCTAGAAAATGTTCCAGAATACACAGAAGCCAAAGAGCGTCTAGACAAAATGGCTGAGCGCTGGACCAAAGAAATCGAAGAGCGTTATGCCACCATCAAAGATTTAAAAAGCAATTTTGATAGAGAAGAAGTGCTCCTTCCAAAAGAGGAAAGAGAAAAAAGAAAATTAGAAATAGAAAAATTAGAGCAAGAAGCCATTGACCTCCAAACCCAGCACTTTGGGGCAAATGGTGATTACTTTCAAAAACGTCAAGAGCTGATCAAGCCCATTCAAGACCGTGTTTTTACGGCCATGAAAAAGGTAGCTAAGCGCGAAGGCTATGCTTTTGTGTTTGACAAGGCTAATCAAAGTAACTTGCTCTATGCAGAGAAAGAATTCGACATCTCAAATGAGGTCCTCGAAGAAATGGGAATAACTAAATAAATATAACAAATGAAAAATGTAATACTAGGGCTGTTTGTAGCTATTGGTTTTAGCACTTTTGCCCAGACTAAAATCGGACACGTAGACTCTCAAAAATTACTCGATACGTTGCCTTCTCGCGATATAGCTATCAAAAAATTAGATTCAATGAAAACGGCAGGCATGCAAGAATTGCAATTAATGGATGCCGATTTTCAGAAAGCTTACCAAGATTACATGACCAACCAAGCAAGCAAGTCTCCAGCGGAACGTCAAATCATTGAGGGCCGACTCATGCAAAAACAACAAATGTTAGAAGCCACTCAAGCTTCTCTGGAAGAGGGGCTTCAAATCATGAGCGAAGAGCTCAATAAGCCTATTTTAGATCGCGTTCAAAAGGCAATTGATATTGTAGCGGAACGCAAGAAATTAAATTATGTCATTGATGTTTCTGCCACTATGTATTCTAAAGGCGGAATCGACATCACCAACGAGGTGGTTGTCGAGCTTTTATTACTCGATGCCGCCGCAAAAAAGTAAACACCTTTATTGGTGTTCAGAAAGGGCAGCCATTGGTTGCCCTTTTTTCGTTAGTTTTGAATCGTGAAAATACAAGGTCCTATAGGTGTTTTTGATTCCGGATATGGCGGCTTAACTGTTTTGAAAGAACTTACAAAACAGCTGCCAGATCACGATTTCATTTATTTCGGAGACAATGCCCGGGCACCCTACGGCAACCGTTCTTTTGATGTGGTTTACGAGTTCACGCTCGAGGCTGTAAAGTTTCTCTTTAATCAGGGTTGCCCATTAGTCATTTTAGCTTGCAATACGGCCTCTGCAAAAGCTCTGCGCACCATTCAGCAAAAAGACCTGCCCTTAATGGCGCCAAATAACCGCGTGCTCGGCGTAATTCGTCCGAGCGCCGAGGTGCTTGGAGAACTCACTAAAAGCGGCCATGTGGGTGTTATAGGAACCACAGGAACCATCGCCTCAGACTCCTATCCAATTGAATTGCACAAATTTGCTCCCAACACAGAAGTGCACCAACACGCTTGTCCAATTTGGGTGCCATTGATTGAAAATCAATTGCATTTACATTCAGCCGGACGGCAGTTTATTCAAGAAGATATTGCGCTACTTATGGCAAAAAACAAGGCAATAGACACAATTTTATTGGCCTGCACGCATTACCCAGTATTGCATGCACAAATAGAAGCCTTGGTTGGCCCAGGCGTCAATGTGATTCCACAAGGCCCAATAGTAGCAAAGAAATTAAAAGCTTATTTACAGGCTCATCCCGAAATGGAAGCCCGCTTAAGTAAAAAAGCCGATCTGGCTTTTTTCAGTTCTGAAAGCACAGCGGTATTCAACGAAAAGGCAGCCTATTTTTTAGGAAGAGAAGTAACCGCCAAGCATCATAGCTTTTAGTTGACCGCCCGACTAAGTTCCATCAGGAGTTGTTCATTCAGCGCTTTTTGCAATTCGGGGTGCGCCGCATAATAGTCCAGGCTTGTTTGAAATTGTTTCCGTGTAATATGCGCTTTTTTAAACACTTTCTTTACAGACAGATCTAATGCGCTTTTATATTGACTTGGAACGCCATATTTGCTTTGAAAATGTGTTTCCAATAATGTAATTTCTTTAACTACAGAACACATTTTCTTTATTGGAAGAATATGGTTTGGCAGCTCAGTTTGCTGACAGCCCAAAAACAACAATAAAAAAAACAAGCTGTAAGGTTTCATCGTGACTCAAAAAGCAGGCGTTGGCCTAAACCACTTTCAATGATTTTCCCGTTGGCATAAACACAGTTTCCATTTACATAAGTACTGTGAATCTGATGAGAAAAAGCGTGGCCTTCAAAAGGAGACCAACCACATTTATAAAGTAATTGTAGTTTGTTAACGGTCGCACCGGGCTGAGGTGAAACCAAGACTAAATCTGCAGCATAGCCCTCCCGAATAAATCCGCGTTTTTGTACACGAAATAAAACGGCTGGGGCATGTGCCATTTTCTCCACAACGCGCTCTATAGTGATTTTACCTTCGTACGCTTTTTCGAGCATGGCCAAAAGCGCATGTTGCACGAGCGGCCCGCCTGATGGCGCACTAGCATAGGGATTGTTTTTTTCCTCTATAGTGTGTGGCGCGTGATCCGTTGCGATGACATCTATGCGATTATCTAAAAGTGCTTGCCAAATACCCGCACGATCTTCGGCTGTTTTTACAGCTGGATTCCACTTGATGAAGTTTCCCTTGTTGGCGTAATCAGCATCAGAAAACCAAAGGTGATGTATGCAGGCTTCAGCGGTTATCATTTTTTGCTCAAGCGGCAATTTGTTGTCAAACAGATTGGTTTCTTTTGCTGTGGATATGTGCAAGATATGAAGCCGCGCACCGTGTTTTTTAGCCAAAGTCACAGCTTTAGAGGAAGACAAGAAGCAGGCTTCTTCACTGCGAATGAGTGGGTGAGCTTCGATGGGTATCGCGGCGCCGTATTTTTCTTGATAAATGGCCATATTGGATCTAATGGTTGCTTCGTCTTCACAATGGGTAGCAATTAAGGCCCCCACGCGAGAGAACAAGCCCTCTAGAACACTTTCTTTATCGACAAGCATATTTCCCGTCGAGGAACCCATAAACACCTTGACGCCGCAAATTTTTGAGCTGTCAGTTTTCAGCACTTCTTCGAGGTTATCGTTTGAAGCACCCATGAAGAAAGAATAGTTGGCAATTGCGTTTTGTGCAGCAATACGGTATTTATCTTCGAGTAATTCTTGTGTTAGTGCATTGGGAACCGTATTGGGCATTTCCATGAAGCTGGTAATACCGCCAGCTACCGCCGCGCGTGATTCTGTGTATATATTTCCTTTGTGGGTAAGTCCAGGTTCTCTAAAATGGACTTGGTCGTCGATACAGCCAGGCAGAAGATATAGTCCACTTGCGTCAATTTCATTTACTTGTTCTGTAACTGAGATAGTGGCACTGATTTTTTGAATTATTCCTTCATTGAGGAGGATGTCGGCAACATACCGTTTGCCTTCGTTTATGATTGTTCCGTTTTTGATTAGGGTTTTCATTTCCATTTCATTTTGCGCATCTGCCAAACACCAAAGAAAGCTTCTTTAAAAATTCCTTTAGACATTTTTGAATCTCCAGCAATGCGATCGACAAAAGTAATGGGTATTTCTTTGACCTTGAACCCGAGTTTGATGGCTGCGTATTTCATGCAAATTTGAAAAGCATACCCCTTGAATGGAATAAGGTCTAAAGGAATGGAGGAAAGTACAATATTTCGGTAACATTTAAAGCCAGCAGTGGTGTCTTTGATATTGATAAGCAAGATCAACCGGACATATACGCTAGCGAAATAACTCATAAGAATTCGTTTGGCAGGCCAATTGCGCACTTTCCCACCCCTGACATAACGAGAACCAATTGCGCAATCGACGCCTGCTTCGCAAGCCGCAACAAGCCGCGGAAGATCAGTGGGGTTGTGTGAGAAATCACAGTCCATTTCTATTATAAAGGCGTAATCTCTGCTTAGCGCCCACTTAAACCCATGAATATAGGCAGTGCCTAACCCGAGCTTACCGGGTCGTTTCTCTAGAAAAACTTCAGGGTGCTTTTCCATGAGCGCTTCGACAAGAGCTGCGCTTCCGTCAGGAGAGTTGTCGTCGATAAATAGAAGATGATACCCCTGTTGCAGCCCGAGAATGCTGTCGACCATCTTGCCGATGTTTTCGCGTTCGTTGTAGGTCGGAATAATAATGAGGGTTCGCGGGCTAGCCATATCTATATTGGAACGAATTTAGCGAAGAAAAGTGACAAAAAAAAACCGCCTTGCGGGCGGTTTCATTATTTGAATGAAGGGTTTATGCTTCTTCTTCTTCTTCATCGCTGACGTCAGCAACTTTGACAGCGCCACGAGCCATTTTGACCGCAACAACAACCGCATTTGCAGGGTCTAGGAACTTAACTCCTGGAATTTCAATGCTGCTTACACGAATCGACTGACCAATACGAAGTTTGTTGATGTCAAGGGTAATCGCGTCAGGCAATGCACTTGGTAAACCAACACATTGTAATTGACGGAAAACGGTCATGAGTTTACCACCAGCCATTACACCGGGAGAAGAACCTGTAATGCGAACAGGTAATTTAACGCGAACTTCTTTGGTTTCATTGAGCTCGTAGAAATCTACGTGTTGAATGGTGTCTTTGGTTGGGTGTTGTTGCAATTCACGGATGATGCCAACTGCTTTTTTGCCTTCGATATCGAGGGCCACCTGAAATACATCAGGAGAAAAAACGATTTTGTCAATGGCCGTTCGCTTTACTGCGAAGTGAGTTTGCTCACCTTGTCCGTAAAGCACACAAGGAACTAGGCCTGCATTGCGCAAAGCCGCAGCATCCTTCTTCCCTACGTTCGCTCGGAGCGAACCGCTCAAATGTGCTGTTTTCATATTATATATTAATTTAAGAGATTACAAAATGTGAACTAATCGACTCGTTGTTGACTAAGCGTTTGATAACATCTGCAAACAGGTCAGCGACACTTAAAACCCGAATTTTCTCGTTCTGTTTTTGGAGCGGAATAGTATCGGTAACAATGAGTTCGGTGAGCTTAGAAGCGGCAATTCTTTCAAATGCCGGGCCACTTAAAACGGCGTGTGTGGTAAATGCGCGTACACTTTTTGCTCCTTTTTCAATGAGGAGGTCTGCAGCAGTGGTGAGCGTACTAGCGGTATCGCACATGTCGTCGATGATGACGACGTCTTTGCCTACGACGTCTCCGATTACAGTCATTTCGGCGATTTCGTTGGCTTTTTTACGGTGTTTATGGCAGAGCGCAAGACCGCAATTGAGGTTTTTGGCGTAAGAATTGGCGCGCTTGGCACCGCCTGCGTCCGGCGCGGCCACTACTAAATTTTGTCGGTCTAGTTTTTCTACTTCTTTGAAAAAGAGCGTGGATGCAAAGAGATGATCAACAGGGACTTCAAAAAACCCTTGGATTTGATCGGCGTGGAGGTCCATGGTCATGACGCGATCTACGCCAGCAGCCATAAGCATGTTGGCAACTAATTTTGCACCAATTGCTACCCTCGGTTTGTCCTTGCGGTCTTGACGAGCAAAACCGAAATAAGGAATCACGGCAATTATTTTTCTTGCAGAGGCGCGTCTAGCGGCATCGACAAGAAGAAGCAATTCAAATAGGTTTTCTGTGGGGGGCATGGTGGACTGCACGATAAAAACGTCTTGACCACGCACGGTTTCTTCGAAGGAAGGCTGGAATTCGCCGTCTGAAAAAACACTAACTTTAACATCTCCTAAGGACGCGCCAAAAGACTTAGCGATGTTTGATGCTAGTTGTTCGGAAGCCCTGCCTGCAAAGATTTTTACGCCCACGATACTTAAAATTGGACGCAAAGGTAAGGAATTAAGAACTAATTTTGTAACATAATGAGTCAAAAGCTGCAATTTTCCTTGTTCAAACGCTTATTTAGCTTTGCCAAGCCCTACCGAAAACTTCTTTTTGTAGCTATTATCGCCACTATACTGCTTGCCGCACTTTCTCCATCTAGGCCTTACATAATCGGACAAATCATAGACCGTTATTTATTGCGAGACAAAGACCCGAACATGTTATTATTGGGTTCTGTTTTGGTGTTGGTCATGCTCTTGGTAGAGGCTATTTTGCAGGTTGTAGGCACTTACTTTTCGAATTTACTGGCACAGTCCGTTATCCGAGATTTGCGTCAACAAGTGATTCAGCATTTCATGCGTTTGCGCATCGCTTATTTTGATAAGAATCCGGTCGGAGCAATGGTAACAAGAGTAGTTTCCGATATGGAGGCAATTACGGAGGTTTTTTCATCGGGCATTATGGATATTGCTGCCGATTTACTTTCGTTAGTAATTATCATTTTATTTATGTTTTTTACCGATTGGCAGCTTGCTTTAATGACTTTATTGCCCGTGCCGCTGTTGATTTGGGCAACGCGTATTTTTGCCCGCGCCATGAAAGCCTCTTTTCAGCAGGAGCGACAAGCCGTTACCAAGCTCAATACGTTTGTGCAAGAGCGCCTTACTGGCATGAGTTTGGTTCAGCTTTTTAACCGCCAAAAGCAAGAGTCTACACATTTTGAACAGATCAACGCAGAACATCGTGGGGCACATATTAAAGCGGTTTGGGCGAACTCTATTTTCTTTCCGTTTGTAGAACTGCTGAGCTCTATGTCTGTTGCTGCTTTATTGGTTTGGGGCGCTATACAAGCAGTAGGGAAAACAGACGAAGAAGTACGCAATATGTTTGGGGAACTTTTTGCCTTTGTATTTTGGATCAGTCAATTATATCGTCCGATTCGGATGCTTGCCGATAAATTCAATGTTTTGCAACGCGGAACGGTCCGGGCAGAACGCATTTTTGCGGTGCTCGATGAGCAAACTGATATTCAGCAAAAAGGCCAACTCAAAGACGTTGATTTTCAGCAGCAGTTATCTTTCAAGGGGGTTCATTTCTCATATGTTCCTGATCAGCCGGTTATAATTGATTTAAACTTAGACATTAAACTTGGTCAAACCGTGGCAATAGTCGGCGCAACAGGCTCTGGAAAAACGACACTAGTCAATTTACTTGGTCGTTTTTATGAGCACCAGTCAGGTGAAATATTAATCGGTGATATCCCTATACAAGAAATCGAATTAAATACCCTGCGTAGAAATATAGCCATTGTACTTCAGGATGTGTTTTTATTTTCGGATACCATCCTCAATAACATTACGCTCGGGGACCCCACGATATCCTTAGAGCAGGTGATCGCTGCGGCTAAAGAAGTGGGCGCTCATGACTTTATTAATGCGTTGCCAAATCAATATGAGCATCAAATAGGAGAGCGAGGCGGCACGCTTTCTACAGGACAACGTCAATTGCTTTCTTTTATTAGGGCTTATGTTTATCAGCCTTCATTGCTTATTCTCGACGAAGCGACTTCAAGTGTGGATACTGAGAGCGAATTATTAATTCAGCGTGCCACAGAAAGACTTACGAAGGGCCGCACATCAATTGTGATAGCACATCGTCTGTCTACGATTAGAGGCGCCGATCGCATCATCGTCATGGAAAAAGGCCGCATAATTGAACAGGGCACACATGAAGAATTGCTTGCGTTGAACGGACATTACAAAAACTTGTCGGAAAGACAATATTTCAATCAGGAAGCATGAAAAGACTAAAGATTGGCGGTGTGCCAGAGCACTTCAACCTACCTTGGCGCTTGGCCATTGAAGAAGGCAAATTTAAAAATGCTGGCATAGAGTTGCATTGGTCCGACATGACTGGTGGCACCGGTCAAATGATCAAAGGTTTGCAAGCAGGTACGTTGGACATAGCTGTATTATTAACGGAAGGAATCACAAGGGCGATTTTAAAGGGGCTAGGAGCCAAAATATTAGCGGTTTATGTACAGAGCCCGCTTTGTTGGGGAATTCACGTTCCCGCAAATAATTCCATTCGAACAATCGATGAATTAGACGCTTCTATATTCGCAATCTCAAGAGAAGGATCGGGATCACATTTAATGAGCTACGTTTTAGCTCAGCGCGAAGGATGGGAACCCAACGACTTATCATTTAATGTTGTTGGCGATATCTATGGCGGGCTTTGGGCGCTCAATCATGGCGAAGCAGAGGCTTTTCTTTGGGAAAAATACACCACACAACCATTTGTTGATCAACGAAAGCTCAAGCGTATTGGCGAGGTTTATACTCCATGGCCTTGTTTTGTTATCGCTGCCAGAGACGAGGTTTTGGCTGCTGACACCAACTTATTACACGCCCTTTTACCAATCATTCAGGCGCGCGCCACCGAACTTAAAAATTCGCCTGATGCAGCAGAGGTCTTGGCTTGGCGCTACGCACTCAAAAAAGACCAAGTAGAGGCATGGTTGCGCCAAACGGATTGGGCAACTTCTAGCTCAATTCATGCAAATGACATACAAAATACCGTCGAAACCCTTTTAGAGTTGAATTTAGTAACCAGTGAGGAGGCGCTTGATTGGCCTACTAAGTTATTGGCATGAAAGCGCTCTGTTTGCTGTTAGCGCTAACTTTTAGCATTCTTATCAAGGCGCAAGGAGTAGATCTAGGCACTATTTTGTATATCCCTCAGTAGCTCCTTTCAACTTTTCAATTGATCGATACAAGCGGTCGGGTTGCAATCAATAGGACTCAAAATAAAAATCACCAAGACCTTTCGAAATTATTACCAGGGACTTATTTTTTAGTAGGCCCAAATTTCAGCCGTACTTGGGTGAAAGCCAACTAGATACTTTGCCTTTTGTTCTTTGCCTATCGGCGATTGTTCACTAGGTACTGCGATTTATTCATTTATTGGCTTGCGAATAAGAATATCTCATACATTCATCTTAAAAAGCCGCATTATGATACCACTTGTACCCGCGTTTGATGCAAATTTTTGGTGGGCTGTTGCAGCAGTCTTAGCGATTATGAGTATTATTTTCGCCGTGTTTATTACGGACAGAAAAAACTAAAATTGTGCTAGTGCACGCTGGATCTCTTTGTCTTGGGCATTAATGACCCGATAATACCCATTTTCTAAGAAGAGGTGTCTGGCAACTTCTGCCTTGAGCAGCAAACGGATTTTTTCTTTGCTGTGTTGGTATTCGTTTGGCTGCACCCTAATTTTAAATTCTTTGGCAGCAAAAGCTGTAAATGTGCGCAGTAATTGCTCGTCGATTTTGAAATCTTTCACAAAATCAGTGAGTTTGGGTGCTAATCCAGATTGGTTTAAGTAATCAAATGCAAATGCGTTAAATACGCCGTTCCATTGTAGTTCGGATAGGTACAGGGAGGTTCCGGTGGTGTCTCCAGGAACAAAAACATCTGGCATAATACCGCCCCCACCATAAACTATTCTTCCTTTTCTCGTTTTGAATTTCAATGAATCTACAAAAACGTTAGGGTCTGGCTTGAAGAACTCTTCGGCAAAGGCTTTTTGTTCGTCTTGTCGATAGGCCTCGTAACCTTTTTTATAAGGTCTTTGAATGGAGCGTCCAGAAGGCGTGTAGTATCTTGCAATAGTTATGCGCAGGTTAGAACCGTCTTGAAGTCGTTTATCTTGCTGAATGAGTCCTTTGCCATAGGAGCGCCGGCCTACGATTGAAGCACGGTCATTATCTTGAAGCGCGCCAGCTAAAATTTCACTTGCCGATGCAGATTGCGCGTCAATGAGCACGACAACTTTAATTTTTTCGAGTACACCAGCAGCTGTAGCCTTGAACTTCTTTTCTTCGCTGTGTTGTCCCTTGGAACTGAGGATGAGGAACCCGTTAGGCAGAAATTCATCGGCAATTTGTATGGCTGCATCCATAGTGCCGCCACTGTTTCCCCGCAAGTCGAGTACCAATTTGTTCATCCCTTTGGATAAAAGCTGAAGCGCTGCCGTATGGAATTCCTGGGCGGTAGGTACCGAAAATTGAGAGATTTGAATGTAACCTGTTTGTGGTTGAAGCATATAGGCACAAGGCACCGTAGAGATAGGAATGGTATTGCGTGTTAGGGTTACATTGATTTTTTTGCGTTTTCGATAAATAGTAACCTTCACTTTGGTGCCTGGAAGGCCTTTGAGACGAGACATGACTTTCTCGTTGGTGATTGATTTGCCGGTTGCGGCTTTGCCATTTACCGCAACAATGCGGTCTCCGCGTTTTAAGCCCCCTAAGAAGGCCGGAGAGTGCATGTTGACGTGTGTAACACAGATTGTGTCTCTAAACAACAAAAAACGCACCCCAATGCCTCCAAATGCGGCGTTTGTTTGTTCATCTAGTAATTTAATATCTTTTGCTGCTATATAATTACTGTGCGGGTCGAGTTTGTGCAACATCTCAGAAATGGTTCTTTCGAAAATTTCTTCTTTATTGATTTTGTCGACGTATTGCTGGTCGAGCACTTCAAAGATTTGACTTAATTTTTGAAGTTCTTTATTGCTCGAATTGGCACCCCCAAACAACAGGCTTCCAACATAAATACCCGCCGCAGCAACTACCGCAAGTAAAACAGGTAACCAATAAAGTGATTTTGGAGTTTGCTCAGACATCGTCTATATCTTCTATTTGTTGGATAGACAGTCCGGCAGATTTTAGAAATTCGACACCAGATAAATCTTTGTAGGCTTCTTGGTAAACCAAGCGCTTGATGCCTGATTGCAAGATCAGTTTGCTACAGTCTTTGCAAGGAGAATGAGTGAGGTAGAGCGTTGCGTCTTTGCAGTTGTTGGTTGAGCGCGCCACTTTTAAAATGGCGTTGGCTTCGGCGTGTAATACGTACCAATGTGTTTGGTGGTTGTCATCCTCGCAGCAGTTATCAAAACCCGCTGGCGTGCCATTATAGCCATCTGAAATAATGATGGCGTCTTTGACAATAATGGCACCAACTTGTTTGCGCTTGCAATGCGACAAACGAGCCCAGCTAACGGCTAAACGCAAATACGCCTTGTCGTAGCGAGTTTGTTTATCTGTGGAAAGGTTAGGCGTCATGTCGGATATGACCTCCAAGATAGCCCGTGAAAGCAAATAATACGAATGCAATAATGCCGATAACCAAGGCGCCTAAAGCAATTTTTTTGCTGCTAGACCATTGCGCGCGTTCTGCCCAAAGTCCAACTATGGCAATAGCGGTAAGTAGAAAAATGAAAAATAAGGTGTTCTCGGCCATTTCTTCATGGAGGTGAATGACTTTATGAGAGATGCCTCCGATATACTCGACGTGTTCTTCAGCATCATCCCCGCTGAAATAAGCAACCATCCCACCAATGCCACTAATTACAAGTAGGATGTAAGCACTAATGGTTGTCTGAAGTTGTGGTTTGAAAAAAGCAATAGCCAAAAGTAAAACACCAAATAAAGTTCCTAATATGGGCAAGTGGTTGCTGAGCAAATGGAGATAGGCCATAGTGTGCGGTTTTGTGTTATTAAAAGTACGTAATTTTTAGTTTACGAGTAGTAGGGTGAAATCATTAAATAAACCACAACGCCAGTTACTGCCACATATAACCAAATTGGGAATGCAAACTTAGCCCACTTCTTGTGTTTTTGATAGTTGCCTTCCCAAGCATGTAAATAAGTGAACAAGACGATCGGAATAACGGCTACGCTTAAAAATATATGAGTAAGGAGAATAAAATAATAGAGTATTTTGTTTGAACCTCCGTAGGGAGTTGAATCGGAGGTCATGTGGTAGGCAACATAACACAACAAAAATAAAACACTAAGCGCGAGTGCAATCTGAATGGTTTTTTGGTGTTGTTGTATTTTGCCGCTTTTAATAAAAATAAGCGCTAAAACCAGAAGGCACGCAGTGACTGCATTGATTCCAGCATAAATAGGAGGTAAAAAAGAAAAATCAACGCCTTCTATTTTAATCCCGAACAAGGCCGCAACTGCAACCGGAATAACAATAGAAATAGCAATAATCCATTTGCGCAAATTAGGGTTAGTTGGTTGTGATGTCGTACTCATATTGAAGTAGGTTTTTGGTTTCTGAAAGGAGACGTTTGTATTCTTTTTGATTGATGCTTAAATCGGGTAGCACAACTTCATAAACACCGCGCACATATCCTTTTTTATCGACGAGGGTGAAAGCACCAGAATGTGCGTATCCGCCAAGCGCCTCAGCCTCTCTGCCTGCAAAAATAAGAAAATGATTTATTCCTAACTGATGTGTAAATGCTTCATTTCCGGTTAAAAAAGCCCAGTTTTTATTGACGATACCCAGTTTCTTTTTATGGGCTTTGAGCACACTAGGTGTGTCGTGGTTGGGGTCAATTGAGAAAGAAAGGTATTGAATGTGTTTTTTATAAGGGCGTAGCTCTTTGTCAATGATTTTGAGCTGCGTATTCATAATAGGGCAAATACTCGGACAGCTGGCAAAGAAAAATTCGCTGATCCAAACCTTTCCTGCAAAGTCTTCATTGTGCACTTGTACAGAATCTTCATTTAGAAAGGTAAAGTTTGGTATCCGAGGATAAATGGTATCTGTGACGGTTTTGCCGTGGTGCTGGCGATAAGCGAGGTCGTAATTACCTAAATAAGGGAGCTGTTTGGTGCTGGGCTCCGCACAAGACAATAGCAGCACTATGAGCAGACATAAATTACTAACGAGATTTTTGAGCACGTTCCTTGTCGTATTGTTTCATTAATAACGCCAGGTGTTCTTTCATTTTGCGAATCATGCCTTCTGTATGGCCATTGATGACCATGCGAAGGTGATTGCGCTTGTCTAAGAGCAAGATAAGTTCGTTGTAAGATACACCGCCGAAATACTTCTTATCTTTAACAATAAGTTTTTCGCCATTGTTCGATAGGTTGTAAAAATCTTTTGGGTCGCCGCTGACTAGCTGCCAGAGCTCAGGGTCGTAGCCCTCTACTTTGGAACGAAGCATGGCTTGAATATCAAGCAATGCGGCCTCGGTTACAGGATTGCCAAGTGAATCGACCACGATAGAAAGCATGCGCACTTGTTTGAGTTTTTTACGTTTGTTGGTGCGAAGGTCCTTGTAGAGGTTTTGTGTAAGCGGAAAAAAGGCCAGGCCGCAGTCGTAAGGACATGTGGTTTGAATGGTGTTGATGATGACCACTTGATCTTGATAATCGTTTAAGGATTTAGTTTGCCTACCCAAGTGGTTGTATACAGAAAAGGTTGGTGTTTTCACCAACCCATAATCTGCTAATACTTTAAAACGATGGTCACAACCACGAGTGGCAATGAATATTAAAAAAAGAGCCGGTCCAAAGACCAAAGAGAGCGCAAGAATAGAGCGCTTTTTGTTGCGGGGAGCGACTTTTTCTTGCATATTTTATTGCCACATAGTTTCCCAAACGCTGCCAACGGCTGCAGCTTCCCATAGGGCAATGAAAATCAAAAAAAGGACAAAAATAAAGTAGGGAATGAGTATTACGTTGCGCATGTATTTTTTCTCGTCACCGAGGTGCATAAATACCATTACGATGTAACCTGCTTTAAGCAGGGTGAGTAAAATAAAGATGATTTTAACAGCAGTCCAGTAGTCTGAAGATTGTTTGATGCTGGAACCAATAAAAACTTCTACAATTGTAATTAAAGTCAACAGTATGGTGACTTTGTAAATTTTAGAACGAATTTGTTTGCCTTTGGCTTCGTCGTGGTGTGCGTGAAGTGAATATTCTATAAGGTCGTCTCTTTCCATGATGTGTGTTGATTAAGAGAATTACAATAAATAAAAGAAGGTAAATACGAATACCCATACAAGGTCAACGAAGTGCCAGTAGAGGCCGGTTTTCTCAACCATTTCGTAATGGCCACGTTTGTGGTAGGTGCCTGCTATTACACCCAATAAGATAAGGATGTTGATAATGACACCTGAAAATACGTGGAAGCCATGAAAGCCAGTAATGAAGAAGAAGAATTGGGCATATTGCTGTGGGCCATATTCGTTTTGTTTCATGTTGGCACCGTATGTGACACGGTTTTTCTCACCAGTGTAAAGTGCCTGGTAGTATTGCTTTTCAGCTGCTTTTCCTGTGATTTCTTTGCCCCCAACTTTATTGATTTTACCATCGCGTTTGATGATTAATTTCATGTCGTGGTCATGAGCTTTGTTGATTTTAGCAACAGCCCCATCAGCAAGACGAATGGTGCCGTTCTCTAAATGACCTTGCTCTGCTGCATGCTGAAATTGGTGCATGAGGTCTTCTTTGATGACAGCACCTACTTTATGTGTTTTACCGGATTCAATGACTGTGAAGTTCTTGATTTCACCGAAGTGCCCCTTCACAATAGCCATTGAGCCGTCGGCTAGTTCGATTTTGCCGAACTCGGAACCATGAATGAAGTGAGACCATTCCCAGGCTTGGGAGCCCAAGAAGAAGAATCCGCCAATAATTGTAGCAATCATCCATTTGGTAACGCCTTTACGATCCATACGATGTCCAGCTTCAACAGCAAGCACCATAGTTACAGAAGAAACAATTAAGATAAATGTCATGAGCGCAACGTAAAGCAACGGGTAACCATGACCTAGGAAAGGCATGGAGTTAAAGGTTTGTTCACCGATAGGCCAAGCATCTTGGGCGTCGTGGCGAGTAAAGCCATAAGCAATTAATAAACCTGTGAAAGTGAGCGCATCCGAAACGAGGAAGAACCACATCATTAGTTTGCCATAACTTGTTTGAAAAGGGGATTCTTTACCACCCCATAGTGCTTTGGCGTCTAGTTGAGCAGAATGTCCAGCCATCTTTAGAAAAATTTTTGTGCAAGTTTAGTGAATAAAAATCAAAAAGACGAGTAAATACAACCACAAAAGGCCTAAAAAGTGCCAGAAAATGCTACTCAATCTAAGCGAAAGGGTGTCTTGTGAAGAGAACTTGCCTGTAAATGAAGCAATTGCAACTTTTACAAGATAAAGTAAAGCAATGAGGACATGCAGAAGATGAACAAACGTGATGAGGTATAAATATGCAGAGGCGGTATCGGCAGCTTGCATAGCAGAAAGTTGCATGTGGGGTTTGAGTACGGTGCCGTTATATTGTAGTTGTCGGTTTTTGTACGCAAGGGCCTTACCCGCGTAGTAAATGGCGAAGTCTTTACCATAAGTGCCATGGGCAAAAAAGTCCCCGCGCTTATCTCGGATATTGATAGCTAGTTCGCTGAGTCGAAGTACGTCGGAGTAAGTCATTTGCGTGCTATCGTTTGCGTAAAGCATGTTGTCTTTGATGACGACAGGGCTGCCGTTGTAGTAGAGCTCAATGTCATTGTTCTTGCGCTGAAGTTTAAACTCAGCGGATCGGTTGATATTTTCAAATTGCTTGAAATAGGCTTGAATTTTTTTAAACTCACCTGACGGAATAGCTTTACCATTGATGAGGTATTCATTTCCGTCAACAGCCACGAGGGTTCCCTTGTATTTAAACTCGTAATACTCACCATAGCGGCCATTGGTTACAAGCATATCATTGACGGGGTTAAGCCCCTTTTCTACAAGTTGATTGTATCCTTGGAACTGAAAATAGATAAATGCTACGCCAAACAAAAGCGTGGCTGCCATTGCGCCTTTTAGTTGGCCCTGCTTGTCTTTTTTAGCACCCTGAATAGCCCACCAAAAGCTAAGCGAACTAAGCCCAATGAAAAGCGTGCTTAAGTAAAAACCTGTTGGCATCGGGTATTTGAGCCAAAAGGATTTTCCCATCGACACATAGTAGCCTGACGTAAGGCCTGCAAAAAGCATAACAATACTGAAAATACCTACATATACGAGGTTTTTTTTCATTTTTTCTTTGAGCTCAGGGCTCAATTCATTTTCGTACTTCATGGTAGCGATTTTATAAGTTCAATAAAGTTTTCAGTGCGATCAAAAACATAAATGAATTGAATGATCGGAAGATAAACAAACGAAGCGAACATGAGTTTACGCGCATCGGAAGTTTCACAGCTATGGTAGAGTTTATAAGCTAAATAAAAGAACCACACACCCATTATACTAGCTGCGACTAGCGTGAATGTGCCGACCCAACCTAGAAGCCAAGGCATGAGGCTAAATGGAATGAGCGCCAGCGAGTAGGCCATGATTTGAAAGGCTGATGCTTTGCTTTTTCCGGAAGGGGAGGGCAACAATGAAAAGCCCGCTTTTTTGTAGTCGTCGTAAAGCACCCAGGCAATGGCCCAAAAGTGTGGAAATTGCCAGGCAAACTGTACAAAAAAGAGGATTCCGGGAATAAAACCAAATTGGTTTGTGGCTGCAATTGCCCCCAAAAATGGCGGAATTGCTCCTGGAAAAGCGCCCACAAATACAGCCCAAGGCGTTTTTTGTTTGAGCGGTGTATAAATGAATACATAACTCACAAAAGCAAGTAAACCAAGTAGGGCACTTTTAAGATTAATTATGAAGAGCAAGTAGGTACCGAGAAGTAAAAAGAGAATGACCACTGAATAGGCTACTTTAAGTTGCATTTGTCCGGTGGGCAGTGGTCGGTGATTGGTACGGTTCATGATTTGATCGAGGTCGCGTTCCCAGATTTGATTGGCTCCGTTGGATGCTCCGGTGACAAGCGTGCCACCGAGCATGAGGTAGGCGATTTCAAGCCAGTTTTGGCCTCCAGCAAAAAGATAACCGCTAAGTGCAGATAAAATGACGAGGAATGAAAGCCGGAACTTGGTAAAAACCAAATAGGTTTTGATTTTGGAAGGCTTTATTTGAGGGTCTTCAGACATTGTTACAAAATTACGTCAAATACACCTTGTAAAATAATTAAGACAAGCCAAATTAATAGAAAAAGAAGCCCAAACCCGAGGAATACGGCCCCTAATGTGTCGATAATAATTCCACCAATCAAGAAGAGAATGATGCCCACAATAATAAAAACCAAACCAACCACCTTGAATGCATTGCCAATGCCACTAAATATACCGTTTACTTTTTGCTTGTGCTTGTGCGCAACGGCTTTGGCTTGTTGATATGTTGAATGAATTACATGTTTTTGATTTTGGTCGGCGCGCTGTTGATGTTGTGTTTGCTGGAATGGCAATTTTTCTTCTGGTACGATCAATTTTTTCTCTGCGACGGCCGAAGAGGAAACGTCTGATGGATTAGTACTTTGGACAGTATTTGTTGGCGAGATGGTATTGGGTATGTTGCTCGGCGTAGGGGTGAGTGCAAGCGCCTCCTGAGCACTAGTGTCTACTAGTGTTGTATTCTTCTTTACTTTACTATGGCGCAGGATCAGTTCAGGAGAGCTGCAGGCTGTTAATAAAGTAATCATCAATAAGAAATCACAAAGACTCAGAAACTTCATGGTAATAATCGTTTTTGATGAAATAGTCTAACAGGGCTTCTTTGAGTAGATGTTGTTGTTGCTGATGGTTGAGAGGCGGTAGTTGCTGATTGAGCGTAAAGTGTGGCCAGAGGTCGGAATCGCGGCCATCAAAAGTATAATAGCCATAGGGCTCTAGGAGCGTGCAAATGGCAATGTGCATGAGTTCCATTTTTTGTTGTTTGGAAAAAGTTTGGTGCCCCATGCCGAGTTCATTGACGCCCACTAAAAACAAAAAAGCAGACATGTCCATTCCTGGGCCAAAGTCTTTTTCGAGGTGTTTTTGTAGTTTTTGAAAGCGTAATTCAATATCGTGATCCATATTGCAAAAATACACATAGAAGGGCGATGTTAGGCACAAAAAAAGGGGCCTCTTTCGAAAGCCCCTCCTTTTCATCAATCAACTTCTTATTTCTTCACAAATTGCTTGCTGCTGTTACCAGCTGCTGTTGCGATTTGGATAGTGTAGATACCTGCTTTGAGGCTCTCTACATTGATTTCTTGTGTTAAGCCATTGCCAACAAATGTTGCAACTACTTTACCAGTAAGGTCAAGAATGCGGATTTGTTGCATTGCGTCAGTTGCTTTAACAGTCATAATTGTGTTTACTGGGTTCGGATAAAGCGTAACAGTGTTGTTAAGTTCTTCAATTCCAGTTGTGCAATCATCACAACTTTCCCAACAAACCTCGCCAATGGTTGCGGCTGTAGTTACTGTGTAAGCACGGTTAGTGAAACCACCGTTAGTTACCGTACAAGACTCACCACCAACAAATTGCTCAGAAACGTTCCAGCCATCAACGGTGAATTTGTATTCGATTGCTCCTGCAGTAAGTGGGACGGTTACATCCCATACGTTATCACCATTCGCGTCTGCCATTGGTGTACAAGTACCGCACCAGCCGTTGAAAGTACCATTCAAGAATACGCCTGCTGTAGTAGAACCACCACCGTTTACGTAGTCATTCATGTCAACCGCGAAAGTAATGTCGTTTGTGCAGGCATCACAACTTGCAAAACATACATTTGGTAAAGTGATATCACTAGTAACTGTATGAGCACGATTGGTAAAACCACCTGAACTTACTGTACAAGACTCACCACCGGCAAACTCTTCTTGTGCATTCCAGCCGTCAATTGTGAATTTGTATTCAATAGCACCTGGAGGCAAAGGAAGAGTTACGGCCCAAGAACCATTACCTTGATCTGTCATCGGGTTACAAGTACCACACCAGCCGTTAAACGTACCGTTAACGAACATACCACCGGCTAAAGAACCTGCGTATTGTGACATGTCTACACGGAATGTAACGTTATAATCTTGAACCGCAATTGGAACCGTACGTTGGTAAACAAAACGCCACCACCCTGGACCAAAGTTGATGTCAGCGGTAAGTGTGTTGCCTCCGTTAGAGATAGCAACGTCATAGGTAATTGAGCTTGCAGCAGCAGCGGGGCTGGCGATTTCAGAACCGTTGATTACTTTAGCCAAACCAATATGAGCGCCTAAACCATTTACAGTAAGTGTACCGGCTGCAGCGTCGTATGTGTAAGTGGCAGCACCACCAACGTGTGGTGCAATTGGAGTGCCACATCCTTCTGGGGCACCTTGCCATGCTTCTAGCCAAGTTGAGCCATTCATGTAATGCGTCATGTTGCCGTTGGCTTCAAATTTAATAGAGTCGTCGAATAGACAAGCTCTGGTGGTGACATCACCTGCGCTGTTAGACCACCAGCTGATGTTACCCAATCCTGGGCCAACGCCAAGGGCTGCAGCTTGTGGTGCTAATTTCCATGTGCCTTCAATTTGAGCTGAAAGGCTCAAAATTGGCGCAAAAAGCAAAAAGTACAGTTTTTTCATTTGTTTAATTTTTAGGGTTTTTAGAATTCAAATTTAAATATAATGGTATAAATATAGTAAAAAATACAATAAGCAAAAAATAACACACTTAAAGCGCTCGTTTTCAGTTAAAATAATAAGTCGTTAAAAAGTTCTAGGACCACTTTATTTTCTCCACAAATGATTTCAAATGTGCCCTTTTCGGCCCGCCATTTTCCGTCGGCGCTGATTCTTTTTAAAGTATGGGCATCAAATGAAAATTCAAGTGTTTTATTTTCGCCTGGACGAAGGGTAACTTTATTGAAGTCAACCAATCTTTTGTTTTCAGGGGTGGTACTCGCATAGAGGTCGCTGAGGTAAACCGGCACTACCATTTGAATGGCTTGTAAATGTGGATTGTTCACATTTACAGCAATCGAAAACGTTCCTTTATTTTCGTCTTTGGCAGTCATTTGTATGCCATTGATGACACCCATATGATAAGACAGCCCAAAGCCAAAATTCCATTGTGGATTGTAGGCGGTGAATTGGCCAGATTTTGCTCGTGCCACACTGCCCGGGTGGTCATAGAATTCGATGACACCGTCGTAGCGTGGATAGGTGTAAGGAAGCCGCCCACTAAAGTCTGCCTTTCCTGAAAGCAACTCTGCCAGAGCCATGCCGCCATGATCTCCGGGTAAATATGCTTGGATAATTGCGTCACAGAGTGGTTCGATATCGTTGATGATGCGAGGTCTGGCCTCGAGTAAAACCAAAACAACTTTCTTTTGAGCTGCTTTTGCCAAGCGCACTAATTCTTTTTGTTTTTCATCGAGTTGCAAGCTTCGGACATCCCCTGGTTTTTCGGTAGAAGGTAGTTCACCTACACAAATGACGATGACGTCGTTTTTTTTGAGGGCTTTTTTGTAATTATTAATGTCAATAAAGCGCGAAGCCTCAAAGTCGTTTTGTAGGAAAAGTTCGGCCCCTTTTGCAAATGATATGGAAGCATTTGGAAGTTGGTATTTGAGCGCTTGATAAATATTGAGGGCGCCTTTTGTGTTAAAGCTTGTATCCATTCCTTGCCAAGTATGCGTCCATGCGCCATTAAGCATGTTGATATTTGCAGCTCCTGGACCCGCTACTAATACGCGTTGCTTGGTGTTTAGCGGAAGCACGTTTCCTTCGTTTTTAAGTAAGGTGATCGATTCAAGAGCTGCTTTTTTAGCAATATCCTTGAATTTTTGGCTTCCAAAAAGCGGATAGTTGTCGAGGTTGGGTAGCGGATTGTTGAAAAGGCCTAATTGCTTTTTAACGTAAAGGATTCTTCGAACGGCATCGTCCAGACGTTCCATTGAGATTTTACCCTCTTTTACCGCCTTAATCATGTCTTGGCAATATGTTTTGTATTGCGGATTGGAGGGCACCATACTCATATCTACGCCAGCATTAAAGGCTTGTATCGCTGCTTCTGATAGTGAGGCGGCAGTGCGGTGAACGGTATGCAGCATAATGAAGTCTTCCCAGTCAGAAACCACAAAACCCTTGAAGCCCCATTCTTTTTTCAGCGTTCGAGTGAGGAGGTTGTAATTGGCATGTCCAGGTATGCCATTCACTACACCAGAATTAATCATAAGCGTGAGGGCGCCTTTCTCTACAGCCGCTTTAAAGGCAGGCAAATAGAGCTCTTGCATGTATTTTTCAGGAATGAAAGCGGGTGTGCGGTCGCGACCAGAGAAACTTGCGCTATAGCCAACAAAGTGCTTCAAGCATGCAGCAGCATGAAATTCATCAACTTGCGCTCCTTTGCCTTGGTAGCCTTCTACCAGAGCCACGCCCATTTGGCTACCTAAAACGGGGTCTTCTCCCAGTGTTTCAAAGTGGCGCGACCAAAGCGGTTGTCGCCCAAGATCTAGCACAGGAGAAAAGTTCCAGGGAATGCCAGAAGCCCTGCATTCGTAGGCGGTAACTTCACCCATTTGGCGTGCAAGATCGGGGTTCCAGGTAGCAGCCAAACCTATTTCTTGTGGAAATAAGGTGCCGCCAACGGTATAATTCACACCGTGAATGGCATCAATACCGTAAAGAATGGGAATGTTTTGTTGTTTCTTAAGGTAAGGTGCATGAATATCCGTCATTATTGATTTCCATTCTTCACGAGTGAGTGTGTGCCAGCCAACATTAAGTACGGAACCGATATGATAAACTTCAAGGGCTTCTTTGAGTTTAGCTTGATCAATGCGAGCAGGAGCCAATGCGCCACCTTTTTCATCAGTTTGGTGAATGGCATCAAGTGTTATCTGGCAAGTTTGACCAACTTTTTCCTCGATACTCATTTGAGCGATAAGCGCTTCTAGGTCTTGGTCCGAAGGATTTGTAAAATGGGGCGCTTCTGAACTTTTAAATCCTAAAAGAAGGAGCAATACGGCAAATGCAGAAAGACATTTCATGATTGGCAACGAATTTTATTGGAAAACGCGAACGTAGTCTACATACATTTTTTGTGGAAAAACAGTGCTTGCGTCTGGTGATCCTGGCCAGTTTCCGCCCACAGCGACATTCATGATGATGAAGAATTTTTCTCTGAATTCAGCCATGTCTGCAGGGCTTGTGTCAATGCTATGGTACGCGACGTTGTCGAGCAACCAATGAATGGAATTGGCATCCCAAGTGATGGAAAATACGTGAAAATTGTCCGCAAATTTCCCAGACGGGAGTGTTTTACTGCCGCCATATTGTGCGTGAGTTCCGTTGTTGCTCCAATGCACAGTTCCATGCACAGTGCGGTCATTTACACCTGCTCCACCGATAAGCTCCATGATGTCGATTTCTCCACAAGCAGGCCAACCAGCTGAGGTAATGTTGTCTCCGAGCATCCAGATTGCTGGCCAAATGCCTTGGCCATAAGGTAGTGCTGCACGAACATCAATACGGCCGTATTTCCATGATTTGATGCCTTGTGTTTTGATGCGGCTTGAGGTGTAGTTGGAGGTGTTGAAGTTTTCGTTTTTAGCAGTAATGGTGAGGATGCCATCAGCTACAACAGCATTATCTTGTTTGTAGTATTGCAACTCGTTGTTACCCCAACCCCAGCTACCAGTGCCAGTGTCGTAGGTCCAGTCAGAGGATAGACTCGCGCCGTTGAATTCATCTTGCCAAACTAAACTCATATTCGGATAAGTAAGAGGGCTGATGAAGCCGGAAGCTGGTGCGCCGGTGTTGCCAGTACTGATTTCAATAAGCACTTCTTCAACCTTTTCGATATAAGAAGTTTGAAGCGTATGTGCTCTTGTTCTGATTTTGTAGGTACCTGAGGCGTTGTAGATATGCGTAGCTTCACCGTCTTGTGTTTCTACCGTAATGGTATCGTTGTTGTCGTAGAAGGTAACTGTATAAAAATTAGCGCTATCTGCAGAAGCAATTACATGTACTTCACCATTTGTGATGGTGAGTTGCGTGTTCAGGTTGCTAGGCAGACCTGGCGCTTTAGGTTCATCTGGCTGACAAGCTAGGAGCGTTAAACTCAGCAATAAAAAAGTCATGATCTTCATGGTGCTGAATTATAAAGTCTTGAGTTTAAGGTACCATTTGAGTCCGCCGGCGTGATGACCATACTGCAAATGCATGGTGGAATCGTTTATAGAAAGTATACGATAAACGCGGGGCCCTGTAAAAAACCCCATAAAGGCATTGCCAGAAATAGTGATGGTGTTTTCTGCCCCCTCCGTGAGCAACCAGTTCTCGTTGGGTTGGTCGTCAAATGGGGCCGTAAAGTCACCTAAATTTTGAAAAGCGCCAGGGAAGTTGGCAGCAATTGAATTGTGTACATAAACATCTCCGTTGGTAATCATGTCGAACTTAAAACCGTTGAGATGAAAGACATATTGATCGTTGTAAAGCCCACAACCTGGTTTTTCGCCAGCACCAGCAGCCCACCATTCCGGTGTCGGCCCGAGTGCACTTTCTGGGTCGGGCCCTACTCCCATATGACCCGATGCAGCAGAATCTACAACCCAAACTTTGTAACCCGGGCCACTCACGCCGCCCGTTAGCATGGTATAAAAAGGATTGTTCAATAAGCCTAAGTCATCGTTGGCAATAGTAACTTGTTGGCTAGAACTGCGGCTACCGCCTTTTGCAAAAACTGTCAACTTGATGGTATAAGTACCTGCATACGGATATGTTGCCGTAACGTTGGCTCCTTGTGCTTTGGTACCGTTGCCGAAGTCCCAAACGCATTGAATGTTTTGGTTACTGGCGCTCAATTCTATGATATTGGCATTGGCCGCAGAAGGCGCCATTGTAAATTGAGCATCTGCAGCAGAAGGCGCAGGCCCAAGACTAGGTTCGTATTTCTGACAGGCTACTAGCGCAAGTCCGATACTTAAAATGCTTAGCAATAATGTTTTCATGGTTTTTTTATTTAAAAAATTAATAACCAGGGTTTTGTGCCCAATTACCACCCGCTAAGTCGATTTCAACTTGTGGAATAGGGAAGAGTTCATGCTTACCAACAACAAATCCAGGGATATATTGTGCGGCTTGTCCGGTACGAACCAGATCAAAAAAGCGATGGCCTTCGCCTGAGAGCTCTAATCTACGCTCCAAATAAACTTTTTCAATGTTGTTAACTGATGCTCCGGGGATACCAGCGCGTTGACGAATTTGATTTACCAATTGGGTGGCCCGTGAGGCATTGCCAATCTGGTAATTTGCTTCGGCAGCCATCAGAAGTACGTCAGCATAACGTAAAACGCGATAATTTACGGGGCTGGTTAAGTCGTTATCGGGCAGGCCAATTTCTCCTTGACGTTTGATGTATTTGTTGTTGTAATAACCGGTGTGCCCACCAGCGCCGACGGCATAAGTAATTGCCGCCGGATTAGGCTGGGCGGCAATGAATGCTTCGATGTCTAGTACGGTTGCAGCACGACGCGGATCTATAGGGGAAAATACTGCATAAAGTTCAGGGGTTGGTAGGTTGTAAGAGTTGCCATCGCCGTACACAGGACCGTTGTATTGACGAATGCCTTGGAATCCGACAGCGGCATTTCCTTCGAGGCAGATCAAACAACCATAGCTACCGCCTTCGAGACCTGTATATTCGATGTCAAAAATAGTTTCTGGATTTCCTTCTGCAGCAACGCTAAAAAGTTGGCTGTAGTCTTGGTAAAGACTGTATTGTCCAGTAGCGATCACTTCTTCTAAAACAGCTGCGGCCTCCGTGAATTTATTTTGATACAAGTAAACTTTTCCGAGTAGTGCTTTGGCAGCACCGCGTGTTGCACGGCCTTTTTGCGCCGCTATTGGATTGAGAACAGCAGCAGCTGCAATGAGGTCGGCCTCAATTTGCGCGTAAACTTCAGCTTTCGGTGAGCGTGGAATGCTGCGCGCTTCTTCGATACCAATGCGTTTGTCAATGATGAGTGGCACATCTCCGAAGAATTTGACAAGCTCGAAATAATAGTAGGCGCGCAAGAATTTAGCTTCGGCTAAAATGTGTGCTTTGCCAGGAAAGTCGATGTTGTCTTGGCGTTCTAGAATGTAGTTTACGCGTGTAATACCGGTGTAATTCCAGCGAAACAAACTGCGCAACTCGGCGTTGACACCCCCATGTGTCATATTGTCGATGTCGTGGAGGCCTTTGGTGTCGTTGACGCTTTCACCGCCGGCAATGGCGTTATCTGAGGCAATTTCGCCGATCCACAAAGATAAAAAAGAGCCTTGCAGAAGGTCATAAGCACCTACAAGAGCGCGCTCAAAATCTTCTGGAGTTTGGAAGAAGTTTTCTGCATCTTGCGCGTACGGCGGATCAACAGAAAGGAATTTTTCACAAGAAGGCAAAGTAACAACGGTTACAAGCGCCAAAAGGGTATAAATGAATTTTTTCATAATGACTTTCTTAAAATTTGATTTGAAGACCGCTCATAATTGAACGCGCTTGTGGATACATTCCGTAGTCTACACCTGCAGACAATACATTTGATGCGCCCAAATCCGGGTCGAAGCCCATGTAGCGCGTAAGGGTAACAAGGTTATTAGCTGCAACATATACACGTAAAGATTCTACGTGGATTTTGCGCAATACTGTGCTTGGTACTGTGTAGCCAAATTGGATGTTGCGTAAGCGCACAAATGATCCGTCCTCAACATAATAATCAGAGAAAAGGTTATTATTGGTTGGCCCTGTTGTAAGGCGCGGATGTTCGTTGGTAGATCCTGGGCCAGTCCATCGGTCAATGACGTAAGCAAGTTGATTGGCATAAGGTTGTTGACGCTCGTAATTGCGGATGATTTCTTGGCCCAATGCTGCATAAACATTGCCCGAGAGGTCAAATCCATGTAGTTTAAAATTAAAAGCAAAGCCCATGGTAAGGTCTGGAATGGCAGAACCTAGATAAGTTTTATCGGAGTCGTCAGAGAAATTGATTTTGCCATCACCGTTTTGGTCCACAAAAATGAGGTCACCTGGCTTTGCGCCTTCTTGGATAACAGCTGCGTTGTCAATTTCTTCTTGCGTTTGGTACACACCAGCTGTTTGGTATCCAAAGAAATAACCGATTTCGTAGCCTTCTTGGAAGCGCGTTGCGACATCGCCACCCACGCTAAAAGCCGCACCGGGAATATACTGAATGCCTTCAGGTACGCTTACTACTTTGTTATTGATGGTCGTGAGGTTGAAATTGAGGTTGGTTTGAAGGATGTTCTTGCGATCTGATTGATACGCTAGCTCGAATTCCCAGCCTTTGTTAGAGACGTCGCCGGCATTGATAATTGGCGGATAACCTCCTGGGCCATAAGAACCAAGAAGTGCTGATACATCCGGCTGGAACAAAAGGTCATTGGTGTTTTTGATGAAGTAATTGGTCGTGAAATTAATGGCTTTTAACCAAGTGAGGTCCAGTCCTATGTTGAGCTGGCGCGTCGTTTCCCATTTAAGGTCGGGGTTGGCTGGGCGGCCAATAGCAACACCCTGCGTAATGAGGTCGTCAAAAACATAAACACCTTCGCCATTGAGCAAAGCGCGGTAGGCAAAATTTGGAATTTGGTCGTTACCAGAAACCCCGTAGCTGACGCGCAATTTAAGGTAGTCAATAGATTTACTCTTGAAAAAGTCTTCTTCTGAAAGCAACCATCCGCCAGAGATTGTTGGGAAAATCCCCCAACGGCTATTGGGTCCAAATTTGCTTGAACCATCGCGACGCAAGATGCCAGAGACAAGGTATTTTTCTTTGTAAGCATATTCCGCCCGCATGAATGCCGACAATAAGCGCTCTTTGAATTCCCAAGAATTGACATTGTTGAGGTAGCCGCCCTGAGCTGTATTCGCCGATATATCTGCGTAGTCTAATGAGTTGTTAGGAATGCCATAAGCAACCCCATTAAGCGATTGTCCTTTGCGCTCGAAAACAGAAGCACCAAGCGTTCCTTTAATTTTATGGAGTTCATTGAAGGTTCTGTCGTAGTTCAAAAACGCTTCATATGAAAGATCCAGGAAGGTAGAACGCTCTTCGTAAACAGCTGCGCCTCTTTCGATGAAGATGCTATCGGCTATTTCTACTTCTGGCGATTCTAATTGGGCATTGGCTGCTGTGTTGGCATATTTGCCTTCTCCGTACCAAACGAGCGGAGAGAAAACTTTGCTATCGACATTCGCATAATTGTAATTGAAGCGATTGGTAAGCGATAAGTTTTCATTGAATTCGTAAATAAATTCTTCTTTTCCAACGAATTTATTGGCAGTGCTCCAATTGTATTGATTCATCATTTGGGCAATCGGATTGATGATATCACTGACTTCCTCCATGTAAGAAAAGGTGCTTGGGCTGCTGTAAACAGGTTCATTGGGGAAAGCGTTGATGGTGTTGTAAAGTACGGAACCAATGCCATTCTCAGGAAGCGTGCTGCGCATATCGGAAGAAAACAACAAAACCGAATTAAGTTTAAGTTTTTCAGACATATCAGTAGCAAAGTTGAGGCGGGCGTTATAGCGGCCAAAATTCGCTTTGTCTGCACCAACTATCCCCTCTTGGTTGAAATAACCTAGACCAATTGAATAACGCGTATTGAGGGTGCCCCCATTTAAAGAAAGGTTGTGGCTTTGAACAGGCGCAGAACTAAATACGGAGTCTTGCCAGTTGGTTCCTGTTCCAAGATTGGTATTGGCAAAAGGCATTGCTTGACCTCCAAATGCAAACGCTTCGTTCTTGATGACTGCGTATTCTTCGGCCGTAAGCAAGTCCAGTTTGCGAGCCGTCTGCTGCACGCCGTAATAACCATTGTATTCAATGCTTGGTTTGCGATTAATAGCCCCATTTTTGGTTTCGACGATAATGACGCCATTTGCAGCACGCACGCCGTAAATACCTGCTGTAGCATCTTTTAGGACGTTAATCGACTTGATATCAGAAGGGTTGAGCGCGTTGAGACCTTCTGAGTCGTAGACGACGCCATCAACTAAGATCAATGGGTCGTTATCTCCGAAAGTAGATAGGCCTCGAATGCGAATATTTGCCGAGCCACCCGGAGATCCAGAGTTACTTGAAACCGTAACTCCTGAAACTTGACCTTGTAGGGCTTGGTCCATACGGGTCATGTTCATTTTTTCGATGTCCTCACCTTTTACTTTCGAGGTTGCGCCTGTAAGTTCTTTTGATTTGGCGGTACCATATCCTACAACAACAACGTCTTTGGTATCTTGTGAAACCTCGAGCATGACCACTGTTAAGTTAGCCCTTCCTTGGACGGGCACCATTTGTTTTTGATAACCCATGGCCGTGATGACTAGTGTATCTGTATTCAAGCTGCTCACGACAACTTGAAAAAGACCTTTCCCATCGGCAAGAAATGGTTTATTGGTGCTCTTGACAGTAATTTTTGCATAAGGAATGGCCTCAGAGCGCTCGTTCATGACGGTTCCGCTCACAGACTGGCCATAGACTTGAGCAATACTGATACAGCACAGTAATGCCAGGACTAGATTTTTAATCATGTTGTTTTAGTTTTAGAGTGAGGTAAATATAAGCAAAAATCAAATTATTGTACAAATAACAATAAGTTTTAATAAGCGTTTGAAAAACAGAGTAATATATAAAGAGAAACGGAGACACTCCTCTCCGTTTCAATTGATTATTAACCTGTGTAACGCTCGACAATGAGTGAAAGCGATGCCCGAAGATACAAACTTTATTGTAAAAAATACAATAAGTCATCTTTTTTTACATTTTGAAACTGTATTCACCTGCTGCAAGTTGTTGTAAATAGCTTTTATGATCAAACTTGAAAAGTTTTGCAGGACGATGTTTGACGTTTTTTTGTTTTTCGTTGAGCGGTGTCAATGGAATATGTTTGATTTTCTTACGGAAATTAGCTTTATCTAATTCTTGTTCAAAAGCAAATTCATACAGTTGTTGGAATTCATGTAGCGTAAATCTTTCTGGAAGCAAATCGAAGCAAACGGGCTCGTGATGTAATTTTTGCTTGAGCATTTCGTAGGTGCTCTCTAAGATGTAGTTATGGTCGAAGGCAAGTGATGGCACTTCGTTAAGTGGAACCCAGCTGATGTCTTCTGCCCAAGACGATGCTTTAACCTGAAAGTCTTCTATGCGGACTAAGGCAAAATGAGCGATGGTGATGACACGGCCCTGCGGGTGTCTTTTCGGATGACCAAACGATTGTGATTGGTGCATTTGGATATGGTCTAGACCAGTAAGTTCTTTGAGGATGCGCTCTGCAGCAACGGGTAGGTCTTCGTCGGGATAAACTAAGTCACCTGGAATGGCCCAATAATTATCATAGGGCTCCATGGCGCGTTTGATTAATAGCGCCTTGATTTGCCCTTCTTCATAGCCAAAAATAATGCAGTCGACAGAGAATGCTGCCGTAAAGAAGTCGTGAAATTCAATTTTATAAACCCCCATTAGTGTCCGCTTGATACAGCATCAAAGGTATGAATTCCTTTGTTTTTGAGAATAGCAGCAGTACGAATTGCAAAATAAATCAAGTACACAAAGCACACGACACCAACCCAATAAGAGTGTTGAATCCCGAGTAATTTGTCGTCAGAAAGCCAACCTTGGGCAACCGAAACGACACCGCCACCCATAATCATAAGGATCATTAAACTGGAAGCAATATTTGTTTTGGAGCCCATTCCGGCAATACCAAGTGTAAAAATACATGGCCAAAGGGTGCTGCAGAATAAACCTACCGAAATAAATGCAAATACACTCACGTAACCGGTCGCAAAAATGCCAATGACGAGGGCTGTAATCCCCAAACCGGAGTACAAGATGGTTTGGCGAACAGGATTACCTCGAGAAATGAAATCTGCAGCAATAAGAACGAACACCAAGCCAATATAAGGCATAAATGAGGAGATATCAGATCCACCAATGGCATTTGCAAGTGCAAAAATACCAAACGCGATAAGCGGCAAGAAAATACCCATGATACGATTGAATAGTTGGGATTTTTCGAATACGCCAGCTGCCGAAGCCCAACGGCCAATCATCATGCTAGCCCAAAATAAGGATACAAATGGCGCAACTTCACTTTCTTTTTTACCTAAGTGCTGTTTCATGAATTCTGGTAAGTTACTTTGTGTGGCTACTTCAACGCCAACATAAAGGAAAATAGCGAACATGGCCAGTAAAACTTGCGGTTCACGCAAGGTATTGAGAAGTTGACCTGATTCGTTTTGGGAGTCATCGCCAATTGAGTCTGGAACAGATGAAAATTTAAAAAATAGCGCTGCCAAAACAAAAGTTGCCCCTAAAATGAGGTATGGGAGCTGCACCGCGGTGAGGTCCAAAGCACTTTGTCCATCAGACGGACCACCAAATATTGCATAAGAAATAATTACAGGCCCAATGGTAGTACCTAGGTTGTTGATTCCGCCGGCCATACTGAGGCGTACGTTTCCTTTTGCTGGATCACCCATTTGAATAGCCAAAGGATTAGCTGCGGTTTGTTGTAAGGAGAAGCCCAAACCTACAATAAACAGGCCGCCGAGTAGCAGCGGAAAAGAGCCGCCGTTGGCAGAAGCTGGGATAAATAGTAGCGTTCCGGCTGCCGAAATGAGTAGCCCCAGCGCAAGACCGTTTCGGTATCCAATTTTGTTGAGAATGTCTTGTTTGAGGACTCCCGAAATAGAGAAGTAAATTAATGAACCTACGGTATAAGCAACATAAAATGCAAACTCAATGAGCTGAGATTGTAATTGGGTTAGTGTGAGTGCTTTTTTAAATACAGGAATAAGAATTGAGTTCGAGGCAGCTACAAAACCCCAGAAGAAAAAGATGACAATGAGTGTCCCGAAGGCACTGTAATTTGTTTTTTGCATGGTGGTCGATAAAGTTTTGGTCCAAATTACAATAATTTGGTTTTAACCGACGTGCTGCTGCGTAATTTTTTCTGTGTTGAGTTGAAATAGAACCGAAATGGTCTTCACAATTGCTGCTGTATCGAAACCGCACTCTGCCCAGAGTTCTTCTTGGGTGCCGTGGTGGATATACTCGTCTGGAATACCCAAGCGAATGACATCCGCTTTGTATTTTTGATCGATCATAAATTCGAGGACAGCCGAACCGAACCCACCCATTAGACAACCGTCTTCAACAGTGATCACTTTGTCAAATTTGCTAAAGATTTCATGCAAAAGCAGGGTATCTAAAGGCTTGACAAAGCGCATGTCGTAGTGTGCAACAGAGACGCCAGATCCTTTGAGTTCTTCGATGGCTTTTTGTGCAAAGTTGCCGGGGTGGCCAATACTGAGAATAGCGATGTCGTCTCCGGTGGTAATTTTGCGACCTTGTCCAACTTTGATTTCTTTAAATGGCGTCTTCCATTCGGTCATTACGCCGTTTCCGCGCGGATAACGGATGGAGAACGGCCCTTGGTTGGGCAATTGAGCAGTATACATGAGGTTGCGCAGTTCTTCTTCATTCATTGGAGCTGCCACTACCATATTTGGTATCATACGCATGTAGGCGAGGTCGTAAGCACCATGATGGGTAGCGCCGTCTGCGCCAACTAAACCTCCGCGGTCTAGGCAGAAAACAACGTTTAGATTTTGAAGCGCGACGTCGTGCAAGACCTGGTCAAATGCGCGCTGCATAAAAGATGAGTAAATATTGCAGAATGGCACCAACCCCTGTGTGGCCAAACCGGCGCTGAACGTAACGGCGTGTTGTTCGGCAATACCGACGTCAAAAGCGCGTTTTGGCATGGCTTGCATCATGATGTTGAGCGAGCAGCCAGAAGGCATTGCGGGCGTCACACCCATGATTTTGTCGTTTTTTTCGGCAAGCTCCACAATACTGTGACCAAATACATCTTGGTATTTAGGTGGTTCTGGAGATTTCGGAATAACCTTAACGATTTCACCGGTTTCTTTGTTAAAAACTCCTGGCGCATGCCATTTAGTGGGGTTTCCTTCCTCTGAAAACTTATAACCAGCGCCTTTGCGCGTGATGCAATGTAGAATTTTCGGGCCTGGTATGTCTTTGAGGTCTTCAAGCACTTTTGCTAAACCAATGACGTCATGGCCATCTACAGGGCCAAAATAGCGAAAATTGAGTGCTTCAAACAGGTTGGACTGTTTGAGCAGGGTGCCTTTGAGTGCGTGTGAAACCTTTGAGGCTATGGTTTGGGCGTCCGGTCCAAACTTTGATATTTTGCCCAGAAGTTTCCAGACTTCGTCTTTGACTTTGTTGTAGGTATGTGAAGTGGTGATATCCGTGAGGTATTCTTTGAGCGCCCCAACGTTGGGATCGATAGACATACAGTTGTCATTGAGAATAACCAATAAGTTGGCGTCTTTTTCAAAGCCTGCATGGTTGAGACCTTCAAAAGCGAGTCCGGCTGTCATGGCGCCATCGCCAATAACGGCAATGTGTTGGCGTTGTTTTTCACCTTTGTATTGATTGGCAACGGCCATACCAAGAGCGGCCGAAATAGAGGTGGAGGAGTGCCCAACACCAAAAGTATCGTACTCACTTTCAGAGCGTTTTGGAAAACCAGAAATACCGCCCTTGAGTCTGTTGGTATGAAAGCGCTCACGGCGACCGGTGAGAATTTTGTGGCCATAAGCTTGGTGCCCGACATCCCAAACGAGTTGGTCATCGGGGGTGTTGAATGCATAATGTAAAGCAACAGTGAGCTCCACAACACCCAACGATGCACCAAAATGAGAATTACCAATTTCTGATATCACATCGACGATATACTGACGCAACTCTTGGGCCACTTGAGGTAGTTGTTCTTCAGTAAAATTTTGACGCAAATCGCTCGGAACTTGAATTTGAGAGAGGTATGGTCCGGGCTTGTAAGGATGATTTGACATAGAAGCAAAGTTAAGCGTTTCAGTAGTTTATTAAACACCCTAACGGCGTTTTTGTTCAATTAGTGTGCCGCACTGGGCTTTAGGTTGCTTTTTTCCATTACAAATGCGAAACCCACAAAAATCAAGACCAACAAATTGTGTAATAAATGATTGATTAAAGCTTTTTCAAAATGGATCTGTTTACCAATCCAGAACAGAAGTAAACTGCTTGCGAGGTATAAAAAGAATTTTTTGAGGTTGTATGGAATTGGGTAATGACGCTGCCCCAGGAAGTAAGATAGCGTCATTTGTGTTGCATAGACAATGAGTGTAGCCCAAGCACTGGCCATGTATTGGTATTGCGGGATGTAATACACATTGATTGCAATTGTGAGCAAGGCACCGAAAATGGTGATATACGCACCATATTGGGTTTTTCCGCTTAACTTATACCAAATACTCTGATTGTAGTAAATACCCAAACAAACATTGGCCAGCAGTAAAATGGGCACCACTTTAAGGCCTTCCCAATAAGCTTCTTTTTGTATAAAATGTTTGAATATGTCCAAATTGAGGCCCACAACTAAAAAGACAGCACAAACCATAGCGATGAAAATGTTCATGACGCGCACATAAACTATATTGCGGTCTTGATTTTGCATTTGCTTGAAAAAGAAGGGTTCGGCTGCGTACCGATATGCCTGTAAGATAATAGTGACCAACATCGCCAATTTATAGCACGCGCTGTAAATGCCGACCTGTGATTCTGCATAGTTGAGTGAATCCGGAATATTCGGATCATACAGGAGATGCTTGATCAAGATGCGGTCAAAAGTTTCGTTGATGATACCGGCAAAACCTGCAATGACTAGTGGAATGGCATAGCGCCACATGCGTTTGTAGAGCCCCCAGTCTTTGACAAACACAACATTGAAAATACTATCGTAAAGTAAAAGTGGCTTAGCCAGCGATGAAATAAGGTTAGCAAGTAAAATAAATAAAATGCCTTCTTCAGGTCTTTCGGCGCTAAAGAAGAAGACCATTGCAATGACGTTTAACACAATATTGAGCACGATGCTCGTCATTTGTATGGTGGCAAATCGAACCGCTTTCTCTTCAGCGCGCAAACGTGCAAGCGGAAGTGCTGTGATGGCATCTATCATGACGATAGTACCAAGCAAAACAACATATTCGTTGTGGCCTTCAAAAAGTAAAGCACTTGCGATATCGTTGTTGAAATAAAGCAAAAACAAGTAAAACAATGCGTTGACCCCTACAACCGACCAAAAGGAGGCGCCGTAAGCCTTTTCTTTATCGGCTTCGTTTTGCAAAAAGCGAAAAAACGCGGTCTCCATTCCAAAAGTGAGCAGCACAATTAAAAAAGCCACCCATGCATATAGTTCAGAAATGACACCGTAGTCTGCAGTTTGTGCGAAATAATAGGTGTGGAGTGGCACCAACAAATAGTTGAGCAAACGTCCCAAAATAGAAGGGAGGCCGTAAATGGCTGTTTGGCCGACTAATTTGCGGATGGGATTACTCATTTTAGCCTCGGAAGTTTGGCTTGCGTTTTTCTAAAAATGCGGTAGTGCCCTCTTTAAAGTCTTTGGTGCCAAAGCACTTTCCAAATTCTTCGATTTCGGTGTGGTAGCCATTCACACCACTTTGAAAACCAGCATTGACACAGCGAATAGCAGCGGCTATAGCCATTGGCGAGTTATTGCATATTTTTTCGGCCATTGCTTCGGCACTTGCTAATAAGTCTGATTGATCTACTACGGCATTGACCAATCCCCATTGGAGGGCTTCCTCCGCTTTGAGCATGCCAGCCGTGAAAATCAGTTCGTTGGCTTTGCCACGCCCGATCAATTGCGCCAAACGTTGGGTGCCGCCGTAGCCTGGAATAACGCCCAAAGATGTTTCTGGCAAGCCCATTTTAGCATTGGCACTTGCAATTCGAATATGAGCAGCCATGGCCAATTCCAGGCCGCCGCCCAGCGCAAAACCATTAACCGCCGCAATAACGGGCGTATTGAGTTGTTCGATGAAGTCAAAAAGAGTAGCTTGGCCGCGCTGGGCTAATTCACCGCCTTGCGCAATATTGAAATCAGCAAACTCTTTGATGTCGGCGCCGGCCACAAATGCTTTTTCTCCGCTGCCTGTTAAAACAATTACCCCCACACGTGGATCCTCATTAGCTGCTTTTAAAGCCTCGTGAAGCGCCTCAATGGTCTCTTTATTGAGGGCGTTGAGTTGTTGTGGGCGATTGATGGTTAAAAATGCGATTTGCTTGCGGATTTCAGTAAGTATGAGCGCTTCCATGTAGTTTATTTTATTGCGATAAAGATAGGCAGAATAATTTTTGCCTCGATTTTAGTGCGGAATGCTAATTCGAAAAGTAGTTCGTTTGTCGGGGGTTGAATGGAGCACAAAGACTTTGCCTTTGTGGTATTCTTCCACAATTCTCTTTACAAGTGTAAGGCCGAGTCCCCAACCACGTTTTTTAGTGGAATAGCCGGGCTCAAATATCGTTTTGAATTGTTTGGGCGTCAAGCCTTTGCCGGTGTCCGAGATATCAATATGAACCCATTCGGCTACTTCGCGTATTTGAATGTGTAAAGTGCCAATTCCTTCCATGGCGTCCACGGCATTTTTACAAATATTTTCTACCACCCACTCAATGAGCGAAGCGTTGTGGAGCACCATTAGCGGGCGCCCTGCATCTATTTCAAAACGCATTTCTACTTTTTGAGACAGGCGGGCTTTGAGGTAGTTGAGGTTGTTTTCAATGGTGGCAGCTAAATCTCCCTCAATGAGCTTTGCGCCCGAACCAATTTTGGAAAAACGATCGGTAATTTTTTCTAGCCGTTCGAGATCTTTGTGCATCTCTTTGGGGATCATGGGGTCAATGGCTTGTTGTTCGAGGTGTGCCACCCATGCCATCATTGAGGAAAGTGGCGTGCCGAGTTGATGCGCGGTTTCTTTGGCCATACCTGCCCAAACTTGGTTTTGTTCGGCTTTTCTATACATAGAGAAAAGGAGGTATCCGACCAATACAAGAAGACCTAATACACCAAACTGCAAATAAGGCAGCCAATAGAGCTGTTTGACTTCTTCGCTGTCTTTGAGGTAAAGCAATTTCTGCTTTCCTTTAATCGTTAGCGCTATTGGCTTATACGCCGCCGCCATTTCATTAATGGTTGCTTTTATTTGAGCAGGAGCTAATTTACTTTTGGACAAGTTACTGGCTTCAATTTGCTTTGAATGGGGGTCGTAGAGTAAAACGGGCACAAGTCCTTTTTGATCGGTGAGGTCGGCATTAAACGACCGAATCAAAGAGTCGGTTTGCGCCTGCAAGCGCAACAACTCTTTAGAAAAGCCATAACAAAGTGTCATGTACATATCCTCAAAGACTTGAATTTTATAACTGCGCCCGGCGTCAATCCAGGAATTGGCCAATTCTTGATAGGCCTCTTGAACAGTGTCTTTTTCTAAATTTCTAGATTGTGATACGCTTCCGTCTTCGTTTAAAAGAATAAAGGGAATGTCTTTGTTGGCTTCGATGATTTGGAGGGCAAAATCGACATCTTGGCTCATGCCTAGATCTGAGGCGCTTAATAAGGTGCGGTTGGCTTGTACGACCAACTCCATTTTTTGGCGTTCTTTTTCTTGTAGGGCGCCAAAAATTTGGCTACTTAATTCAACGAGCTCTGCTTTTTTGCGCAATGCCAACGCCCACTGTTTGGCTTTTGTGCGTTCGCGACTTCCAATTTTTTGGATACTTTGATTGGAATAGAATAGTGATGCCCCCACCACGAACAAGGCGAGCATCACGAGTAAAAGTTTCCAACGTTGTTTGGATGCGTATAAGTCCATTGAACGAATTTACTGAAAAATCGGCGCAGGGAGGCCCAGCACGTCTTTTTCTATTTGAGCGCAAACGCGGTTGAAGTCGAAATGTTGTTGGAAAGCCTCCTTTTTTAGTGCAGGGCAGTCCTCGATCAAAACCAAATCGATGCACTTATTGAGCGAATTAGTGTCTTTCGCCTCAAAGCAAAGCCCGCCGCCGAACAAATTGATAATTTCTTGGCTTCCGCCGTTATTGGCGCCAACAACCGGGCGGTTATGTTGCAAAGCCTCTAAGGTTGCCATCCCTACGGTTTCGTTTTCGGCCGCCATTACAATTAAATCTGCAGCACGATAAACCAATGTCATATTTTGTTGAAAACCAGTCCAAATGATATGTTCTTTTTTTTGATGACTTTCAACGTCTTTTTTCAAACTTACGGCATAGTGGTCAGATTCATCTATGGTGTGCGCTCCTACAAAGATTAAATATTCATTAAATCGCGTTCTTTTCGAAAAACTTTCCACGACAAATCCTTGTCTTTTTTTTGGGTCAATGCGCCCAGGAACAACAAAAATGGTGGCGTCCATGGGCCAACCGAGCAGTTGGCGCGCTGTTTTTTGGTCTATGTCAGCATCATTTTTGAATTCGACTCCCGAAGGAATTGCTTTGATTTTGGAAGGCTTCATTTTGGTATTGGACTCCACTTGACGTTTTAGATAGGGCAGGGGGCATACCCATGATTCGAAAAACGCATAGCGCAGTGATCTAAAAAACTGAGTGCGCTTTCCGCCGAGGGCCATTTCCATAAAATAGTGCACTTTTATTTTACCTAAGGATAAAAAAGCAATTGATGCGGCAATGCTTTGTTCGCGGTTGTTTCGAAAAATGAGTTGCGTAAATTGATTATGCAGTAAAAAACGGCTTAACATCCAAGCAAATCGCCATTGATAGTGTTTGGCTTTTTGTGCTACTATATATAAAGGTATATTTTGTGCTTGGGCTTCGTTGGCTATCGGGCTGTTTGCATTGACGATGCACAAAACGGAATGTCCGCGCGCGTGCATTTGTCGGGCACTTCGCAGCTGATTCATCTCTAAGCCGCCCCAACCTTCAGATAAACATAGATAGGCAATGTGTTCCATAAAGCCTCGCGAAATTACCTAGAATTGATCTAAATTTGTAAAATGAAAGATTTCAAAGCGCTATTACTTAAACCTTGGTTTGTTTTTGCATTTAGTTTGATACTAATTGGCGGTACGCTCATTTTGGTCAGTCCAAATTTGTTTGAAGGCGAAATCGTTTACGAGCAAAATGGCAAAAAATACGTTTTGGAGGCGCCGCTTAGTTTAGCTTACTTTGTTGGATTGGGTTACGACCAAGCCGACATGAAGCAGGTTGTTGATTTCTACCTCACCCGTCGCGGTTATATGCTTGCTGCCAGTTTGCTTTTGGGCTTTCCGATCCTTTTGGCTTACAGGTCTTTTTTAGCCAAAAAGCAAAAAGAGGGCTTTATCAAAAAATAGGTTTACAGACTTTTGGTGCGTCCGCCGTCTACTGGCACATTAATACCATTGATATAGGATGCCGAAGGCGAAGCCAAAAAGGCAACCGCGGCTGCTATCTCTTGCGGTTCAGCAATTCTTTGCATTGGGCTTTCTTGCCCCATTTCGGCTAAAATGTCAGCAACGCTTTCACCTGTTTTTTCTGCTTTGGCCTTGGCAATCTCGGTTAGGCGCTGGGTGTTGGTGGCGCCTGGCAAAACATTGTTGACGGTGATACCGAAAGGCGCTAATTCGTTGGCGAGTGTTTTGGACCAGTTGGCAACCGCTCCCCGAATGGTATTCGAAACCCCTAAGTTGGGCAGTGGTTGCTTAACCGAAGTAGAGATGATGTTGACAATGCGCCCAAAACCCACGGCTTTCATGCCGGGAACGAGGGCTTGCATTAGAATATGGTTGCAAATCAGGTGTTGATTAAAAGCCGCGAGAAATTCTGAAGTTTCGGCGCTAACAATTGGTCCTCCTTTTGGCCCGCCCGTATTATTTATGAGAACGTGAACGGGACCATTATTTTTAACAAAGGCGTCAATTGCAATTTTTAATGTTTCAGGCTTGCTGAAGTCGGAAACAAAATAATGGTGTTTTTGACCATGAGATGCAGCCAAGGTCTGAACCACATTTTCGAGTTTTTCTTTATTTCTAGCTGTGAGTACAACAGAAAATCCGTCAATGGCAAGTTTTTGTGCAATTGCAAGGCCTATTCCTTGGGTTGAGCCGCAAACAAGTGCTTTCAGGGGTTGAGAAATCATGTGAGTATAGAAAGTAATTTTTTGTAGAAATAAAATTTTATTTACATTTGCTAAATTACGAATACTAAAGTTATTACTATGAAAAGTTTTACAAGATTAATTCTTACCACTTTTGCACTACTAACAATCGCATTAAGCACGGCTTGGGCACAGGTTTCGGTAACTGCAACTGGAGGTACTGCAACGGGTTCATACGCCACGGTTAGCGCGGCGTTTGCAGCAATTAACGCAGGAACTCACCAAGGTGTGATCAACATCACCATCACGGCCAACACCACAGAGCCAGCAACAGTTGTTGCATTATTAGGTAGCGGGGCACCATCAAACTACACGGCGGTCAACATCAAGCCGGCTGGTAACGTAACCGTTAACTCTGCCGCTGCCGCTTCATTGGTTTCTAACCGCGGCCTCATTGAATTGAATGGTGCTGACAACGTAACCATTGATGGCGACGACCCGGCTACACCGGGCGCAAGGAACTTAACTTTTCAAGTGGCTTCATCTACATCTACCACTATCATAACTGCCGTAATTAGAATTTCGTCTTCTAATACACTTGGTACTGGCGGGGCTAACAATAATACTGTAAAGAATTGTGTGATTATAGGTTCAAGATCAAGTGGAGTTCAGACCACTATGAGCTATGGTATCAACGCCTCTAACTATTCAACAACGAGTTTAGCTACAGGTGCGTACGGTAACTTAAATACCACCATTGACAACAACGAAATTCGTCGTTGTTACAGAGCTATTCACCTTAATGGTGCCTCAACCACCATCCCGAACACGGGTGTTTATGTTACAAATAACATCATCGGATCTGCTACACTTGCCGATAACGTAGGTCAGTGTGGTATCTTCGTTGCTTACTCAAATATTACAGGTGGTACAACCTTGTCATTGATTGAAGGCAATGACATCCGTTGTGGAGATGTGAGTGCCTCAGGTGCAGGTTTCTCTGCTACTGTTTCTGGTATCGATCTTGGAACGGTCAACTCAGGTATCCGCGTCTTGCGCAATAACATTCACGATATCATTCAGCCAACACTCTTCGGTTGGGGGGCAAATGGCATCAATATTTCGGGCGCTGCGCAGTGCGAGAACTTTCTTATTGCCAACAACATGATTAATAACGTTGTAGCATCCAAGTACTCTACTATTTTGACAACTTCTTTTGTTGCCAACGGTATTCGTTTCTCAGCTGGCGCAACTGCGGCAAGAGTCATCAATAATACTGTTGTAGTCAATGCACCTGTCAATGGTACGGTTGCTAACTATGTTCAACATGGTGTCTATTGTGTTACCACAATGACATTTGCACAGTTCTTGAACAACATTATTGTTAACAATGGTGTAGGTGCTGGTTCATACGCTGTTTATTCAGGAGCTGTAGCTAACTTTCCGGCAGCAGCCTCTGCTGTTAATAACAACAATTATTTTGTTCCTTCAGGTCTTATAGGTTATTATGCCGGCGCTAACCAAAACACACTTGCCAACTGGCAAACTGCAACAGGTAAAGACGCCAACACATTCAACGTGGCTCCAAACTTTGTGAGTGCCAACGACCTTCACATTACAACTGCGCCAACACCGTTAGAATCTGCAGGCGCAGGTGTAGGCGTAACTTTAGTAACTAATGACATCGATGGTCAAGTACGCCCAGGTCCGGTAGGTTCAGTAAACGGTGGTGGTACTAACCCTGACATCGGTGCAGACGAATTCGATGCAACGCCAATTTTTGCGCCAGTTGTTGCTTTGGGTAGCATCACCCCCATTAACTGTACAACTGCTACTTCACACCCTGTGAGTATGACTATAACAGCTGGTTCAGGAACTATTTCTAATGTTGTATTAAATTACGCATTTAACGGAGCGGCGCAAACGCCAATCACCATGACCAACACAAGCGGTTCTACCTACGAAGCAACTATTCCTGTTGCTTCACCAGTGAACGCTACTGTTACATGGAACGTGGTTGCAACAAACAGCTTTGGCTTGAATACACCTTACACAGGTGCATCATACATTGATCAGTCGTTATTAGGTGTTAGTGCGCTTGCTGTGAACTCTGCTTCACCAGTTTGTGCGGGCAGCCCTTCTAACCTTTCAGTTAGCTTGACATCAACTCAGCCTTCTGTATTATACAACACACCAGGCGTGTCTTCTCCACTTTTTGACGAAGATTTAGGTAGTGTAGTAATTACAGATGGTGCCACTACTATCTTATCAAACACAACTGTTGGTGGTAGTTTAAATGGTACAATTGGTAATGCCACTGGTACACCAGGCTCATTCTCAAACTTCACGGCTTTTGGCCCTTATGCAATGACGGCTGGTAATACTTATGGTTTCTCTTTGACATCTATCACTCAAGGTGGTAACTATCCAAACTCCATGGCAATCTTTATCGACTACAACCGCGATGGCGATTTCGCAGATGCAGGGGAAGCAGCTTACTTACCTACAGCTACAGTAGTTGGCCCACATGTTGAGTCAGGTAACTTCACTATTCCTGCCACAGCATTGAATGGGTTGACACGCATGCGTGTGGTTTGTCTTGAAGTACTTATTACCGGAATCGGTTCTATTAGTTCTTGGGGTGAATACGAAGACTACATGTTAAACATCTCTTCGCCAAACACAGGTGGTGGTTTTGCACCTGCAATTACTTCTGCTGCGTGGTCTAGCTCTACGGCAGCTTTAGGAACAGGTAACCCTTATACTATCAACCCTACTGTTACAGATACTTATTCAGCATTAGTAACAGCTTTAGGATGTACGGTAACTTCTAACACGACATCAGTAACAGCTTTGGTTCTTCCGAGTGCAGTTAGTACAACGAATAGTTCACAATGTGGGGCGGCAGTACCAACAGCATCTGTAGTATCAACAGCGGGTGCGTCAGGAACAGGTTCAATGTTCTGGTACAGCGCTCCAACGGGAGGCACGCCTGTACAAGCACCGCCTCAAACACCAATCCCTGCAACTTCATGTGCATACACCTTCAACCTTACAGACTCTTTTGGTGATGGTTGGAACGGTGCTACGATGCAAATCTTAAATGGCGCTACTGTCGTGGCTACAATTGGAACAGCATTTACCACAGGATTCACTGCTACCCAAACCGTTACTTTACAATCTGGTACAACCTACACATTGTTCTGGAACGCAGCGGGGTTCTACCCGGAAGAAGTGGGAATTGCCGTTGTAAACCCTGGAGGTACAACAATCTATACGATGGCACCAGCCTTCCCGAATCCTAACGTTAATACAACCCTAACTACAATCATTGCAGATTGTTCTGCTGCACCACCAATTGGTGTAACTAACGGTGTAGGTTACACTACTTTCCAAACAACAGTTGCTACAACCACAACATTCTACGTTTCTGAATTAGGAACAAACGGTTGTAACAGTACGCCAACACCTGTTGTTGTAACTGTATCGAATCCTGATCCAATAGTGTTTACTGCTGGTGCCAACCCCTCAATTTGTATTGGTGGCGCATTCAGTACAACAGCTTCTTCAGTAAATACCAATTATACTTATACATATGCTTTGGCAAGCTATACTGGTTCGGGTTTGAGTGCGAACGTAACCTCTCCAGCGCTCGCAACTACACCAACGGCTACAGGCGTATATAACTTTACAGTCACTGGTACTGATGGTATTTGTACAGCAGTACAATCGATGCCATTAACAGTGAACGCACTTCCTGTTATTACATCTGCAACAGCAACCCCAACAACAGCATGTCACAATGCGGTTGTGGATTTAGTGGCATCAAGCATTGTTTCTGGCCCGCAGACATTACCTTCAGGATATTGTACTACCAATAACTCTGGCGGAACGGGATCTATGATAAACAACGTTGTTTTTGGATCAATTAGTAATAACTCGGCAGCAAGTAATCCTACTGCGGCTCCAAACTACACCAATTATACTTTGGTTACAAATGTTCAGCCGGGACAGTCTTATCCTTTAAGCGTTACTGTTCAGCCTGCAGGTACTTATACGGGTGCAATTCTTTCCGTATGGATCGATTATAACCGTGATGGAGTCTTGGCGGCTACCGAATGGCAACAGGTTGCTGTTAACGCGGCCGGCGGTACAACTGCCACCATTACTATTAACGTACCACTTACTGCTCAAATGGGTTTAACCAAAATGCGTCTTCGTTCAAGAGGGGCTGGCAACGTAAACGGTGCTGGTGATGCTTGTACATTCATGGGTTCTGGTGAAACTGAAGACTATTTAGTTAACATCCAAAGTCAGCCAGCTGTTCCTTACAGCTACACTTGGAACTCAACGCCAGTTGTGAATACTATGGTTGGAACGACTATTGCTGAAAACGCGACTTCAGCAGCAACTACACAAACATGGACGGTTACTGCTACTGAAGCAGCTACCGGTTGTGTGAATACAATGACAACGGCCCCTGTTACTATCCAACCAGCTTTCTTGGCGCCAGTTGCTACGAACAGTGCGCATTGTGGTGTTCAGGTTCCTACGGCTTCTGTTGTTGATCCGAACAACTTTACAACGCCTACCTTCAACTGGTATGCTACACCAACTTCAACAACTGCATTACAAGCTACAACAGCGAATACTTTTGCTGCAACAGTTGGTACGACTACGACCATGTATGTTACCACTACAAACCCTGCTACAGGTTGTCAGAGTGGCCCTACGCCAATTGTAATTACAGTTGCTCCGGCTCCGGCTTTGACTTTGTCTTCAGGTACTGCCACCAACTGTTCAACTTCACCTTCAGGTTTAGTTACAATTACAGATGGTCTTACTTCTTATGACAACTTCACTTGGACAAATGCTTCTACGGTAGCAGGTACAGCAGCTGCAGGTTACACCTTTAACCCTGCGAATGCTACACCAAATGCACCTGCTGCAACTACAACATATTTACTGACTGCTAACCAAACAACAGGTCAGTTGTGTCAGAACACCGCTACAGTTGTAGTTACTACAAACTCTTTACCGTTGATTTCTTCAACAGTGGCTAACCCAACTGCAATTTGTTCAGGCGGCACTGTTAACCTTAGTGCAGCGAGTACAACGCTTACACCAATTACTGCAGTACCTGGCCCAGCTAGTACAGGTGCTAACACCGCCACTACTTATCCTTCGCCTTTCGGTAACTGGTATTGGGGTGCCAAGCAACAGTTCTTGTATACAGCTGCCGAAATGACTGCCGCTGGTTTTGCGGCAGGAACAATTAATTCACTAGCGTTTAATGTAACAACTCCTGTAACGACAACCTTAACAGACTATACCATTTTAATGAAGAATACGACTGTTACGGCATTGACAACTACATTTGAAACAGGTTTAACGCAAGTGTTCTACAGCGCGGCTTACACGCCTTCAGCACAAACAGGTTTTGCAAATAATACTTTTAACATTACCCCATTCAACTGGGATGGTACATCGAATGTGTTAATTGAAATTTGTTTTAACAATTCGGCGTATACTACAAATGCGGTAGCTACCTGGACAAACGCGTTTGCAGGGGCCACACACTATTACTTTGCAGATGCACCCGGGGTTTGTGCTTCAACTACAATTGGTACTGTAGCGAATACTCGTCCAATGATACAAATGTCTGGTTCTACAGGTACAAACTACACGCCTACCTTGGCTTGGACATGGCCTGCTTTGAACCAAAACGGTGCAACTGCCTCTACAGTTGTTTCTAATCTTGGCACAACAAATATCACTGAGACATATACAGTTCAAGCTACCAATCCAATCACAGGTTGTTCAGTTACAAATACAACGGCTCCTGTAACGATTTGGGCATTGCCTACCATTAACGCAGGTAACGACATCTTAATTTGTAGCAACAACGCTACTGAGCAAGTTACAGTTACTGCGACAGGTGCTGGTGCAACAGGTTCTTATGCTTGGTCTGGTCCAGTGGCAGGGGTACAAAATGGCGTGCCATTTACAGCTTCAGCTACGGGCACATTTAGTGTAATCGGTACAGACGGCAACGGTTGTATCAACTACGATACTTTATTATTGACGTACTCTGCCGTTCCTCCAGCAAACGCAGGTGTTGACCAAGCAATTTGTATTGGTCAAACGGCAACGTTCAATGCAACAGGCTTGGCGCCATACAACTGGACCATGAACAACTACACAAACAGTGGTTTAACAGGCGCAGTAAATAATAGTCCAGTAATTGTCGTTACGCCAGCTCAACCGGGTACTTATACTTACCAAGTGAACGTTTCTAACGGTGTTGGATGTACAAACGATGACCAAGCTACACTTACAGTTTATGCTTTGCCGGTAGTAAATGCTGGTGTTGATCAAACGATCTGTAATGCTTCTCCAGTAATCTTAGCGGGTTCTGGTGCGCTTTCATATGCTTGGAACAACGGTGTTACTAACGCTACGCCATTCTTCCCGTCGGCAACGGCAACTTACACAGTTATAGGTACTGATGTAAACGGCTGTCAGAACCAAGATCAGGTTGTTGTGAATGTATTACCGCAACCAATTGTAAATGGTGGCTTAGACCAAACTATCTGTGCGGGTACACCAATCATTTTGAACGCAACTACAACATCAGCAACACTAACACCAGTAACTGGTTTCCAATGGAGCAACAACGTAACAAACAATACGCAATATGTTCCTACGAACACAGGTGTTCTTACAGTTACTGCTACTGGTGCAAACGGGTGTACGAACCAAGATCAGATTTTAGTAACAGTTCTTGCATTACCAACAGTAAATGCTGGTCAGGATATCACGGTTTGTGCTGGTTTAAGTGCAACCTTGAACGCTTCTGGTGCGGTTTCTTATGCTTGGAATAACGGTGTTACGCAAGGCATTCCATTCTACCCGAACGCAACTCAAACTTACACAGTGGTAGGTACAGGTGCAAACGGCTGTACTAACAATGATCAAGTAGTTGTGACTGTGTCTACAGGACCAACAGTTAACTTGTCGGCACCACAAACGGTTTGTGCTAATGCACCTGCAACATTAAGTGCAGCAGTTCAAAACAGTTTAGGTGGTTTCTGGACAACGACGAACGGTACAGGTGTGATTTCACCGAATGTAACGAACGGAACAGTGACCTACACCCCAAGTGCTAATGATCCGGTTGTTGTCAACTTGATTTATGTTGCAACCAACGCATGTGGTTCGGCTTCACAAAATACAACTGTAACCGTGTTACCGCTTCCTGTTGTGAATGCCGGCCCTGACTTCGCCGTATGTTCTGGCTTGCCAGCAACGCTTACTGCAACAGGTAACGGCTTCTTGACTTGGACTACGCCAAACGTTACCAATGGCGTTGCTTTTGTACCTGCATCAACTGCAACTTACACAGTTGTAGCCACAGGTTTCAACAACTGTACTAACTCTGATCAGGTAACAGTAACGGTGCTTGCACTTCCGGATGTAAACGCTGGTCCGGATCAGACAATTTGTTCTGGCGAGTCTGTGACACTCAACGGGGGAGGGGCTGTTTCTTATAGCTGGACTGGCGGCGTTTCTAACAACGTCGCATTTGCACCGGCAACGACAGCTTCTTATACAGTTACTGGTACTGGTGTCAACGGTTGTGAAAACACAGATCAAGTAACCGTTGTAGTTAATGCTACTCCAGTTGCTACTGCCTCAGTTGTTGACGACATCACCCTTGCTGCTTCACCTGCAGGCATGAACTACCAATGGATCAACTGCGCTTCTGGTACAGACGTTCCTAATGGCTCTACTGCTAACTTTACAGCTATTGCTAACGGTTCTTATGCAGTGATTGTTACTTCAGCTCAAGGATGTTCTGACCAGTCAGATTGTATTACAATTGATGAGGTTGGCATCGATCAAATCACCAACATTGAGATGTCAGTTCAACCAAACCCAACAGCTGGTGAATTGACAGTAACAATGTCTACAGAATTGACGGCACAGGCACAAGTATTTGATGCCCAAGGTAAATTGGTACTTAACAATTCAAATGTTTCAAACGGTTCTGTTTTGAATCTATCTAACATGACAACTGGTGTTTATATGGTCCGCATTACAGCTGCAGATTCAGTTCAAACATTCAGAGTGGTTAAACAATAATTCACTTACATCTAATATTCAAAAGCCACCCCTTGGGGTGGCTTTTTGTTTCTTAATAGTTATCTTTGGAAACCTTAAATTTTGGACATGAGATATATTTACGTTCTTGCTTTATTATTCAGTTTAGTCACCTCATTTGCGCGCGCTCAGTTTGTACAAATAGGAACAACAACGGCAACACAGAGCTATTTGTACGGACCTTACTACCGTAGTTCTGCAACGTCGGTTTTTAACTACTCTAAATACGCATATATTTATACCGCTACTGAACTAAGCGCCATTCCACCAGGGTCAATGATCACCATGATCGAATGGCAAAAACAGTCAGGAACGATGACTGCCCCTAATACTTTTGAAATATTATTAGCAAACAATTCTGCTACAACACTTACAACAGGTACTATTTGGGGGGCGGTTTCTGCAGGTGCAACTTCTGTGTATCTAAACACCAATCAAGGATTCACTGCTGCTGCACCGGGTTGGGAATCATTCACACTGACTACGCCTTTTATATATACTGGAGGTACGCTGCAAGTAATGACCGACCATATCTACGCTGGAACTTCCAGTGGCCCCAATAATTTTTATCGTGAGGCGGCTACAGGTATGGCTATCGGATGGGCGAGCAATCTGGCGGGATCGTCAGCTACGGCTTTGACCACTACGTATGGCAATAACCGCCCGAATATCAAAATACATTATGTTCCTGGAACGCAATGTAGTGGAGCAGTTAATGCAGGTGTTGCGGTTTCATCACAAAGCGCAGTTTGCCCAAGCGTTCCTTATTCACTCTCTCTTTCCGGAAGCACCTTAGCATCGGGAATAACGTATCAATGGCAATCTTCTACATCAGCAGCTGGGCCATTTTCAAATATCACAGGCGCAACGAATAGTATTTACCAAGCGACTCAAACGGTTGATACATGGTATCAATGCATTGTCACTTGTACGGCATCTGGCTCTACCGCCACATCAACGGTAGTTGGTGTTACCACCAATACCTTTGTAAACTGCTATTGCACCAGCGGCGCAACTTCCAATACCTATGGTGATATCCAACGCGTTGAGCTTAATACCATCGATAACAGTTCCACGGCTTGCAATGGCACCTATTCAGATTACACAAGTATTTCTACCTTGCTTTCGCCAGGTGTAACCTATCCGATGGAGCTTGATTTGATCAATTGTTCTGGCGGAACTTATTCTTATGGCACCCGGGTTTGGATAGACACCGATCATAACGGTTTATTTGATACGTATGAACTTTTACAAGATTCCTACAATTCTTTACCATCGTTGGTAACGGTTAATGTGCCGTTTAACATCACCATACCCCCAACTGCCCTTAGTGGTTTAACGCGCATGCGCATCGTTATTATAGAGTCGAATCAGACGCCGTCACCTTGTGGTACCTACACATGGGGCGAAACAGAAGATTACATGATCAATATCTCTGCTCCGCCAACCTGTCCGCAGCCAACTTTAATTAACATTGTCAGCAGCACTTTAAATGATGCAACTATAGATTGGACACCAGGGGGTTCTGAAACACAATGGCAATTAGAGTGGGGCCCTCAAGGTTTTGTTCCGGGAACCGGCACTTTAATTTACACCAGCGCACATCCATTTACAATTGGTTCTTTAACACCTTACAGTTTTTACCAAGCACGTGTTCGTGCAGTTTGTACGCCCGGAGACTCTTCTTATTGGTCGCCGATGGTATCATGGAATACCTACAACCAAGGTCAATACATGGAGTGGGACAACACCTGCCCAACGGGCGGCTTTGTAGATTTAAGTACAGGTACCACAGCAACCTACAACAACATTGCATATCTAGGCGAAATAGGCATTACGCTTCCATTTCCATTGTTATTTCAAGGAAACTTGTTTACTACGGCAACAATTGGCGCAACTGGTGGTGTTAAATTAGGGACAACCACCGCAGCGCTCAACTATGTGATGGAGCCAGGCAATGGTTTGTATCCATACATTCAACAGTTAGCACAGTCTTACGCTGTAGGAGGAGGAGTTTATTACCAACAAGTAGGCACCTCGCCAAACAGTAAGTTTGTCATTCAATGGAAAAACTTGCCACATTGGAATTCACCAATATTTCCTGATGGCGCAACCTTCGAATTGATTATCGATGAGGCTACCCAGGAGATTTATTATGTTTACGACGATGTCATTATGGGCAATCCAACAGCCTGGGACTACGGTGCTGACGCCGAGATAGGCGTTCGCGGCCCACAGAACATTAACGTTTCAATGAACAATCAATCGTATTTACAAAACAACAGCTGTGTGCATTTCTATTATGTAGATTGTCCGAACCCTGTTGCCTTAACAACTGTTTATTTATTTCCCAACGAAGCGGCGTTTACCTGGACGGCAAGTGCTGCTGGCGAGACTTCCTGGACGGTTGTATACGGCCCTGCCGGTTTTGATCCACTGACAAGCGGAACAATACTAACGGTAACTTCAGCAGCAGTGCAGTTATTGAACTTAATTCCACTTGCTAACTACGACATGTACATTTACTCTGAATGTGCGGGTGGTTTACAAAGTGCTGGTTTGTTCTACAGTTTCCAAACGCCACCAATTTGTTCTAACCCAACGGCCTTTACAAGCACAGCTGGCTTGGACAGCTTGATGAGCAGCTGGAGTTGGACACCCTACACGTCTTTCTACCCATCAACGGGGTTTAACCTGCAGCTCACAGCTCAAGGAGCAGGCTTGTATACTGGAACTGTTTACGCCTTAGATAACAACTTTACAGACACCACTACCAATGTCGCTTGGTATCCAAGCCAAATGTTTGATGTTTATGTGCAGGCAGTTTGCGGCCAGGACACCTCGCAATATGTGGGTCCAATTAGCGTCATGATGCCATTGAGCAATGACAACGCCTGTGGTGCGCACGAGATTATAGTTGGCGCCCCAGGGGTGCTGTACAACAACACCGGCGCCACGGTTGCCATTGACGAGTTGGGCATAGTACCACCAGTAACAGGAGCTCAAACCACAACAGGCTGGGCCAACAATACCTTGAACCACACCACTTGGTTCAAGTTCACAGCACCGGCGTCGGGCAATGTGCGCATAGATGCCACAGGTGTTGAATACAATGGTCAGATAGCCGTTTACTTTGGTGCAGACTGCAGCATTTTACCAAGCTTTACCCTAGAGGGTGCCAACGACAACGAAATCGACGGCACGTCATTAGCACCAAACTTTACGGTATGTGGTCTCACGCCAGGCGCTGAGTACTACATCATGCATGACGGATCAGGTACGGTGGGCAACTATACTATTGAAATCAGTGAAGTCAGTGTATACGCTGGCGTAGAGGGCGAGGTGCTCGAGATCTGCTACGGTGAGAGCGTCAACTTGTTCTTCGGGATTACCAACTATACTTTGGGGGGAGAATGGTTAGCTACCTCGCCTGCGGTAGTGTTGCAAGGCAACACCTTCAACTCACAAGATTACGCTTCACAAACCTATACCTTCAACTACCAAGTGAGCAATGGCTGTGCGGTGGACCAAGCCACGGCAACGGTAGTGGTATACGCCGCGCCAAGCGCCGGCCAAGACGGCAGCATCACTGTTTGCCTCAATGAACCATTTGTACTTTGGAATGGTTTGTCTGGCAACATCGATGCCAATGGCACATGGTACAACGCCAGCAACAATGCGCTGCCAGGTGCGCAAGATACTTCTGGCGCAATAGCAGGTCAGTTCAATTATGATTACATAGTTACTAATTCAGTTTGTCCGAGTGATACTTCAAATGTTTTGGTTATCGTTGATGGATCATGTGACTTTACAGCGTCTGTTGCAGAGAATGACATAGGCTTATCTATGTATCCAAATCCAACATCAAGTTTACTTTATGTGAGTAAAACGCAAAATGGGTCAGCTACACTTGAATTGCTTGATTTGAACGGGAAAACACTTGCGCTTCACGCCCTTGAACAAGCACTTACGTTGGACCTTACTACCTATCCTAAAGGGCTGTATATCATTAAAATCCAGATGAATGGTGCAAGCGTCATTGAAAAAATAGCCGTTCAATAATTTCAAAATAAATTAAGTAATGAAAGCAAGAATTAACCTAGTATTGAGCGTATTCGCACTTTTCTTTGTGGGTGTACTGAATGGGCAAACGAGCATCTCGACCAATTTCACCAACAACAATGGTTCGAGTATAATTACGTTTAACTTTCAAAATAACAACGCCAATGATGTTATTATAACTGAAATTGCCTCTGTAACTGGAACTACTGGAGCCAATAACGCCACCTTGTGGTATAAGCCAACAGCCATTAATCAGACAACCATGGTGGTGAGTACTGCCAATGGTTGGACTCAAGTGGCCACCCAACCTTTCACGGGTGTCGCCAACACAACTACCAATATTGGGCAGCCAATGCTCACGGGCTTGAACCTAATTGTACCTGCCGGAGCAACATATGGGTTGTGCTTATCACTCACAAGTAGCTTGCGTTATTCAACATTGACAGCAGGTACATATCCTTTTACAGCCGGTGGTTGTACGCTTATTACCGGAACAGATATTGGTTTCGGTGGTACACTTACAAGTGGCATCAACAACCGTGGTTTTATTGGTTCGGTTTCTTTCATTTCAGGGACAGCCTGTACAGGAACCCCAAATGCGGGCACAACAGCAACGGCGGTGAATCCGATTTGCCCATCAGTGCCTTTCAATTTAACCATGGCCAATGCGACCTTTTCTTCAGGCCTTACTTATCAATGGCAGTCTGCATCAAGTTCAATAGGCCCTTGGGTAAATATCCTTGGTGCAACTTCTTCAAGTTATTTGGCTACCCAGACTGTTGACACCTGGTATCAGTGCATTGTGACGTGTGCTGCTACTGCGAGCAGTTCTACGTCTACACCGCTATTAGTCACCACCAATGGCTTTGTAAATTGTTATTGTACGAGTGGAGCCACAAGTGCTGCCGACGAAGAAATATTAAACGTAACGCTTAGTACGCTCAATAACTCATCTATTTGCGGTGTTGTAGCTCCAGGCCCTGGATCAGTTGTGAGCTCGTATTCTAATTTCACAACAGCTGTTGCCGCCCCAATATTAGCTCCAGGAGTATTTTATCCTTTTTCAGTTGAAATCGGCACCTGTGGCGGAAACTTTAATAACTGGACCAAAGCTTGGATAGACTTCAATCAAAATGGCTTGTTTACCGACCCAGGAGAACTTGTTTATACATCTACGGCAGCCACCAATGGCCCACACATTGAAACAGGCGTTGTAGCTGTTCCACCAACCGCAACACAAGGAATAACACGGATGCGTGTTGTCAATGTGGAAACAACAGTAACAACAGGGGTGAATCCTTGCGGAACGTATACATGGGGTGAGACTGAAGATTATTTTGTTCAGATTGCAGCACCTCCGACCTGCCCTCAGCCAACTGCTGTAAATATAGTGAGTTCTACACTCAATTCAGGCACCATTGACTGGACACCTGGCGGTTCGGAAACGCAATGGCAAATTCAGTATGGTCCGCAAGGTTTTGCGTTGGGTACGGGAACCATAATTACTGTTACCAACCACCCATACACGATTTCGAATCTTACACCATATAGCTTTTACCAAGCATACGTCAGAGCTATCTGTACACCTGGAGATTCTTCTTATTGGACACCATCCGTTTCATGGAACACCTATAACCAAGGTCAATACATCACCTATAATAACGAATGCCCTACAGGTGGGTTTATCGATATTTCTGCTAACCCTGGAGCAACCAATACCAATCTAGTGTACTTAGGTGAGACTGGCATTACACTTCCATTCCCATTGTTATACCAAGGCAACTTATTTACAACAATGACTATTGGTGCAACTGGCGGAGTTAAACTCGGTACGCTTACAGGCGCCCTAAATTATGTGATGGATGCTGGAAATGGCTTATACCCGTACATTCAGCAGTTGTACACCGCTTATCCTGTAGGAAGTGGTGGCGTATATTACCAACAGGTGGGCACCTCGCCAAACAGTAAGTTTGTCATTCAATGGAAAAACTTGCCACATTGGAATTCACCAATATTTCCTGATGGCGCAACCTTCGAATTGATTATCGATGAGGCTACCCAGGAGATTTATTATGTTTACGACGATGTCATTATGGGCAATCCAACAGCCTGGGACTACGGTGCTGACGCCGAGATAGGCGTTCGCGGCCCACAGAACATTAACGTTTCAATGAACAATCAATCGTATTTACAAAACAACAGCTGTGTGCATTTCTATTATGTAGATTGTCCGAACCCTGTTGCCTTAACAACTGTTTATTTATTTCCCAACGAAGCGGCGTTTACCTGGACGGCAAGTGCTGCTGGCGAGACTTCCTGGACGGTTGTATACGGCCCTGCCGGTTTTGATCCACTGACAAGCGGAACAATACTAACGGTAACTTCAGCAGCAGTGCAGTTATTGAACTTAATTCCACTTGCTAACTACGACATGTACATTTACTCTGAATGTGCGGGTGGTTTACAAAGTGCTGGTTTGTTCTACAGTTTCCAAACGCCACCAATTTGTTCTAACCCAACGGCCTTTACAAGCACAGCTGGCTTGGACAGCTTGATGAGCAGCTGGAGTTGGACACCCTACACGTCTTTCTACCCATCAACGGGGTTTAACCTGCAGCTCACAGCTCAAGGAGCAGGCTTGTATACTGGAACTGTTTACGCCTTAGATAACAACTTTACAGACACCACTACCAATGTCGCTTGGTATCCAAGCCAAATGTTTGATGTTTATGTGCAGGCAGTTTGCGGCCAGGACACCTCGCAATATGTGGGTCCAATTAGCGTCATGATGCCATTGAGCAATGACAACGCCTGTGGTGCGCACGAGATTATAGTTGGCGCCCCAGGGGTGCTGTACAACAACACCGGCGCCACGGTTGCCATTGACGAGTTGGGCATAGTACCACCAGTAACAGGAGCTCAAACCACAACAGGCTGGGCCAACAATACCTTGAACCACACCACTTGGTTCAAGTTCACAGCACCGGCGTCGGGCAATGTGCGCATAGATGCCACAGGTGTTGAATACAATGGTCAGATAGCCGTTTACTTTGGTGCAGACTGCAGCATTTTACCAAGCTTTACCCTAGAGGGTGCCAACGACAACGAAATCGACGGCACGTCATTAGCACCAAACTTTACGGTATGTGGTCTCACGCCAGGCGCTGAGTACTACATCATGCATGACGGATCAGGTACGGTGGGCAACTATACTATTGAAATCAGTGAAGTCAGTGTATACGCTGGCGTAGAGGGCGAGGTGCTCGAGATCTGCTACGGTGAGAGCGTCAACTTGTTCTTCGGGATTACCAACTATACTTTGGGGGGAGAATGGTTAGCTACCTCGCCTGCGGTAGTGTTGCAAGGCAACACCTTCAACTCACAAGATTACGCTTCACAAACCTATACCTTCAACTACCAAGTGAGCAATGGCTGTGCGGTGGACCAAGCCACGGCAACGGT
>Ga0194127_10000051_pt1 | contig 159481 bp, 127 predicted proteins | sample TA2KigC100mmetaG_FD_148624 | JGI IMG/M metagenome (GOLD analysis project Ga0194127, IMG submission 148624) | Freshwater microbial communities from Lake Tanganyika, Tanzania - TA2015036 Kigoma Deep Cast 100m | ecosystem: Environmental > Aquatic > Freshwater > Lake | place: Tanzania: Lake...
GACACCGCGTCCCTCGCCGGACACGACTGTGCCCCCAGCGGCACAGTCGTGGCACCCGGCGTGCCACGACTGTTCGGCTCGGCGAACAGTCGTGCGCCCGTCGCCGGACACTGCGTCCCTCGCCGGACACGACTGTGCCCCAAGCGGCACAGTCGTGGCACACGGCGTGCCACGACTGTTCGGCTCGGCGAACAGTCGTGCGTCCGTCGCAGGACACTGCGTCCCTCGCAGGACACGACTGTGCCCCAAGCGGCACAGTCGTGGCACACGGCACAGGCGTCCCGCCTGTCCATTCCTGCCCGGTGCAATGGGTGGGATAGGCGCGACGCCTGTCCTACCCGATCGCGTGCCACGACTGTTCGGCTCGGCGAACAGTCGTGCGTCCGTCGCAGGACACTGCGTCCCTCGCCGGACACGACTGTGCCCCAAGCGGCACAGTCGTGGCACCCAACGCCGTGAACTTGTTGGCTGAGCGTGTGCTCCAAGTGCCCGCGTGGCGTTGAGTTATGGATTGCGCCAGTCGGCGCGGCCTCCGAGCCGATGGTTGGAGTGCAGCTGCAACCAAGGCAAAGGAGGCCACGATGTTCAGTGCGTCGATTGGCGGCGGGGATGCCGCGCACACACTCTATCGGCACCCGCTCGCGTCCGCCATCACCGCCGTGCTCGGGCCCGCCGCGCGGCTCGGGCGAGGGTGGAACGGCGTGACGCTCGCGCTGGCCGCGATCCTCATGAGCTGGGACCCCGCGCCCACGCTGGCGCAGCGGTTCGAGTCGGTGCTGTCCATCCTCGACGCGGCCCTGCCGCGCCGCCCGGCATCGGCGGAGGTGAAGGCGACGTCGGAGAGGTTGAGGTCGGAGCCATCCTCGGGCCGTCGGGCCTGGCTCATGAAGAGGTAGCCGTCGGGGGCCCCAAGGTCGTCGAGCGTGGCGAACCCGTGGAAGACCTGGTCGCGGAACTTGCGGACGCGGCGCCAGCAGTAGGGCCCGCGGTCGAGCGAGCCGTCGAATCGTGCGGCCCAGCGTCCGTAGCCGCGCAGATGGCGTCGCTTGAGGGGTCGTCGATGGGGACGATGCGGTCGCCGCGCGCGTGGTTGGGGAGCTGGGCCGCGGGGACGGTGCACTGGAAGCGGTGCCCGGCCCGCTCGTAGCCCACGGAGCGGCAGAGCGTGTGGGTGGAGGCGAAGAGGGTGGAGAGCGGCCAGCCCTCGTCGTCGGCGTCTCGGATGCAGCCCTGCATCAGGCGCTTGGCGCAGGACCGTCCGCGGAGTTCGGGCGGGACGGCGACGCCGGCGATTCCGAGCATGGGCACGGATTGGCCGCCGAAGTGCTGCCCCATGGGGACGCGCACGAGACTGGCGACCGGGCGACCGGCGTCTCGGAGGACGCGGAGGTTGTCGCGCGACGCGTGTGCGATCCACTCGACGACGCTCTCGCTGGTCCCGGCGAAGGCGAGGGCGAGGGCGCGAACGCCCTTGGCCTCGTCGTCGGGACGCAAGCCGGAGAGAGTGGACTGGTCGGGCATGGGCGACGGTAGCGCGGCGGCCGCGGCGACTGGGGATGCAGGAAACCCAGGTGGAGCTCGGCGTGGCGGAGGTGGTTCTGGATCCACTCCGGGTGGGTCAAGGGTCCGAGAACAGGGTTGGGGAGGGTGGTCGCCTGTTTCTGGAGGCGGTCGAAGGCGTCGCGGAGTCGGCGGAGGCCCTCATGGGACGGCGGGTCGTCGGTGCGGCGCGTGCCGCCTCTGACGCCCGGGATGCGGACGCTGGTGCGGAGCGGCGCCTTGAGGGACCTGCGCTTGGACGTGCGGAGGATGATCCCGATGGGCCATGGGACCTGCATGTCCTTCGGGCAGGCGTCGAGTGACTAGCCGACCGAGCCGGCGATGAGCCCGTCGATCTGCCCGCGGGACCCGTTGCCGGCGGCTATCGGAGCGAAAGGGTGACGACGGTGATGTCGTCGATGGCCTTGCCGCCCTCGGCGCCGTCCATGGCGGCATCGACGAGCCTGACGGCCAGGTCGGCGGGCGAGGCGGGCCCGAGGGGGACCAGGATGGAATCGAGCCGCTCGGCGCCGCGGCCGTCGCTTCCCGTCGCGAGCATGTCGGTGAGGCCGTCGGTGTAGAAGACGACGCGCGCCCCCGGGCCGAGGCGAGCCTGGGCTTCGGGGTACTGGGCGTCGTCGAGCAGGCCCAGGACGTCGCCCAGGGCGCCATCGAGGGGTGTGATCGAGGCGGCCGCGGGGTTGACCAGTCGCGGGGCGGGGTGTCCTGCGCTGCTGTAGGTGACAACGCGGGAGGCGGGATCGAGCATGGCGGCGACGGCGGTGACGAAGCGGCCCTCGACCATGAGGGGGAGGAGGCGGCGGTTGGCGTAGGTGAGGAGCTCGGCCGGTCCGGAGGCAAGTGGGGCGTCGGAGGAGAGGATGGCGTGGAGCATGCCCATGATCATGGCGGCGTCGGCGCCGTGGCCTGCGACGTCGGCGACGATGAGCATGAGGCGGCCGTCGGGGAGAGGGAAGAAGTTGAAGTAGTCGCCGCCGGCGCGTTCGCAGGGCTGGTAGTGCATGCCGATCTCGACCCCGCCGGTGGCGCCGTGCCAGATGCCGGGGCGGTCGGGGTGGGGGCGGGGGAGCATGCGTCGCTGAAGGCGGCTGACCTGCTCGAACTGCATGTCGAGGGCGCGGGCCAGGTCGGCGTTGCGCTGGGCGGTGGTGATGTTCTCGATCGCCGACTCGATGAGGTTGAGGATGAGGAGGGCGCGTTCGACGTCGGCGAACTCGACCTCGCTCCAGCGTCGGCGGAAGACCAGGACGCGCTTGCACATCTTGCCGCCGGAGAAGAGCGGGAGGAGGAGGCAGGAATCGAAGTCGGCGAGCTCTCGGCCGATGATGGGGTCGCTGCCGAGGTTGAGGTCCCGGATCAGCTCGGGCTGTCGGCGGCGGAGGATGGACCCGATGAACCCGCCGCGCTGCGGCTCGACGCGGCCGTCGTCCTCGGCCACTTCGACGGAGCTGCGTCGGCGCGGGATGGAGAGGAGCTTTCGAGTGACGCGGAAGTCGCCCTTGTCCAGGCCGGCGGTGGAGACGACGAGCATGGCGTGTGGCTCGTCGGAGACCGGGCCGTCGGAGGCGTAGACCGCGCCGAGGCGGAAGAGCTCGTGCGGGTCACGGACGGTGGAGAGGTGCTGCATGGGGGCGAGGAGCTGGAGCAGCAGTTCCTCGAGGTCCATGCCGGCGGGCGCGACGATGCCCGACGAGTCGGTCTCGTTGGACTGTGCGCCGCCCAGGTCTCGACTGAGGGCTATGTAGGAACCGCCCGCCATGGGACCTCCACGGCCAGAGCATACCACGAAACGGGGCGGGCGCGGACCGGGGGGGGCGTCTGGAACGACAATCGGAAGCCGACGCCGGCGGCCAGGTCCGGTGGGGCCGCTCGTCGAGGGCGTGGTAGAGCGGAAACTGCGCCATGACCTCGAAGCCGAAGCGGCGTCCCTCGTACGTGAATCCCGGGGCCCAGCAGAGTTCGAGGTCGCCGTTGGTCTCGTAGAGCCGGTCGACCTCGGCGGTGAGGTGCCAGGCGCCGGTGGGCTGGGAGGTGAAGCGAGGGGGGAAGACGCGGTCGTCGACGAGGCGCCGGCGAGCGGGCGGCCCGGACGGTGTCGCCGCCGCCGGCGTCGCCCTGGTAGAAGCGTCACTTGAGGGTGAGGCCGAGGTCGGGGACGCCGCGGTTGTACTCGCGGCCGGCCATGTGCTCGTCGGCCCTCACGACGGCGGGGATGCCGAGGTCGAGGGCCAGGCCGCGGTCGAGGCCGTGGGCGGGCCTCGCCTTCCGCCGGCGCAAGTGAAGGACTCCGGGCTCGCGCCCGGGGCTCGTTGGGACGAGCCCAACGTGCGAGCGTGGGTCGGCGGGGTGTCGGGGGTGTGTCAGCCCTGGGCCATTTTGGCGGCCTTGGCCTTGGCGTCGTCGAGGTTGCCGACGTACATGAAGGCGCCCTCGGGGAGGTCGTCGCCCTCGCCGTTGCACAGGCGCTCGAAGGAGTCGATGGTCTGCTCGAGCGGGGTGTAGACGCCCTTGATGCCGATGAACTGCTCGGCGACGAAGAAGGGCTGGGAGAGGAAGCGCTCCATCTTGCGGGCGCGGGCGACGGTGCGCTTGTCCTCCTCGGAGAGCTCGTCGACGCCCAGGATGGCGATGATGTCCTGGAGGTCCTTGTAAAACTGGAGGATCTGCTGGACGCGGCGGGAGACCTTGTAGTGGCGCTCGCCGATGATGCCGGGGTCGAGGATTCGGCTGGTGGAGGCGAGGGGGTCGACGGCGGGGTAGATGCCCTTCTCGGCGATGCCACGGCTGAGGACGACGAAGGCGTCGAGGTGGGAGAAGGCGGTGGCGGGGGCGGGGTCGGTGAGGTCGTCGGCGGGGACGTAGATGGCCTGGACGCTGGTGATGGCGCCCTTGTTGGTGGAGGTGATGCGTTCCTGGAGCTCGCCCATCTCGGTGGAGAGGGTGGGCTGATATCCGACGGCGCTGGGCATGCGTCCCAGGAGGGCGGAGACCTCGGAGCCGGCCTGGGTGAAGCGGAAGATGTTGTCGACGAAGATGAGGGTCTCCTTGCCGGACGCGTCGCGGAACTCCTCGGCCATGGTGAGGCCCGAGAGGGCGACGCGGAGGCGGGAGCCCGGGGGCTCGTTCATCTGCCCGAAGACCATGGCGACCTTGTCGATGACGTGGGCCTTGTTGCCCTTCTCGTCGGTGTACTCGGCCTCCTTCATCTCGCGCCAGAGGTCGTTGCCCTCGCGGGTGCGCTCGCCCACGCCGCAGAAGACGGAGTAGCCGCCGAACTCGCGGGCGACGCGGGCGATCATCTCCTGGATGATGACGGTCTTGCCGACGCCGGCGCCGCCGAAGAGGCCGATCTTGCCGCCTCGGACGAAGGGGCAGAGGAGGTCGACGACCTTGATGCCGGTGGGGAGGATCTCGGTCTTGGGGTTGAGCTGGGCGAACTCGGGCGGGGCCTTGTGGATGGGGGCGCGCTTCTTGGCGGCGACGGCCGGCCCGTTGTCGATGGGCTGGCCGAGCAGGTTGAAGACCCGTCCAAGGACCTCCTCGCCCACGGGAACGGCGACGGGGGCGCCGGTGTCGGTGCAGGGAATGCCGCGGCGGAGACCGTCGGTCGAACCCAGGGCCACCGCCCGCACGCGCCCGCCACCCAGGTGCTGCTGGACCTCGCCCGTGAGGGACAACTCGCCGGTCTTGGACTTGGTCTTGACTTCGACGGCATTGTAAATGTCCGGGAGCTTGTCCTCGGGGAACTGCGCGTCGAAAGTGGATCCGATGACTTGGGTGATGACGCCCTGGGTGGCCATGGTGGGTTCCTGCGGAGTGCGATCAGACGCCGAACGCGACCCGGTCAACTCGGGGCGATCGGAGGGGCGGAAGGATAGCCCGGGGCGGCCCCGCCGAACAGGGGCGGGGGCGTTTCGCGGCGGCGCGGCTCAGGTCTTGAGGTCGAAGCTCCCGACGCTCACCCCGCCTTGAGTGTCCTCGATCTCGACCCAGAGCCTGGCGTCGGCGGGGATCGGGTTGGGGATCTCGGCGTGGGTGTGCCAGCGGTTGGGCTCGGCGTGGTCTTCGACCTCGGCCCGGGCCTTCACCGAGCCCCTGGCGTCCTGGGTTCCGATCCAGAACCGGACGGCGGCGACCTTGGCCGTCGAATCCGCCGGGGCGGTCACCGTGACGTCGATGGGGGCGTCCTTGCCGGCGACGATCGAGCCCTGGTCGCGCGTGGCGGAGGCCTGGAAGGGCCCGATCGCGGTGGAGCCGAGCGTGATCACGGCGCCGCCGTGCCCCGCGGTCGACGGGACCTCGGTGCTCTTGGGCTGCGGGCGCTGATCGGCGGGGGCGGCGGGTGGGGCCTTCTCACAGGCGGCGGGGATCAGAAGGCACGTGGTCAGGGCGATGGCGACGGCGAATCTCATGGGAGTCTCCTGTCTGGCGCGGATGGTACGGGGATCGAAGGTGGGGCGCTCGCCGCGGGCAGGCCCCGGCCCGGGGCAGCGCGCCGGATGAGCGAATAGCCGGCGGGAACGACGATGAGGTTGAGGAACGTGGAGCTGAGCAGGCCGCCCAGCACGACGACGGCGAGGGGCGCGAGCAGCTCGCTGCCGGGCCTCCCCGCGGCGAGGGCCAGGGGGACGAGCCCGAGGGCGGCGCACAGGGCGGTCATGAGGATGGGCACGAGGCGTTCCATCGATCCGCGGACGATGGCGTCGGCGAGGGGTCTTCCCTCGAAGTCGGTGAGGTGGCGGTAGTGGTTGACGAGCAGGATGCCGTTGCGCACCGCGATGCCGAAGAGCGTGATGAAGCCGACGAGGCTCGCGATCGAGATGACGGGGGCCTGGTAGGGCGTCGAGGCCAGGCCCACGAGCGCCAGGGTGTTGCGGGCGAGCCCGAGCGGTCCCCCGGCGTGCAGCATCGAGTCCGTGACGAAGACGGCGAGGACGCCCCCGATCGCGGCGAGCGGGAGGTTCACCATGACCAGGGCCGCGACCTTGAGCGATCCGGTCGAGAGCTGGAGCAGGAGGAGCATGACCAGTGAGACGCCGACGCCCGCGACGAGGAGTGTCCGGCTGCCGGAGCGCTGGGCCTCGAACTGCCCGCCGAACTCGACGGTGCACCCCGCGCGGGCGACGATGGGCTCGACCCTGGTCCGGACCTGCTCGACCAGGTCGCCGAGGTTGTGGCCCGCGGCGACGTTGCAGGAGATGACCGCCTTGCGCTGGGCCTTTTCTCGGGCGATGATGTTGCTGGTCCGCTGGGGCCCGATGTCGGCGACCTCGGAGAGGCGCACGAGCCGGCCGTCGCGTCCCTCGAGGATGAGGCCCCTGACCTGCTCGACGCGCCGGCGCTCCTCGGGCGCGAGGCGCACGACCACGTCGAGGCGGCGGACGCCCTGGTTGACCTCGGCGACGACCTCCCCGTGCAGGGCGGTCCGCACCTGCTCGGCGGCGTCGGCGGGCGTGAGCCCGGCGGCGGCCAGGTCGGCGTGGCGGTAGTTGATCGGCAGCGACGTGACGAGCACCTCACGGTTGGCGGTGACGTCGCGGGCGCCGGGGAGGGTTCCAAGCTCGCGCTCGACCTCGCGCGCCAGGCCGCGGAGCGTGGAGAGGTCGTCGCCGTAGACGTTGATCGCGATGGCCGCGGGCGTCCCCGAGAGGATGTGCGACAGGCGGTGCTCGATGGGTTGCCCGATCTGGACGGTGACCCCGGGCACGCCCAGGGCGATGTCGGCGACCGCGGCGCGGACCTGCGCCGGTCGGGCGTGGGGCTCGAGCGTCAGGTCGATCTCGCTGCTGGAGACGGGCTCGGCGTGTTCGTCGCGCTCGGCGCGCCCGGTGCGGCGGGTGACGCTCCGCACGCCGTCGATCCGGATGAGGCGCTGCTCGATCGCCCGGGCCAGGCGATCGCTCTCGTCCAGCGAGGTGCCCGGGGGCGAGGAGACGAAGACGGTGAGCGACCCCTCGTTGAACTCGGGGAGGAAGGACGTGCCGAACGTGCCGGCGAGGAGCCCCGCCAGCCCCGTGACGAAGGCGGCGCCCGCGAGGACCGCGCCGCGGTGGGCGAGGGACCAGCGCAGGGAGGGCTCGTAGCGGCGCTTGAGCCAGCGCACGAGCCAGGCGTCGGCGCGGGGGCCGTGCCCCGGCGGAGGGGACTCGGCGCGGGGGCGGAGCAGCAGCTTGCACATGGCGGGCGTGACGGTGAGCGCCACCAGGAGCGACGCCAGGATCGAGACGATGTAGGTCACGCCCAGGGGCGCGAAGAAGCGCCCCTCGAGCCCCTCCATGAAGAGCAGCGGCACGAACACGATCACGATGATGACCGTGGCGAAGACCATCGCCGGGCGGATCTCGTTGCTGGCGCTGAGGACGACCTCGGCGACGGTCGGTCGGCGGTCCTCGGGGAGGGCCGATCGCTCGCCCAGGCGGCGATGGACGTTCTCGACGTCGATGATGGCGTCGTCGACGAGCACGCCGATCGCGACGGCCAGCCCGCCCAGCGTCATGACGTTGAGGGTCATCCCCAGCCAGTTCATGGCCAGGAGGGCGGCGGCCAGGGAGAGCGGCAGGGCGGTCAGGGTGATGACGGTGGTGCGCACGTTGAGCAGGAACATGACGAGCACGACCGCGACGATGACGGTCGCGTCCCGCAGCACGTGGGTGACGTTGGTGAGCGAGCGCTGGATGAAGCGGCTCTGGCGGAAGACCTCGCGGTTGATGGCGATCCCCTCGGGGAGCCCCTGCTCGATGCGGTCCAGGGCGTCGTCGATCGCCGCGGTGATCCGCAGGGTGTTGGTCCCCGGGGACTTCTGGATGGTGAGGACGACCGCGGGGAGGCCCTGGTTGGCCGCGGTGCCGCGCCTGGGGGCGGGCCCGAGCGTGACCTCGGCGACGTCGCCCAGCGTGATGGGGGAGCCGTTGCTCGACGCGACGATGGTGGAGGCGATGTCGCGCACGCCGCGCACCCGCGCCGCCTGGCGGATGGGCCACTCCTGGCGTTCCACGTCGGCGAGGTAGCCGGCGCTGGCGGTGCTGTGGGCGGCCCGCGCCGAGTCGACGACGTCGCGGATGGAGAGCCCGTGGAGGGTCAGGCGGTCCTGGCGCACGTTGACCTGGTACTCGGGGAGCTCCCCGCCGATCGCCGACACCTGGGCCACCCCGGGCACGCCCAGGAGCTTGGTGCGCAGGTCAAACTCGGCGTAGGCCCGCAGGTCCAGATCGCTGACGCTGGCGTCGGGGCTCGAGACGGCCAGGAGCATGATCTCGCCGGTGAGGCTCGTGATGGGGGTGATCTCGGCGTGGGCGTTCTCGGGGAGCGAGTCGCGGGCCCCGGCGAGGCGCTCGGCGACGAGCTGGCGGGCGCGGTAGATGTCGGTTCCCCAGTCGAACTCGACCCAGACCAGCGAGAGGGAGATGGCCGAAGCGCTGCGGACGCGGCGCACGCCCGGCAGCCCGTTCACCGACGCCTCGATGGGGAAGGTGACGTACTGCTCGACCTCGTCGGCGGCGAGCCCGCCGGCCTCCGTCAGGACCACCACCGTGGGGGCGTTGAGCTCGGGGAAGACGTCGACGGGCATGCGGGGCAGCCGGACCAGCGCGTAGATCAGGAGCGCCGCCGCGACAAGCAGCACCAGCGAAGACTGCCGGAGCGAGAATGCGATCAGGTACCTGAGCATGGAGCGTCCCTACTTGTCGCCCTCGTGGAAGGTCCCGTCGGGGTGGAAGTGCCCGCCCCGGGCGATGCTGCCGCTGGTCGCGATCATGAGCTGGTAGACGCCGTCGAGCACCACCTCGTTGCCCTCGGCCAGGCCGCTGCGGACGACGACCCAGCGTCCGTCGTCGGCGCCCAGGTCCGCCTGCATGCGGATGGCGCGGTCGGGGCCGGCGGGGTCGCGCCTGAAGATGATGCTCTCCAGGCCGTCGCGCACCACGCACGCGAGCGGGATCGCCAGCTCCTCGGCGCCGCCCGCGACGATCACCTCGACGAAGGCAGAGACCCCGGCCCGGGCCCAGGGCGGCGGGGCGCCAGGCTCGGGGGTGACGACGAGCTCGATGGTCCGGCGCGAGGCGTCGGCGACGGGGGCCCAGCCCAGCGTGCCGCGGACCGGCGCCGCGCCGTCGAGCGATCCGCCCCGCGGCGCCACCACCGTGACGCTCTGCCCGGCGGTCAGGCGCCCCAGGTCGCTCTGTAGGGCGGCGGCCCGGAACCGCACCTGCTCGGGACGCACGACCGAGACCACCAGCCCGTGCTGCTCGACAAGTCCCCCCGACGTGGCGGCCACCGCGTCCACCACTCCGGCGGCGGTGGCGCGGACCTCGATCGTCGACAGCGACTGCCAGCGCGGGCGGCCCTGAGCCTCCTCGGCCAGTTCGTCTGGGGTCAGCCCCGTGAGGGAGGCCGCGGTTTCCATCAGGATGCCGAGGCGGGCGCCGGCGGCGGCGAGCTGCGCGAACGCCTGGCGCTCCCGGGCGACCAGGTCGGCCTCCTTCTCCAGCGTCTCGGCCAGGGCGGCGCGCGACGCCGACAGCGTGGCCCGCGCCTGCGCCACCTCGTCGCCGCTGGCGCCCCCGGCGTCGCGGAGCCGCTCCAGCGACGCGACGCGCTGCGTCCACAGGCCGACGGCGGTCTGGATTTCCTCGTGGTGGCGTTCGTGGGCGGCCTTGAAGGGGGCGATGCTCTCCGCCGCGGCCTCCGCCAGGCGCAGGGCCGCCCGCGCGTCGGCCAGCTCGCGCTGCAGCTCGCGCCAGCGGGGCGAATCGAGGCGGTAGAGGACCGTCCCGGCCTGGACGGACTCGAACTGGTCGACGAGGACCTCGACGCGCCCCGCCGCGGGGACGCGGTGCTCCTGCCGGGCCGAGGGCGTGAGCTCGAACCGCCCCGGCACGCGCAGGGTCCGCGACACGTCACGGCGCTCCACGCGCGCGAAGGTGATGCCCAGGTTCTGGCGCACCACCGCCGGGATCTCGACGCGGTTGGTGGGGGCCGGCTCCGCGGAGGGCGGGGGATGGGCCGCGGGCCCCGCTCCCGGGCGGTCGCACCCGCCCGCGGCTCCCGCCGCGATCACGACGATCATGGCGACACGATTCATGGCTTGTCTCCGTTGGTGACGCCGGCGGAGAGCGCGGGCCCGTTCCGCGGGCCCGGGGGAGGCCCCCGCAACTCCTCGATCTCGATCGCGCCGAGGGCCTCGGCCGCCAGCGCGTCGACCAGCCTGATCCTGGCCTCGTGGAACGACCGGATCGCCTGGAGCTGGAGGAGGGGATCGACGCGCCCCAGCTCGGCGGCCCGCCGGGCCTCCGCCCACTGCTCGTCGGCGAGCGGGAGGACCGACGTCTCGACCGCTTCCCGCACGCGTCGTTCGGATTCGAGGCGCGTCATCGCGACCGCGAGGCGCGAGCCGAGGTGCTCGTACAGGCTCTCGAATCGCCCGCGGGCGACGTCGCGGGTCGCGCTGGCCTCCGCCACGCCGCGGCGGTTGGCGTTCCACAGCGGGAAGGGGAGCGACAGGCCCAGGAGCACGCGCTCGTTGCCCTCGTCGGACGCGAGCCCCGGGGCGACCGACAGGTCCGGGTACTGCTTGCGCACCTCCAGGCGCAGCGATCGCTCGGCGACCTCGTACTCGGCCCGGGCCGCTCGGATCTCCGGGTGGCGCGCCCCCATCTGCTCCAGCGACGCCTCGGGCGAAGCCGGGCGAGCGTCGAAGGCGACCGATTCGATCAGGACGACGTCCGCGGTGGGCGCCAGCCCGAGCACGTCGAGCAGGCCCAGCCTCAGCTCGCGGGCCCCGGCGCGGGCGACGCCCGCGTCCAGCTCCGCGATCGCCAGCTCGACGCGGAACACGCGGGCATCGACGCGCGAGAGCACGCCGGCGTCCTCCTGGCGCCCGGCCAGGTCCGCGATCGCGCGGAGCTGGTCGATCAGGGCCTCCGCCAGCCCGGCCCGCGCCGACTGGGCCGACCACTCGACCCAGCGCCGGCGAAGCAGGCCCCGGGTCGCCCACTCGCGGGCCGCGACGCGGCACACCTCCGCCGCCAGCTCCGCGTCGGCCCGGTCGCGCTCGGCCCCCGTGCGTCCCGAGATCGGCAGCGTCAGCCCGAGCGTGCCGCCCACGACCCAGGGGTTGGGCACGCCCGTGAGGATGCGTTCGAAGTCGACGCCCAGCACGGGGTCGCTCCAGCCGCCGGCCCGGTCGGCGCCGGCCCGGGCCACGCCCAGCTCGAGCCGGGTCACGCGAAGCTCGCGATTGAACACGAGGGCCACGGGCTCGGCCTCCCGCAGCGTCAATCCGTCCGAGGGGTCGAAGGGCGTGTCGTCGCCCTCCGCCTCCCCGAGTCGCTGGGCGAGGCGGAGGGCGGCCTCGTCCGCGGCGCCCCGGGCCAGCCACGCGTCGCGCGCCGCCCGGAGGTCGAGCGGCCTGGGCTCGTACGACCGGCACGCGGCCATCGCCACGCCGATCAACATCAGCACCACGGCTCTGGGGGCGCCCGCACCGCCCCCCGGCGTCTCCGAGTATCTCATCCTGCGGTTCCTTGGCGGCGTCCGTGATCGCACGGCCCGCGATCCACCACACGCCCTCGCATGCGCCGCGGAACGGCGCGTGAGGGCCCCGAAGTTCAGGGCACGGGCGCGCGGGCTAGAGCAGGAGGGCGCGGCTGGTCCGCAGCAGATGGTCGCGGGCGCGTCGCGGTCGGCGGTCGGCGCCGCGCGGGGCTCGACCGGGCCCGGGGCGGGCGGGCGCGAGCGCCATCGGGTTCGCCGCGATCGCCACGCCGCCGTCGTAGGCCGGCGTGGGGCGCGGCGCGATCATCCCCCTCGACGGCACCATGGAGTGATCGGGGAGGGTGATCAGGGACCCGTCGCACGGGCGCTCGGCGTCCCGGTCGTCGCTCCCGCCGTCGGGATCGACGGGGTCGCAGTGGCGGTGTTCCGGGGCCCAGGACAGCCCCGGCGGCGCCCCGCCGACGTCGTCGCACGGAGCGTGCAAGTGCAACCCGCCCCCGTCGTGCCGATGCGCCAAGACCGTGGCCCCTCCCAGGGCGCCCAGGGCCAGCAGCGGCGTCAGCACCACCACGAGGGCCCAACGCACCGCGTCCGACCGCATGAAGCGGCTCAAAAGAGCGTCGGGGCTGAGGAGGTGGGGGACGATCACGGCGCCGGGAGTATATCGGGCTTGGACCCCGGGGGACGTGAGCGGGAGGCTCGACGGCGGATGGTCAGCCTCCCGCGACCGCGGCGCACACCTTCTTCGCCGCGTCCGCCAGGTCCGTCGCCGCCTGCATGGTCGGGATCCTGGCGCGGGCGCCGGTGAGGATGCGTCGCCCGGCCTCGACGTTGGTGCCCTCCAGTCGCACGACGAGCGGCACCCTGAACCCGACGGCGCCGTCGGCGTTGCGGAAGTTGCCCGCGGCGTTCACGATTCCCTGCGCGATCACGTCGCAGCGCATGATCCCGCCGAAGATGTTCACCATCACGCCCCGCACCTTGGGGTCCGAGAGGATGATCGAGAAGGCCTCGGTGACGGCCTCCTCGCTGGCGCCGCCCCCGACGTCGAGGAAGTTGGCCGGCTCGCCCCCGAAGTGCTTGATGGTGTCCATGGTGGCCATGGCCAGCCCCGCGCCGTTGACCAGGCAGCCGATGCTGCCGTTGAGGGCGATGTAAGAAAGCCCGAACTTGCGGGCCCGCAACTCCAGCGGGTTCTCCTCGCTGGGGTCGAACATGGCCTCGAGGTCCCTATGCCGGAAGGTCGCGTTGTCGTCGAAGTTGAACTTGGCGTCGATGGCGATGACCCTGGGCTCGCCCGCCGGGGTGCCCGCGACCACGAGGGGGTTGATCTCCGCCATCGAGCAGTCCTTGTCGACGAAGAGGCGCGCGAGGCGGAGCATGACGTCCGCCGCCTGCGGGGCGAGCTTGCCCGTCAGGCCCAGCCCATAGGCGACGCGCCGGGCCTGGTGCGGCTCCAGGCCCGAGAGGGGGTGCAGCCGCTCCCCGATGATCGCGTCGGGGTTCTCGTGGGCCACGCGCTCGATGTCCACGCCGCCCTCTCGGCTGGCGATGAGCGTGTGGGCCCGCCGGGCGCGGTCGGTGGTGATGGCGAGGTAGAACTCCTCCTTGCCGCCGCCGGCCCGGTCCGCGATGTCCACCCCCGCCGCGATCAGGAGCTTCTTGACCTCCAGCCCCTCGGGGGGCGTCTGCGGGCTGACCATGCGGTGGGTGAGCATGAAGCGGGCGGCGTGATCGGCCTCCTCGCGCGAGCGCACCAGGGTCACGAACCCCGCCTTGCCGCGACCGCCCGCGTGCACCTGGGCCTTGACGACCGCGAGGGGCGAGCCGCCCTCCCCCGTGACCCTGGCGTACGCCGGGCCCGCCTGCTCGACCGTGTCGATGGCCTCGCCGGGCGGGACCGGGATCCCCGCCTGGCGGAGCAGGTCGCGGGCCTGGTATTCGTGGATCTTCATGCGGCCTCCTGGAGGGGCGACACCATAGCGCCGCGAGGCGGGCGCTCAGCACGGGCGGCGCCCGGGATCACAACTGCCAGAGGCTCGAACCCCACGTCAGCCCGCCGCCGAACGCCACGAACATGACTTTCATGCCCTCGCGCACGCGCCCGGCCCTGCGGAGCTCGTCCAGGCACATCGGCACGCTGGCGGCGACCGTGTTCCCCACGCGGTCGATGTTGACGTAGAGCTTGTCCTCGGGCAGCCCGAAGCGGGCCCGGGCCGCGTCCAGGATCCGCCTGTTGGACTGGTGGCACACGAACATGTCCACGTCGTCGGCCGTCAGCCCCGCCTTGTCGAGCGTCTCCTGGATCAGCTGCGGGAAGGTGCTGACCGCGAACTTGAAGACCGACGACCCGTTCATCTGCACGTGCCCGAACCTGGAGGGATCGGGGGGCGTGCCCTCGGGGAAGTCCGTCGGGTGGTAGGGGATGTAGATCTCCATCCACCCCGTGCCGTCGGTGTGCATCGAGTGGGCCAGCAGGCCCTTGGTGGCGTCGTCGGTGGCCCGGAGGATGACCGCGCCGGCCCCGTCGCCGAACAGGATCGCCGTGCCTCGCCCCGCGGTGCAGTAGTCCATGTGGACGCTCAGCGTGTCCGCGCCCACCACCGCGACGGTGCGGTAGGCCCCGCCCCGCACGAGCTCGTGCGCGACGTTGAGGCTGAACACGAACCCGGAGCAGGCGCCGTTGAGGTCGAAGGCGGCGGCCCGCGTGGCGCCGGCGGCGTGGACCACCCGGCAGGCCGTGGGCGGGCACATCATCTCCGACGTCATCGTCGCCAGCACCAGCAGGTCCAGGTCGAGCGGGTCGATGGAGGCGTCGGCCAGGGCCCGCCGCAGCGCCTCGCTCGCCAGCCCCAGGGTCGATTCGCCCCTGTCGCGATCGACGACGTGCCGCATGCGGATCCCGGTCCGCTGGACGATCCACTCGTCCGAGGTGTCCATCATCCGCTCGAGTTGGGCGTTGGAGAGCGTCTTCTCGGGCAGGCATCGGCCCGTGCCGACCAGCCGCACCCCCCTGCGAGCCGACGGTGGGCGTGCGTTCATGCGGACTCCAGGTGCGCGGCGTGGCGCGGGCCCATCGCCGCCTCCACCTCCGACAGACGCTGGACAATAGCCTCATTGACGCCCCGGCTGACGTACTGGCGGCAGTTCCGCACCGCCGCCCGGATCGTCCGTGATTCGCTCGATCCGTGCGCGATGAAGCACGCCCCGCGGACCCCCAGCAGCGGCGCCCCGCCGTACTCGTGGTAGTCGTTCTTCTTGTAGATCTGCGCGATCACCGGCTCGAGCTTCAGGATCAGCATCGGGTCGATCGTCGCGATCTCGTGCACGATCGCGTTGAACAGGCTCTTGGCCAGCCCCTCGGCCATCTTCAGCAGCGTGTTCCCCACGAACCCGTCCGTCACGATCACGTCCGCCGAGCCCTCGAAGAAGTCTCGCCCCTCGATGAACCCGACGAAGTTCATGCCCGGCGTGGCCTTGAGCAGGTCGCGCACCGCCCGGATCGAGTCCGTGCCCTTGAGCTCCTCCGACCCGATGTTCACCAGCCCCACGCGCGGGCGGGCGATCCCCAGGCTCACACGGGCGTAGGTCTCCGCCATGATGGCGTACTGCCACAGGTGAAGGGGCTGCGGCTCGGGATTGGCCCCGGCGTCGATCATCACCACCGGCCCGTGAAAGGCCGGAAAGGTCACGGCGATCCCGGGGCGGTGCACCAGCGGCAGGCGCTTCATGTGCATGATCGCCGCCGCCACGCACGCCCCGGTGTTCCCCGCCGACAGTACCACGTCGCAGTGCCGCTCCGACTTCTCCGACCCAAGCTGGCACATCCGCGTGATGGACGAGTCCTTCTTGGTCCGCACGGCCTTGGCGGGCGACTCGTGCATCCCGATCACCTCGGAGGCGTGCTCGACCTCCAGACGCGGGTCGTGCACGCCCTTCTCGGCCAGGATGTCCTCGATGACGCGACGATCGCCCACGAGAACCAGCGTGTCCTCGGGCGCCAGGTACACCAGGCCGTCGATGCAGCCCTTCAGGATCGCGTCGGGCGCGTGGTCGCCGCCCATGACGTCCACGCCCAATCGCATGCGGCACGTCCCCTCGCACACGGGGCCGACGCCCCGCGGGGCCCGCCCGGTGGCCTTGCGCCCGGACCGATTCAGCCGCCCGTCAAGCCGATCTTCAGCTTCGGGACGCTCACGCGCAGCCCCGCACGAACGTACCCCGACTCCTTGCACGCCCGGTGGTGCTGCTTGGGCATCCCCGACAGCGGGTCCAGCGCGAACGTCTTGGCCTTCAGGGCGTGGTGCGACCGGCGACGACGCGTCCGGCCTCGGCTCTGTCTCTGGGTGGGGAGCATCGGTCTTCCTCAGCAACACGCGCCCGGCCGCCCGAGCGAGCCCGGCCCCGACCACAACCCCGCCAACCGCGGCAGGATTCACACGATCAGGCACCGGACGGATGGACAGGGAGGTTAGTCCCGGACCCAACCCGGGTCAATCACCCGCCACCCGCCCAAACCCCTGTCGGGGGCCCCGAGAATAGACCCCCCCGCGCTCACGCGCTCCCCGGGCACGCCCGGGATTGAGCCTTCGAATCCCGGCTCCCAAGCCCCCCGTGCTCACGCACTCCCCGGGCACGCCCGGGATGAGTCTTCGAATCCCGGGATTCGATCTCACGCGCGCACGCCCGCGCGACAGCGATCCGACCCCGGGACCGTCCCCAAGCTGGACCGACGCCAGCAGACCGGTACACTTGCCGATGAAGGCGTTTGGTCGGGGCCCGCGCCCGCCCAGCCGCCGGAGGCCCTCCTAGCTCAGTTGGTAGAGCAGCTGACTCTTAATCAGCGGGTCGAAGGTTCGAGTCCTTCGGGGGGCACTTTGGGGTTTCGCCCGGGTTCTGCGGGCCTTCCGGCGAGTCGGGTTCATCGGCTCGCCGCGTGTGTTCTGGGGTCGGGGCTACCCGGTTGCTACCGGCGCAGAGAAACGCCCGTCCATCGGCGGATGGTTCAAGTCACGGAGGGAGCGGGTGGTTCCGGTCGGGCCGGTGGGTCGTACGGTCCGGTTACGGCAGTAACCGCCGCGAGAAGTTGCTGTTTCCACCGATCCGCTTCGGGTGTTCTCCGGCTTCCGGAGTTCAGCTCACGCAGCACCGAGTGGCCTGGTTGTTCGGGCAAGTCGGCGCTGGCAGCCAGTGGCCTCGGCTCGATCGTCAAGCCCAGCGCCGCGATGGCTGACGCCGGGAGTTCAGCCACCCATGCCTTCGACTTCGACTTGGTTCGGAAGTCAGCCGCTTCCTGCGGGGTGTGGAACTCCCGTCGATAGAGCGATAACCCGTCCTCGTCTCCTCGCGGGCGGGGGTGAGTCGCTGGATTGGGGCCGCCTTGGTCCGATCGTGGAGCGGCACCGGGTCCGGATCGAGCCGGAGATCAGGGCGGACACGAAGAGGGTGCCGTCGTTCGACGCATTTGTGCGGGCCGTCGCGGCGGAACCGGTCGCGGGCCAGGCGCCCGCGGGCGGGCGCGGGGGATCGTTCCCGCCGCGGACGTTCGCCGAGCAGCGCCGCGACGACCTGCTCGGGCACGAGAGCATTCGGTCGCTCGCGCGCTGAGCGGATGGGGTCAGGGCGCCCGTCGGCTGGTGGCCCGCTGGATGTCGCGGGCGGCTTCCTTCTTCGAGATCGCGTCGCGCTTGTCGTAGCGGGTGCGTCCCTTGGCCAGGGCGATGAGCAGCTTGGCGTAGCCGTGCCGGAAGTAGAGCTTGAGGGGCACGATGGTCATGCCCTTGGTCTGCACGCCCTTGGCGAGCCTGGCGATCTCGCGCTTGTGGGCCAGCAGGCCGCGGGCCCGGGTGGGGCGGTGCTGCCCGGCGGAGCCGGCGGGCCCGCTGGGGCCATACTCCCCGATGTTCACGCCGTAGAGGTTGAGCTGGGGCGGCGAGCCCTCGACGCGGACGAAGCCCTCGGCGATGGAGACGTTGCCGTCGCGCACGCTCTTGACCTCGCTCCCGCGGAGGACCAGGCCGACCTCGAGCGTGCCGAGGACCTCGAAGTCGTAGCGGGCGCGGCGGTTCTCGGCGATGAGGCGCTCCTCGTCGGTCTCCTGCCCCGGCTTGTTCGGCTTGCCGCGCATCGGTGGAGACGAGTCTATGGGCCCGGCGGGTTACACTGGCGGCACGCCGGCCCGTCCATGATCAAGTACCTCGGCTCCAAGCGCCTGCTCCTGCCCTCGATCCTCGGCGCCGTCGCGGGCGAGCCCGGGGCCCGCACGGTGCTCGACCTCTTCTCGGGCACCTCGCGGGTGGGGCATGCGCTCAAGGCCCGGGGCTACCGGGTGATCGCCAACGACCACAACGCCTACGCGGCGGCGCTGGCGCGGTGCTACGTGTCGGCGGACCGGGAGGATCGGCTCGCCGACGCGACGCGCCTGGTCGGCGAACTCAACGCGAGGCCGGGGCGGGCGGGGTACTTCACGGAGACCTTCTGCGTGCGCTCGCGGTACCTTCACCCGAGCAACGGCGAGCGCGTGGACGCGATCCGCGAGGCGATCGCGCGCCTGGGGCTCGACCCCGAGCTGGAGAGCGTGCTGCTCGTCTCGCTGATGGAGGCGGCGGACCGCGTTGATTCGACGACGGGCGTGCAGATGGCGTACCTCAAGGACTGGGCCCCGCGGGCCCTCAAGCCCCTGGAACTCCGCGTTCCGGCGCTCCTGCCCCGTGCCCGGCACGGCAAGGGCGAGGCGCACGCGCTGGACGCGCTCGACGCCGCCGGCGCGCTGGAAGCGGACGTGGTGTACGTGGACCCGCCCTACAACCAGCACTCGTACCTGGGGAACTACCACGTCTGGGAGTCGCTGGCGCGGTGGGACAAGCCCGAGGTCTACGGCGTGGCGTGCAAGCGCATCGACTGCCGGGGCCGGCGCAGCCGGTTCAACTCGCGGTCGGCGTGCGCCGGGGCGCTCACGCAGGTGCTGGGCGCCTTGAGGGCCCGGACGATCATCGTCTCGTTCAGCAACGAGGGGTTCATTGGCGCGGACGCCATGGCGGGGCTGCTGGGCGGGCTGTGGGGCGGGGCCCGGGTGTCGGTGGTAGAGCACGACTACCCGCGGTACGTGGGCGCCCGGATCGGCATCTACAGCCCCGGCGGCGTGAAGGTGGGGCGCGTGGGGCACCTGTCCAACAAGGAGTACCTGTTCGTGGTGTCGCGCGGGCCCGAGGGGGACGACGGCGCCCGGCGGGAGCAGCCGATCGGGTCGGCGTCGGCGGCGATCGCCTGACTCGCCGGCGCGGTGAGGACCTATACTCCGCCCCCCGGCCGGGACGCGCGGCCGGGCGCCCCTGGGAGAGTGCCGGAGTGGCCAAACGGGGCGGACTGTAAATCCGCTGGCTTACGCCTACGGGGGTTCGAATCCCTCCTCTCCCACTTGTCCGGGCCGCGCCGGGCCGCCCGCGCTCCGCCGCGCCGGGCGTGCCCCCCCCCATCCGCACGGAGCGCGTCGGATCGGCCGCCCCGGAGTCTCGCCTCGTGGCCTCGGCATTCCTCGACCATCTCGCCGACCGTGTGCTCCTGCTCGACGGGGCGATGGGCACGTCGGTGCACGCGAGGCAGCTCAGCGTCGAGCGCGACTACCACGGGTGCGAGAACTGCACCGACATCCTGGTGCAGTCGCGCCCGGACGTGGTGCGGGAGATCCACGAGGCGCACCTGGCCGCCGGCGCCGACGCCGTCGAGACCAACAGCTTCGGGGCCGCCCCGCTCACGCTCGCCGAGTTCGGCCTGCAGGACCGGGCCTTCGAGCTGAACCGGCTGGCGGCGCGGGTGGCGCGCGAGGCCTGCGACGCGGGCGCGGCCCCGGGGCGCCCGCGGTTTGTCCTGGGCTCCATGGGGCCGGGCACGCGCCTGGTGACCCTGGGCAACACCGACTGGGACACGATGCTGGCGTCGTACCGCGAGCAGACGCGGGGCCTGATCGCCGGAGGCGCCGATGCGATCATCATCGAGACGTGCCAGGACCTGCTCCAGGTCAAGTGCGCCGTGTGCGCGGCGATGGACGCGATCGACGCCGCGGGCCGATCGCCCGTCGACCTTCCGATTCTGGTCTCGGTCACGATCGAGACGACGGGGACGATGCTGCTGGGGACGCCGATCGAGGCGGCGGCCCAGGCCCTGGCGGGGTACCCCATCGCCTCGCTGGGCCTGAACTGCGCCACGGGCCCGACGGAGATGGCCGAGCACCTGCGCTGGCTCTCGTCGCACTGGCCCGCCATGGGGGGCCTGGCGGGGGCGGGGGGCTTCACGCGGGCGGTGTCGGCGATCCCCAACGCCGGGCTCCCGATCATGGTCGCGGGCAAGGCCGACTATCCCCTCCGCCCCGCGCCCTTCGCCCAGGCCATGGCGCGGTTCGTGGAGGAGCTGGGCGTGAGCGTGGTGGGGGGGTGCTGCGGCACGACGCCGGAGCACGTCCGCGCCCTGCGCGGCGAGTTGGACCGGCGCGGGCTGGGCAGGAGGCCCCGTCGGGGCGCGACGGCGCCGCGCCCCGGCGTGACCAGCCTCTACGCCGTGCAGGACTACCGCCAGGACACGTCGCTCCTCATCGTGGGCGAGCGGATGAACGCGTCGGGGAGCAAGCGGTTCAGGCAGAGCCTGGAGGCGGGGGCCTGGGACGACATCGTGGCGCTGGCCAAGGAGCAGGTGCGGCGCGACACGGCCCACGTGCTCGACCTCAACGTCGACGTGGCGGGGCGCGACGGGCCCCGGGACGTCGCCGAGGTGGTGCGGCGCGTGGTCCGCCAGGTCGACGCCCCGCTCATGATCGACTCGACCCAAGCGGCGACGATCGAGTCGGCCCTGAGGCTGGCGGGGGGCAAGTGCGTCATCAACTCCGCCAACTTCGAGGAGGGCGATCACAAGTTCGACGTGCTCTGCGTCCTGGCCCGGCGCTACGGGGCCGCGCTGGTCGTCGGGTCGATCGACGAGGACCGCGAGGCGTCGATGGCCCGGACCGCCGAGCGCAAGCTCGCGATCGCGCGCCGGGGGTTCGAGCGGGGCACGCGGGTCCACGGGCTGGCGCCCCGCGACCTGATCTTCGACCCGCTCGTGCTGCCGGTGTCCACGGGCATGGAGAGCGATCGTCGCTCGGCCCTCGAGACGATCGAGGGGGTTCGGCTCATCCGCGCGGCCCTGCCCGAATGCCAGACCACGGTGGGGCTGTCGAACGTGTCGTTCGGGCTGAAGCCCGCGGCCCGCGTGGTGCTCAACAGCGCCTTCCTGCACGAACTCCAGGCCGCGGGGCTCACCGGCGCCATCCTGCACTTCTCCAGGATCCTGCCGCGCTCGCGGATCCCCGAGGAGCAGTGGCGGGGGGCGATGGACCTGATCTACGACCGACGCGAGGGGCACGACCCGCTCCAGGCCTTCATCGCCCTGTTCAAGGACGCGGCCGCGGGTGTCGAGCCGGCGCCGCCCCGGGCGGACCTCAGCCTCGAGGAGCGGCTGCGGGCCCACATCGTGGACGGCGACAAGGAGGGGCTGGCGGAGACGCTCGATGCCGCCCTGGAGCGCTACTCGCCTCTCCAGGTCATCAACGAGCACCTGCTCGACGGGATGAAGACGGTGGGGGACCTCTTCGGCTCGGGGCGGATGCAGCTCCCGTTCGTGCTGCAGAGCGCCGAGGTGATGAAGGCGGCGGTGGCGCGCCTCGAGCCGCTCATGGAGAAGTCCGCCCCCCCGCGCAAGGGGTCGATCGTGCTGGCGACGGTGAAGGGCGACGTGCACGACATCGGCAAGAACCTGGTCGACATCATCCTGAGCAACAACGGGTACACGGTGCACAACCTGGGGATCAAGCAGCCGATCGCGGACATCGTGCGGGCCTGGCGCGAGCACGGGGCCGACGCGGTGGGCATGTCCGGGCTCCTGGTCAAGAGCGTGAACGTGATGGAGGAGAACCTCAGGGAGCTGAACGACCAGGGTCTGGCCCCGCCCGTGATCCTGGGCGGGGCCGCCCTCACGCGCCACTACTGCGAGAGCCACCTGCGGTCGGTGTACTCGGGGGGCCTGTTCTACGGGAAGGACGCGTTCGACGGCCTGCGCACCATGGACCTGCTGCGCTCGGGGCGCGCCGACGAGCTCAACCGCGAGATCGAGGCGCGGCAGGGCAAGCGCACCGAGGCCGAGCGGCTCATCGTCAAGGCCCGCGCCGAGAAGCTGGCCCGGGGGGGCGAGGGCGAGCGGGGGGCGACCGGAGTCGCCGAGCCGGCGGGCGCGCTCCCCGTGACGCCCGACCCCGCGGTGATCCCCACGCCGCCCTTCTGGGGCTCTCGCGTGGTCGACCACCTGAACCCCGACGACGTGTATCCGTTCATCAACAAGGTCGCGCTCTTCCGCGGGCAGTGGCAGGTCCGCAAGGGCGCGCTCTCCGACGCCGAGTACGAGGCCCTGCTCGAGGACAGGTTCGTGCCGATCTTCGAGTCGCTCAAGGAGCGGTGCCGGCGCGAGGGGATCCTGCGCCCCGCCGTGGTCTACGGCTACTTCCCCTGCAACAGCCTGGGCGACGACCTGATCGTGTGGGAGCCGGATCCGTCCGGCGCCGACCGGCGCGAGGTGGCCCGCTTCCGGTTCCCCCGCCAGCGCGACCGCGGTCGGCAGTGCATCTCCGACTTCTTCCTGCCGCTGCACTCGGGGCGGGCCGACGTGCTGGGCATGCACTGCGTCACCGTGGGGGTCCGGGCCAGCGAGGAGGCGCAGAGGCTCTTCCGGGGCGACGACTACACCAACTACCTGTACCTGCACGGGCTGGGCGTGGAGGCGGCCGAGGCCCTGGCCGAGCTGTGGCACAAGCGCATGCGCCAGGAGCTGGGCATCGCCGGGGACGATTCGCCCCGGATCCGCGACCTCTTCACGCAGCACTTCCGGGGCAGCCGCTACAGCTTCGGGTACCCCGCCTGCCCGGACATGGCCGACCAGGAGACGCTCTTCCGCCTGCTCGACCCGTCGCGGATCGGGTGCACGCTGACGGACAACTGGCAGATCGTGCCCGAGCAGAGCACGAGCGCGATCATCGTGCATCACCCGCGGGCCAGGTACTTCACGGTGTGAGGCCTAAGGCGTCGGGGCGCCCGCGGCCAGGCCCTCGGAGTCCGCGACGCCCAGGTTGGCGTACACCTCGCGCGTCGCCGCGGAGCGGTTGAGCGTGTAGAAGTGGATCCCGGCCACGCCGTGGTCCAGCAGGTCCCGGGCCTGCTCGGTGGCCCAGTGCACGCCCACGCGGGCGACCGCCTCCTCCTGGTCGCCGGCCCGGGCGATCGCCCGCAGCAGGGCCGCGGGGTAACGCATGCCCAGGGCCAGGTCGGCCATCCGCCTCATGCCGCCCAGCGACGTGATCGGCATGAGCCCCGCGACGATCGGCGCGCGGATCCCCGCCAAGGCGCAGCGGTCGCGGAAGTCCAGGAAGTCGCGGTTGTCGAAGAAGAGCTGGGTCACGATGAAGTCGGCCCCGGCGTCCACCTTGGCCTTGAGGTGCTCGATCTCGACGAGCCGGTTGGGCGTGTCGGGGTGCCCCTCGGGGTACCCGGCGACGCCGATCGCCAGGCGCGTCGACCGGGCGGGCTCGGCGCGCCGGATCAGGCGCACCAGGTCCGCGGCGAACCGCAGCTCGCCCTCCGATCCGTCCGCACGCCGGTCTCCGCGCAGCGCCATGATCGCGCCGATCGGGCACCTCCGATACCGCCCGACGACCTCCTCAAGCTCGGCGATGGTGTGCCCGACGCACGTGACGTGGGGCACGGCGGTCAGCCGGGTCTCGCCGCACAGGCGCTCGACCAGCCCGTGCGTCAGGTCCCGCGTCGACCCGCCCGCGCCGTAGGTGATCGACACGAAGGTCGGCCTGAGCCGCTCCAGCTCCGCGATGGTCGCGAAGAGCCGCGACGCCGCCTCGGGCGACGCGGGTGGGAAGAACTCGAAACTGAAGGTGGGGCGCCTCCTCGCGAAGCATTCCAGCAGCGACATGCGCCGTCAGTCTATCGCCGACCCGCGCGGGGCGCTACCCGGCCTCCCGCTCGTCCGGGCGGTCCAGCCCGTGCGCCTTCATCTTCTTATACAGCGTGGTGCGGTTGATGCCGAGCTGGTCGGCGGTCCGCTGCCGGCTCCAGGCGTTGGCCCGAAGGGCACGCAGCAGGATCCGCTTCTCCGGCTCGCGGAGCGCCTCGTCCAGCGTCATGGGCGACCACTCGCCCCCCTCGGCGTCGGCGGGCCCGGGGGCTGGGGCCCCGCCCAGGAGCTGCGGCGGAAGGTCGCACGCCTGGATCACCTGCCCGCGGCACAGCACCGCCGCCCGCTCCACCGCGTTCTGAAGCTCGCGCACGTTGCCCGGGTAGGTGTACCGCGTCAGGGCCTCCAGGGCCTCGGGCGAGAACCCCACGATCTGCTTCTTCAACTCCGCGGCGTACCGGCCCAGGAAACGGGCCGCCAGCATCGGGATGTCCGCGGGCCGCTCCCGCAGCGGCGGCAGCTCGATCATCACCACGTTGATGCGGTAGAACAGGTCCTGGCGGAACTGGCCCCGGGCGACCAGCTTCTCCAGCGGCTGGTTGCTCGCCAGCACCACGCGCACGTCGACCTCGACCGTCTGGGTGCTCCCGACCGGCTCGAAGCGCCGCTCCTGCAGCACGCGCAGCAGCTTGAGCTGCATGCCGGGCGAGGCCGAGTTGATCTCGTCCAGGAAGATCGTCCCGCCGTTGGCCGCCAGGAACCGCCCCACCTTGTCCGCGTGGGCCCCGGTGAAGGCCCCCTTGACGTGCCCGAAGAGCTCGCTCTCCAGCAGCGTCTCAGGGATGGAGCCGCACGAGATCTCGACGAAGGGCCCGTCGCGCCTCGGGCCGCGCCGGTGGATCGCGTGCGCGATCAGGCTCTTGCCCGTGCCGCTCTCCCCCGACATGAGCACCGTGGTGCGGCTGGGGGCGACGGCCTCGATCAGGTCGAAGACCCTCATCATCCGGGCGTCGGACCCCACGATCGAGTCCAGCCCGAATCGCTCCTCGAGCTGGCTCCGCAGGCGCAGGTTCTCCCCCGCCAGCGCGTGCTGCCGCAGGGCTCGCTCGAGGGCCAGCCTCAGCTCGGCGTCGACGACCGGCTTGGTGAGGTAGTCCACGGCTCCGGCCCGCACCGCCGACACCGCCGACTCGATCGTCCCGTACCCGGTCAGCATCACCACCGCGACGCCGGGGTGCTCCTTCCCGATGCGCCGGAGCACCTCGACGCCGTCCATGCCCGGCATGGTGAGGTCGCAGATGCACGCGGCGAAGCCCCCGGGGCCCGACCCGTCCCGCTCCGCGTGGGACAGCAGCCCCAGGGCCTCGGCGCCGCTCGACGCCCGCTGGGCGTCGTACCCCTCGCCGGCGAGGAACTCGCAGAGCGCCTCGGCGACGAAGGCGTCGTCGTCGACCACCAGCACGCGGTTGCGCTTCCCGTGTCCCATCGTGGCTCCGCCCTCCCTCAGCGTCCCTGGTTCGCGTCGCCGCCCGGCAGCAGCCGCCGCGCCCCGGGCGAGACCGGCATCCGCACCGTCAGCACCGCGCCGCCCTCCGCGCCATTGGCGAGCGCGATCGACCCGCCGGCCCGTTCCACGAGCATGCGGCACAGCGCCAGGCCCATGCCGCGGCCGGATCCCTTGGTCGAGAACTCGGCCCCGAACAGGTCCGCGGGGGCCGCGTCGGCGGGGAGCCCCAGCCCGTCGTCGCCGATCTCGATCACCACGCGGTCGTGCGCCTGGCAGCCGCGCCCGCGGGCCCCGGATTCGCGCGTCGCCGAGACCCTGATGCGGCCCCCGGGCCGCCCCCCGCGCCGCACCGATGCCGACGCGATCGACTCGATCGCGTTCCGCAGCCCGTGCAGCAGCACCGTGAAGAGAGGCCCGGCGGGGAGCGTCGCCGTCGCCTGGTCCAGCGCCAGCTCGATCCCGATGTGTTCGATCTCGCACCGCGGCCGCACCAGCTCCATCGCGTGATCGACGACCGCCCCGATCGAGACGGGCGAGCAGCCGCTCAGCATCTCCGAGCCCAGCGGCAGCCCCGGGCCCTGCAGGGATCCGTGCACCAGCTCCGCCACGCAGTCCAGCTGCGCGCACGCCTCCGCCAGCCGGTCCTCCGCGTCCGTGACCGCCGCCGACCCCAGCACCGACCGCGCCGCCTGGAGCGAGCCGTGGGCCGTCAGGATCGTGCGCAGGGACCCGTCGAGCATCGCCCCCATCTGGGCGAGCACGCCCGAGAACCGCTCGACCGATTCATCCGTCCGCCTGACGTCCGGCGGGGCGTGCCGATGGGCCCGACCGGCTCCCCCCGACCCGTTCGATGGTGCGTCGCTGCTCATGCACGCCATCGGTCGGCGCGCCCGCCCGCCCGGTCGAGCCGGGTGTTGCGTTCCCGCAACGCACCCCGCCGCCCCTGCGGCTTATCGCGTCGGGTCCGGGGCACGGTCCTTCTCGGACGCGGCTAGACAACGCCCACGGCCTGCGCGTCCCGGTCGCTGAGCATGCCGCCGTCCGACCGCTTCCGCACCGTGCCGTCGCGCTTCCACGACCGCTCGCACCGCGCCTGCGACCGCACGTCCACCGCCCGCGGGCCCGTCGCCTTCGCGTCGAACGACACCTGGCTCACGCCCAGCAGGTCCGCCAGGTCCGCCGGGTCGAAGACCCCGCCCAGCCCCTCCGCGTCGGGCAGCACCACGCCCGCGTCCAGCGGGTTGTCGATCCCCAGCTCCGCCTTGGAACGCTCGATCGCGCCCAGGGCCGCGTTGCGCAGGGCCATGACCCTGCCCCACCGCGGGTCCGCCGCCACGCCCGAGGCCCCCGGGAAGGCCTCCAGGTGCACGCACCGGGAGGCGTCGTCGGCGGCGCAGCGGTGCAGGGCCCGGAACGCCTCGTCCGCCGTGTGGCACATGATCGGGGCCAGCAGCCGGCACAGCCCGTCGGCGATGGCCCACAGCACCGTCTGGGTCCGGCGTCGGCGGGGCGAATCGGGCTTGTCGCAGTAGAGCCGGTCCTTGACCGCCGCCAGGTACTCCGCCGAGAGCGTCGTGTTGCAGAAGTGGTAGATCGCCTGGTGCACGCCCCGGAAGTCGTACCGCCCGTAGGCCCCGACGACCTCGCCCACGAGCCTGTCGAACTCGCCCAGCGCCCACGCGTCGATCGACGCCGACGCGATCGAGGCCGGCGCCACGCCCTGCTCGCGCGGCGAGAAGTCGTGCAGGTTGCTCAGCATGAACCGGATCGTGTTCCGCACCTTGCGGTAGCTCTCGCCCGCCACCTCGAAGAAGTCGCGGTCCACCTTCACGTCGTTCTCGTAGGGCAGCGAGCTGACCCACCAGCGCATCACGTCCACGCCAAAGTCGGCGTACAGGCGGTCCACCTCGTACAGATTCGCGTCCGGGCGGCTCTTGGAGAGCTTCCTGCCGTCCTTGTCCACCATGAACCCGTGCGTGAGCAGGGTCCTGAAGGGCGGCTGCCCGGTCACGCCCAGGGCCGGCAGCAGCGAGAGCTGGAACCACCCGCGGTGCTGGTCGGACCCTTCGAGGTACAGGTCCGCCGGATACCCCAGCCCGCGCTCCCGCATCACCGCGTTCCACGACGAGCCCGACTCGAACCACACGTCGAGAATGTCGGCCCCCTTGCGGGCCACCCCCAGGAGGGACGGGTCCGCGCGGACCGCCTCGGGCGCGTGCGGATCGCCCTTCGGGTCGTACCCCGCCAGGAGGTCCGGCGCCGACAGGGTGAACCAGGCGTCGGAGCCCTTGCTCGCGATCACCGCCGCCACCGCGCGCACGCTCGCGGGGGTCATGAAGACCGACCCGTCGGCGAGCGTGAACGCCGGGATGGGCAGCCCCCAGGCCCGCTGGCGCGAGATGCACCAGTCCGGCCTCGATTCCAGCATCCCCCGCATCCGGTTGCGCCCCCACTCGGGGACGAAGCCCACGCCGGTCTCCGTGGCCTCCAGCGCCCGGCGCCGCAGCGAGCCCCCGCCACGCTCGTCCCGGAAGTCTCGGTCGACCCCCACGAACCACTGCTCGGTGCAGCGGAAGATGACGGGCGTCTTGCTCCGCCAGTCGTGGGGGTAACTGTGCGCAAAGACGTGGTCGTGGAACATGTGCCCGCTGTCGCGCAGGCGCTGCACGATCAGGGTGTTGGCCCTCCAGATGTCCACGCCCCGGAGCCACTCGGGCACGCCGGCGTCGTAGGCCCCGTTCTCGCGCACGGGGCAGTAGATCGGCAGCCCCTCGCGCTGCCCCGTGTGGAAGTCCTCCTCGCCGTGACCCGGGGCCGTGTGCACCAGCCCCGTGCCGTCCTCCAGCGTGACGTACTCGGCCTCCACGACTCGGTAGCACCGGGCCGGGTCGCCCCCGGCCTCGCCCGGGAACTCGGGCGCCCGCTCCACGAACGGGTGCCGGTAGCGCAGCCCCACCAGGCGATCGCCCGTGGTCGTCGCGATGACGACCACGCGCTCGCTCCGCGCGACCTCGGCCACGCGCTCCACCGCGTCCTTGGCCAGCACCGTCACCGCCCCGTCGATCCAGACCAGGGCGTACTCGAACCTGGGGTTGACGGCGATCGCGAGGTTGGCCGGGAGCGTCCAGGGCGTGGTCGTCCAGATCATGAACGAAGGCCGCACGCCGGGCCGCCTGCCTGCCGACACCGGCGCCCTCGCCCTCTCCCTCCCTTCCTCGCCCTCCTCGTTCTCGGCGTCCTCCGCGTTCCCCTCCTCCGTGAGCCCGAAGGCGTCGTACACCGCCCCCGCGTCCTGGGCCTCGAAGTCGACGTAGACCGACGGGTCCTCGCGGTCGTGGTACTCCAGCTCGGCGTCGGCCAGGGCCGTCTCGTTGGCGGGCGACCAGTGCACGGGCTTGAGCGCCCGGTACACCAGCCCGCGCTCCAGCAGCGTCGCCAGCACCTCCAGCGTCGCGGCCTCGTACTCCGGCGCCATGGTCTTGTACGGGTGGGCGTAGTCGGCCAGCGTCAGCAGCCGGGTCAACTGCTGCACGTGCAGCTTCATGAACCTCTCGGCGTAGGCCCGGCACTCGCGCCGCACCGCCAGGCGCCGCTGGTCCTCCGTCAGCGTCGCCAGCTTGCCCAGCTTGCCCTTCTCCTCCAGCTCCTGCATGACCTTGTGCTCGATCGGGAGCCCGTGGCAGTCCCAGCCCGGCACGAAGGCGCAGTCCAGGCCCATCATCGTCCGCGCGCGCACGACGAAGTCCTTCAGGGACTTGTTCATGAGGTGCCCGAGGTGGATCGACCCGTTGGCGTAGGGCGGGCCGTCGTGGAAGACGAACGCGCCGGCCCCCCGCCGCGCCGCCCGCACCCGCCCGTACAGCCCCATCGCCTCCCAGCGCTTCAGGCTCGCCGGCTCGCTCTGGACCAGGTTCGCCTTCATCGCGAAGGGCGTCTGGGGCAGGTTGAGGGTCGCGCGGTAGGCGCTCTTGCCCTCGGGCTTCCCCGCGGCCTTCTCCGCGCCGCCGGCATCGTGGGTCTGGCTCATCGTCGCAGCGTCTCCGGGCATCCCTCCCCCCGGCGGGCCCAAGGGGCCACGCGGGCGGGCATGGGGTTCGAGTGTACGAAAGCAGTTTGGGGGAGGAGGTCGCCGACCGCGGGGCCCGCGGCCACCCGGCCTCGGGGCCGGCGCTCGCCCCGCCGCGGCGACGACGGGTCGCCGCCCTCAGCGGGGCGATCGAATTCGGATCGGGATGCCAGTCGGGGTCCGCATCGGTCGGATCGTAGCCGGGGCGGCCGCCGCCCCGTCAGCCGTGCCCGACCAGTTCGAAGATGGTCTGTGTGCGGATGACCAGGCCCCCATTGCCGATCATGTGATAGGCATGGACGTGGAGCTCACGCGCGTACCGCTGGAGGTCGAGCATGGAGAGGCACTTGCCCGCTTCGTCGCGCCACAGGTGGGTCAGTCCCTGGACTTCGCGGGCGTGGTCCAGCAGTTCCTTGTAGGTGTCCGCGTACAGGTTTTCGGAGAGCGATTCGGTCTGGATGGTGACCATGTAGTTGACGCCGTCGCGCTCGAACGTGTGCTCGTATTCGTGCTCGCCGGCGCAGAAGAACTGGGTGACCGAGCCGCTGTCGGGCAGCCCGGCGGTCTCCGGGCAGAGCAGTTCGCAGGCCCGCAGCGCCTTGTGCTCGATGCGGAGCAGGTGCGACCCGCCCATCACCCACGCGTCGAGCGACAGGTCCGCGGTGCGAATCCCCTTGTGCCCGCGCAGCGGGAACAGGTCCAGCGGAAGCGACTTGCCGTGCAGGCGCAACTGGTAGAACTGGAGCGGATTGGGCCTCCCGGCTACCTGGACCGGGACCCCTTCAACCCGGTGCTTGCCCCCCGTGACCAGGTCAAAGCGGATCGGTTTGGCCGGGCCAACCGACGGGACCACCGGAGTGGGGCCGAGCATCGCGGAACCGGTGACAGTGACTTCGCGGCCGTGCGGCGTTCTCAGGGTCATGTGGGTCCTACCGTCATCAAGGGATCGGGGCTCGCCCTTCCATCCCCACGAGCCGTAGGGGCTCCCGTCTCTCCATCCGGCGTCCTGTCCCCGGAAACTTCCCCGATAGCATGCCGCCAAGCGGGGTCCCATGTCAAGGCTTGTTGAAACATTCGACGCCCGATTGAGGAGGATTCGTCAAGTCGCGCCGCTTCTGCGCTCGGAGGCACTGGGGGAATCACTCGGCTTTGCCCCTGACCAGGAGCGAGTAGGGGTTTCCATCGAGCTTGCCGAGATCGCAAGCGCCACCGCGGGACGGCCAGAAGGGGAAAACGCCCCATGGGCACGCTGGTGGTCGGGCGTGATTGCCCCGTGGCGGCGTTGGCTCGGTCGCGACCCGTCCGCCGCCGCGCGCACGGCCGCGACGCATCTGATCCGCGCGTGGGAGCGCGTGCCCGATGAGGTCCGTCCAGCCGCATTCGCCGCGCTCCGACCACACCTTGGCCCCATCGCCGCGCAGGCGGGTGCCCACGATCCTCAGGGTTTACAGGCGGGACTGGTGCGGGTTGCGGTGTTCTCCGGAGATGCGGCGCTGGCGCCGGCTCTCGCCATGCTCCTGCACGGGGCCCCGGAGGTCGCGGCCCGGGCCGAGGGCGTCCTGGTTCGCATGGCTGCGGAGCACGCGGGGATCCACCCCCGCCTCACCGCTCGCGGCGGCGCGGATCCAGGGCTGGCGAGCGGCGGGTGCCGGCTGCCTTCGGACCCGAGCCCCGGAAGTGGCGTGGGCCTGGAAGAAGCGCTGGCCGCGGCCCTGCGGTCGATCGCGGAGCACGCCCGGCGGGGGGTGGCGCTGGCGGCGGTCGTGCTCCTCGACACCCCGCGCCGCATTCGGTGGCGCCGCCACGATTCCGGGCGATCGGCCGGCAGTGTCCTGACGACCGCCCTCCAGGGCGGCGCCGGGCTGGACGCGGTGCGGGCGGCCCTGCGCACGTCGAGCCGGCCGATCGCACGCCTGCGGGCGTGGGAGTGGCTCGGCGAGGCGACGGAGGGCGAGGGGTTGCTCGACCGGGTTCGGCGTGCGGCCCTGCCCATCGAGCACGAGCTGGTGCTCTCTCGCTGGCACCTGTCGCTCCATCCCCGGCGGATGCGTGCGCTGCGGCGGCACGCGGGTGTCTCGCGGGGGAAGCCCACGGGGATCCTCCCGCCGGGGTGGGTGGTTCCCAGGCTCTCCGCCGACGCCCGGCACGGAGCGGCGGCGCTGGCCTTCGCCGACCCAGCCCGAGCGGCGGAATCGCTGGAGCCGGCGCTGGGCGACGGTGACGAACTGGTGAGGCTGGCGTCGGCGCGGGTGGCGCCGGCGCGGCTGGTCGCGGACCTGTGCTTTGACTCAGACGATCGGGTCGCCCGCGCCGCCGCCCTGCGGCTGTCCCGCGTCGGCGTTCATGTCCCGGGGCGTTCGGCGGCCCTCGACGTTGCCGCGGGCACGCTGCCTCGGCTGCGGCGCTCGCCTCACGAGAGCGTGCGCCGGTTGGCGGTGCAGGAGGGACGGCGCGTGCTCGGGCGGGGGACGGGGGCGGAGGCGGGCCTGGCCCTGCGGATGGCGCTGCGGGACGATCCGGAGGGGGCGCTCGCGGGCGTGCGGCGTCTGATCCGCGACGGGGTGCTGGAGGAGCGTGTCGCGGGTCTGCTGGCGGCGCGGCGGGCGGGGCTGGGCGGGGCGCTGGAGGGCGACCTGCTTCAGATCCTGGCGTCGCTCTCGCCGCCGCGCCTGATGGCGACGGCGGCGACGGTGCTGGCCGACTGCGGATCGGCCGCGAGCGTCGCGGCGCTCCGGAGCGTGCTCGACGCGCCGGACGCACGCGTGCGGGCCAACGCCTTGCAGTCGCTGGGGCGCGTCGCGGCCCGCGATCGGGGCGGACCGGCGTCGCCCGTCATCGGCGCCCTGGCGTCGGACCCCGCGCCCATCGACGACCACCGGGCCCGGGCGAACCTGGTGCGGGCCATGATCGAGGCCACCCCCGCCCGCGACAGCGTTCCCTGCGCGCTCCACGAGCTGGGAGCGATGCTCGCGGATCGGCGCGCGCTGCACCGCCTGGCGGGGGCCTGGCTGGCGGGCCGGTGCCTTCCGGGCGAGGGTCGGCGTCGGCTCGCCGACGGGTTCGTGGAGTTGTCGGCGCGAGTCGAGCGCCTGGCGGAGGACGACGCCGATCCGCGTGTCCGGGCCCGCGCCTCGGCCTGCCTGAGGCGCCTGCACGCCGAGCGGCGGGCCCGCTGGGCCGGCGATGGCGTGCTGGCGAGGCTGCCCCTTTCCGACGCCTCGGGCGAGTCGATGCGCGCATGAGCCAGTCCCGCCCCATCACGCTTCAGACGGGAGAGCCGGAGCCGCCGGCGGCGAGCGGCGGGGTCGATTGGACGGTCGGGCTCGGCGCCGCCGGATCGCTGCTCGCGCTCGGGCTGATCGCGTTCCTGGTCGCCCGCGCCCGCGCGAGGCGGATGGGCCCGCGGGAGCGGGCGTTCCGAGCGGTGGCGTCGGCCCTGGGCGTCGGGCGGAGCGAGCGCGAGGCGGTGCGGCGGTCCATGCGCCACGCCTTCCCCGGGGCGGCGCCGGTGGTCGGGCTGGTGCTGCCCAGCGCCATGGCGCGGGCGGAGGCGGTGGTCAATCGCTCGGCGGCGGAGCACCCGCCCGCCCGAGGGGCTCCTCGCCCCTGAGCCGGCGGGCCACGTCGGCGACGATGGCCGGGTTGCGGTTGATCAGGAAGTGTCCCAGCGCCCGCTCGGCGAGCGTCTGGGGTGGGAGCCAGATGGGAACGAGGCCCTCGGGCGCGGTGCCCCCGGAGCCGACCCACCAGTCGCCCAGGAGGGTGTACGGCACGAGGCGCTCCAGGGCGGGGGAGTCGTCCAGGGCCCGCAGGAGGGGCGAGCCCGGGCGCATGAGGCGCGTGGCGGCGTCGAAACGAACCAGTCGCGCCAGGCGTGCCCCGCGGTGGGGCGTGGCGAGCGTGAAGAGGCGGTGGACGTGCAGGCGCCGCTCGCCGCAGAAGCCAAACCCCAGGGCCCGTCGGCGCTCGGGGTCCATGGCCGCGAGCTTGGCGACCAGCCCGCCCATCGAGATTCCCACGACGTCGATGGGTCGGCCCAGCCCCGGCCCGCCCTCGCTGAAGCGTTCGAGCAGGGCCCGCTCGGCCCGGGCCCAGGCCGAGGCGGCGCTCCCGGCGAGCGGGTAGGTGACGGTGAGGAAGTCCTCGTCGCGTCCGCTGGTCAGGGGCTTGAGGGTGCGCTCCAGCCCGAGGGCGGTCAGTCGCGGGGCCCGCCAGCCGCCGAGGATGAGGACGGGGCGTTCGAGGGGGACGGGCGAGGCCCGCAGGCGTGCGTGCTCGCGCAGGGCCTGGGCGCGGGTCACGGGGAACATCTCGTTGATGGGGTGCGCGCCCATGGCACGCCGAGCCTGGCTCGGCGTCGCAACCGTAGATGGCCCTCACGCCCGCGTCTGCGCCGTGGAGGTCCTCTCAGCAACCACGCCGCGCCTGGGGAGTCCTGGCGACGAAGGCTCGGATCGGAGCCCGGCGACCCGAGCCTTCGCTCGAAGACTCGCGCGGACTCGGCGTGGGTAGAGGGGCGTCAAGGGAGCGGCCCGCGTCGCTACGCTTCCGCACCATGAGCCACCGAACCCGCCGCGCCGTCGTGCTTCTGGCCGCCCTGTCCGCGTCGCCCGCGCTCGCCGGGCCCGAGTCTTACATCAGGACTGTGGCGGCCGACGACGGGTCGGTGCGGCGGCTGCAGGTGGGGTCGCGGACGCTGACGCGCGAGGGCGCCCCCCCGATCGACCTGGTCGGGGCCATCCACATCGCCGACGCGGACTACTACAAGTCGATCCAGGGGCTGCTCGACGGTCACGACGTGGTGCTGTTCGAGGCGGTGAGGCCGCCGGGGGCCGGCGACGGGTTGCCCGTCCCGGCGGCGTGGGACGACGACAAGCGGGCCCGCATGACCGAGCGCCGCGTGCGGTTCATCGGGTCGGCGGTGGAGGCCTATCGCCGATCGCACCAATCGCTCCCGGCGACGATGGACGACCTCCGCGCCGGCGTGCCGGGCAAGTTCCGCCCCATGGTCGCCAACTCGCTCGCGGACTTCTGGGGGCGGCCCATCGCCCTGCGCGTCGGGGCGGACGCGTACGACGTGGTGAGCCTGGGGGCCGACGGCGTGCCCGGCGGCGAGGGCCCCGCGGCGGACCTGCGCCTGAGCGAACAGAAGCCCCTGACCGCCGCGGAGAAGGGCGAGGCGATCGGGCTCCAGCAGCGGATGGCCAAGGCGCTGGGGCTGACGTTCCAGATGGAGGGCATCGAGTACGCCCGCGAGAACTGGCGCAACAGCGACATGTCGATGGACGAGGTCCAGGACGCCGTGGGCGACGACGCCCAGGCCCGCGCGGTCTTCACGATGCTCGACGGCAGCTCGTTCATGGGGCGGGTGGCGGGGCTGGTGCTGGGGATGATCGAGGGCAACCCCCGCATGGCGGCGACCATGAAGGTCATGATGCTCTCGGCGCTGGCGAACGCCGACGCGGCCCTGGCCCAGGCCGGGCCCGAGTTGGGCGGGCTCATGCGGGTGATCATCGACGACCGCAACGGCGTGGTGGTCCGCGACCTGTCGAGGCTGCTGGCGGACGAGCCGGGCGTCAAGAGCGTCGCGGTCTTCTACGGGGCCGGGCACATGGACGGCCTGGAATCGCGGCTGGTGAAGGACCTGGGCTACGCGCCGGGCGAGACGCGCTGGTTCGACGCCATCCGCGTGGACCTGCGCGAGGCGGGCATGACCCCGGAGCAGGCCGGGGCCATGCAGGAGACCATGCAGCGGATGATGGAGCGGCGCGCGATCCCGCGATGAGCCGGGGCCGGGCTTGCCCTACGACTTGCCGATCGTGAGCGAGGTGCCGGGCGCTTGGTCGACCTTGCCCGCCGCGATCTTCTCTCGGGCGGTGGAGGCGTCGCCGATGGGGTCGGGGGGCGTGATGTCGACGGTCTTCTGCCCCAGGCGCGCCTCGCCTCGCTCAACCCGCGATTGGAACTTGAGGCACTCGTCGAGGAGGGTGCCGAGGATCCTGTCCTCGGGCACGTTGGCGACCTTCCGGCCCTGAACGTAGACGATGCCGCGGCGGTCGCCCGCGAAGACCGCGACGTCGGCGCCCTCGCACTCGCCCGGGCCGTTGACGACGCAGCCCATCACCGCGACCTTCATGGGCAGGCGGATCTTCTCCGCGAGCTGCCTGCGGACGTCCTGCACGAGCGTGAAGAGGTCGACCTGGATGCGCCCGCAGGTGGGGCAGGCGATCAGGTCGGCGCCCTTGCGCTCGCGGAGGCCCAGGGCGTAGAGGAGTTCGAGCCCGTCCTCGACCTCGTAGACCGGGTCGCTGGCGTAGGAGATGCGGAGGGTGTCGCCGACGCCCTTGCAGAGGAGGGCCGAGAGGGCCGCGATGGAGCGGATGCACCCGGTCTCCCTGGGCCCGGCGTGGGTGACGCCCAGGTGCAGCGGGTGGTCGAAGCGGTGTGCGATCTCGGTGCAGGCGTCGACGACCAGGGCGGCGTCCATGCTCTTGGCGCTGATCGCGACGTCGTGGAAGTCCTCGGCGTAGAAGACGTCGAGGTACTCCTCGAGCTTGGCGATCATGATCGCGAGCAGCGAGCCGTGCTTGCGGTCGCCGAAGACGGCCCCGAGTTCCTTCTGCCGCTTCTGCTTGTCGCGGCGTTCGATGATCGACCCCTCGTTGACGCCCACGCGGATGGGCAGCCCGCGGGCCTTGCAGGCCTGGATCACGTCGCGCACCTGGGACCGGTCGCTGATGTTGCCCGGGTTGAGGCGGATCTTGTGCACGCCCGCGTCCACGGCCTCCAGGGCCCGCTGGAAGTGGAAGTGCACGTCGGCGACGATCGGCACCCGCGCCTGGGGGACGATGTGCCGAAGGGCGTCGGTGTCCTTCTTCTCGGGCACCGCGACGCGGACCACGTCGGCCCCGGCGGCGGCGAGCCTGTTGATCTCCGCGACGCACCGCTCCACGTCGTGCGTGTACCCGGAGGTCATGGACTGAACGGAGACGGGGGCGGGGGCGGTGGGGGAGCCGTCGCGGGCGGGCTTGCCGCCGCCGATGCGGACGTAGCCGACGCGGTCGTCGCCCAGGGTGATCTGGCGTGTGGGCCTGCGGGGGAGCATCGGAGAGATGGTAAGTGGGCGGTCGCCCGGGTGGGGCCGGCCTCTGGCCGGCGCCGTGGATTCGAGGGGAACCAGGAGCCACCGGCCTGAGGCCGGTGCCACCGAGACCCGGATCAGCGCTGGCGGTGGGCGGCGGCGGTGAGGCCCCGGAGCAGGCCCGGTCGGCGGTCAAAGCCGGGGTCGCCGGGCTTCAAGCCGTCGACCTCGGGGGTCCGCCAGGTGAGCATGGCCAGCCCCGCGAGGGCCAGGGCGATGGCGAGGGCGGCCATGCCGATCTGGGTGCCCGGGCCATCGCCCTTGCGCCCGCTGGCCCATTCGCCGATCAGCCCGGCCAGGAGCGTGCCCACGGGCGTGGCGCCGAACGAGAGCACGTTGGTGATGGACATGACGCGGCCCCGCATGCGGTCGTCGACGAGCAACTGGAGGGCGGCGAAGGAGGTGTTGAAGGTCCACAGCCAGAACACGCCGCAGAAGAACACGGCTACCGTGGCCCCCGCGAGCGTGGGCGAGGCGACGGTCGCGGCGAGCGAGAGCCCACCCAAGGCCACCGAGAGCGGGATGAAGTGGTGCCGCGGGTACCACGCGGGGACGAAGCGGATGGTCAGCGCCCCCGCCACCGCCCCGGCGCCCATCACCGCCAGGAGCATGCCGAAGGCGTCGGCGTCGCGCCCGTAGACCTCGCTCACGATGATCGGCATGAGCCTCAGCAGCGGCGTCGCCAGCATGCTGAACAGGAAGATGGCGAGCACGAGCGCCAGCGGTCCGGGCGTGCGGAGCGTGAACCGCATGGCCTGGGCCAGGTCGGCCCGGGCGCTGAGCGACTCGCGGGGCGGGGCGGGGGCGGGGGGCGTGCGGCCGACCGCCCAGATCACGCCCAGGAAGCTCACCGCGTTGATGGCGAACAGCGTGCCGGCGCCGAGCCAGGCCAGCATCACGCCCGCCAGGGCCGGGCCCACCACCCGCGCCATGTTGAACTGGAGCCCGTTGAGCACGATGGCCCGCGTGAGCTCGGCGCGGGGGACCAGGCGGGGCGTGAGCACGCCCCACGCCGGCATGTTGAATGCCAGCGCGATCCCGTTCGCCGCTCCGAGCACGATGAGGATCGTCGGCGTGAGGGCGTCGAGCCACGCCGCCGCCGCCAGCGCCCCCGCGATGAGCATGAGCATCGCCTGAGTGCTCATGAGCATGGCGCGGCGGTCGACGCGGTCGGCCACCATGCCGCCCAGGAGCCCGAGGAGCAGGATGGGGGCCATCTGGGCCGTCGCCAGGTAGCCCATCATGATCGGAGCGCCGGGGCGGCCGGCGTTCACCCACTCGGGCGCCAGCGTCGCCTGGGCCATGACCCACTGCACCGCGACCATCTCCATCCAACCGCCCACGTTGGAGGCGAAGCTGGCGGTCCAGATGTTGCGGTAATGCCGATGGCGGAGGACGCCCCAGCGCGAAGCGGGAGGCGCGTCCGTGTTCGCCGTGGGGTCGCTCATGGAGGGCCGACGGGCTCCGTCCGCGCCGGTCCGTCGATGCTAGGCGGGCGGGGCAGATTCGCAAACCGCAGGCGGCGGACGCCGAAGTAGACCAGGAACTCGAAGACCAGGAAGCCGACGAGCACGCCGGCACACGCCGCGAGCGCGGACGCCCGGGCGCCGGGCCAGCCCGCGAGGGCGGCGGCCGGGTGCGCGAGCAGGGCGAGGGCCAGCCCGATGAGCCCGGCCAGGAGCCAGCCCACGCTGGCGTGGGCGCCAATGACCCCGGCGATCCCGGGCGTGACGCGCCAGCCTCGGCGGCGGGCGAAGAAGCGGGCGCCGGCGGACTCGATCGCGGTCAGCCCGACCAGGGCCGCGGACACCAGGGGCACGCCGACCAGGAACACCGCCAGGAGCGGGGCGCGGTCCGCGGTCCGGGTGCCGGGCGCACACACGACGCAGGGGAGTGCCGCCAGCGCGACCGCCCCGACCCCAACGTTGGCCAGCAGCAGCGGCCCGGCGTAGAGGTCGATCCTGACGCCGTCCCACGCCGAGCGCGGAGCGGCGACGAGGGCGAGGTTGGTCCGGACCCACGAGGCGAGCGAGGGGCGCCGCTGCCAGGCGGAGCCCGGGCGGCGCTCGGCGAGCGAGAGCGCGATGGCGCGCCCGCACTCGGGACAGGCGCCGGAGGTGGGCAGGCCCTCGAGCGAATAGCCGCAGGCCTCGCAGAGCAGGTCGGATGGTCCGGGCGGCGCGGGCATGTCAGGGCGGATCGTCGCCCGGCACGCCGGCGCCCCTGCGGCCGATGCGGGCGCCCAGCGACTTGAGCCGCTCGGCTTGCTGCTCCGTCAGTCTGCCGTCGAAGACCCTCTCGATGCGGTTCACGATGGCCGCGGCGTGGGGCAGCGCGAGGAACTCCTCGAGCGCGTCCAGCCAGGCGTCCGGCGGGGCCCCCTGGTCCTGGGCCAGGTCCAGACGGTTGAGCGCGACCAGCGACGCGAAGCGGATCCGTCGCACCTCCGCGGCGTCGGCGTCGCCCTCGATCCCGGGCAGCGCGTTGATCGCGCTCAGGGCCTCGGCGTGCTGGGCCCGTTCGAGCCGCAGGCGGGCCAGGTCCACCAGCCCGGCCGCCAGGGCGCGGCGCTGGGCCTGGTCGCCCTGCTCCGACAGGACCCGCCCCTCGTGCGGGAGCGAGCTCAGCAGCAGTTCGCGCAGCGTCGGATCGTCGAGGCGTTCGACCGCGTGCATGACCTCCGTCGCCTGCATCGAGCGGGCCAGGCGGGCCAGCGCCCGCCGCCGGACGTCCGGGGAGGGCGAGTCGAACGTCGCCATCGCCAGGAAGTCCGCCGAGGTGGCCCCCCGCAGCGCGATCCCTCTCGACGCGGTCTCGAGCAGGTTCGGGTCCGAGCGGGCCGCGGCGACCACGCGGTCGAGGAGGTGCTCGGAAGGCGCCAAGGCCTCGGCGGCCGCCAGGCGGATCGCCGGGTCGGACGAACCGAGGAGCCCCGCGATGGTCACCAGGTCGTCGTCGTCGCCGGCGGCGGCCAGAAGGAAGCTCACGCCGGGCGACGGCTGCATCCCCGCCAGGCGCCTGGCCTCGTGGAGCACCCGGTCCAGGTCGGGCCCGGGGGGGAGCAGCCCCGCGCGCTGCAGGCTCCACGCGGCCTCGGCGGCGGCACGGGCCGTGGGCGTCGCGCTCGACAGCCAGCGGATCACCGGGCCGATCAGCCCGCGCTGGGGCGTCCGGGCCGCCGCGTCCAGGAGCGACGCGGCGACCCCCGGGTCGCCCTCCGTGCGCAGAATGGCGATGATGCGGTCGTTGGACTCGGGCGGCGCCAGCCGTGCCAGCAGCGACGCGGCCTGGCGCCGGATGGCGACGTCTGGGCTGGCGAGCAGGTCGAAGCAGGCCTCCAGGGTCGGCCCGTTCAGGCGGGTGCCGTTGGCCAGTTCGCGCAGCACCAGTTCGGACCCCAGGGCGCGGACCTCGCCCTGGGGGCTGCGGAGGAAAGAGGCCAGGAGGGCGGCACGCCCGTCGGCGGGGGTCGCCAAGTGCAGTCGGCGCAGCGCGTCGAGCAGTTGGTCGAGGGCGGCTCGGCGGCGCGACTCGGTCTCGTCCGCACGCCGCGCCAGCGCGGTCACCAGCATCGAGCGCCACTGCCCGTCGGTCATCGACTCGCAGCCGTCGAGCCAGGTCTGCCACGCCGTCAGGCTGTCGCCCAGGTCATCACGCCCCGACAGGCGGGCCAGCGCGGCAAAGGCGGCGCGGCGGAGATCGGGCGCCAGTTCCGGCCTGGCGTAGCCCAGGATCGCCCGCGCCGAGCCCCGCGTCCGGACGCTCGACAGGGCCATGACCACGGACGCGACCTGTTCGGGTGGCACCCGCGCCGCCAGCGAGATCAACGGGCTGCCCAACCACGCGGGCGCTTCGGCCGCCTCCGCGATCCGCGACACCAGCGACGCCCTCCCCGCCGATTCCGTCCGGGGGTCCGTCAGCACGCCCACGATCGCCTCCCGCCCCGGACGCTGGTCGGCGGACGCCAGCAGGCGGTCGGCGGCGGCGGCGAGGCGATCCCCCGGCTTGCCGTTGGCGAGCAGGTACGCGCTCAGCTCGGCGGGCGCCGACGGCAGCACGTCGACGGCGGGCTGGGCGCGGAGGCCGGGCGCGACGACCAGGCCGCAGACCACCGCGAGCCTCCATGCTGTTCGGGCCCTCCGCACGCGGGCGACTCCGTTCCGGGGCCGGGCGGCCTAGGCGGCGCCGGCCCTCCCCAATGATCGGCGCGGTTGCCGACGCGGGTCCAACCCGCGTCCGTGCTTCTCCGCGCCATTCGCCCCGTGGATCGCGCCGCCCGTCTCAATCTCCTCTGAGCCCCGGGTCGCGCAGGGCCAGAAGGCGGGCGGCCTCGTCCACGTCCTTGTCCCCGCGGCCCGAGAGGCAGACGACCACGTCCTTGTCGGCGTCCATCGTCGCGGCCCGGCGCACGGCCTCGGCGATGGCGTGGGCCGACTCCAGGGCGGGGATGATCCCCTCGGTGCGGGCCAGCAGCGTGAACGCGTCGAGGGCCTCGTCGTCGGTCACGCTGGTGTAGGTGACGCGTCCCTTGTCCTTCCAGTAGGCGTGCTCCGGGCCGACCCCGGGGTAGTCCAGCCCCGCCGAGCACGAGTGGACCGGCGCCGTCTGCCCGAACTCGTCCTGGAGCACCACGCTCAGCGACCCGTGCAGCACGCCGGGCGTGCCGTGGGTGAGCGTGGCCGCGTGCTCGCCCGCCCGCGCCGAGCGCCCGCCCGCCTCGACACCGGGGAGCTCGACCCTCTCCTCGTCGACGAAGGGATAGAACATGCCCGCGGCGTTGGACCCGCCCCCCACGCACGCCATGATGCAGTCCGGCATCCGGCCCAGCGACCGGAGGCACTGGGACATGGTCTCGCGCCCGATGATCGACTGGAAGTCGCGCACGATCATGGGGAACGGGTGGGGGCCCACCACCGACCCGATGATGTAGTGCGTGTGCTCGACGCTGGCCATCCAGTCCCGAAGCGCCTCGTTGGTGGCGTCCTTGAGCGTGCGGCTTCCGGCGTGCACCTCGACCACCTTGGCGCCCAGGATCCGCATGCGCGTGACGTTGAGGTGCTGCCGGCGGACATCCTCCGCCCCCATGTAGACCTCGCAGGCCAGGTCGAGATGGGCGCACGCCGACGCCGTCGCCACGCCGTGCTGCCCCGCCCCCGTCTCCGCGATGATCCGCTTCTTGCCCATCCGCCGCGCCAGCAGGGCCTGCCCCATGGTGTTGTTGATCTTGTGGGCGCCGGTGTGGGCCAGGTCCTCGCGCTTGAGCCAGATCCGTGCGGCGGCGCCGCGGGGCGAGCGCGACGCCGCGTGGCGCGTCAGGCGCTCGGCGAGGTACAGCGGCGTGGCCCTCCCCACGAACACGCGGAAGAGCTCCCGCAGCCGCTCCCAGAACCGCGTATCGTCGCAGGCCCGCTCGTATTCCTGCTCAAGCTGCCGGAGCGCCGCGACCAGCGTCTCCGGCACGAACGCCCCGCCGAACTGCCCGAACCGCCCCCGCTCGTCGGGCACGCCCGAGAGCAGCGACTCGGGCGGCGGGGGCGGGCGCGTCGTGAAGTGGGCCGGGCGGTTGGTCTCCGCCGACGAGTTGGGGATCTGGGGCGGCGGGGGCGGGCGCGGGGCGTCGCGACGGGGACCCTGCGGCGGTCGCTGGCCCTCCCGGCGCGGGCCCTGATCCCTGGGCGGCTGCGGGCGGGGCCCGCGCTGCTCGGGCGGGCGCGGGGGCCCGCCCTGCTTGGGGCGCGGTGGCCCGCCCTGCTGACCCTGCGGGGGACGGGGCTGACCGGGCTGCGGGGCCGCTGGATCCATGCGGGAGAGCCTAGGCGGGACGGGGTGTCCGATGGTCGTGATTCGCGATCGATTCGGCGGCGGCGCGGGCCCCGCCCCGCTCGTCCACCAGCCCCATGAGCACGAGCCCCGCGACGAAGAAGCCCGACACCATGTACAGCCCCGCGCCCATGGGCACCGCGCCGAAGAGCAACGCGCCCACCACCAGCGCCAGCTTGTCGATCGTGCCCCACACGCCGAAGAACTCCGCCGCCCGGTGCTCCGGCGTGAAGAGCCCGACCATCGCCCGGCTGGAGGTGCCGATGCCGCCCAGTCCCAGCCCGATGGCGCCGGCGATGCCCCAGGTCATCCACGCCGGGGCGCCCACCTGGTGGGCCGTCGCCAGCGACGCCGTCGCCAGGGCCCACAGGGCGAGGAAGACGCGGATGGTGCGTCGGTGCCCGAACCGGTCCTGGAACCGCGCGGCGAGCGCCGAGGCCACGCCCGCGGTGAGCGCCAGCAGCAGGGCGAAGAGCACGAGCTGCTTGAGCCCGAAGCCCATGCGGTCGCCGATGATCCCCAGGAACACGATCACGATCTTGGTGCCCATGCTGTAGACGAAGAAGATGAGGAGGAAGCGGAAGAGGTGCCTGAAGCGGGCCGTCTGGGCGGCGCTGGCGAGCAGGCGGCGCAGGGCCCCCAGGACGACGGGCACGCCGCGGGCGCTGGGGCGGGGCGTCGCCTTCTCGCGCAGGAAGAGCAAGGCGGGCGCCATGCCCGCCAGGAACCAGAGGCCCGCGAGCACGAACATGGGGCGCATCTGCGACACGTCGTCGCGCCCGAGCACGAACGCGAAGATCGCCGTGATCCCCAGCAGCATCAGGGCTCCGACGTAACTCATCGTCCACCCCAGGGCGGACACGAAGCCGACGTTGGCGGGGGTGGAGATCTCGGGGAGGAAGGAGCCCAGGAAGTTCTCGCCCAACCCGCAGGCGAGGGCAGCGACGACGTAGAGGGCCGCCGCGACCCAGACCCATCCGGGCTGGAGCACCGCCAGCCCCACGGTGAGGGCGGCGCACACGAAGCCGGTGGTCAGCAGCAGCTCGCGCTTCCACGCCCGCTGGTCCGCCATGGCGCCCAGCACGGGGGAGAGGACGATGACCAGGATCATGGAGGCGGCGACCATGTACGACCAGCCGCGCTTGCCCGACGCCGGGTCGGCGAACACGACGTTCTGCACGAAGACCGCGAAGAGCAGCGTGTTGATGAGCAGTTGGAACGACTGGTTGGCCAGGTCGTACATGCCCCAGGCCCAGACGGCCCTCGGGTTGGGGAGGCGGGCGAATGGGTTGAGCCGCTTGAGCAGGGGGCGCTCCCGGGGGACCATCGGGCATGCCTCTCTTCGGCAAGCTGTTCGATCGCGGTTCAGAACCGGGGGATCGGCGCGAGATCGACCCCGACGAACGGTCCGCGTCCCCCGCCGATGCGCTCGAAGAGGCGTTCACCATGCTGGCCCGCTTGAACGAGGTCGCGCGGGTGACCGTGACGGTCAACGGGCACAGGCGCCCCTCCGGCGAGCCGCTGGTCATCGAGGGCAAGGCGGGGCAGCTCAACACGCTTCTGGACGAACTGCGCGTGGACCTCGCCACGAGGATCGGTGCCCGGCGCGTCGAGACGGCGCTGTACGACGTCCCCCTCGCCGACGGCGCGGCGATGGCATCCGCGGCCGACACCGTCGTCCGCGCGCACTACGGCGTCCCCAACGGGTATGCCTTCGAGGCCCGGATCCAGGACCGAGGCGTCAGCGCTTGTCGGCGACGTTGAGCGACCGCCCCACGCGGCGCTTGCGGTTCAGCATCTTGCGCCCGTTCCGGGTCTTCATGCGGGCCCGGAACCCCAGGGCACGCTTGCGGCGGCGGTTGCTGACCTTGTGCGGATAGTGCATGCACCGGCTCCCTGATCGCGTTCGGGTCTCGCTAGGGAGCCCGAGGGCCTCAACGATAGGTCGGGCGGCGATCGCGGGCCAGCGCCTTCCCAACCCCAAGTTGGGCTTGGATCGCGCCGTCGTTTCGACGATAATCGCGTGGTCCGGAGCGGCGGTCGCCCCGCCGCGCCGGGCATGGACGCGGTGGCTCGCGGGCCGTGGGCGTCGGGGCGTACCCGGCGGACCGACACGGCCACCGAGCTTCCGTGTCCATCGCGGCCGCCGATCCGTCCGTGAACGATGGGGCGCATCGGCGGCGATGGTTCACGAGCGCCCGGCGCTCGCGATCGGAGCCGGCGATGGACCCAACGGTTCGCGAGACGATCGAGAAGGTGGTCGGGCACCGCTTCAAGGACGGCGCCCTGCTGGCGCTGGCGCTGACCCACGCGTCCGTCACCGAGGACCGCCTGACCAGCAACGAGCGCCTCGAGTTCCTGGGCGATTCCGTGCTCGGGCTCATCGCCTGCGAGCGGGTCTTCCGCCGTTTCCCCGACATGCTCGAGGGCGACATGACCAAGATCAAGTCCATGGTCGTGTCGCGGGCCACCTGCGCCACCATCGCGCGGGCCACCGGGCTCCACACCCTCCTGGTCCTGGGCAAGGGCATGCGTCACTCCGGGGAGCCGCCCACGTCCCTGGCGGCGGCGGTGCTCGAGTCCGTGATCGCCGCCGTTTACCTCGACGGCGGGCTCGACGCCGCCCGCGCCTTCCTCGAGCCCCACCTCGACGCCCTCATCGAGGAGGCCGCCCTGTCCGGGCACCAGCAGAACTTCAAGAGCGTCCTCCAGCAGTACGCCCAGCAGAACCTGAGCACAACGCCCCTCTACCGCGTGCTCGACGAGCAGGGCCCCGACCACGCCAAGTGCTTCAAGATCTGCGTCGAGATCGGTGGACGGCAGTTCCCCTCGTGCTGGGGGCAGAGCAAGAAGCGGGCCGAGCAGATGGCCGCCCTCAACGCCCTGCGCGAGCTCGACCTCATCGAGTCCGACGCCGCCGGCATGATCCGCTTCGTCGCCAAGGCCGGGGCGGCGACCGGCGGCAAGTAGCCTCACCGCGAGCGAAGGTCAACCACCACGGGCAGGTGATCGCTGGCGGCGGCGCTGTCGCCGGGGAGGAGCCCCGAGGCGCCCAGCGCGGCCCGCCCCAGCCTCGCCGTGTCCACCACGAACGCCCGCGCCGCCTGCGCCGACGCGTCGCTGAACGCCAGGAAGTCCAGCCGCCCGGGCCCAAAGGCGCTCCGCGCGTCCGACCACGTGTCGTACGCACGATCCCCCAGCACGCGGGCGTCGGCGATGGCCAGGTCGCTCCCGTCGGCGTCCAGCGCCGCCCGGGCCAGGTCCAGCGGCGGCCTCGACCCCACCAGGTTGAAGTCGCCCCCGATCACGACGTGCGACACGCGCTGGTCGTCGATGCCCTTGAGCACCGCCGCATTCACGGCCCGCGCCTCCGCCAGCCGCGCGCGGTCCTCCACGCCCCCCGCCGTCCCGCAGCACTTGAGGTGCAGGCTCGAGACCAGCACGTCTCCGATCGGCGTCCGGGCCAGCCCCGCCACGACGCGCACCGGGCGGTAGCCCCGACCCTCGGGCCCCTCGGGCGCGATCACGACCGCGTCCGGGCCCGCCTCCTCGAGCGGGTGCCGGCTGGCGATCGCGACGCCGCCCTCGCCCGCGCGAACGTACCACCGCCCCAGGTCGCCCAGGCGCGTGTTGAACCACGGATCGATCGACGCCCGGTCGTCCCACTCCTGAAGCAGCACCACGTCAGGCGCGAGGGCGCGCAGGATGCGCTCGAAGGGCTCGGGGCGTGCCACGGGGCCCGACTTGAGCACGTTGTAGCTGACGACACGCAGGGTCTCGGCGCCCGGCGCGGGGATCTGCCCCGATGGAACCGACGCCATCCGCGCGGGCAGCCGGCGACGGAACGCCTCGCTCTCGCCCAGCACCCGGCCCTCGTGGTCCACGATCGCGACGACGCCGACGACGGCCGGGCCGCTGATCGCGCCCGTGGGCAACGAACGCGACAGCCGCCCCTCGAACCACGTCGCCGCGTACGTCGGGCAGAATGAGAAGCCGGCCTCCGCGTGCGGGATCGGCGTCCGCTCGCCCGCGGCGCTGACGGCCGCGATCCGCACGCCCGCCTGTGTTCCCTCGTTGCCCCCCGGCGAGAGGAGCACCTCAAGATCCACCCCCAGCACCTCACCCCCCGCCGAACGCATGAGCCCCGTCGCGGCGCTGTCGTCCAGGTCGAGCAGGATTGCGGTGGTGTACGGCGCGGCCTGGGGCGGATAGTCGGCCCGACCCGTGCTCCAGCGGACGTACAGGTACTGCCCGTCCGCGAGCACGCTCGCGTCGCCCCACTCCGAGATGTCGCCGTCAAGAACCGGCGGGCCGGCGCGGGCCGGCGAGTCCGCGGGGTCGCCGCGCGGAGCCGGTGCACAACCCGCGGCCAGGAGGGAGAGGGGAGCCAGGATCGCGGCCAGGAGGGGCGCTCGAAGGAGTGTTCGCAGCATGGTCGTAACTATCACCTTCCGAGCCCGCATTCGCAAGTGCCTGAGTCGCGGCGGCATGCGCGGGTTTCGCCTGCCCAGCCGACGCGGAGAGACCGCCGTCGAAATCGGGGTATTCTCCCCCCATCGAGGCCATTGCATTCCGTCGCTCCATCGCGCACACTACGGGCGCACGCACTCGGGCGGTTGGCGCCTGGCGGCTCACTCGCCTCTTCTGAACTCCGGCCGCACGCTTTGTGTGGTTCGGCCCCTGGGGTCGAGCCGACACGTCGGGCGTCTGACGTGAAGGCCGGGTTTGTTCAGAGGAGGAGGCTCGGTATGAGGGCTCGCACGATCGCATGGATCGTCGTCGGGGCGGGGTGCGCGTTGGTTCCGTTCGCGCACGCCGACTGGAACCCCGGCGACCCGCACAAGATGCACTGGCCGCAGTTGCCCGACCCGCAGGGGTGGGACGTGAACATGACGTGGCCCAAGGTGCTGGCCGACGACTGGCGGTGCAGCCAGACGGGGCCGGTCAGCGACATCCACTTCTGGTTCTCGTGGGAGTATGACCAGCCGGCGCCGATCGAGTGGATCGACGTGAGCATCCACTCGGACATTCCCGCGACGCCCGGATCCCACAGCAGGCCGGGTGACCTGCTGTGGGCGCGGCGGTTCATGCCGTCGATGCCCAACGTCCGGTTCCGTCCCTACGGGCAGGGCCCGCAGGGGTGGTACGACCCCAAGACGGGGCTGTGGCGCCGTCCCGATCACCTCGCCTTCTACCAGGCCAACATCGATCACATCGATAACCCCTTCATCCAGCAGCAGGGCACGATCTACTGGCTGGACCTTTCCATCAAGCTTCCGGACGGCATCAACCGGCGAATCGGCTGGAAGACCAGCCGCGACCACTTCAACGACGACGCGGTCTGGCAGCACCGGGGCGAGCCGCCGCCCTGGTCCTGGAATGAACTGCGCGACCCGATCACGCATGAGTCGCTGGACCTGGCCTTCGTGATCACCCCGGCGCCCGGCACGGTGGCGTTGCTCGGCCTGGCGTCGATCATGGTCGCCCGTCGGCGGCGGTAGGGTGGGAGACCGGCGGGGGCGGCCCCGGCGGGAGAGGGAGACTGGGCGGGCGGTGCTTCACCCCACAGGGTGCTACGCCGTCCGCCCGCCTTCTTTTTTGCCCCTCCGGGCCGCACTCGTCCCGTGCCAGCGAACAGCCCCCGCCCGTCTTGCGAATACACTCCCGCTCGCAGGCGGGTCGCGGACGGGAACCCATGGACCAGAACCAGCCACAGGGCAGCGGTCGGCTCGAAGACGTGCGGGTGCTCATCGTCGATGACGACCGCGACGTCCTCGAGTCCTTCGACGCCGCCTTCAAGTCCGAGGGCGCCGCTACTTGGACGTGCATGGACGGCAACGAGGCCGTCCGCCTCTGCACCGACGAGGAGCCCGACCTGGTCGTCCTGGACATGATGCTCCCCAGGCGCTCCGGCTTCCTCGTTCTCGAGAAGATCAAGGGGCGCGAGGAGAGCCCCGCCGTCATCATGGTCACCGCCAACGAGGGCCGGCGCCATCAGGCCTACGCCGAGAGTCTCGGGGTGGACCGTTACCTCCTCAAGCCCGTGCCCCTGGCCCGTCTCCTCGACCTGGCCGTCGAACTGGTCGACGCCCGCGACGAGGCCCTGGACGGCGGCGCCGGGTAGCCCCACAGGAGCGTTCATGCCCAGGCGGCGACAACTCGTGCTCATGAACCCAAGCGACGGCGGTCCCGCCACGCTCGGCGCGCTCAAGGACCTCCGCGCCACCCTCGGCCGCTACAACACCGGCGGCGACGGCACAGGGCCCGACGCCGGCGGTGTCGAGATCCTCCACGGCCCGGGCTTCACCTGCGAGGTCGCCACCGCCCAGCCCGTTGTGCAGCAGGTCCTCGTCAGCCTCCTCGACGAGGACATCGCCTGGCCCGTCCTCAGCCGCCTCTGCAAGGCCGAGAAGTGGAAGATGATGGACGTCGAGACCGGTCGCATGTTCGGCTGACGCCCCGCGAGATCGCCATGCCCATCTACGTCTACGAGGTCCTCGGCAAGGACGGCACGCCCACCGGCGAGACCCTCGAAGTGGTCCAGTCCATGAAGGACGAGGCGCTCACGAAGCACCCGGAGACGGGCAGGCCCGTCCGGCGCGCCATCGTCGCCCCGATGATCGCCGGCAAGTGGAGCGACACCAAGGGCAAGGGCGCCCTCTCCAACAAGAACCTGGAGCGCCTGGGCTTCACCAAGTACGAGCGCAAGGGCAAGGGCTACATGGAGCGCGTCGCGGGAACGCGGGGCCCCAAGAGCATCTCCGCCGACGACTGAGTCACGACCCGCCGTCGTTGAACCGCCCGGGCACGATCCGGGCCTGCTCCATCACGTAGAGCCCGACGAGCCAGCCGCCCACGACATAGGGCTTGACGCCGAAGAGCCCTTCGATGGTGCCGAAGGTCGCCAGGCGATCGTCCCCCTCGGCCGGGGCCTTGAGGCGCACCTCGATGGCGTCGTAGGGCGTGGGAGGCACCCCGATGCAGCACCCGTCCCACTGGTTGAGCATCGCCAGGAGCTCGGTCGCCGACTGCACGTACAGCGGGAAGGCGATCCAGCCCGTGATGCGCACGTGCGCGCCGTCGAGCATGGCGATGTGCTCGGGAACGACGTTCTGCCCGGCCTTGGGGTCGTAGGTCTCGCCGGCGGAGATGAGGTACTCCCACGTCACCTCGTAGGGCTTGGCGCTCGTGCCTTCTCCCTTTATCACCCACCGGTCGTTGATCAGGATCGTGCCGTCGTCGCGCACGACCTTGGTCATCGCCGACGGCGCGGGCTTCGCGGGGGCGGGCGCCGGGACCGCCGCCTCGCCCTCCGGAATGAGCGGCCGGTTGATCGGGTTCATCGCCTCCGCGGGCTTGGCTTCGGGGGTCGCCGGATCTGGAACGGAGACGATGGCCTCGGGCTCGACGGACGCCACCGCCTCAACGGCGGCGGGCACGGTGGGCGTCGGCACTTCGACGGCGATCTCGGCCGCCGCCACGACAACCGGCGCCGGCGCGACGGGCGAGGCCACGGGGGGCGCCGCGACCGGCGCGGGGGCGGCGATTCGCGCGCCCGCCGGCGGCGCCGACGCCCCGCCGGGACGCTCCAAGACCAGCACGGCCGCCGCGGCGGCCGTCAGCAGCGCGATCAGCGCCCAGAAGATCTTCATACCCGGATCGTACCCCGCGTGGGTGCGCTCGTGGCGCGAGTCGGAAGTCCGTGGACGGATGCGCTCCGGGTGCCACGGGTCATCGGGCGCTTCGCCCGTGACCCGCGCGGGTCGGGTGCCACGGGTCATCGGGCGCTTCGCCCGATGACCCGTGCGGCTGTTCAAGGCCCGCCCTGACGCCGGCACGGGCGATCCGCAAGGCGGATCGCCCGTGGCACCCGCGGCGCCCGCCGGCGCCTTTGGGCGCGTTCTTCCGACTCACGCCACGAGTGGTGTGTGTCGGACGTCCGTGGAGGGATGCGCTCCGGGTGCCACGGGTCATCGGGCGCTTCGCCCGATGACCCGTGCGGCTGTTCGAGGCCGGTCGGGACGCCGGCACGGGCGAGCCGCCGGGCGGCTCGCCCGTGGCACCCGCTGGCGCCTTGGTGCGCGTTCTTCCGACTCGCGCCTAGCCGATCGGGCGCAGGTTGCGTGCCACGCTCGTGCGGTAGGCCATGACCGCCGGCACGACCCCCGCCAGGGCCGCGAGCACCACCGTGCCCGCCAGCAGCACCACCACGACCGTCGGCGAGAGGTCGGGTGTGACGACGACGCCCACGCGCGACTTGAGCGCCGCCGCGACCAGCCGCGCGCCGATCGCCGCCCCGCCCGCGCCCACGATCGCACCCATCACCCCGATCAGCGCCGACTCGGTGAGCACCAGCCCGAACACGCGACCCTTGCTCGCCCCCAGCACCCGGAGCACCGCCACCTGGCGGCGACGGCTCTCCATGGAGTTGTACAGCGCGAGCATGATGCCCACGCCGCTGGCCAGCAGCACGCACGCCCCGATCGCCAGGAAGATCTGGTTCAGGTCCGACACGATGACGAACAGGCGGTCGATCTCCTGTTTGGGCTGCGCCACCGTCAGCGTCGCGTCCCGCCGGAGCGCGTCGAAGACCTGGGGCAGGTTCGCCGGCGTGTTCGAGCCCGGCCTGGTGAACAGCCGAAGGTACACGCCCGTGATCAGCCGGTCCGCCGCGACCAGGTCCGCCTCCGTCGTGGTCTTGATCGCCGGGTCCTGGCGCGTGCGGCGGTCGTGGGCGTGGATGACCCACGAACTGGCCAGGTCGGTGAAGACCGCCCGGTCGTGGCTCGATCCCGTGGGTTCGAGCACGCCGACGACCTCGTAGCTGAAGTCGTAGTGGACGTGGGCCTCGGGGGCCCCGGCGTCGCCCGCCTGGCGCGACTGCGCGATGCCGTGGGTCAGGAAGACCCGCTCCCCCACGCGCAGCCCCGTCGCCTTCGCCGCCCGGGCCCCGACCACCACCTCGAACGGCTTGTCGAAGAACCGCCCGCTCGCGGCCTTCCACGGGTGTTCCGCGTCGGGGCGGAAGCGCGTGAAGAACTCCGGCGTCGTCGCCAGCACCGGCAGCCCCATGTAACTGTCGCCGAGTTGCGTCGGGATGGCCCACTCCGCCGGCGTGCCTTTGACCAGTTGCTCGTACCGTTCCCAGGTGATGGGGCGGCGGGGGGCGTTGGCGTAGAAGACCCCGTTCAGCACGCTCACGAGCGGGCTGGCGTCGGCGCTGACGAGCAGGTGCATGTCCCCGCTGCCGCGCTCGAACGCCCGGCGCCCCGCGTCGCGCATCGACGCCAGCACCACCAGCAGCCCCACCGCGATCGCGACCGTCAGCACCGTGACCAGCGTCGAGAAGAGCCTCGAGGTCATGCTCCGCAGGATGATCGTCCAGTCGGTCATGGGTTCATCCCAGCGGGCGGGCCAGGTCCGCCAGTCTCACGCGGCGTTCGAATCGCTCGGTCATCGCCGGGTCGTGGCTCACGCACACCAGGGCCGCGCTCTTCTCCCGGCACGCCTCCTGGATCAGCCGGATCGCCGCGTCGCTGTTCTCCGGGTCCAGGCTCGCGGTCGGCTCGTCGGCGAGCACCAGCACCGGGTCGCACGCCAGGGCCCGCGCCACCGCCACGCGCTGCTGCTGCCCCACGCTCAGGCGGTCGGCCGGGGCGTCGACCCGCTCGATCCCGAGGTGTTCGAGCAGGCGCCGGGCCCGCCCGGCGTGCTCGGCGCGCGGGATCGTCCCGAACATCATCGCCGCCATCACGTTCTCCAGCGCGCTGAACCCGTGCAGCAGGTTGAAGGTCTGGAAGATCACGCCCACGTGACGCCCGCGGAAGAGGTCGCGACGGGCCCCGCGCAGGTCGTGGATGTTGTGCCCGGCGATCAAGACCGAGCCCTCCGCCGGGTCCACCAGGCCGCTCACCAGGTGCAGCAGCGTGCTCTTGCCCGACCCCGACCCGCCCGTCAGCAGCACCTGCTCCCCCGCGCGCACGTCGAGCTGCGCGATCTCCACGGTCCAGGGCCCGGCGGGCTCGTACCGGAACTTCAGGTCGCGGATCGACAGCGGGATCGGGGTCGTCAAGAGGAGCCGTCCTCGGGGGCACAGAGCATACACGCCGACCCCCCCTCGCGGTGACGTCAGAGAATGGGGCAGGGCCCGTTGAAGTAGTTGAGGAACGCCAGGAAGTCGTTGAAGTCCACCACGCCGTCGCCGGTCAGGTCGGCGCGGGGCAGCCCCTCGTTGAACTCGTTGAGATACCCCAGCACGTCGTTGAAGTCGACGGTGCGGTCGAGGTTGCGGTCCGCCGGGCAGACGCGCGTGAGGTAGACGTGCTCCACCGCGGCCTCGTGCTCGGGCTCGGTCCGGTCGTGGTTGAAGACGATCCAGAAGGGCCGCGAGACCGCCGAGGCGGGCGCATCGTGCCAGAGCTCCAGTTCCAGCAGGTAGACCCCCGCGCCCGCCGGCGCCAGCAGCAAGAACCCCAGGTGCCCGTGCAGCTCGCCCAGCGCGTTGACGGTCAGGGCGAACCCGACGACCGGGTCGTCGCCCGTCGGCGTGAGCACCGGCCCCAGCGTGCCCCGCCGCACCTCGATCCGCTCCGCCGGGATCGACTCGAATCCCGCGCCGTCCCACGCCCGGAGCGCCCGGCGGATCGTGAACCCCACCTGAGAGAAGGGTGGGAAGGTACCGGGCGCCGAGTCAAACCCGGGCTCGTCGCCGAAGTGCGTGACGGGGTCCAACTCGCCCCCGAAGACCTGCTCGGGGAAGTAGGGCTCGGTCTGTCCGAGGGCGACGGCCCCGGTGACGATCCTGCCGTCCTGGAGGGCGAGGATGACGTCCCCGCCATGGACCTGGGCCAACGCCGCGGGGGCGACCGTCGCCGCCGCGATGAGGGAAAGACCGCGAATGCGTGCCATGCTGGTTCCTTCTTCTCCGCGCCGAGGCGCGGTTCAATGGGCCACTCTTGGGTCGAACTGGTTGTCGTTGAACGTGCGGTACACCCTCCCGAAGGGCAGCGTCGCCGCGTGCCCGTCGAGGAAGGCGAAGTTGGAGAGCCCCGAGGCGTCCTGGGGCCTGCCCCCGTGGGCCGAGAGGTCCACCTGCCGCGAGGCCAGCCGCGGCGCCAGGGGATCGCCCGCGTCGCTCCAGGATTCGGCATGGACGTGGTCGGCCCTGGCGTAGGTGCTGCCGTCGGGCCCCTGCGTCATCATCAGGAAGTGGACCGTGCCGCTGGGCGACGGAACCTTGGAGAGTCGATCGAAGGGCTCGCGGGCCGGATCGAGCCCGGGTGTCCTGCTCCGCGAGGTCCAGTTGTTGAGCCCGTAGCTGGTCCACCGCCCCAGGCGCGAGAGGTCCGCGGGCTGCCCGCTCTCGAGGAGGTCGACCAGTTCCCGGAGGGTGATGCCGTCGAAGCGCCCGCCCTGCGACACGGGCCAGGCGGGGCTCCGGTCGACGGGCGAGCGGAGCGAGGGGGTGGTGCCGATGTAGGGTTCGAGCTGGAGGGGCCAGGCCCGCCGGACGCCCGCGAGCGTCGTGACGCCGCCGTGCGCGAGGCCCGCGTCGACGAACCACTCCTTGTGGTCGTTGAGGTAGAGCTGGTGGGCGGTCTCGAGCTGGCGGATGTTGGAGAGGCAGCGGAGGGCCTGGGCCGCGCGCCGGCTCTTCCCCAGCGCGGGGAGCAGGACCGAGATCAGCAGGGCCACGATCGCGATGACCACGAGCAGCTCGATGAGCGTGAAGGCCCGCGGACGCAAACCGTTGGAACGCATGGGACGCTCCTCAACGGGGGAATGCCCGGCGCGCGGGAGCGCCGGCGGACAAGGGATGACGCGGGAGCAGTGGGGGAGCGCGCGGGGCGCGCCGACGCCGGTCAGGCCCGGGGCGGCCCGCGGCTGGTGCGGATGAACCGCGCATCGACCCGCTCGCCCGGGACGGCCCGAGCCGCCGCGACGACGCCGATCGGCGCGGCCGCGACGAGGAGCGCCGGCGGCGCCGCCGCGGGCGCCTGCGGGCGGGCCACGAGCAACTGCACGCAGGTACCGCAGTCATCACGCCGATCGCCCGGCGCGTGCCCGGGCTCAGGCCCGCGCTCGTGGTGGCAGCAGTCGCCGGACGCCGCGACGCGCGCGTGCCGGTGCACGCCGGCGTGCCAACCCGCCACGAACCCCAGCGACGACCACAGCATCACCACCGCCGCGACCACGCAGGGGCCGACGAGAGAGCCGCGACGATGACGGCGAGGGAGCGTCATTGAGAAACGCTTATCAACAAATCCTAGGCCGCTCAGGCGCGCCGGTCGCGGTCGGCTCAGGCCTTGTCAAGGCGCACCAGCCCGGCGCGGATGGCGATCCGGGCCAGCTCGACGCGGTTGCTCACGCCCAGCTTGTTGCCCAAGGCCACGCGGTGCCACTCGATGGTCTTGACCGATCGATGGAGGCTCTTGCCGATGTCCGCCGTCGAGAGGCCCCTGGCGATGAGCTTGAGGATCTCCAGCTCGCGGGTCGTGAGCATGCTGAGGTCGCCCAGGTCGTGCGTGCGGGCCGTGGCGACGGGCGCTCCGTCCTCGGAGCGCGCGTCCTCGGCGCCGCTCGTGCACACGATGAGCACCGTCGCCTTGCCATCGGGCCCCGTCCCCAGAGGCCGGAACGTCGTATGCCGCCAGGTCGCGCCGACCATGCCCTGCAGCGTCCGCTGCTGACCCTGCGTCGCGACCTCACGGACGATCGCCGCCCGCTCCTCGGCGATCGTGGGGGGGAACACCTCGTGGAGCCGGCGCCCCACCGACGACCCCGAGTCCAGCCCGAGCATGCGGTCGAACGCGGCATTGCCGAACCGCACAACCCCGTCCACGTCAACGATCGCCACCGCGCTCCCGCTGTCCAAGACCAGCGCCTGCCAGACGGCACCGGGATCGATGGGAGGCGCCAAGGGGGGGCTACGTCCGGTGTCTGTCATGACCATGCTGACCCTGAGATCGAACCGACCACGCCGACCCGGCGCCGCTAGAACCAGATTCCCCCGCCGCCCGGACCGCGCCCGAGCCCTTGTCCCGGGCACCCTGGCGGAAGCAGAACGCCGCGCCAAGGGCCTCCCCCGCGATCGGAGGCCGGGCCGCTCATCGTACGGTTGCCGGCAACCGGTCCCAGTGCCCGCCGGTGACCGAGCGGATCACCGGAGGAACCGAGTACATTTGTATCGAAACTTGGCCCCATGCGCCACCCTCATCTCCGGCGGCGGGCCAAGAATAGTGTGTTTACCCGGGGCCGCGTCGGCACTCGGGCTCCTCCCCGAGGTTCAGGACGCCCGCGTGACCAGCGACGACGGACGACCGCCCAGACCCTCTTGGCCCCCGACCCACGGGGAGGTCTGGGGCCACTGGGCCGGGTCCGACGATGTCCGTCACTTCCTGGCCGGTCCGCTCTGGCGCGGTACGGAGTTGCTTCGGGCCTGCCGCATCCTTTTGGAGTTCGTTCGGGGATTCCGCCAACTCCACTTCGTGGGACCCTGCGTGACGGTTTTCGGGTCGGCCCGGTTCGAGGAGTCCAACCCCTACTACGGGATGGCCCGGGAGATGGGGCGCCGGATCGCCTCCATGGGGCTCACCGTCATGACCGGCGGCGGGCCCGGCATCATGGAGGCCGCCAACCGCGGCGCCCGCGACGCCGGCGGGCGCAGCGTCGGCTGCAACATCGAGCTGCCCATGGAGCAGGCCCCGAACCCCTACCTCGACCGCATGATCGAGTTCAGGTACTTCTTCGTGCGCAAGGTCATGCTCGTGAAGTACAGCTACGCCTTCGTCATCTTGCCCGGCGGGTTCGGCACCATGGACGAGCTCTTCGAGACCGCGACCCTCGTTCAGACCGGCAAGATCCGCCAGTTCCCCATCGTCCTCATGGGGCGCGACTATTGGCGCCCCCTCATGGACTTCGTCCTCAACGACATGATCGCCGCCGGCACCATCTCGCCCGACGACGCCGCCCTGCTCCCGCTCACCGACGATCCCGACGAGGCCGCCCACATCATCCGTTGCGGGTGCGAGGCCTCCGGCGCCTTCAGGAGGCGCCCGCGGCCGCTCGCGGTGCTGGGCGAGCGGGAGATCGCCGGCGCCGGGCGGGTCTGACCCCGCGGTACCATCGCCCCCCGAGGACCCCGCCTGCCCACGCCCGCCGCGACAAGCCCCGCCGATCAACCGCCCCGGTGGGCCGCGACGGTGGCCTGCGTCGCCCCGGCGGCGCTCGTGGTGCTGGCGTTCTGGCCCGCGCTGGGCGCGGACTTCGTGCGCTGGGACGATCCGACGCTGGTGACGGAGAACCCGCGCATCCGCGGGCTGACCGCCGACAACCTCGCGTGGATGTTCACCACGCCGGTCATGGGGCACTACCAGCCGCTCACCTGGATCTCCTACGCCCTCGACTGGATGGTCTGGGGGCTCGACCCGCGCGGGTTCCACCTCACCAACGTCCTCATCCACGCCGCCAACACGGCCCTGGTCTTCGCGCTGGCGCGGCGTCTGATCGCGCCGTGGCCGCGGGCGGGCGGTTGGGCCGCGCTCTTCGGCGGGCTCGTCGCCGCCGGCGCCTGGGGCCTCCACCCGCTCCGCGTCGAGAGCGTGGCGTGGGTCACCGAGCGCCGCGACGTGCTCAGCGTCCTGTTCATGCTCCTGGCCGCCTCGGCCTACCTCCGCGCCGTCACGCCCGGCGAAGCGGCGCTCCGCTCCCGCCCCTGGCACCGGGCGGCGGTGGCGCTCCTGGCCCTCTCTCTCCTGGCCAAGGCCTGGGGCATGAGCTTCTTTGTCCTCCTCCTGATCCTCGACTTCGCCCCGCTGCGACGCATCGCCGACCATCCACGACGATGGCTCGCGGGCCCGGCCCGGCGCGTGGTGGTCCAGAAGTGGCCCTTCGCGGCCCTGGGCGCCGCGGCCGCGGTCGGCGCCGCCCTCTCCCAGCACACCGCGCTCGCCACCAAGTCCCTTGAGCAGTGGGGGGTGATCGAGCGCGCCGTGCAGGCCTGCTACGGGCTGCTCTTCTACGTGCTCAAGACACTCGCCCCGGCGGACCTCTCCCCGCTCTACGAGCTCCCGAAGGGGCTCGATCCGGGCGCGCCGCTCTTCCTGCTTTCCTACGTCTTCGTCGCCGCGCTGATCGGCGTCGCGCTCTGGGGCCTCCGGCGCGCCCCGGCGTTCTCCGCCGCCGCGCTCGCCTACGCCGTGACCCTCGCCCCCGTGCTCGGCGTGCTCCAGAGCGGCGAGCAGTTCGTGGCCGACCGCTACTCCTACGTCGCGCTGATCGGGTGGATGATCGTGCTCGGGTGGCTCGCCTCCCGGGCCTGGCGATCCGCCTCGGCCGCGGCCGGTCGGGGTCTCCTGCTGGCGCTGCCCGCCGTGCTCCTCGCCGCCCTGCTCGTCCGCGCGACGGTCAGGCAGTCGGGCGCGTGGGCCGACACCGAGTCGCTGTGGCGGCACGCCGCGGCCGTCGAGGAGCGGACCGGGCCGACGGGCGGGCTGGTCTTCAGCTACCTGGGCAGCGAGCTCGAACGCCAGGGGCGGACCGGCGAGGCGATCCGGGCGCACGCGCGGGCCCTCGAAGTCGATCCCGACCTGGGTCGGTCTTGGTTCTCATTGGGGAACCTCCTCCGCCGCGCCGGCGAGTGGCCGCGGGCGGAGGAGGCGCTGCGGGAGGCCGCCCGCACCCTCCCGCAGGCCTACATGGCCCGCGTCAACCTCGGCAACCTCTACCTTTTCAACCTCGATCGCGCCGCGGACGCGATCGAGCAGTACCGCCTCGCGGTCGCCGACGTCGAGGCCGGGGGAAGGCGCCCGCTCTCCACCGTCCCCTACCTCGCCCTGGGCGTGGCCCTGCGCCATACCGGCGACCTCGACGGCGCCAGGCGAATGCTGTCGCGGGCGGCGGAATCCGACGAGACCCGCCAGGCCGCCCTCAAGGAACTCGCCGACCTCCCGCCCGCCGCCCCCTGATTCCCGCCCCCCGGCGCCACCGAGGCGCGGCCCGCCCCCGCCCGTAGACTGCCCCATGCCCGACGAACGGCCGACGTTGACGCTCGCCCACTCGCCCGACCCCGACGACGCGTTCATGTGGTGGCCCATCACCGGCAAGGTCGCGCCCGGCTCGGTCGCCCTCGGCGACGGGACGCCGCCCGACCTTCCCGTGCTCGCGCCACCCGTCCTCGACACGGGGCGATTCCGCTTCCGCGCCGTCCCCGCCGACATCGAGGCCCTCAACCGCCGCGCGATCGGCGTGGCGGACCTCGACGTCACCGCTCTGTCGTTCCGGGCCTACCCCGAGGCGGCGGGGCGGTACGCGCTCACCGCGTGCGGGTCGTCCTTCGGCGAGGGCTTCGGCCCCAGGATCGTCTGCCGCAAGGACCAGGCCCGGGACCGCGTGAAGATCGGATGCGAGGGATGCCTCAAGCCGCCGCACGTGCGGATCGCCGTGCCCGGCGTGAAGACCACCGCGTTCCTCATGCTCGGGCTCGTGCTCGGGCCCGAGGCGATGGGCGCCCGCGGGCGGTTCATCGAGTTGCCCTTCGATCGCGTGATCCCCGCGGTGGCCTCGGGCCGGGCCGACGCAGGACTGGTCATCCACGAGGGGCAGTTGCTCTTCGAACAGGCCGGGCTGAGGCTCGTGCTCGACGTGGGGGCGTGGTGGAAGGAGCGAACGGGCCTGCCCCTGCCCCTGGGCGGCAACGCGCTGCGGCGCGACCTGGACGATCGCTTCGGGGCGGGCACGCGGCGCGAAGTCGGGGCCACGCTCCACCGCTCCATCGAGCACGCCCTGGCCCATCGCGACGAATCCATCGACTACGCGATCGGCTTCGCCCTCGCCAACGCCCGGACTTCCGGGGGCGTGGCCCCGGACCGCGAACGCGTCGACCGCTACGTCTCCATGTACGTCAACCGCTGGACCCTCGACATGGGCGGCGCGGGGCGCGAGGCGGTCCGTCGATTGCTCGAGGAGGGCGCCCGGGCCGGCCTGTGCCCCGATCCCGGCCCGATCGACGTCGTCTCGGCGTGAACGCTCGCGCGTACGCTCCCCCATGGAGCTCATCAGGACCGACGCGGGTCTCGCCGTCGACACGGGGCGCGCCCCGCCCGTCGCACTCGGGTACATCCTCGGCATCGGACGCAACTACGCCGACCACGCCAGGGAGCAGGGGGCCGAACTCCCCACGCGACCCATGGTCTTCGGCAAGTCGCCCCGGTCGGCGTGCCTCTCGGGCGAGGAGATCGTCGTGCCCGCCGTCTGCCAGGACCGCGAGCAGGTCGACTGGGAGGCCGAGCTGGCCGTCATCATCGGCACGGGCCCCGGCGGGCGCCCCTGCCGCGACGTCCCCGAGCCCGACGCGCTCTCGTACGTCCTCGGCTACACCTGCGGCAACGACGTCTCGGCCCGCTGGTGGCAGAAGGAGGGCTCCGGCGGGCAGTTCAACCGCGGCAAGAGCTTCGACACCTTCTGCCCGCTGGGACCGCGCGTCCTCCCCGCCGCGGAGGTCCCCGACCCCCAGGCCCTGCGCATCCTCTGCCGCGTCAACGGGCGGGTCACGCAGGACGCCTCCACCGGCTCGATGGTCTTCAGCGTCCGCGCCCTGGTCGCCGACCTCTCGCGCGGCGCGACGCTGCCGCCGGGCACCGTCATCATGACCGGAACCCCCGCCGGCGTCGGCATGTCGCGGAAACCCCCTCTCTTCCTGAAGCACGGCGACGTCGTCGAGGTCCAGATCGAGCCCATCGGCACCCTGACCAACCGCGTGCGGTTCGAGTAGCCCCGGTCCGGACTGTCCCTACCCCGCGTCGCGCGTGTCGCGAGCGCTCCGCTCCGCGTCGCTGGCCAGCAGGTCCGCCAGCGAAGTCGCCGCGAACGCCGCCTCCATGTGGGCCGCGATCTCGTCGATCCGACGATGGAGCGCGCACAGCCCGCCCAGGCATGGCTCGCGGCGCGGACACCGGTCGATCCGGGCGATGGGCTCCACCGCGTTGACCACGTCCAGCAGCGTGATGGCGGACGCCTCTCGGGCCAGCGCGAACCCCCCCCGGGGGCCGCGGAACGACGAGACCAGCCCCGCCACCACCAGGTCCCGCATGATCTTGGCGAGGTAGCCCGCCGGCACGCTCGTCCGCCCCGCGATGCGGTCCGTGCTCGCCGCGACCCCTCCCTGCCCCGCCAGGTGGAGCATCGCGCGGAGGGCGTAATCGACGGTCTGCGACAGCACGCACGGCCTCCTGCCGCGGTCAGCGGGGCTCCACCGGCCTGGCGTCGGGGGGCTTGCCGTACCGGGCCCACATCCACTCCCGCCGCGCCACGCTCAGCGACTTGAAGTCGTGGACCGCGCCGGCGTGCGCCGCGGCGAGCGCCTCCGCCGCGTCGCGCCGCGCCAGGGCCGCGATCCCCGATCCCATGGGCGTGCGCAGCGATTCGCGATCGGCGAACACGTACGCCGCCTCCAGCCCGGGCACCCAGGCCCGCGATTCGTGGTCGTGCACGTACCGCTCCAGCACCCGCGTCCCCTCGCCCTGCTCGTACTCGAAGTCGACCATGCACCCGATGTCGTCGAAGAAGACGTACAGCCGCTCCCCCTCGCGCTCGACCAGTGAGGCGCTCGAATAGCGGTCCTCGGCAACGAGCATGCCGCACTCGGCGCACTCGTCGCGCCCCACGCGCAGCTCGGGCGGGCCGGTCAGCGGCTGCCTCGCGCACCCGGCAAGGGCCGCGATCACCGCCAGGAGCCCGACCGGCGCGAGGGGGCGGGGGCTCATACCGGCGACCTCCGGGCGAAGACCACCGCCGCCGCCGTCAGCGGCAGCACGATCCACGCCGCCAGGCATCCCCCGAAGATCGCGTGCAGCCACCGCCCGTATTCCTCCGTGGCGTAGAGCCCGGCGGGGCCCAGCACGTCGAGCGAGGCATCGGCGGCGTGCAACGACCACATCTTGAACACCTGCAGCGGGTTCAGCAGGGCCAGGGAGAACAGCTCCTCGATCCGCAGCTTCATCGCGATCGCCCCGGCCATCAGGGCCAGGTCCGTCGCGAAGACCAGCACCAGCCACAGGAACACGGCGGTTCCCACGGCGACCGACGCCTTGCGCGCCAGCACCGAGAGCAGCATCCCGACGCTGAGCATGCCCATCGCCAGGGCCAGCGACAGGCCCCCGAGCCACACCAGGCTCCCCGGTCGCGTGGCGTCTCCCTTCCACGCCATGATCGCCGCGCACGCCCCCAGCCCCAGCGTGATGCACGCCACCAGGGCACCCGCCAGGCCCAGGTACTTGCCCAGCAAGACCTCGGTCCGCGAGACGGGCTGCGAGAGCAGGTACGTGAGCATGCCGCGCTCGCGGTCCCCCGCGATCGACCCCGCCCCCGCCGTCAGCCCCATGAGCGGGACCACCAGCAGCACCAGGTTCACCAGTCCCGCGGTGGTGCGACCGAACCCGGCCAGGCCCATCCCCCCCGCGGCGGCGGCGGACACGAACGACAGGCTCAGGCCCAGCGCCGCGAAGGCCAGCGAGTAGAGCAGGAACCACCGGCTGCGCATGGCCTCACGCATCTCGCGCCGCGCCACCGTCGCGATGTTCGACGGAATGCCCGGCGTCTGGTGGGCGCGGCGCCCCTCCCCCGCAACCCCGGCGATGGTGCCGAGCGTGGTCATGGGCGGGCCTCCGGCTCGTGAGCCTGCTCCCCGTGCGCGTGCAGGTCGAAGTCGTCCACCGCGATGCGCCCCTCCGCCAGGATCCGGAACGGCGCCGCCTTCTGCGTCGTGGGCACCGAGACGAGCAGGCCCACGCCGTTGTTCTCCGGCTCGAACCCGCCCTCGCGCAGCAGGCGGGCCGCCCGCTCGCGCGACGCCGCGGCGATGCGGAGGTGCAGCGTCGCCTGCAGGCCCAGGTGCGGCACCAGGTCGCGCGCCGGCACCTCGCCGGTCATCACGCCCCGCTCCAGCAGCACCACCCGCCGGGCGAGCGCCGTGACCTCTTCGACGCGGTGCGACGCGAACAGGAGCGAGCGGCCCCCCGCCGCCAGCCGCGAGAGCAGCGACACGAACTCGTCGCGCCCGCACGCGTCAAGGCTCGCCGTGACCTCGTCGAGCACCAGCACGGGCGGGTCGCCCAGCAGCGCGACCGCCAGCGCCAGGCGCTGCTTCATGCCGCCCGAGAGCTCGCGGATGCGCTTCCGTTCGGCCCCGACCAGGCCCACGCCCTCGAGCACGCCGCCCACGCCGAGGGCACGCAGCCCCTTGAGCCGCCCGAAGAACCCGATGGCCTCGGCGACGCCCAGGTCGTCGTAGAAGCCCAGCTCCTGCGGCACGTACCCGATGAGGGCGCGGGCCCGCTTGCCGTGCCGGGCGACGTCCACCCCGCCGACGTCGATCGACCCGCGGAACCGCAGCAGGCCCAGCACGCACCGGATGAGCGTGGTCTTGCCGGCGCCGTTCGTGCCCCAGAGCGCGACCGCGTCGCCGTCGCCGACGGCAAGCGACACGTCGTTCACGGCGGCCGTCCGCCCGAAGCGCTTGGTGACGTTGCGGATGGTGATCACGCGGCACCTCCGTTGTTTCGCCGACGCCGCGCCATCCCCCGCGGGCGGGCCACGAACACCAGCGCCAGCCCCCCCCCGCCCATCGCCAACGCGACCAGGGAAAGCCCGGCGCGGTCCGGCCTCTGCGCGGGCCGGCCCGCGTCCACTGGCACGGGCCTCACGAGGGGCACTTCGTCGATGAACTTGGGCTCGGGGCGCACCGCGGGGATCGCCCGTCCGACGAACTCGATGGCCTGCTGGGCCGGGCTGAACAGCAGGAGGCGGAGCTTGGGGTGCCGGTCGACCAGGTTCTCAAAGAGCGTGAACGACTCGTGAACGAAGTCGCCCACGCCGTCGCGGTTCTGGTCGTACCCCTGGTAGTCGGTCCAGAAGTTGCCCGTCTCCCCGACCCAGAACTCGTTGCCCGCGAGCGACCCGCGACCCAGCACCGCGACCTGCTCGATGTTGTCCACGAAGTTGTTGAGCGTGAACCGGTTGCCGCGCACCGCCGGGAGGAACACCGCCCCCACGTCGTTGTAGGCGATCGTGTTGCGGGCGAAGACGCCGGGGATCCGCGGCGAGAAGGGCGACCCGTCGAGGTAGATGCCCGCGCGGTTGCCCACGAACAGGTTGTTCTCGACCACGAAGCGGTCCGTCTCCTTGAGGCCCAGCCCGTACCCGCTGGGCCCGCGGTTGCGGATCATGCGGTTCCGCCGAACCTCGATCCCCGTCGAGTACATCAGGTAGATGCCCACGGAGTTCTCGACCACCTCGTTGTCCTCCAGCGTCACCTCGTCGCTGTACATGAGGTGGAAGCCGTAGCGGCAGCGTTCGGCGGTGTTGCCGCGCACCGTGATGCCCTTCGAGTACCACAGCACCGCGTCGCGCCCGTCGTGGATGGTGTTGCCCTCGACCAGCGTGCGGTCCGAGCGCCACAGGCGGATCCCGTCGCCCCGCCGGGCCACGTCCAGGTCCTTCCCGCCCACCCGGTTCCCGCGGACCACGCTGTCGGACGCGTCGCGCAGGTCGATGCCGAAGAGAGTGTCGTCGAGCGTGTTGTTCTCGATCCGCGCCCGCGGGGCCATGACCCTCACCCCCGCGTTCTCGTGGTCCAGGTCGATCCCCGTGTTGCGGATGACGAACCCCGAGAGCGTGACGTCCGGCGCCGCCACCTCGACGATGTCCCCGCGCCCCCCGCCGTCGAGCACCGCCCCGGGCTCTCCGATAAGCGTCAGCGGCTTGTCGATGCGGAGGTGCTCGCGGTAGACCCCCGCCGGGACGCGGATCGTGTCGCCCGCCGACGCCGAGCGGATCCGGGAGCCGATCACGCCCGTGTTCACGTCCGTCTGCGCCGCCGAGGCACGGGCCGCGGGCGCCGACATGTCGTTCGGCCCCTGCCCGAGCCCGACCCGGGCCCAGGCGAGAGCGGCGAGAATGGCAAGGTGACCTCGCATGGCTTGCCGGCGCCGGTGGGGCGCTCTACGTGGACAGGGACGCCTTGGCCCGCCGGTACAGCGGGCGGTACGCGCGCCGGTGAAAGCAGAACGCGACGATCGTCACGCCCGCCGCCGCGAACGCCAGCCACAGCCCCAGCCCGACCTCGGAATAGGTCCGGAACTGCCCGATCCCGCCCTCCCCCAGCACCGTCGGGGTGAAGGGCTTGATCGACGCCGACAGCGGCGCCGACGGATCGAGGTTCTGACCGAACTCGGACATCCAGTACTGGAGATCCGCCAGGAATCCGAAGGGGAACAGCACCGTCGGCAGCGCCAGCAGCACCGCCCACCGGGAGTGGATGAACATCGCGCCCTCCACCATCAGGAACATCGCGATCACCGCCCAGACCGCCAGCGTCTTCTCGAAGTGGGCCGCCTCGTGGAGCGGGCGCATCCCGATGTAGTGGTTCAGCCCGTCGATCTCCTTGACGTCGCCCGTGAGGTGGTTGACGTACGCCGACAGGAAGAGCCCGTCGGGGTACTGCGGCGCCTCGAGCTCCATGTGCCAGTACGGCAGGAAGACCGAGCAGAGCAGCAGCACGCGCGCGATCGACAGGAGCAGCGTGGGCGTTCCATACCGGACGGGGTGACGCCGCAGCTCCTCGGCGGGAACCCTCGGCCCAAAGACGCTCAGCAGAAGCTCGGACATCCCCGGTTCCTTCTGTTCGGCCGGCGCCCCGTTGCGCCGCGCGAATGCCCCCGCCACGCTTCCGCGCGGCGGGGACGAACGATCGGTCAGCGCCCGGGCTGCGGGGCGTCCCCGTCGGCCTGCGCCGTCTTGGTCCGGGGCTTGATGTGCACGTAGCCCATCATCTCCAGGTGGAGCGCCGAGCAGAACTCGGTGCAGTAGAACGGGTAGGTCCCGGGCTTGTCCGCGGTGAACTTCATCTCCGCGTACTCGCCGGGCTCGAGGCTCAGGTTGATGTTGTACCCGCCGATGCAGAACCCGTGGGTCGCGTCCTGCGTGGTCTCGATGGCGGTGATGCGCCAGGTGACTTCGTCGCCCTCCTCAAGGTAGACGTGCTCGGGGTTGAAGTGGCTGCGGATGGCGGTCATGTTGATCAGCACCTTGTTGCCGTTGCGGATCACGCCCTCCTTGCCCTGCTTGGGCGCGTTGGGATCGAGCGCCTGCGTGTGCGGGTTCCACCCGATCTCGGGGTAGACCAGCCAGGGCTTGAGCTTGTCGGCCTTGATCATCACCGCGTAGTGCGGCTCGCCCACGCCGATCGGCATGTCGAAGATCACGGGCATCGTCGTCCCGGGCGCGCCGATGTCCAGCAGCTGGAAGTTCTGCGGGAGCAGCGGGCCCGTCGGGAAGAACCGGTCCACCGACCACTTCGACATCGAGATCAGGTACTTCCCGTCCGGGCTGGCCGTGTCGCCCTCGGCGGCGACCAGGTGCCCGATGTTGTACTGCACCGGCGTCTTCTGGACGAGCTTCCACGGGCCCTCGGCGGGCTTCGCCGCCGTCTCGCCCCCCAGCGTCCAACGCGCCACCGCCGAATCCAGGAAGAGCGACGTGTAGGCGTACCCCTTGTCGTCGTACTGCGTGTGCAGCGGCCCGAGGCCCAGCTCCAGCTGGACTTCCTTGACCGCGTCGAAGTCCAGGATCGGGATGCCGTAGGGGTCGCTGCCGCTGTAGGTCTTGGCGGCGATCGCCTTGCGGATCTTGTCCGCCGAGAACACCGTCACGTGCGGGTCGAGCTTCCCGCTCACCACGATGTACTTCCCGTCCGGAGTCACGTCCACCCCGTGCGGGCTCTTGGGCTCCGGCGCCAGGTGCAGGATCCCCTCCGCGACCGTCGTCTTGATCGTCAGCACCGGGAACCCGTTGATCTTCTCCGCCTTGCCCGCCTTGAACGCGGCCTCGGCCTTCTTCCAGTCCACGATGTGCAGGTAGTCCGTGTCGCGCTTGCTGGCCCCGGCCTCGAAGGGCGGGTTGCCCTTCTCCACGCCGCCCGACGCCATCTCGGCGTTGAACGAGTTCACGAAGATCAGCCCGTCGCTCGCCAGCTTGCCCGCGTCCGACAGGTCCTGGAAGTACGGCGGGAACTCCACCGCGAAGGAGTTGGCCACGTCCACCCGCCCCTTGGCCCGGTCGAACTTCCACAGCGTCATCATGCCGCGGTAGCTCTTCTCGTAGTCCTCGGGCGGCGCGTACCCGTACCCCAGCACCGTGGCGTACTGCCCGCCCTCGATGATGTACTCGGAGTTGGGCGTCACGAAGGCGCACCCGTGATCGCTCACCGTCAGCGGGTTCTTCACGATCTGCTTGGTCTCGAAGTCGCGGAGGTCGATCACCGCCAGCCGCGCGTTGGCCTTGTCGCCGATGAACAGGAACTGCCCGTCATACTCCGCGCTGGTCTCGCTCAGGGCCGGGTGGTGCGTGTCGCCCCAGGTGACCTCGCGCCCGTTCACCTTGAGCATCTCGCGGACCGGGTCCTGGTCGCCGCTGTACCCGTACCCCTGCCAGGGCTCGGTCGTGAAGACCGAGATCGTGCGCAGGTGCCGCATCGACGGCACGCCGATCACGAACACCTGCCCCGATTGCCCGCCCGAGGCGAACGTGATGTACTCGTCGTGACGCCCGCTGGGCTGGAACGTCTTCGCCGCCGCGACCAGGTCGTCCACGTTCAGCTTGCGCTCGTTGGCGATCTTCGTCAGGTCCGCCACCTGCGCCGGCGACAGCTCGATCGGCTTGGCGTCCTGGGTCGTCCGCCGCCGACGCGATTCCTGCGCCGACGCCTCGGGAGCGACCAGCCCCATCGCCAGCCCCGCAAGGAGCACCGCCACCGCCGCATGCGCCAGCCTCGGATGTTTCTGCTCCGTCTTCATGGCTCATTCCCATGTTGTCGCCCCGATCGGACCGCGCACACGGCGAACCGCTCGGGCGCGTTGTGCGCCTATTTCACCCCCGCCGCGGTCCGAAGGGACCGCAGGTATTCGATCACGTCCAACAGGTCGTCGTCGTTCAACGCCGGGTTGCCCCCCTTGGGAGGCATCCCTATCCCCGTCGTGTTCGCCGGGTCGCCCGGGTCCCGCCCCTTCCTCAGGAACGCCAGCAGGTCGTCCTCGCTCAGCTTCCACGCAAACTCGCTGACCAGCAGGTCCTTCCCGTTCGCCGCGATCCCCCGCGCGTCCTTGCCGTGGCACGCGCTGCACGTCATCGCGAACACCCGCGACCCGTGCGCGATGTACCCCGCCAGTTCCGCGTCGCCGCCCGCCGCCGCCAGGGCCTTGGCCTTCTCCTCCTCGCTCGGCGCCCCCAGCGCCAGCGTCGGCGCCGGCAACTCCGGCATCCGACGCGGGTCCTGCAGCCCCCGCACGAACAGCTCGATGTCCCTCAGGTCCGCCTCCGTGAACGCGTCGTTGCCGCCCTTGGGAGGCATCGGCAAGGGCTTGCCCAGGGGCTGCCCTGCCATCACCAACTCCACGAACTCGACGTCGCTCATCGACGCCACCAGCGCGCTTGTCGTTAGGTCCTTCCCGAGCCCGGGCATCCCCTTCCCGTCCGGCCCGTGGCACGCGGCGCACGTCCCCAGGAACAGGTCCCGCCCATGCGCCGTCGCCCCGACCGGCAGCACCGGAAGGGGGGGGGACGCCAGCAGCGTCTCATGCGCCGCGGCCAAGCGGCGCTCCGCCTCCGCACGCGCCGCACGCGACAGCAACACCAGCCCCACGCCGCCCCCGTAGATCACGCCACCGATCACCACCGCCGTCAGCAACGCGCGACCCAGTTGCTCCAGCCCGTGAGCCGTCGGAGGCCGCCAAGCCACGGTCCCGACTGTGCCGCTCTGTGCCATCCGCTCGACTCCTCCCATCACTCGATCCCTCGTTCGCAGGCGATTAGCAGAGGATATCTAGATCAGGATATCAGCGATCAACGCCAAGTCAACGACTCAACCGAGCGACTTTCAACGCCGCCACGCCCGCCTGTGGCGCCGTGTTCGGGATACGTGTGGTCTGTCGGGCGCCGGGCTTTGCGACCCGGATCGCTGCTTCTCGGACGCGCCGTGGGCATCTCCGCGTGCGGCGACACGCGGGCGCGCCCCATCCCCCCCCGCGCGCCGCCTCGGTGGTCCAAGGAGGCCGCGTTACCATCCGCCCCATGAAAGCGATCGTGTTCGCCGTGCTCGCGGGCCTCTGCTGGGGCATCGGCGAGCTGTTCACCAAGGCGGTCCTGGGCAGCGGCAAGGTGGGGCCGATGACCGTCCTCCTCGTGCGCACGGCCCTGGCCCTGCCGCCCGCCCTCCTCGCCTACGTCGTCGCCTACCACGTCCTCAAGACCGAGCCGCAGGCCTGGTGGCGGGCCGACGCCGCCGTCCTCGCCAAGCTCGCGCTGGGCTCGGCCCTTCTCGCCGGGTTCGGGGGCGTGTTCTTCTTCTACCTCGGGCTGTCGCACGGGGCCGTGAGCACCGTCAAGCCCATCGCCTTCACGGTCGGGCCCGCCGTCGCCGTGGTGCTGGCGTTCCTGGTCCTCAAGGAGGAGGTCGCACCCCTCAAGGCGCTGGGTGTCGTCATGGTGCTGGGCGGGGTCGTCCTGATCGCGGGCGTCGGAGGCGGGCACGCCCCGGCCGCCCGCTGACCCCCCGCGCGCCACGGCATCGGGTACGCTGCGCCGACTGAGGAGGGACGCGCCGATGCTCGACCGCCGATCGTTCCTGGGCTCCATCGTGATCCCCGCCGGTGTGCTCGCGGCGGGTTTCCCCGCGCCGGCGCTGGCCCGCCCCTCGAGCCGGCGGCGCCTGCGCGACCTCGCGCGGACGCCGGGCGACCCGGAGTCGATCGCCCGCGACGAGTCGTACTGGGCCCAGGTCCAGCGGGCGTTCCAGGTCGATCGGAGCATGATCAACTTCAACAACGGCGGCGTGAGCCCGGCGCCCGTGGTGGTCAGCGAGGCCGTCCGCCGGCACATGGAGCACACCAACCAGGCCCCCGCCTACACCATGTGGAAGCACCTGGTGCCGCAGAAGGAGGCCGTCCGCCAGGGCTTCGCGCGCGCCTGGGGCGTCGATCCCGAGGAGGTGGCGTTCACGCGCAACGCCAGCGAGAGCCTGCAGATCTGCCAGATGGGCCTCGACCTCAAGCCGGGGGACGAGGTCCTGACGACCACGCAGGACTACCCGCGCATGATCACGGCGTTCCAGCAGCGCCAGCGCCGCGAGGGCATTCGGCTCGTCCAGTTTCCGCTCCCCGTCCCCTGCGAGGACGACGACGCGGTGGTTCGGGCCTTCGAAACCCGCATCACCGACCGCACGCGCATGATCCTGATGAGCCACGTCATCAACATCACGGGCCAGGTCCTCCCCGTGCGCAAGGTCGTGGAGATGGCCCGCACGCGCGGCGTACCCGTCGTCGTCGACGGCGCCCACGCCCTGGCCCACCTCCACTTCTCCATCGCCGACCTCGGGTGCGACTACTACGGCGTCAGCCTCCACAAGTGGCTCTTCGCCCCCATCGGCACCGGGCTCCTTTACGTGCGCAAGGACAAGGTCAGGGGCCTGTGGCCCCTCATGGCCGCCAAGCCCGAGCAGGACGACGACATCCGCAAGTTCGAGGAGATCGGCACGCACCCCGCGGCCCTGTCGCTGGGCATCGCCGACGCCGTGACCTTCCACGAGCAGATCGGCGGCGCGCGCAAGGAGGCGCGGATGCGCTATCTCCGCGACACCTGGGCCAACGCCCTGCGCGGCGAGGACCGCGTCCGCCTCCTCACCAGCCTCGACCCGCGCTTCTCCGGCGGCATCGGCACCGTCCGCCTCGAGGGCCTCGACACGCTCAAGCTCCTCGACTGGCTCTGGAGCAGGCACCGCATCTTCGTCACCGCCATCCAGCACCCGGAGGTCGACGGCCTGCGCATCACCCCCAGCGTCTACTCCACCATGGGCGAGCTGGGACGCTTCATCGACGCCATGCGCCACGCCTGCCGGCACGGCATCGACGCCGCGTGACCGCCGCTACGATCGAGCCGCTCCGGCCGGAGTGGCGGAATGGCAGACGCGACGGATTCAAAATCCGTTCTGGGTGAAACCAGGTGTGGGTTCAAGTCCCTCCTCCGGCACTTGGGGGTGGCGTGCCACCCCGTCAGTGCGCCGGCACGTAGTCGAGCGGGCCCTCGGGGCCCAGCGGCAGCCCGAAGGACGTCCAGATGAGCAGGGAGGCTCCCCAGACGATCGTGAACACGATGGAGTAGGGGAGCATGGTGGCGATGAGCGAGCCCAGCCCCGCCGCCTTCCAGTAGCGCTGCAGCACCACGAGCACGACCAGGATGTAGCTGTTCAGGGGCGTGACGATGTTGGTCACGCTGTCGCCCACGCGGTAGGTCATCTGGGCCAGTTCCGGGCTCATGCCCACGATCATGAGCATGGGCACGATGATGGGCGAGAGCATGGCCCACTTGGCGCTCATGGACCCGATGAGCATGTTCACCGTGAGCGACAGGAGGATGAGGCCCACCATGAGCAGCGGCCGCGGCAACGCCGCCTCCACCAGGGCCGAGCCCCCCACGAACGCCAGCATGCGGTCGAGGTTGGAGTACTTGAGGTACTCGATGAACTGGGCGGCGAAGAAGGCCAGTACGATGATGGGGGCCATGGTGACCATGGCGTGGATGAACGCCTTGGAGACGTCGGTGGCGCCCTTGAGCGCCCCGGTCGCGAAGCCGTACGCCAGCCCCGGGGCCAGGAACACCACGAAGATGATGGGCACGATGCCCTGGGTGTAGCGGGGCGCGGAGCGCGGGTTTTCCGCGTCCACCCGTCCATGGAGCGGCGCGTCCGGGATCAGCGACGCCGCGAGCACCAGCCCCAGGGCCCCGAGCATCGCCAGCCCCGCCAGCCCCAGCCCGCGCCGCTCGGCCCCGCTCAGGCGGTGGTGCTCCGCCGCCGCGCTCCCCTTCGCTGGCCCGCCTTCGTCGGGCGGCTTGGCCCGCAGGCGGGGCTCGACGATCCGGGCGGTCACGAACCAGCCCATGGCCGTGAGCAGGAACGTCGAGGCGACCATGAAGTACCAGTTGCACAGCGGGTTGACGTTGTGCCTGGGTTCGAGGATCTGGGCCGCGGCGGTGGTCAGCCCGGCGATGAGCGCGTCGCCCGCCGACGGCAGCAGGTTGGCGCTGAACCCGCCCGCGACCCCCGCGAACGCCGCCGCCACGCCCGCCGCCGGCGGCCTGCCCACCGCCAGGTAGAGCGCTCCCGCCAGGGGCGGCAGCACGATGTACCCCGCGTCGCTGGCCACGCTCGACATCACGCCCAGGAAGACGATCGTCGGCGTCAGCAGTACGCCCGGCACGATCCCCGCCAGCCACTTCATCGACGCCCCGAAGAACCCCACCTTCTCCGCCACCCCGATGCCCAGCATCCCCACCAGCACCAGCCCCAGCGGCGGGAAGTTGATGAAGTTGCGCACGGCGTTGGTGATGGCCCAGTACACGCCCTCGGAACTGAGCAGGCTCCGCGGCGTGATGGGCTTCTCGCCGCGCTCCAGCGTCACCACGGGCAACCCCCGGGCGTTGAGCACCGGCGCCACCCGCGGCTTGCCCGCGGCGTCGAGGACCGGCAGCCCGGCGGCGTCGAGCACCGGCTCGGTGACGACGACGGGCCGCACGGGCGTGACCTCCCACCCCGCCGCGGTGCCGAGGGCCGAGAGCAGCACGACCGCGACCGCCGCCAGGATGAACAGCATCACGGGATCAGGGAGCATGTTCCCCAGCCACTCGATGACGCCCAGCGGGTCGCGCCAGCTCAGGGGCTTGCGTGCGTGTCCCGGCCCGTCTGACCTCTTGCCCATCGCGTGGATCTCCGGCGCCCCTTGGCGCAAGGCCGCAGAGCTTACCCGGACCCGCGATGGTCAGGGCGGGACCGACTCGACGGTCAACCGGACACCGAACACGGATTCGAAGAGGTCGCCCTTCTTGCGCGCCGTGGCGAGCCCCGCCGCGACCGCGGCGGCCGCGGCGCCGGGGGCGACCACGCCCCGGACCGTCAGGGAGTCGGCGGCGTGCGCGATCCGCACGTCGCGAAACGCCTGCGCGTGCGCACGATCGAGGCCATCGGCGACGCGGAGCACCGCCGACAGGGCCGACACCTGCGCGCGCCGATGCGGCGGCAACGCCAGGTACGCCTCGTGCCCGGGCCTGGGCGAATCCGGCGGCCCCGAGCGCCGGTGGTAGCGGGCGACGGCGGCCACGACAAGCCGGCGCTCCCCCTCCAGCCCGGGGAGGCGGGCGTGCAGGATCATCGCCTGGCTGTGCTTGTGGTGGGCGGCGTACTCGACCAGGATCCCGGCGTCGTGCAGGTGCGCGGCGCACTCCAGCAGCAGGCGCGAGTCGCGAGGGGTCGAGAGCGCCGCGCCGAAGCGCTCCACCCGGCGCAGGCGATCGAAGAGGCGCAGGGCCAGGGCGGCGACATGGGCGCTGTGGGGCTGCTCGCAGGACGCGCGGGCGGCGAAGGCGCGCACGCCTTCGAGCACCGCCGCCCCCGTGCCCCGGGCGGTGGGGGGCGCGCCGGGCGTCTCGCCCCGCGCCATGGCCAGGATCATCCCCTCGCGCACGCCGCCCTCCTGCACGAAGCACGCCCTGGCCGACAAGCGCGCCAGCACGGCGCGGATGACGGCGAGCCCCGCGGCGATGATGTCGGCGCGGTCGGGCGGGATGCCCGGGAAGCGAGCGGCCCGCTCGCCGATCGGGGTGCGGCGGACGCGCTCCAGGAGTCCGGAGAGCGACCCGAGCGTGACGCGCTCGAGCCCGGGGGCCGGGGCCCGGGCCACGCCCCGGCGCTTCACGAAACCCAGAGTCGTGAACGTGCCGCCCACGCCCACGACGGCGTCGGGCCTGAGCGCCGCCCGGATGGGGCCCGCCCCGAGCGCGGCGTCGAGGCGGGACTCGACGTGGGCGAGCAGCTCGTCGAAGCGGGTGGTCGACGACGCCTCCGGGCCGCCGAAGGCCTCGGTGAGGCGGACGGCGCCCAGGGGCATGGACACGAGGCGCACGATGACGCCGTCGATGCTGATGACGACCTCGACGCTCCCGCCGCCGACGTCGACGAGGGCGAGGCGCTGCCCCGGCCCGAGGTCGAGCGAGGCGCCCGCGGCCCGCAGCCCCAGGCGGGCCTCCTCGTCGCCGTCGATCACGCGCAGGTCGAGGCCCGCGCGGGTTCGCGCCAGGGCGACCAGGGCGGCGCCGTTCTCCGCTTCGCGGACGGCGGCGGTGGCGACGGCGGCGATCCGCGTCGCGCCCAGCTCGCGGGCCCGGTCCGCGAACGCCGCGAGCACCCCCGCCGTCGCCTCCACCGATTCGGCGTCCAGGCGCCGCGTCGAGGCCAGCCCGCGCCCGAGGCGCGTGGTGCGGCGTTCGTCGGCGAGGATCCGGCGCCCGCCGTCCCACCGCTCCACCCGCATGCGCACGGCGTTGGAGCCCGCGTCGATCGCGGCGAGGGTGACGGGGCCGATGGGCGTGGGAGTGGCATCGCCGGAGGCCGGGCCAACCCCGCCCCGGCCCTCCCCTGGAGGGGAGGGGGTCAGCGCGGCGCGGAAGCCGGGGGCGCGGACGGCGCGGAGGGCGGCGGTGCGGCCGCGTTCGATCTCGCGTTCGAGGATCGGCGTCAGGGCCGCGGCGCCCGGCGTCGTGCGGGCCAGGTCGAGCAGCACCGCCGCGTCGTTCAGGCGCCCCAGCCTGGCCTGCAACCGTTCGAGAGCGGGGTAGGTCACGCGGCGGACCTCGGGGTCCAGCAGTTCGGCGAAGACCTCGATGGCGTAGCGGAGGCGCTTGAGCGCGATGCGCAGCGCGTGCAGGGCCGGGAGGGCCGAGAGGTCCGCGTCCGCGAGCGCCGCGGCGTCGGACGCCCGCGCCGCCAGGACCGACCGGGCCAGCTCCCGAGGCGTCGGCGCCGGGTCGAGCGCCCGGGGACGGAGCGCCTCGACGGCCCGCTCCAGGCGCGGCAGGGCCCGCCCGTGGATCGCCTTGTCGAGGGCCCGCGACTCCCGCTTGCGCACCGCGCGCACCCGGCGGAGAAGGACCCGGGCGGCCTTGAGCGCCGCCCCGCCGAGGCCCGACGCGCGGGCCCCGATGAGGTCCGCCTGGACATCGGCGTCGCGGGCGGCCGCCGCGGCACGCCGGAGCTTGCGCAGGGCCTTGCGGGCCCGCGCGAACCCGTCGGGCGCCCACAGCGGCTCGAAGGCGCGGAGGGCGGCGTCGGCGCGGCGCGTGGCCACACGGAGGGAGTGGACCGCCCGGACACGCCTGCTCGCCGGCCCGGCCTTGTCTAGGGCCCGGGCGGCCTTGGCGACGTCGGTCAAACGCGCATCGGCTGCCAGGCGCGCCGCGTCGGCGACGGAGACCGCGCCCCCCAGCCCCTTGAGCCAACGCCCTGCCATGCCCGCGATCGCCCCTTGCGCGCGCCGATTTCGGCGCTCGACCACTCTAAGTGCGCCCGACCCGGGCCGGGGGAAGGCTGGACACTCGGGCCCAGCCCGTTAGACTCAACGGCAGGGTCGGCGGCGGCCCGCGCGGAGAGTACCCGCACACGCACCCAACACGCACGAGGTTCCCATGACCGAGACCAATGCCGGCGCCGGAAAGGACAACCAGCAGCAGATCCAGCTCCGCATCGACGAGAGCAAGATGGCGACGGCCTACGCCAACACCATCCGCACCTCGACGACGCAGGACGAGGTCGTGATGGACTTCGGGCTCAACATGCCCGTCCCCGGCCCGGACAACCAGCCCATGCTCCTCTTCAGCGTCGGCTCTCGCGTTGTCATGAACTGGCAGGGCGCCAAGCGCCTGGCGATCTCGCTCGGGCAGATCATCCGCCAATACGAGGAGCAGAACGGCGAGATCCAGATCCAGCAGGCCCAGCAGCGCCGCCCCGCCGGCGCCGCCGGGCAGGCCCCCAAGCTCTCGCAGTAAGCCCCCGGCATGGTCGAGCTGTTCCGACAGTTCCCGGCGGCCCTCCGCGCCCGGGCGCGATCGGTGCGCCTGGGACCGACCGGCGTGCCGGCCCTGCTGGCCCACCCGGACTGGGCCAGCCGCAGGCCGGTCGCCATCTGGATGCACGGGCGCACCGTGCACAAGGAACTCGACCCGGGGCGGTACCTCCGGTGGATCCGGGCCGGGATCGGCGCCTGCGCCGTGGACCTGCCGGGCCACGGCGAGCGGCTCGACGAGGACCTGCACTCCCCGGCCCACGTGCTCGACCTCGTGGAGCAGGGCGTCGCCGAGGTTGACGAGGTGCTGGCGGCGCTGGGAGGGGGCGAGTACGGCTCGGTGTTCGACCGATCGAACGCGGCCCTGTGCGGCATGTCCGCGGGCGGCATGATCACGATGCGACGGCTCTGCGACCCTCACCCGTTCCGGTGCGCCGTGGTCGAGGCCGCGGCCGGCTGGCTGACGGGGCTGCTCATGCCGCCGGGAGGTTCCGGGGGGCGTTCCGGCCTGGACATGGCGCGCCTCGAGGCCCTCGATCCCATGCGGCACCTGGACGGTTGGCGGCCCGTGCCGTTGCTCGCGTTGCACAGCGAAGCCGACCGGATGGTCCCAATCGCCAGCCAGCGGGAGTTCCTCGACGCGTTGCGGGAGCGGTACCGGTCCGCCGGGGCCGACCCAGGCCTGGTCGAGCTGAGGACTTGGCCCCAGACCGGGGCCCCGCAGGAGCACGCGGGGTTCGGGAGGTTCGGGAACGACGCCAAGAACCTGCAGGTGGGGTTCCTTGCCCGGCACCTCGGGGCGACGCCGCCGACCGCCCCGATCTAGTGTCGCGAGTCGGAAGAACGTGCACCAAGGCGCCGGCGGGCGCCGCGGGTGCCACGGGCGAGCCGCCTTGCGGATCGCCCGTGCCGGAGTCAGGACGGGCCTCGAACAGCCGCACGGGTCATCGGGCGAAGCGCCCGATGACCCGTGGCACCCGATCCGCACGGGTCACGGGCGGAGCGCCCGATGACCCGTGGCATCCGGAGCGCTCCGTCCACGGACTTCCGACCCGCGCCACCAGGGGGACGGTTGCGGTTCGGTATGTCCCGGGGGCCTGGGGATCTGTACACTTGAGGGCTGCTCGCCGCCCCCGGTCGATCGGGCGTTCGCTCGTCGGTGAGGCTGCGCGGAATCAAGGAGATGGTCATGGTGCTCGCCCGTTCGGCTCTTGGCCTCGTGGTCGCGTGCGGTCTGGCTTCGTCGGCGTTGGCCAAGCCCCCCACGAACGAACAGATCGACGCCGCGGTGGACTCGTTCAAGACCAAACAGCGTGAGGCGGTGGCGGCGGGTCAGCGCACGCCCGCGGCGCACGCGGAGATCGCCAAGGCCGTGCTCGCCGACGTGAGCCTGGCGGACCTGACGATCGACCAGTTCGAAGCGCTCGACGCCGGCGGGCTGCTGCGGGTCGCCGCCGGTGATGAGACCCTGCGCACGGGGTTCGCGACGCGGCTGGCGGACCTCGCGAAGGACACGGGCGCGTCGGGCGCGCGGGCGGCCGTCCTCGGGACGATGATGCTCCCGCCGCCGACGGGCGCGGACCGGGCCAAGCACCTTTTGGCGCTGGCGGTCGCCGTGTCCGCCGCGATGCAGCACCCGGGCCTCGCCGCCGCCCTGGCCGACGGCAAGGCGTCCACCGTCTTCCGGCAGGCCTCGTCGGCGCCAGCGGACAAGCTGACGGGCGAGTTCTGGACGGCGGCCGAGCGCCTGCTCGGGGCCGACCTGCCCCCGGCGGTGGTCGCCGCCACGCCCGGGCTCTTCGACGCCGCGCTGGCCGAGGGCGCCAAGATCGACGCTCCGACCCGTGAACGCCTGCGCCTGGCGATCCTGGGCGCCCTGGACTCGGCGATCGGCAAGACGCCGCAGGACCAGATGAAGCAGCGCCTGGAGCGCAGCAAGAACTACCTCAACGGCGCCTTCGCGCGCACGGGCCTGGTCAACCAGCCCGCCCCCGAGATCGACTTCACCTGGACCAACTTCGGGGCCGACACCCGCGTCGCCAAGCTGTCGGACCTGCGGGGCAAGGTGGTCGTGATCGACTTCTGGGCCACCTGGTGCGGGCCTTGCGTCGCCAGCTTCCCGCAGGTGCGCGAGCTGACGGCCCACTACAAGGGCTACCCGGTGGTGGTCCTGGGCGTGACGAGCCTGCAGGGGGCCGTGACGCAGTGGAAGGACGGCAAGCCCGCCGGCCGCGTCGACACCAAGGACAACCCGGCCAAGGAGTACGAGCTCCTGGGCGAGTTCATCCCGGCCTTGGACATGACCTGGCCCGTCGCCGTCTCGACCCAGGACGTCTTCAACCCGGGGGACGGCGTGCGGGGCATCCCCCACGTCGTGATCATCGACCCCAAGGGCGTGGTGCGGCACCGCGGGCTGCACCCGGCCTCGGACCCGCCCGGCAAGATCACGAAGATCGACGAACTGCTCAAGGAGTTCAACCTCCCGGCGCCCGTCAAGCCGGAGTGAGCTGCCGCACGGCCCGATCCACGCGCAACCCCGCCCGGCCGACCGGGCGGGGTTGTCGCTTCCGGGTGGCGGAACGGCGTTTGAACCGCTACGTTAGTGGGCCATTTACCGGCACCCGGGGCCCGCGATCGGCGCGGAACGCCCCCGGACACCGTCCCAACGCCATCCGTCCGGGTGGGGCCGATCCGGCCTGCTCGGCGACGGACCCAGGAACGAACCCGATGCAAGGCTCCCCGCCCTCGCTCCCTTCCCGCCGTCCGTGGCTGCGCATGGCGGCCCCGACTGGGCCGTCGCGACTGCTGGTCGTCCTTGTTGCGGTCCTGGCGGGGCTGCTGGCGCCCCAGTCGGCGCTGGCGTCACCGGCGCCGGCGGCGTTGGGCTCGGCGCTGGTCGCGGGCGGCGACGGGCACGCCGGCGGCGAGGCCAACCTCAAGCTGCCCAACCTCAACCTCGCCAAGTTCTTCGACGGGGCGATCGGCGGGCACGACCTCCTGCTGGTGGGTCTGCTGGTCTCGGCCCTGGGCATGGTCTTCGGGCTGGTCATCTTCGTGCAGCTCAAGAGGCTGCCCGTGCACGGGTCGATGCTCGACATCTCCGAGCTCATCTACGAGACATGCAAGACCTACCTGCTCAACCAGGGGCGGTTCCTGCTCATCCTCTTCGCGTTCATCGGCGGCATCATGGTCCTCTACTTCGGGGCCCTGATCCCGACCGTCGACGAGGGCGACGCGGCCAAGGTCGTCTACGGGTTCCCGGCGTACAAGGTCGGCATCGTCCTGCTCTTCGGGCTGATCGGGATGGCCGGGTCCTACGGCGTGGCGTGGTTCGGCATCCGCGTCAACACCTTCGCCAACAGCCGCACCGCCTTCGCCAGCCTGCGGGGCAAGCCCTTCCCCTGCTACGAGATCCCGCTCAAGGCGGGCATGTCGATCGGCATGATGCTCATCAGCGTGGAGCTGCTGATCATGCTGGTGATCCTGCTCTTCATCCCGGGCGAGCTGGCCGGGCCCTGCCTGATCGGGTTCGCCATCGGCGAGAGCCTGGGGGCGGCGGCCCTCCGCATCGCGGGCGGCATCTTCACCAAGATCGCCGACATCGGCTCGGACCTGATGAAGATCGTCTTCAAGATCAAGGAGGACGACGCGCGCAACCCGGGCGTCATCGCCGACTGCACGGGCGACAACGCCGGCGACTCGGTGGGGCCCAGCGCCGACGGGTTCGAGACCTACGGCGTGACGGGCGTCGCCCTCATCGTCTTCATCATGCTCGCCATCAACCCCGCCACCGCCGGCGAGGACTTCCAGACCACCCAGGTCATGCTCCTGGTGTGGCTCTTCGCGATGCGCATCCTGATGGTCATCGCCTCGGCGCTGGCGTACTTCGTCAACGGGGCCCTGGCCCGGCGCCGCTTCGCCCACGCCGACAGGATGAACTTCGAGCACCCTCTCACCAGCCTGGTCTGGCTCACCTCCATCGTCTCCGTCTCGCTGACCTACCTGGCCTCGTACCTGCTCCTCCCCGAGATCAAGGGCGACACCGACCTGTGGTGGCAGCTCGCGACCATCATCACCTTCGGCACGCTCGCGGGGGCCATCATCCCCGAGCTGGTCAAGATCTTCACCAGCACCAACAGCCGGCACGTGCGCGAGGTCGTCACCAGCTCCAAGGAGGGCGGGGCGTCGCTGAACATCCTGTCGGGGCTGGTGGCGGGCAACTTCTCGGCGTACTGGCTGGGCCTGGTCATCATGGTGCTCATGGCCATGGCGTGGTTCGTCAGCACGCTGGGCCTGGGCGCGCTGATGAGCGCCGAGGCCGTCTTCGCCTTCGGGCTCGTCGCCTTCGGGTTCCTGGGCATGGGCCCGGTGACGATCGCGGTGGATTCCTACGGCCCGGTGACCGACAACGCCCAGTCGGTCTACGAGCTCTCGATGATCGAGCAGGCCCCGGGGATCCAGGAGCAGGTGAAGAAGGAGTTCGGGTTCACGCCCGATTTCGCCCGCGGCAAGGAGCACCTGGAAGAGAACGACGGAGCGGGCAACACCTTCAAGGCCACCGCCAAGCCGGTGCTCATCGGCACCGCGGTCGTGGGCGCCACCACCATGATCTTCTCGATCATCGTGGCCCTCACGGGCGGGCTCTCGCACAGCGTGGCCAAGCTCAGCCTGCTGCACCCGCCCTTCCTGCTGGGGCTGGTCACGGGCGGCGCGGTGATCTACTGGTTCACGGGCGCCAGCACCCAGGCGGTGACCACCGGCGCCTACCGGGCGGTGGAGTTCATCAAGGCGAACATCAGGCTCGAGGGCGCGACCAAGGCCAGCGTCGAGGACTCCAAGAAGGTCGTCGGGATCTGCACGCAGTACGCCCAGAAGGGCATGTTCAACATCTTCCTGGGCGTCTTCTTCGCGACGCTCGCCTTCGCCTTCTTCGAGAGCTTCTACTTCATCGGGTACCTGGTCTCGATCGCGCTCTTCGGGCTCTACCAGGCCATCTTCATGGCCAACGCCGGCGGCGCCTGGGACAACGCCAAGAAGATCGTCGAGACCGAGCTGAAGGCCAAGGGCACCGACCTGCACGCGGCCACCGTCGTGGGCGACACCGTGGGCGACCCCTTCAAGGACACCAGCTCGGTGGCCCTCAACCCGGTGATCAAGTTCACCACGCTCTTCGGGCTGCTCGCCGTCGAGCTGGCCGTCAGCATGAAGACCGAGGGGAGCGAGCACTCGGCCCTGACCGCCCTCATGACCTTCGGGTTCCTGGTCGCCAGCTGCTTCTTCGTCTACCGCTCGTTCTACGGGATGCAGATCGGGCGGACCGCGGAGGCCGTCAAGGCCTGACCCGGGGGGCGACGAGCCCCCCGCGCGAGCGGGGGGTGCCGGCGACCGGCGCCGTTCACTCCGGGCTCGTGTCCGGGGCCCGTCGGGATGCCGAGCGGGGCCGAGCCGTACCCTCCCCGCTCCGATCCGCGCCCGCGTGGCGCCCGCTCTCCCAGGGGTTCCGAGATGCCGATCGTTCCCGCATTGACGCTGGCCCAGTCGCAGTTCCAGCCCATGCCCGGGCTGCTGGTCCTCGGTCCGGTGGGCGGGCTGGCGGCGCTGTTGACGGCGTGGTCGATCAGCCGAAGCGTCCTGAGGCGCGACGAGGGCGACGCCGAGATGATCCGCGTCGCCAACGCGGTGAAGGTCGGCGCCATGGCCTACCTGCGGAGCCAGTTCCGGGTGGTGGCGGCGGTGTTCGCCCTGCTCGTGGCGGCGCTGATGGTGTTGTGGGTGGCGGGGTTGCAGCCGTTCTGGTCGGTGATCGGCGTGCCCGTCGCCGGCGCGCTGTCGGCGCTCTGCGGCTGGTTCGGGATGAAGATGGCGACCAACGCCGGGGCCCGCACGGCCGCGGCGGCCCGGCAGTCGCTCAACGAGGGGCTCCAGGTCGCCTTCCGCGCCGGGGCCGTCATGGGCCTCACCGTGGTCGGGCTGGCCATCCTCGACGTGTCGTTCTGGACGATCCTCTTCACGGGCTACGGCGAGCGCCTGGGCATCAAGGCCGGGCTCCCCGAGATCGTCGCGATCCTCATCAGCTACAAGATGGGCGCGAGCCTGCAGGCGCTCTTCGCGCGAGTGGGCGGCGGCATCTTCACCAAGGCCGCCGACGTGGGCGCCGACCTGGTGGGCAAGGTCGAGGCGGGCATCCCCGAGGACGACCCGCGCAACCCCGCCGTCATCGCCGACAACGTGGGCGACAACGTGGGCGACGTCGCCGGCATGGGCGCCGACCTCTACGAGAGCTACTACAGCTCGATCATCGCGGCCCTGGCCCTGGGCGTGGGCGCGGCCCTGAGCGTCTACGGGCTCCCGGGCGGCACGCAGATGAAGCTGGCCCTGGCGCTCGTGGTCGCCCCCATCGCGCTGGCGGGCGCAGGGATCCTGGCGAGCATCATCGGTGTCTTTGCCGTGCGCACGGGGGAATCGGCGACCTTCAGCCAGCTCCTGGCGGCCCTCAACCGCGGCGTGTACCTCTCGTCGCTCCTCATCGTCGCCGCCTCCTTCGGCGTGCCCTACATGCTCCTGGGCGCCGACAGCGAGTTCGCGACGGTGCTGCGGACCGCGGGCGTTCCCCCGTGGTGGTCCTTCGGCGTGGCGATCGGCGCGGGGCTGGGCTCGGGGCTGGTCATCGCCCGCTGGACCGAGTACTGCACCAGCTACGAGCACCCGCCCACGCGCCGCATCGCCGTGCAGGCTCTGACCGGGCCCGCCACCGTCATCATCGCCGGCATCGCCGAGGGCATGAAGAGCACGTGGGGGGCCCTGGTCGCCGTGGTCGTCGCGATCCTCGTCGCGTTCGTCGCCGCGGGCGGGGGCGACAACTTCCTGATGGGTCTCTACGGCGTGGGCATCGCCGCCGTCGGCATGCTCTCGACCCTCGGCATCACCCTCGCCACCGACGCCTACGGCCCCATCGCCGACAACGCGGGCGGCAACGCCGAGATGTCCGGGCAGAAGCCCGAGGTGCGGCACCGCACCGACATGCTCGACAGCCTGGGCAACACCACCGCCGCCACCGGCAAGGGGTTCGCCATCGGCTCGGCCGCCCTCACCGCCATGGCCCTGCTCGCGGCGTTCGTGCAGGTCGCCCTCACGCAACTCCACGGGCAGACGGTGGACTTCGGTCGCCGACAGGCGGCGATCAGCATCCCGGCGGAAACGACCGCCATCTACCAGGGGCACGGGCGCTTCGCGGTCCTCCAGCCGGGTCCGGACGGGCGGCCCATCATCGACGGCGGGCTGCTGACAGACCGCTCGCAGATCCCCGCCGACGCCCACTGGGACGAGGTCATGCTCCCCGGGCGCACGCTCCGGGCCGAGCCCGTCGAGGGGCACGACGGGCGGATGGGGCACGCCTACCGCCTGACCCTCACCGCGCCCCACGGCGACCACGAGCACCGCTACCACGTCGAGATCGCCGGCACCCGCAACGCCACCATCGGCGACGTGCTGGCCCATTACGACGTGACGCTGACCAACCCCAAGGTGCTGGGCGGGCTGTTCATAGGCGTGATGATCACGTTCCTGTTCTGCGCCCTCACCATGAACGCCGTCGGTCGGGCCGCCTACCTCATGATGGGCGAGTGCCGCCGGCAGTTCGCCATGATGCGGGCGGCGATGCGGGCGCGGGGCACGAGCGAGGCCGAGATCGCCGACCCGCACCAGTGGCCCCGGCGCATCGAGCACGAGGGGACGGAGTACCCCGACTACGCCCGCTGCGTCACCATCGCCACCAAGGGCGCCCTGCGCGAGATGATCCTGCCGTCGATGCTCTCGATCATCATCCCACTGCTCGTCGGGCTGCTGCTGGACGTGCCGGGGATCGTGGGCATGCTCGCGGGCGGGCTGGCGGCGGGGTTCGCGGTCGCCGTCTTCATGGCCAACGCCGGCGGCGCCTGGGACAACGCCAAGAAGCTCATCGAGAGCTACGGACGCATCACCGCCGATCAGTACCTCGACGACCCCCCCATCCGCGACAGGCTGCCCCAGGAGGTCCGCCAGACCATGCTCGCGCGGGCCGAGGACCTGCGCCGCGTCGGTCGCGGCGGGGCCTTCGTCTACGGCAAGGGGTCGGACGACCACAAGGCCGCCGTCGTCGGAGACACCGTGGGCGACCCCTTCAAGGACACCTCGGGCCCCAGCCTCAACATCCTCATCAAGCTCCTGTCCAGCGTCTCGGTCGTCTTCGCGGGCCTCATCGTCAAGTTCGCCCCCACCATCAGCGGCTGGATCGGGCTGGGCTGAGGAGGGAAGTGAACGCGGAGCGCGCGGAGGAGCCAGGAGGCGTCGGAGGGGGCTTCCGTGATCGACGCCCCGCCTCTCGAACTCCCTGTTGGTCTGGTCCGCAACCCTCCGCGACCTCTGCGCCCTCCCCGTTCACCTCCCCCGCGCGGGCGTCAGAACTTGATCCGCTCGCCCAGGGCCCTGGCCCGGGCCGGCAGCTCGCCCTCGTCGCGCGGCACGAAGAGCGCGTTGTTGGCCACCCGCAGCGCCAACTCGTAGCCCTGCCCCTCGAGCAACAGCCGCACCTTGTCGTCCCGTCCCTTGCCGACGTCCTCGACCAGCAGCAGGCGGGGGCGGTGGCGGGGGAGGTCCATGCCCTCCAGCAGCCCCAGCTCGGCCCCTTCCACGTCGACGACCGCGACGTCCAGGCGATCGAACCCGTGCCGGGCGAGCAGTTCCCCCGCGGTCGTGTACGGCACCGTGACCCGCCGCCACGCGGACCGCCGGCGTCGGGCCCGGTGCTCACGCTGCAGCAGCGACTCGTCCCGGAAGCTCTTGGTGTCGCTCCCCTCCACGACGGTGAACGAGGTCGTGCCCGAGCTGCCCGGCGGGCCGAGCGCGGCGTGCTCGACCACCGACCCCGGGCGCGCCGCCCGGCATTCCTCGGCCCGCTCGGGGATCGCCTCCACCAGCAGCCCGCGCCAGCCCTGGGCCTCCAGCGCCCGGGTGATGGACGACGTTGTGCCGTCGTGGGCCCCGGCCTCGAAGAACGTCCCGGGCCCCATCCCCCGCGCCAGTTCGTGGATCACCAGGTCTTCCAGGTGCATCCCGCGGAAGTCGACGGGCCAGGGCACGCCCCGCCCCTCCCGGCGAGCCTCCTCCTCCGCGGCCCGCCCGATCACCGACAGCGCGAACGCGAGTTGCGCCCGCGTGTTCTTCAGGCGACGCTTGAACCGGCGACGCAGCGACGACTGCCGCGCGGCGACGCCCACGGCGACCCCCAACCCGACGATCAGCACCGGCGTGACAAGGTCCATGCGGTTCTCCGCCGCGAGCGTACGGCGACGGTGGGCGCCGGGAAGAACCAGGCCCTGCGCCATCCGCCCTCCAACCACGCCGAGCCCGAGGGGGCTGGGCGACGGAGGCTCGGATCGGAGCCTCACGACCCCGAGCATTCGCTGCGAGGCGCGCTGAGGCTCGGCGTGCGGGTCGGGGCCCAGAGGAGCCAGAAAAACAACCGACCGCCTTGGGGGCGGTCGGCCGTAGGAGCTATGTCCTGGCGGGCTGCGCTTTTCAGCAGCTCCGTCGAGCCGCGAGTTACCCGCGCAGCCCCTTCGTACAGTCGCTTGCGATCACTGGACCACCTCCTTCCGAAAGAGCCTCGGCGGCCGGATCGCTGTACACGTTCCGCCGCCCTCTTTCCCCGCGGACCGTCGCCCGCGGCACACCGCCCGAGGCCGAGGAGGACTCGGCGCTCGGTCGTCGCGGGGCTGCCCGGGAGCGGGTTGGGTGGTTCTCACCCCCCGGCGTCCGGCGCCCGCCGCGATACCCATAGATTATCGTCGGAGCCCCCCCGGGATCCACCAATTCCGCCCGCGCCCCGTCCAACCACGGGTTATCCACCACCCCCGACACCCCGCCCGGCAAGCTGGGTGGGCCCGTTCATGCCCTGATCGGAGGGGGATCGGCCCCGTCACCCCTCGAAGGCGTCGAACGCCCCCGCCTTGGCCTGCTCGTCGACGTACTTCTGGAAGTCCCCCATCTTGTACGACACGAAGCAGAAGACGTGGTGCAGCGTCAGCCACTCCAGGTCCGACGGGTCCTTGGGGACGTCCTGCCTCAGGCGGTTGAGTTCGGCCAGCAGGGTCTCGGGCTTCATTCGTGGGCCTCCCGGCGCGATGGTACGGAGCCCGCGCCCAAGTGCCACGACTGCCGGTGCCCTGACCGACAGTCGAGCCCGGGGGGACCCCGACGCCACGACAGTGCCCCCGGGCGGCGCCGCAGTGCCTACCCCCGGTCCTGGCGCGGGCCCAGGAGTCGGACCCCCGCGAACAGGGTCGCGAGCACCGCGACGATCGCCGGGCCCGGAGCCAGGTCCAGCTCGAAACTGAGCACGACCCCCGCCAGCACGCCCAGCAGTCCCACGCCGACGCTCACCCCGAGGACCGCCCACATCCTGGACGACAGGCGGAGTGCGACGGCGCCGGGGAGCACGAGCATTGCGGTCGCGAGCACCACGCCCGCCAGGCGCATGGCGACCACCGTGGCCAGGGCCAGCAGCACCAGGAGGGTCATCTTCATCGTGCCGGTGCGCACGCCCAGGGTCGCGGCGACGGGCTCGTCGAAGGCCCAGAAGACCAGGGGGCGCCGGATCGCCCACAGCACCGCCAGCAGGGCCGGGGCCATCAGCATGGCGACCACCGCCTCCCCCAGCGGCACGTTGTAGAGCGTGCCGAAGAGGAACGACTCCCACGCCAGGCCCGTGCCCGCCCAGGAGAGGAGGATGGCGCCCAAGGCCATCGACGCGACGAGCACGATGCCGATCGCGGTGTCCTCCCGCGTCGCGCCCCGGTCGGCCAGCACCCCCACGAGCAGCCCCGACGCCAGGCAGAACGACGCGACCACCAGGAACTGCGGGACGCCGCCCAGCGGCGCGTCGGCCAGTCCGTCGGCGGTCAGGCGGGCGGTCAGCCCGAGGATCGCCGCCAGCCCGATGCCCCCAAACGCCGCGTGGCTGATCCCCTGACCGATGAACGCCAGGCGCTTGACCACGACCAGCCCGGAGAGGGCCCCGCACAGCACGGCGATCGCCAGCCCCGCCAGCACGCCGGGCCAGTACAGGGGCCCGAGCACGGGGTCGAGCAGGTAGTCCAGCGTCCTCACTTGGCGTCTCCCCGCCCCGGGCGGGCGTGGCGGTGCGACGGGTCGGTGCACTGGCTGGCCGCGTGCGCATCGACGTGGACGTCGCCGTAGATCGCCGCCACGTCGTGCCGGAAGACCTCGGCGAGCACGGCCGGGGTGAGCCCCTCCGGGGCCGCGTGGAAGTGCAGCGTCCGCGACAGGCACGCGATGCGGTCGCACCCCGCCACCACCGTGCGGATGTCGTGGCTCACCACCACGATCGTCAGGTCCAGCTCTGCCCCAAGCCGCCCCAGGAGCTCCGCGAACTGCTTCTGTCCCACCACGTCGATGCCGACGGTCGGTTCATCGAGCAGCAGCACGCGCGGCCGGCACGCGATCGCCCGCGCGATCAGCACCCGCTGCAACTGCCCGCCCGAGAGGCGCCCCACCGGGCGTTGGGCGAACTCGTCCGCCCCGACCAGCCGCAGGCACTCCTCGGCGCGGGCCCGCGAGTCGGCCCCGTCCCGGCGCCACGCCGGCACGCCGATCGCCGCCGCCAACGACACCACCTGGCGCACCGAGATCGGGAAGGCCAGTTCCGCCTCGACGCGCTGTGGGACGTACCCCATCAGCCGCCGTCGCTGCGCCTCCACGGGGTCGACGCCCCCGACGAGGATCGTGCCGGTGTGCCCGCGCAGGAGCCCGAGCGTGAGCTTGAGCAGCGTGCTCTTCCCCCCGCCGTTGGGTCCCAGGATCCCCAGCCGCTCCCCGTGCCGGACCGTGAGCGAGACGTTCTCGAGCACGGGGCGGCGCTCGCTCCCGTTGTACGCGAACGACACCGACCGGTACTCAATGTCCGGTGCGCAGGTCTGGCTTGACGGGGGCGCCGGCGGCATGGAGTGGCAGGATACCGGGCCGGCCTCAGGGCGGGCCGGGCGGGGCCAGGTGATCGACCAGCTCCTTCAGGTTGGCGCGCATGAACGCGAAGTAGTCGCCCGAGCCCAACGGGTCCAGCCGCGCGATCTTCGTGCCCGTGCGCTCGGCGATGCGCCCCGCCGCCGCCGGGCTGAACTGGGGCTCCACGAAGATCACCGCGATCTTGTCCCGCCGGATCGCCTCCACGACCTGGGCGATCTGGTCCGGCGTCGGGTCGTTCCCCTCGATGGGGCGGATGACCGCCGCGACCTTCAGGCCGTAGCGCTCGGCGAGCCGGTTGAAGGCGGCGTGGTGGGTCACGATCGCCGCCCCCTTGAGCGGCCCGAGGGCCGCGCGGTGCTCGGCGTCCAGTTCGTCGAGGGACGCCAGCAGCGCCGCCTCGGCGGCGTCGAGCCGGGATCGCTCCGCGTCCGTCAGTGCGCCCGCCGAGCCCAACGCCCCCTCGATCGCGCTCCGCAGCGCCGGCACCGCCCGGCGCACGAGCACCGGGTCGAGCCACACGTGGACGTCGACGGCGTGGTCGCAGGGCTCGTCGGGCCCGTGGTCGTGGTGGGCGTGGTCGTCGCCCTTGATCCCCAGCGCCTCCCCCAGCACGACCACGCGCCGACGGTTCGACTTGTTCTGGCGCACGAACCTGTCGATCGCCGGCTCCAGCCCCAGCCCGACGCACACCACCACGTCGGCCTTCCCGACCGCGGCGATGTCCGACGGCGTGAACTCGTAGCCGTGCTCGCTCCGCCCGGGAGGCATGAGCGCGCGCACGCTCGCGCCCTCGGGCGCCAGGGCCTGCGCCAGCCCCCGCAGCGGCGGGATCGTGACCACGATGCGCACCGGCCCCTGGGCGCGCGGGGCCGCGTCGTTCCTCCAGCACCCGGCGAGCGCCATGAACCCCAGGGCCGCGATCAGAACGAGCGATCGGAACACCATGACACCCCGCAATCCGCGCCGAGTGGTTAATGAGACAACAATCTCAAGAAGCATAGGGGGCCTGGTCGATCGCCGGCTGAGCCCGGACCGGCGGCGCCACCGGGGCTCGCGGCGGCGGCGCCTCGTCGTGCCGGGACGAGGCGAGCGGTCGGACGCCTATACTCGCGTCCTTGTCGCCGACGGGCGCTTGGCGCCGCGGTGCCGGGGGTCGCGCCGGCGACGGATTCGGGGCGGTAGCTCAGCTGGTAGAGCGCATCGTTCGCAATGATGAGGTCGGGAGTTCGATTCTCCTCCGCTCCACTCCGAAGACAGCAGGGCTGGCGGCCTGGGGCGGCCGCCGCTCACCGCTTGCCGATGAGCGAGCGGTAGAGGTCGTCGTCGATGCCCAGGTAGTCGTGCATGTGCTGGTCGTAGACCTCGGCGTGGTCGTCGCGGGAGAGGTCCAGGCGCATCTCGTTGATGACCTTGGTGCCCTGGCGGATCCACTCCTCGAAGGTCTCGCGCGAGATGTGGTCGCGGATCCACTCGCCCACCGGGCCCCGGAAGGGGGGCGACGCCATCTTCGTGCCGGGGCGGCCCGTCTTGCGGTCCACGAACGAGCCCGACGGGGCGGGCGTCGCGGCGGGGGCGGGCCCGGCCTCCACCCTGGGGACGGGGGCCCCGAACTGCTCGAGCAGGTCGCCCATCGCGGCCATGGGCATGCGGTCGCCGCGCTTGGCCGCGACCCCGTAGCCGCGGGTCAGCACCTCGATGGCCCGGGGCTTGTCGCCCGAGGCCATGAGCGCGGCTCCCGCGAGCTGGTAGGCCTTGGACATCCGCGGGTTCAGTTCCACGCACTTGAGATAGGCATTGGCGGCGTCGGCGTGACGCCCCGCCTGCCCGTAGGCCCCCGCCAGGCTGAACCACGCCATGTCGTTGTCCGGGTCGGCCCCGGGCCTCACCATCGTCTCGAACTGGGCGATCCGCTTCTCGATCTCGCTCGTCGTCATGCCCAAGCGTAAGGCGGTGTACCCTCGCGGGCAGGCCAGGAGCCAGCCGTGCCCATCGCTGACGCCACTTCCGTCGACCTCGCCGGCATCCGCCTGCGGAACCCCGTGATCCTCGCGGCGGGCACCGCCGGGTCACTCGACGAAATGGGCGACGTGCTGGACCTTTCCAAGGTCGGCGCCGTCGTCACCAAGTCCATCACGCTCCAGCCGCGCGAGGGCAACAAGACCTGGCGGATCGTCGAATCGCGCCACGGCGGGATGCTCAACGCCATCGGGCTGGCCAACGTCGGGCTCGACGCTTTCCTGAAGGACATCGCCCCACGGGTCGGCTCCGTGCCCTGCGCCGTCATCGGGTCGGTCGCCGGGTTCAGCCCCGACGAGTACGAGCGTGTCGGCGGGGCCATGGACGCCGTCGAGGGGCTCGCGGGGATCGAGCTCAACGTGTCCTGCCCCAACGTCCACGGCGGGTGCGAGTTCTCCTCGGACGCCGCGCTCCTGGCCGACCTCGTCCGCCGCGTGCGGGGCGCGGTGACCCGCAAGCCCCTGCTGGTGAAGCTCAGCCCCACGGCGGTCGGCTACCGCGACGCGGCGACGGGCGAGACCGGCATCGCGCCGCTGGCGAGAGCGGCGATCGACCCCGGTTCGGTCCACGGGGCCGGGGGGGAGGCCCGCGCAACCGGGGCGCGGCGGCGGGGGGCCGACGCCCTCTGCATCGCCAACACCATGCCGGCCATGGCGATCGACGTCGAGGCCCGCAGGCCGAGGCTGTCGCGGGGATCGGGCGGGCTCTCGGGCCCCGCCATCCACCCCGTCGCCGTCAAGCTCGTTCACGACGCCTACACGCAGGTCTGCAAGGGGGCCGGCGTTCCGATCGTGGGCATCGGCGGCGTGATGCGCTGGGAGGACGCCGCGGAGTTCATTCTCGCCGGGGCCTGCGCCGTCCAGATGGGCACGGCCCTGTTCGTCGACCCGAGGTTGCCGGTGCGGGTCGCGGAGGGGCTGTCGGCGTGGGTGCGCCGGCAGGGCCGGTCGAGCCTCGCCGGGCTGGTCGGCGCCCTGGAACGCGAGGCCTGACGCCCCGAGGTGCCGAGCCCGTGCGCAACGTCGCGTTCGCGTGCCTTCTCGCGGCCTCCCTGCCCGCGTGGGGCGATCCGCCCAGGCCGATCGGCCTGGGCGACACGCTCGAGCCGATCCGGGGCAAGAGCGACCCGCCGGCACGCCGCACATGACCCTGCCCGGCTGGGCGAGGTCCATCGGGCCGCACCTGCGCGGGCACGCGGAGAACCGGTCGCGGCGGGCTCGGGCCTTGGAGCGACACGGCCAGCGCGACGGTCGCGGCTTAGCGGATGACCGTGATCCCCGGCCACCGGGCCTTGACCGCCGCCATCCCCGCGTCCGTCACCCGCGTGCCGCCGAAGTTCAGCGTGGTCAGGGCCTTGAGGCCGGTCTCCGCGCGGGCGAGTTCCTTCACCCCCGCGTCCGTCACCTGCGTCGCGGCGAGGTTCAGCGTGGTCAGGGCCTTGAGGCCGGTCTCCGCGCGGGCGAGTTCTTTCACCCCCGCGTCCGTCACCTTCGTGCCGGCGAGGTGCAGCGTGGTAAGGGCCTTGAGGCCGGTCTCCGCCCGGGCGAGTTCCTTCACCCCCGCGTCCGTCACCTGCGTCCCGGCGAGGTCCAGCGTGGTCAGGGCCTTGAGGCCGGTCTCCGCGCGGGCGAGTTCCTTCACCCCCGCGTCCGTCACCTTCGTATTCCAAAGGTCCAGCGTGGTCAGGGCCTTGAGGCCGGTCTCCGCCCGGGCGAGTTCCTTCACCCCCGCGTCCGTCACCTGCGTGTTCCAGAGAATCAGCGTGGTCAGGGCCTTGAGGCCGGTGTCCGCCCGGGCGAGTTCCTTCACCCCCTCGTCCGTCACCTGCGTGAAGGCGAGGTCCAGCGTGGTCAAGGCCTTGAGACCCCTCCCCTCGCGGGCGAGTTCCTTCACCCCCTCGTCCGTCACCTGCGTGTCGTGCAGGTACAGCGCGGTCAGGGCCTTGAGACCGGTCTCCGCGCGGGCGAGTTCCTTCACCCCCGCGTCCGTCACCTTCGTGGCGCCGAGGTCCAGCGTGGTCAGGGCCTTGAGGCCGGTCTCCACCCGGGCGAGTTTCTTCACCCCCGCGTCCGTCACCTTCGTGTTAAAGAGGATCAGCGTGGTCAGGGCCTTGAGGCCGGTCTCCGCACGGGCGAGTTCACGAAGTCCTTCGTCTTTGATGTCGGAGCCAGACAGGTCCAACGCCGTAACCGATGCGAGGTCGCTGGGCGTGAGGGCCTTGGCGTCCTTGCCGAGGTGCTTGGCCACGCGGCTGCGGACGATCAGCGGCAGCCGATTCACCGCGTCCGCCCCGGCGTCCGCCGCGGTTCCACCGCCGCTGGGCGCGGGGGCGCTCGCGGGCGCGATGCCCGGAGGCGGTGGGGCCGGCTCCGCCTTGGCCTCCGCCGCCCGGCTGGCCACGGCCTGCCCGACCTCGGGGGAGCACTCGATCGCCAAAAGGTCCCACAGGATCGACATGTCCCAGAGCGGGAAGGGCTCGCGCTTGATGTCGCGCGTGCAGGGCATGAGCCGGCGCACCTCTTCCTCGGCGCTCTTCCGCTGCGGATCGTCCTTCTCCGGCCCGCGCTCGCCCGGCACCTTGGAATCGGGCGCGAGGGCGCGGTCCGGGCGGTAGTCCTTGTAGACCTCTCTGAACTCCGACCACTTCTTTAGGAAGGTCCACGTCTCCTTGAGGCGCAGCGTCGCCGCCGGGTTGCCGTCCATGTCGCGCAGAGCGCGGGCGATGAGGTAGGCCTGGCACCCCTGCCCGAAGCGCTTGGCGGCGTCTTGATCGCCTGCGGCCTTGCGGACCGCCGCCGTGCCGCCCATGAGCGTGCTGTTGAGGAGGCGCTTCACCTCGCGCGGGTTGTGCTCGGCGATCTTCCTGATCGCCCCCTCGATGATGCCCTTCCAGCCCGTGCCGCCCGCGTTGAGTCGGCCGGTCCAGAAGTTGTTCGTGGCCTTGTCGAGTTCTTTCACCTGGGCCTCGAAGTACCCGTCCATCTGCTCCTCGCTGGGGGGCACCTCGACCTCGACCTGGAACATCTTGTCGAGGTAGCTGTCGGCCTTGACCTCGGCGAGCCCGGCGTCCCTGTACTGCTTGCGGATCACGGCCTTGACCACGTCGCGGTCGAGGCCGATGACGAAGACCAGTTGCGGGATGTTCAGGTAGAGCTTGAGGGCCTCGAGCACCTCGAGCACGACGGCGGGCAGGCAGCGGTCCAGGTCGTCAATCAGGAGGACCATCCGCTCGTCGCCGCCGAGCGAGCCCTTCACCCAGGACTTGAGCGTGCTCTCGAACTCGTTGAGGAAGGCCCTTTCTGGGTGCGTGCTCTGCTTGTAGTCCTCGGCGATCTTGGCGAGGGCTTCGAGATTCACGCTGGCCTCGCCCACGCCCGGCACGCCCCCCGAGAGCTGGAGCGACGAGACCGTGTGGATGAACCAGCGTCCCAGCGCGCCGCCGAACTTCTTCACGGCGTTGACCACCGTGGCGACCGAGGCCTTCGAGGGGTCGATGGAGTTGATCACGACCTCGGCGATGAGGCCCCGCCAGACGTCGTCGCGGGTCTGGTACTTCCACGGCTCGAACCAGACGCAGCGGGTGCGGAAGTGCGGCTTGCACGTGTCCCCCTGATCGCTCCAGACCTTGAGCTGGTCGGCGAGCCAGCGCATCGCCGAGCTCTTGCCCGTGCCCCAGTCGCCGAAGATGCCGATGGCCAGCGGGGCGCGGGTGTTCTGGTGGCGGATGATGTCGTAGACCGCTCCGAGGCGCGTGTGCAGCTCGAAGGAGTCGCCCTCGCGGGCGGAGCCGGTCTTCTCATCCGCCTGATCGCGCAGGATCGGGTGGTCCGACAAGATCGTCATGACCGGCGCACGCAAGGCCAACTCGCGTTCGGTCGGTGCCGGGGGCTCTGAAGCGGCGGACATGATGCCAAGCGTAGCCGATGCCGGAGCGGCCGCCCCCCTTTCCGTCCGTGCGCCGAGCACAACCTCCGCTCAAGGCACTCGGCACGCACGCCTATGGAGACGGCGCGGCTGTGTGGCCTTCGGCTCAGGAGCGGACCCACGCCGAGCCGTGGGGGGGGCCGCGCACGGCCCGCGGGGGTGCTCGGGGCCGAGGTGTGGGTGAGACTCGTGGCCCCCCCGAATGCCGACGCCGCCGCGGGCTCGACTCCCGGCGCTTCGCTGGGCGACCACGCCCGTGTTCCGAGTCGTTGCACGTTCCTGACCATGACCACCCGCCCGAGTTCCCGCCCCTCCAGCAAGAAGCCGAGTTCAACCCCGGCGAGGGCGGCCCCAACTTCCTGCGTGCGGGTGGGCCGCCGTCTCCATGGCCCGCTGGGTCAACACGCGGGGCGAAAAGGCGATCGCGGCGGGGCACTATCTGCACGTCACCGACGCCGATGGGACCCGCGCCACGGCGGCGTCGAAGGAAGTGAAGAAAGCGGCGCAAAGAGCGGCGCACTTGCGGCGCAAGGTGCGGCGCGGCATCCGTCCGCGCCGGATCGCGGGCGTTCGCGGGAATCGTCGGGAAGCCCTTGCTTTGCCGGGGTGTTGCGACCCGACGCGGGCAAGCGCGAAGCGGCGCAAAGCGGGCCAGTGGGCAGAGCCGGACTTGAACCGGCAACCCCGGCATTTTCAGTGCCGTGCTCTACCAATTGAGCTATCTGCCCGGTAGAGGCTCGGTTGTGACCGACCGGGGGGCCCGGACGGGGAGGGAACGGTATCAGGCGGGGGCGGGGGGTCAAGCCTGGGGCGGGGGGTCGGTTGCCGGTCCCAGAAAAAGACGGACGCGGTTGTCGACGATGGCGAAGACGCGGTCGGCGGCGGCGGGGCGGACGGGCGAGCCGCCCGTGAAGGTGCTGAACGCGGGCAGGAGCCCGAGGCCGTCGGAGAGGTGGAAGCAGGGGAGGCGGGCCGAGTCGGCCCCGGAGTGCATCGCGAGGACGGGGTGGACGTGCCCGGCCCAGGTGAACACGCCGGGTGGGGCATCGACGGGGTTGTGCGCAAAGGCGAAGGGTCCGTCGACCAGTGCCGTGGGGAGGACGCGGATGCCCCAGCGCTGGGCGACGGCGTCGATGGCGCGGTCGTGGTTGCCGGGTATGAGTTCGATGCGCGCGCGCCACCGGGCGAAGCGCCGGGCTACGGCATCGACGAGGGGGGCGTCGAGACCGATGCCGGCGTGGAGGAGGTCGCCGACGATGAGGACGCGTTCGGCGCGGGTGAGGCGGATCGCTTGGTCGAGGTGGTCGAGCTGGCGGTCGAGGAGGCGCTGGGGGAGCGAGGCGGGGAGGCGTGAGCCGCGGGCGCGGAGGGCGTTGGTCTTGCCGAGGTGGAGGTCGGCGAGGATGAGGGTCCGGCGCGCGGACCAGAAGGCGCAGCGCTGGGGCATCAGGAGGACCAGCTGGCCCCGAACGAGCGTCGGGAGCGCGGGCGGCGCCGGCGTGAGCTCGCGTTGGATGGGGGCGGCGTGGGTTGGACTCCGTTCTCCCAAAGCAGCCTCATCTTCTCGACGCGTTCGGCGAGGGTCTCGGCGGTGATCTGGACGCCGCTGCGCTGGACGACGAGCGGGAACGCCAGCGGCGTGGGTCGTTCGACCCTGCGCAGGACGATGCGGGCCTGGGCCAGGCGTTCGAGCGTACGCGCGAGCCGGGCGTGTTCGAACTGGCGGTCGAGGACCTCGCGCCGGGCCTGTTCGAGCAGGCGGTTTCCCGGGTCGAACTCCCTGAAGACGTCGTAGATCAGGCCGGCGGAGGCCTGGAGGTGGCGCGAGGTCTTGCGGGCGCCGGGGTGCGATGGATGGACCAGGCCCGCGACGCGGGCGATCTCGCGGAACTGGAGGCGGGCCAGGTCGGAGAGGTTCATGCTCTCGATGGCGTCCTCGGCGAGATGGTCGGGGGCGAGGATGGAGGGTGTGAAGAGCTCGGCGAAGGGGTAGTCGTCGGTGGTGAGGAGTTCGAGGCCGTAGTCGTTGACGGCGAGGGCGAAGGTGGTCTTGCGGAGGCGAGTGAGGCGGAGGGCGAGAATGGCGGCGAGCCCGCCGTGGACCAGGCGACCGTCGAAGGGGTAGAGGAACAGGTGCGCGCCCTCGCGGGTGTTGGTGGTCTCGACGAGGAGCTCGCCGGCGTCGGGGAGGTGGCTCATCTGGCGCTGGGCGTCGAGGACGGGGGCGGCGGCGCGGAGTTCGGGCTCGTCGGCCGAGGCGGGAGAGGCGAGGGTCGAGCGGACGCGCTGCGCCAGCGACTCGCTGATGGGGAGGCGGGATCCGGCCCGCCGGGGCGTGAGGCGGGTCTTGCCGCGGTCCGGGCGGACAAGGGCGGTGAGGTCGTGCAGGCCGACGTAGCGGAGGGTCTTGCCGGCGAAGAGGAAGCGGTCGCCCGGGGCGAGCGAGGCGATGAAGTGGTCCTCGATGGTGCCGAGTCGTCGCCCCGAGACGAGGCGGAGTTCGAGCGTGGCCTCGGCGGTGATGGTGCCGACGTTGAGGCGGTGGAGCTGGGCGGTGCGGCGTGAGGGGACGCGGTGGAGGCCGCGGTCGGACTCGATGCGGTGGTGCTCGGGGTAGGCGTGGAGACAGGCCCCGCCGTCGCGGACCAGTTCGAGGGTCCAGTCGAAGTCGGCACGGGAGAGGTCGCGGTAGCTCCAGGCGTCGCGGACCTCGTGGAAGAGGCCGTCGGGGGTGAACCCGCCGCCGAGCGCGCGGGTGACCATGTGCTGGGCGAGCACGTCGAGGGGTTTGGGGGGCGGGAGGCGGGGCTCGATCTCGCCGGCGGCGACGGCGCGGCGGACGGCGGCGATCTCGACCAGCTCGAGGGCGTTGGTGGGCACGCAGGTGACGGCGCAGGGGGCGTTGGGACGGTGGGCCGATCGCCCCGCCCGCTGCAAGAGGCGCGCGACGCCCTTGGGCGACCCGACTTGGAAGACGACCTCGACGGGCGCGAAGTCGACGCCCAGGTCCAGCGAGCTGGTGGCGACGACGAGGCGCACGGAGCCGTCCTTGAGCCCGCGCTCGACCCGCTCGCGGGCGCCCCGGTCGATCGAGCCGTGGTGCAGGCCCGTGAAGCCGGCCCAGGCGGGGCGGGCGGCGAGGAGGGCGCTGTGCCACAACTCCGCCTGCGAGCGCGTGTTGGTGAAGATCAGCGTGCTGCGCATCGTGTCGATCGCGTCCAGGACCTGCGGCAGCATCGCCAGCCCCAGGTGCCCGGCCCAGGGGAACCGGGCGATCTCGGGCGGCAGGAGCGAGCGGATGGTCAGCGGGCGGTCCATGCGGCCGCGGATGACGGCGGGGTCGCGGCCCGTGCCGACGGCGGCGCTGGCGGCGACGTCGAGGTTGGCGAGCGTCGCGGAGAGGGCCCACGTGCGCAGCGCCGGGGCGATGCGCCGGAGGCGGGCCAGGGCCAGCTCGCACTGCGTGCCGCGCTTGGAGGCGACGAGTTCGTGCCACTCGTCGAGGACGACGGAGGAGAGAGGGGCGAAGAGGGTCGCGGCGTCGTCGCGGGTGAGGAGAAGCGAGAGTGATTCGGGCGTGGTGATGAGGACGTTGGGGAGGCGCTCGCGCTGCTTGGCGCGGAGGGAGGGGCGGGTGTCGCCCGTGCGGCCCTCGGCCGTGAGGCGCGGGGCCAGGTCGGTCAGCGGCCGACGGAGCGCCGCTTCGATGTCGCGGGCGACGGCCCGGAGGGGGGTGACGTAGAGCAGGCGGATGCCGGCGAGCGGGCGACGTTCCGCATGCTCGTCGAGCATGGAGGCGAGCGGGCCCATGAAGGCGGCATAGGTCTTGCCGGCGCCGGTGGGAACGTTGACGAGCCCGGAGCGGCCTTGGGCGTGGGCGTGCCAGGCGTCGAGCTGGAAGGGCCAGGGCGTCCAGCCCTGGTCGTCGAACCAGCGGAGCACGCGGTCGAGGCCCTTGGGTTGTGGCGCGGGGCCGATCATCGCCGGGGCGAGCGTATGGGCATTGGTGTTTCCAGTGGGACCGCCCTCCGGGCGGTCCCGCTGGCGGGGCCCACTTCGGGGGCCAAGGCCGCCAACCCCCCCTTGCCCCCCTGAAGCGAGGGTGAGGTAGACTGGGGTGTGACGGCGCTGTTGGTTGCGCCGAGAAGGAGAGTCCCATGCTGACCGCCGCGATGATTGTCTGTGCGACCCTGGGGGCGACGGGCGTCGAGCCGGAGCCCAACACGCTGACGGTTCTGGAGCGGGCCGAGGGGTGGAGGCTGCTGTTCGACGGCACGAGCACGTCGGGGTGGCGTGGCTACCGCAGGCCGGGATTCCCCGAGAAGGGCTGGGAGGTGGACGGGGGCGTGCTGCGGGTGCTGGCGGGGGGCGGCGGGGGCGACATCATCACCAACGATCAGTTCGGTGAGTTTGAACTGGCGTTGCAGTTCCGGGTGGCGCCGAAGGCCAACAGCGGGATCATGTACGGCGTGACGGAGAAGCACGGGGCGTCGTGGCAGACGGGTCCGGAGTTCCAGGTGCTCGACGACGCCGGGCACGGGCTCAAGCCGACGGAGCCGCACTCGGCGGGGGCGATGTACGACCTGTACGCGGGGCCCGAGGGGAAGATCGTGAGGGCGGCGGGTGAGTGGAACGACGCGCGGGTGCGCCTGCGCAGCGGCGTGGTGCAGCACTTCCTCAACGGGGGGAAGGTGGTCGAGGCGCGGCTGTTCGAGGAGGGTGCCGCGACGCCGACGGCGGAGTGGGCCGCGAGGATCGCCGGGAGCAAGTTCAAGGCGTATGAAGGATTCGGCGTGCAGGCTCGCGGGCACCTGGCGCTGCAGGAGCACGGCGACCGGGTGGAGTATCGGAACATCCGTGTGCGCGAGCTGGGCGCGGGGCGGCCCGGCGAAGTGAGCCTGTTCAACGGGAAGGACCTGTCGGGCTGGGTGGCGGTGGTGCCGGAGGCGGAGAAGGCGGGCATCGCCCCCGAGAGCGTGTGGAGCGTTGAGGGCGGGGTGCTGGTGTGCAAGGGCACGCCCGCCGGGTACATCAAGACCGCGGGCTCGTACACGAACTTCGTGCTGCGCCTGGAGTGGCGTTTCAACCCGGTGACCAGGAAGGCGGGCAACAGCGGGGTGCTGCTGCGGATGATGGGCCCGGACAAGGTCTGGCCGCGGAGCATCGAGGCGCAGCTGCACAGCGGGAACGCGGGGGACTTCTGGAACATCGACGAGTTCGCGATGAAGACGGAGGCCGGGCGGACGCGCGGGCGGAACACGAAGAAGACGCACGCCGGGGCGGAGCGCCCCGTTGGGGAATGGAACGAGTACGAGATCGTGGTGAATGGGGGCGACGTCGTCCTGCGGGTCAACGGCGAGGAAGTGAACCGGGCATGGGAGGCGGAGGCGATCGCGGGGTCGATCGGGCTGCAATCGGAGGGGGCGGAGATCCACTTCCGGAACATCCGGATCGTGCCGCTGGATTGACGGGGGGTCCGGAAAGGCGCGAAGGCTCTTGGCCGCCGGGGGCTCCGGCGGTATGCTGTTGACGGTGGGGCTGAGGAGGTCGGCATGAAGGCGATGGGATTGGCCGCGGTGCTGGCGGGGGCGTGCGGTCTGGCGTTGGGGCAGGAGCCGGCGGGCCAGGAGTGCGGGCTGCGGATCACGCCGGAGGAGGCGGCGATCCACCTTCAGCGTCAGGCGGCGGGGGTGTACGGCGTGCCGGAGGGCCCCACGCCGCTGTACGTGGTGCCGCTGACGATGCACGTGGTGAGGCGGAGCAACGGGACTGGGGGGCTGCCGCCCGAGCGCGTGGCGCAGGCCCTGGTGGATGCCAACGACGCGTGGCGGGGGGCGAACATCCAGTTCTGCCGGGCCGGGGCCATCCGCTACATCGACTCCGACGCGCTCTACGACATCTCCGGCAACGAGACCACCGCCCTGCGCAACACCGACGTCGTGCCAGGCACCATCAACATCTGGTTCGTCAACTCGGCGCCCTACTGCGGGATCAGCTCGTTCACGACCAGCTCGCAGCAGGGCATCGTGATGAACAACTCGTGCACGGCGTTGCCCACCAACCGCTCGACGTTCCCGCACGAGATCGGGCACTACTTCGACTTGTACCACACGCACGAGACGGCGTTCGGGACCGAGTGCGTGGCGCGCACCAACTGCACCACGCGGGGCGACCTGCTCTGCGATACCGCGGCGGACCCGACGCTCTCGACGAGCAACATCAGCACGGCGTGCCTGTGGATCGGGACCAACCAGGGCCCCTGCGCCGGCGACGGCCCCTACGCCCCGGACCCGCGGAACTACATGAGTTACAGCCGCAAGGAGTGCCGCGACCTCTTCAGCCCGGGGCAGCGGACCCGCGCGTACGCGACGCTCGTCAACATCCGCCTGGCCCAGTTCAACATGGCCCTGTGCGCTCCGCCCTGCCGGGCGGACTGGAACGGCGACGGCGTCGTCGACTTCAACGACTTCCTCATGTACCTGAACGACTACAACGCGGGCGCGATCGCGGCGGACCTGAACGGCGACGGCGTGGTTGACTTCAACGACCTGCTGGAGTTCCTGAACCTCTACAACGCCGGGTGCTGAGGGGAGGGGGCGGGTCTCGCAGGCGGAGGCGCCCCGCGCGGGGGCGTGCGGCGGTTGTGCGCTCGTACGCTCCCGCCATGACGATCCGGCGTCAGCCCGCCGACTTTGAGGTGAGAGAGAAGGTCAGCGAGCGATTCCTCGCGGGGCTGACGGCTCTGGCGGGTGGCCGCGAGGGGCACGTCGTCTACGAAGTGTCGAAGATGTCGGTGACGACGCCGGAGGCGGCGGCCGCGCTCGCCAGGGCCCTGAGCCTCCGCCCCGGGCAGGTCGCGTACGGCGGGCTCAAGGACAAGCACGCGACGACCACGCAGGTGATGAGCGTCCCAGCCGGGGCTCTCACGGCGGGCCCCCCCGAGCGCATCGAGGGGGAACGGTGGTCGGCTCGGCTGCTGGGGGCGGGGCTGGAGGCGGTGACCGCCTGTGCGATCGACGGCAACCGGTTCCGCATCGTCGTGCGGGGCCTGACGATGCGGGACGTGCGCGAGATGGGCCGGCGGGCGTCGCTGCTGCGGTCGGAGGGGACGAAGGAGGGGCCGTCGACCCTGCTCTTCGTGAACTACTTCGGCGAGCAGCGGTTCGGGTCGGCGCGGCACGGGAAGGGCTGGATCGCCCGCGAGCTGATCGCCGGGCGGTTCGAGGAGGCCCTGCGGCTGTCGATCGGCACGCCCGCGCGCAAGGACACGGGGGTGAGGCGGGTGTTCACGAGGCTGGCGGCGACGCACTGGGGCGACTGGGCGCGGCTGGCGCGGGAATGGCCCCGCTGCCCCGAGCGGGCCGCGGTCGAGGTCCTGGCGCGGACGGGGGACGCGCGGCGGGCGTTCGAAGCCCTGCCCTACTTCCAGCAGGAGATGCCGGTGGACGCCTACCAGTCGCACCTCTGGAACGCCGCCGCGGGGCGGGTGGTCGAGAGCCTGGTGGAGCCGGGGGCCCGCCTGTCGTCGGCGGACCGGTCGATGGTCTTCGCGGGGTGTCGGGGGATGCCGGCGGCCGTGCGGGAGATGGGGGCTGTGTTGCCCTCCCCCGGGATGGCGACGGGGACCCTCTGGGGGCGGACCATGCTGGGCGTGCTGTCGGCGGAGGGGCTGTCGCCGGGGGACCTCCGCATCCCGGGGCTGCGGAGACCCGAGTTCGGGGCGGGGGAGCGGGCGCTGGTGGCGGAGGCCATGGGGTTTGTGCTCGGCCTCCCCGGGGCGGACGAGTTGGACGCCGGGGGCAGGCGGCTGAAGCGGAGCGTGGCGTTCGACCTGCCGCGAGGGGCGTACGCGACGGTGCTGCTGCGGGCGTTGGGGCAATAGGGAGGCGGGGGTGGGCGGCGGGCGGTATGCTGTTCGCCTCACGGCCGACGCGGGCCAGGAGGATTCATGCCGACGGCGCCAAACCAGCCCGGTGAGATGACGGTGAACGCACGCGGGACGCTGATGGGGCACCCGGTGGGGCTCTTCCTGCTCTTCCTGGTGGAGATGTGGGAGCGGTTCAGCTACTACGGGATGCGGGCGCTGCTGATCCTGTACCTGGTGAAGAGCACGGCGCCGGGCGCGGACCCGGGGCTGTTCGGCGACACGATCATCAATCCCGGTCGCGGGTGGAGTCGCGCGGACGCGGCAACGCTGTACGGGTGGTACACGGGGCTGGCGTACCTGCTGCCGGTGTTGGGGGGGATCATCGCGGACAGGCTGATCGGCACGCACCGCTCGATGGTGGTGGGGGGTCTGCTGATCGCAATGGGGCACATCGCGCTGGCGATCTCCGGGCTGGGGGACATGGCCCAAAGCGAAGTGGGCATGTCGGCGTTCATCGGGGGGCTGGCGCTGATCGTGCTGGGGACGGGGCACTTCAAGCCGACGGTCTCGGTCATGGTGGGGCAGTTGTACCCGCCGGGCGACCCGCGACGCGACGGCGGGTTCACGATCTTCTACATGGGGATCAACCTGGGCGCGTTCCTGTGCGCCTATGTCTGCGGCACGCTGGGCGAGCGCGTGGGGTGGCACTGGGGGTTCGGGTCGGCGGCGGTGGGGATGCTCGCGGGGCTGGGGCTGTACCTGTGGGGCAAGCCGCGGTACCTGGGCGGGATCGGCGCCGCGCCCGAGGGCGCCCGGCGCGCGTGGCCCGTGATGTTCATGGTGGTCGGGCTGGGGCTGGCGGCGGTGGTGGGGCTGCTCAAGCACGCCGGCGCGTTCGGGTGGCTGCAGGACGTGCTGGCGGAGTTCACGTCCAAGCGGCCCGGGACGGCGTTCGGACTGGGGATGACGCTCTTCTTCGGGGCGGTGCTGGCGGCGGTGGTGTTCAGCGCCAGCCAGCCCAAGGGCGACCGCGCGCCCGTCGCCACGATCTTCATCTTCATGTTCTTCAACGCGTTCTTCTGGATCGCCTTCGAGCAGGCGGGCTCGTCGATCAACCTGTTCACGGACACCTACGCCAACCGCAACATCGGCACCTTCGTCGTGCCGACGACGTGGTTCCAGTCGGTGAACCCGCTGCTCATCATCCTGTTGGCGCCGATCTTCGGGTGGGGGTGGACGGCGCTGGGTCGGCGGCGGATGAACCCGCCCATGCCGGTCAAGATCGCCATGGGGCTGCTGTTCCTCGGGATCGGGTACCTGTTCATGGTGTGGGGGGCGAACATCGCCAGGGCCGGGGTGCAGACCGGGCTGGAGTCGGCGGCGGTGGCGACCGCCAAGGCGTCGATGCTGTTCATCCTCGCGACCTACTTCTTCCACACGGTGGGCGAGCTGTGCCTGTCGCCCACGGGGCTGTCGTACGTGACCAAGGCCGCACCCGTCCGCTTCGTCTCGGTGCTCATGGGCATCTGGTTCATCTCGTCGTTCATCGCCAACCTGGGCGGGGGGCTGGTGGCGGCCCAGGTCGAACGGGTCGAGAGGGGCGAGATCGACCTTCCCTGGAAGTTCGGCGGGCAGGCCGACTTCTTCATGCTGTTCGTGGTCACGAGCGCGGCGGCGGGGGTCGTGGTGCTGGTGATCACGCCGTTCCTGAGGCGGATGATGCGGAGTCGGAACGACTGAGGGGGTCGCGCCACCGAGACCGCGGGGCCGATCTCGGTGGCACGGTGGCCGGGTGGTCTGCGGGGATTACCTGATCGTGTGGAGATGGGGTGATCGGCGGGGGCGGTTTCGGTTACGATGGCAGCGGGCGTTCGTCCCGCGGTTGGGGTGCGCGCCGGTGGCCGAGCGATGAGGAAGGAGTTCCGCGTGGTTTCGATTCTCCTGCGGTCCAGGACGTTCGTGGCGGCGTTGGTGTCGGTCGGCGTGGTGGGCGCCGGGCACGCGGCCCAGGAGCCCGCGGACAAGGCCCCCACGCTCAGCCCGGAGTGGGTCAAGTCGTTCCAGTGGCGATCGATCGGGCCGGCCAACATGGGCGGACGCATGACCGACATGGCCGTCTACCCCAAGGACCCGATGACCTTCTGGGTGGCGACGGCGTCGGCGGGGCTCATCAAGACCGTCAACGGCGGGCAGACCTTCGAGCACCAGTTCGAGCACGAGGGGACGGCGTCGGTCGGGGCCGTCGCGGTCGCCGCCACAGACCCCAACATCGTCTGGGTCGGCACGGGCGAGGCCAACCCGCGCAACAGCGTGACGTGGGGCGACGGCGTCTACAAGTCGACCGACGGCGGAAAGACGTGGACCCACATGGGGCTCCGCGAGACGTTCCAGGTCTCGCGCGTGATCATCCACCCGACCAACCACGACGTGGTCTACGTCGGCGCCATGGGGCGCTGCTGGGGCACGAACGAGGAACGCGGGCTCTTCAAGACGAGCGACGGCGGGAAGACCTGGAGCAAGATCCTGTACGTCGACGACAAGACCGGCGTCATCGACGCCGCGATGCACCCCACCGAGCCCGACACGCTGCTCGTGGCCACCTGGGAGCGGCAGCGCGACGGCTTCGACACCAACGACCCGGCCAAGAAGTGGGGGCCGGGCTCGGGGCTGCACAAGACGAGCGACGGCGGTCAGACGTTCAAGCGGCTGACCGGGGGCCTGCCCGACACGAACCTGGGCCGGATCGGCCTGAGCTTCTACCTCAAGGACCCCACGCACGTCTACGCGATCATGGAGAGCGACAGGGCGGGGATGTCCTCGGCCAACGCGCCGTACCTGGGCGTGACGGGCGAGAACGCCGACGCGGGCGCCAAGATCACGCGCGTGGTGGAGGGGGGCCCGGCGGGGGCCGGCGGGCTGAAGGTGAACGAGATCGTGGTCGCCGTTGACGGCAGCCCCATCGTGACGTACCAGGCCCTGCTCGATTCGATCCGCGACAAGGCCCCGGGGGACAAGGTGACGCTTCAGGTGGCCCGCGAGGGCAAGCCGGTGGACGTCGAGATCACGCTCGCGGCCCGCCCCGGCAACGCCAACGACCGTCCCTTCGGCACGCGCCTGGGCGGGCAGAACCCCAACATCCACGACCAGCAGGGCGCCGACGGGTGGAGGACGGGCGGGCTGTACAAGTCGACGGATACGGGCGAGAGCTGGACGCGGATCAACAGCATCGCGCCCCGCCCCATGTACTTCAGCAAGGTCCGCGTCGATCCCACCGACGAGAACCACATCTACGTGCTGGGCGTCTCGCTGCACGGGTCGACGGACAACGGCAAGAAGTTCACCGAGGAGGTCGGCGCGGGCACCCACGCCGACCACCACACCATGTGGATCAATCCCGCCGACGGGCGGCACATGCTGCTCGGCAACGACGGCGGGCTGTACCTCACCCACGACCGCGGCAAGACCTGGGAGCACCTCAACAGCATGGCCCTGGGGCAGTTCTACCACGTCGCGGTCGACAGCAGGCCCGTGACGTACAACGCCTACGGCGGGCTGCAGGACAACGGCTCGTGGGGCGGGCCCACGCGCACGCGCCGGGGCTCCATCATCAACAGCGACTGGTTCCGCATCGGGTCGGGCGACGGCTTCGTCTGCGCCGTCGACCCCGACGATTCCGACCAGCTCTACTACGAGAGCCAGAACGGGGCGACGGCGTGGCGGAACGTGCGCACGGGTCGCGGCGGGAGCCTCCGCCCGCCCGCCGAGCGGGGCCTGCGCTTCCGCTTCAACTGGAAGACCCCGTTCGTGCTGTCGCACCACAACCCGGGCATCTACTACAACGCGGGGAACTACGTCTTCCGCACGCTCACCGCGGGCAAGGAGATCAAGCGGATCTCGCCCGAGATCACGCGGACCGAGCGAGGCAGCGCGACGGCCCTGGCCGAATCGTCCCTCGACGCCGACGTCCTTTACGTCGGCACCGACGACGGCGCGCTCTGGATGACCCGCGACGGCGGCAAGGAGTGGGTCGACCTCTTCAAGGTCACGCCCGAGGCGCCCGCCGACAGCCCCGAGCCCAGACGCCCGACCATCGCGGCCCGCAACGGCGGCGACGGGCCGCCCGCGGCGGGGGGCGGCGGGCGCGGCGGCGGGTTCATCGCCCGCCTCGACGCCAACGGCGACGGGAAGATCGAGCGATCCGAGGTCCCCGAGCGCATGGCGGCGTTCTTCGACCAGGCGGACGGCAACGGCGACGGCGTGATCGACGCCGCCGAGATGGAGGCGCTCGCGTCGCGCATCCCCGGCGGTCGCGAGGGGCGGGGCGGGCGGACGGCGGCGGCGGGCGAGGAGGCCGTCGAGAGCCAGGGCGGGGAGGAGGCCTCCGAGCCTCAGGCCCAACCGCCCGCTCAGCCCGAGCGGCGCGAGGCCCCGGCGCCGCCCGCCGATCCCTTCACCGGCACGTGGCGCGTCGAGCCCGTGGGCGAACTGCCCGGCGGCGGCGGCACGGGCTTCGACATCGAACTCGCGCTCGGGAGCGACGGCAAGCTCACGGGCCGCATGGCCGGTCGCGGCGAGGGGGCCACGCTCGCCGGCGGCACCTTCGACAAGGACACGGGCGAGTTCAAGTTCGAGTACGACGGGCCCCTGGGCCCGATGATCATCGAGGGCAAGGTCGAGGGCGACCGCATGACCGGGCGCAGCGCCGGCAAGGAAGCCACCTTCAGCTTCTCATTCGCCGGTCGGCGCCAGGACGGCGAGCGCGCACGCCGCTCGCGCGAGCGGTCCGAGCCCCGCGTCGCCGGCAAGCCCATCGCCGAGCTGGTCGCCGACCCCTTGTGGGTGAGCTCGCTGGAGGCGTCTCGGGCCGAGCGCGGGCGGGTGTACCTCACGCTCGACGGGCACCGCTCCGACGACGACAGGCCCCATGTGTTCGCGTCCGAGGACTACGGGCGTACATGGCGGTCCATCACCGCGAATCTGCCGGGCAACGGGTCGGCCAAGGCGATCCGCGAGGACCTCAGGAACGCGGACATTCTGTACCTGGGCACGGAGTTCGCGGCGTTCGTGTCCATCAACCGCGGGCAGGACTGGACCAGGCTCAACAACAACCTGCCCACGGTCGCGGTCCATGACTTTGCGCAGCACCCGACGACGGGCGAGATCGTGGCCGGCACGCACGGCCGCAGCCTCTGGGTCCTCGACATCACGGCCCTGCGGCAGATGACGCCGACCACGATCGCGGCCCCCGCCCACCTCTACAAGCCCAACGACGTCACGGTGCTCCGCGGCGATCTGAGCCGCGGGAGCGTGGGCATGCTCGGCTTCCGCGGGCAGAACCCCAGCGGCACGCCGCAGATCTTCTATTCGCTGGGCGCCGCCGCAGGCGAGGTGGCGCTCAAGGTGACGACGCTGGACGGGCGGGTTGTCGATGAGCCGGCGTCGCCGCCCAAGTCCGCGGGCCTGCACCGGATCGCGCTCGAACGCCGCGGCGGGCCGGGCGGCGGGCGCGGACCCACCGGTGGTGGACCGCAGGGGGCGGCGCAGGCCCCGACGGGTGCCCAGCCCGCGCCAGGGCAGCCGCCGGCGGGCGCCCAGGCCGGCGGCGGGCAGGGCGGCTCCCGCGGTCCGGTCGGCGGCGGCGCCGGGCGGTTCACCCCCGGCACCTACAAGGTCGTCCTCACCGTCGACGGCAAGGAGTACTCGCAGCAGTTCACCGTCTCGGGCGACCCGGACTACCCGACGCAGACCTTCGGCGACGACGAGTGGACCGAGAACTCGCACCGCGACGCCCCGCAGGAGCCCGTGCGCATCGACTGAGACACTCCCGAAGTCACCGTCAGGCCGCTTGGTCGGTCCCGCACTCCGGGCAGCGCGGCAGCCCCGCGAGCGGGTATCGGCAGCGGACGCAGAGCCCCGCCGACCGGCGTCGGCGGCGAACGAACGCGCGCACGGCCCCCGGGCCCGGGAGCAGGGACGCGGCCACTCCCGCGTCGAGCGTGACGATCGACTGGCAGGTGCGCGAGAACGCACGGGCACAGATCCGCGCCCTCGTCAAGCGGGTTCTCCGGAAGCATGGGTACCCCATGTCCCCCGCGGCCTCGAGCGGCCAGCCGATCCAACGCGGCGGACGCACCTCCTCCATCACCTCGACGAACTTGGTCGATTCGTGCGTCTGTCCCGCCGAGACGATGGCGGCCGGGGGAATGGCGTGACCGTCAGTGACCAGGCGGAACTGTGATCCCCACCCGCCTCGCGAGCGGCCAAACGCGTGGTCTTTCGGCTCTCTTTCGCCCCTCTTTGGCCCGCTCCGCCCGCGGCATCAGACAGAGCCCAGTGGTGCGAGTCGGAAGAACGTGCACCAAGGCGCGGGCGGGCGCCGCGGGTGCCACGGGCGAGCCGCCCGGCGGCTCGCCCGTGCCGGCGTCCGGACCGGCCTCGAACAGCCGCACGGGTCATCGGGCGAAGCGCCCGATGACCCGTGGCACCCGGAGCGCATCCGTCCACGGACTTCCGACACACAGCACTCGTGGCGTGAGTCGGAAGAGTGCGCCCAAAGGCGCGGGCGGGCGCTGCGGGTGCCACGGGCGATCCGCCCGGCGGTCGCCCGTGCGGGCGTCCGGACGGGCATTCGACCGATGACCAGACCGGCGCACGCCTGCGCGTCCTGCTCGACCTGCTCAGGCGGATCGCCGAAACCCCTTTGAGCGCCACGCTCGAAGGCGACGGGCTGGCGAGTCTTGTCCTCGCGGGCGACGGCGCGCGACCCGGGCGACCGCTACCCGAGCGTGGCGGCGCTCCGCGACGATCTCCGGCGCTGGCCCAGCTCGCGCGGCACGGGCCTGCTTGGCCGGGTGCTCGGCCGGTGAGGCTCACGCGGGAACCGCCGGGGCTCGCCCGATCAGCAGGGCGTGTTGTAGAGGTTGAGGAACTCCAGGAAGTCGTTGAAGTCGACGACGCCGTCGCCGTTGATGTCGGCGATGGGCAGGCCCGCGTTGTAGTCGTTGAGGTAGGCGAGGAAGTCGTTGAAGTCGACGACGCCGTCGCCGTTCCAGTCGCCGCGGCAGGCGCCGGTGACGTTGATGGTCAACTGCCCCAGGCCGGTGAAGGTCTCGCCGTAGCTGCTGCTGGCGACGGTGACGGTGACGTCGTAGGAACCGGGCGTGGCGGGGGCCTGGACCGTCCAGTTGGCGATGGGGCCGGCGCCCTGGGCAATCGTGCCGAGGGGCGCCGGATTGGCCCCGACCGCGACGGGCATGCCCGCGAACTGGGCGGTGACGGCGTGGGCCGGCAGGTCGCCCGAGTTGAGGACCGACGCCGACAGCGCGAAGGTGGACCCGGCGACGACCGAGACGGGGGCGTTGATGGTGGGGGTGAAGGCGGGTCCGGTCGCGGCGACGAAGTTCTCCTGCGTCGCCAGCGCGAACTCCTCGCTGGTGATGTCCGGGTCGAACGTGCCGAAGGCCTCGACCTTGACGACCACCGTCTCGTCGGCGGCGGTCAGCGAGAACTGCTCGACGTTGTCGATGGGGGAGCCGGCGTTGGCCAGGAGCGTGTTGTCCGAGCGCCGGTAGCAGCGCAGGTCCAGGTCGGAGAGCGACTCGACCTGCGTGGGGTAGGTCGAGCCGTTGTACGCCACGTGGCGCTGCCAGACGAGCGTGACCTTCTCGTGCTGGAAGAGGCGGCCGGCGTAGAGGCGGAAGTCGGCGTTCTCCGGGCGATCGGGGATCGAGTCGACGAAGACGTCGAGCCCGTGCGCGTAGGCCCGCGTGAGGTCGACGTACCCCCACCCGTAGCGACGGTTCCAGAACGAGCCGTCGACGAAGATGTCGTCCGCGGTCGAGCTGGTGCCCCGGTCGTCCATGGCGTCGGTGTGGTTGATGAGCACGGCCTTGGCGGCCTTGATGTCCGTCGTGCCCAGATGGGCCAGCAGCAGGATGGCGGAGCCGATGTGGGGGGCGGCGGGGCTGGTGCCCGTGACCGCCGTGAACCCGCCCGACGTGTTCGTGGTCATGATCGACGTGCCGGGGGCGCCGATGTCGGGCTTCTTGCGCCCGGCGGCGGTGGGCCCGCGGCTGGAGGACGTGTTGATGCGGTCGTTGGCGCGGTTGGTGTCGCCCGTGTTGTCGATGTTGGCGACGGCCATGAGGTTGAAGGCGGGGGCGGGGTGCGTGATCGTGGGGTTGCCCGAGCCGAACCCGCCGTTGCCCGTGCTCTTGGAGACGATGTAGTCGAAGCTGGAGATCACGCCGTCGAAGAACTGGTCGATGGGGGCGTAGTCGTTCGTGGAGGCGGTGCCGTTGCCGAAGGAGTAGTTGCACGCCTCGGGCTCGCCCGTGGAGGCGATGAAGGCCATGCCCGTCATGCTGGTGGCGTCGGTGCCGGCCAGGGAGATGACGATCTTGTCGCATCCGTGGGCGATGCCGCGGTTGGTGGCGTTGGTGGAGGCGAAGATGCCGGTCATGGCCGTGCCGTGCGTCCCGGTGTCGGTGACGCCGATGTTGGAGATGAAGGTCTTGCCGGCGAAGGCCGGGTGGGCCTGGAAGCAGCCGGTGTCGAGCACGGCCGCGTCCCAGGTCGTCCCGATCACGCCGTTGCTCCAGAACGTCGGGGCTCCGATCGACGCGGCGGAGGTGTCGAGCTCCGGGACGCCGGGGTTGTTCAGCCCGACGTGGGCGATCCGCGGGTCGGCGGCCAGTTCAGCGACCCGACCGGCGGGCAGCACGACGCCCAGCACGTTCGAGACCGAGACGCGGTGGGTCACCCGCCCGCCCAGGGCCGTCACGCGGGCGGCGAGGGCGTCCTGCTCGGGCCCGAGGGCGGCGGCGATCCGGCGCGCGGCGTCCTGGCGGGCGTCGCGCATCAGGTCATCAATCCGCCGAGCCAGGGCGTCGCGTTCGGCGGCCCCGGCGGGGTCGGGCTCGCCCGCCGCCAGCATCGCCTCGGCGATGGGCGGGAGCGACACGCCGCCGTCGGCCAGCGGATTGGTCCGCGCCGAGATCGCCCGCATGCGGGCCGACAGCTCACGCACCCGGGCCTGCACCGGGGCCAGGACCTGGCGTGAGATGGGCTCGGCGGGCTGGGCCCGCATCACGACCACCACCTCAAGCGGAGCGCCCTTGCCCACCGCCGCCAGGCGCTTCGCCAGGCCGTCGGACAGCACGCGGGGCGCCTGGGCCGCGACCTGCCCGCGCAGTTGCTCGCGGGTCAGGGTGCCGCTCGGGCCGTGGAAGAGCTTGACCTCAGCCCCGTACTCCGTGCGCTTCTCCACGCGGTAGAAGACGCCGTTGTGGACCTCGTACTGGGGCCAGGGGTCGGTCGCCGCGAGCGTCGGGGCGGCGGCGGACAGAATCGTCCCGGCGGACAGGACGAGGAGCGTGGTACGGGCGGTGCGTGGCATGGATCGGGCCTCCCTGGTCGGATTCTCGGACGCGGCCGCGAGCCCGCATCCCAGAGCCGCCCAGCCTAGCCGAACGCCCGCCTCGGATCAATGCAGGATTCGCCACCAATCGGGCTCGGCACGCTTCCCGGGCCGCTCAGGCGGCCGCCCCGGGGCGGCGCTTGCCCGGCGCCGCGCCCTCGCCCCGGCTGACCCGTGCGATGTCCGTCAGCGGCTTGGCCGCCCCGGTCGAGCCCAGGCGATACGCCGGCTCGCCCCGCTCGTCGCGGAAGATCCACAGCGGCCCCCTGCGGGGCGTGGTGAACTCGGCCCGGAGGTCGCCGATCCGCATGGTGACGCCGGCGTGGATGACGCCGACGACGTTGACGTTGAGCTTGCGCGTCGCCTCGAGCAGCACGTCGAGCTCGGTCATCTTGTTGTCCGCGGTCGAGATTGCCCGGTTCAGTTCGTTCGTCTCGAACGCGATCTCCGTCAGCCGCTCCTTGTCGCGTGAACCCGGGCGCGGGTTGACCATGATCGTGCGCTCCTCGCGATCGAGCTTGGCGAGCCGGGCCTCGGCGTCGGCGAGCGCCTTGCCGGCGCCCGCCCGCGCCGCGCGCACGAACGGGGCGTCGTCGAGCACCAGCGTGGTCGCCGTCCCCCTCGCCGAGCCCAACACCTTGATCACGAGCGAGTCCGTGACCGCCACCTCGCCTCCCAGGATCGTGCCGCCGGGGGAATGGAGCCTGCCCCCGACGATCAGCCGGCAGTCGGAGATCTCGCGGTCCACGGCGAAGTCGCCGCGCACCGCGCCCCGGACCTGCTCGAGGTACACCACGTGGGCGTTGCCGCCGACGGTCAGCGCCCCCCGGCCCTGCCCGGCCATGCCGGTGCGGGCCGAGAGGTTCCCCGAGCAGATCACCTCCGCCGCCTCGATCAGGCCCCCGATCGTCAGGTCCCCGCCCGCCTTCACCTTGAACCCGGCGCACACGCCCTTGGCGATCGTGATGTTCCCGGGAAAGTCGATGTTCCCCGTCGAGAAGTCCACGCCGCCCGCGATTTCGAGGAGCTGGCTGACCTTGAGCTCGTTCCGCTCGAAGACCAGCACGCCCGCGACCCTCGCGGTGACACGCCCGGCGTCGTCCACCTGCAGCGTCGGATGGAACTTGATCGTTACGGGCCGACCCAGCGCCGCCTTGATCTCGCGCCCGCGCACGTCGCGCCCGGGCTGCGGCTCCGTCGGCGCGTGCAGCACGCCCACCGCCTTGCCCTCCGCCACGCGGACGTACGTCTTGCCCGCGTAGTGGTCCGATCGCCCGCTCTCGCCGTCGAGGCGGTGCGACACCGTCGGATCGTGGTCCGATGCCCACTCCATGCGGCCGTCCGTCCCGGGCCGGGGTGGCGTCGCGCGGGCAATGACCTGGGAGAGGTCGGACGCGCCCTCGCCGTACGCCGTCGCGAACGCCGCCAGCGCCTCGCCCACCGCCTGGGTGATCTCCACCCCGGCCTGCCGGGCGACGACGGTGGTGGTCTCGACCCGCACCGCGGAACGGTCCATGCCCGCGGGCGCGATCAGCGTCGCCTCCGACCCATCGGGCCTGATCCGCACGTGCAGTTCCGATTCCGACGCCATGGCGATTCCCGTCCGTGATGACCGAGGGAGAAGGACCGGCGATCGCGCGCGGACCGACGTCGCGGGGCAGCGCGGTCCCCTCCCATCCATCGGCGGTTTGGTCCAGCGCAAGCAGGCGGACCTGGCTGTCCGGGATCGACCGGGGCCTTCCCGGGGTCACGATAACCTCGGGGCGCGGGGCCTCGACGGTCCGTGCCCCGCCGCCCGGGCGCCGGGCGTCCCGCCCCGTGCGGCCCCGGCTCCGCCGGCACCGGACGCTCGCCTCGCTCGGGGGAGGCCCGTCGGCGAACCAATGGAAAAGATGCCCGTCGGCGGCCGGCGAGGAGGCGCCGCGCCGCGATCCGACGCGCGCCGACAACTGGCCCGGAAGACACGGCAACCGCCGGGGTGGTGTTCCACTACGGCCTGGGCCTGACCATCGAGCAGACACGCGACGTGCCGCCGTCCCCGATGCGGACCCAGGTCAGCGCCGGCGCAACGCCTGTCCTACCCGATCGCGTGCCACGACTGTTCGGCTCGGCGAACAGTCGTGCGTCAGTCACCGGACACTGCGTCCCTCGCAGGACACTGCGTCCGTCGCCGGACACTGCGTCCCTCGCCGGACACGACTGTGCCCCAAGCGGCACAGTCGTGGCACCCTATCCGATCGCGTGCCACGACTGTTCGGCTCGGCGAACAGTCGTGCGTCAGTCACCGGACACTGCGTCCCTCGCAGGACACTGCGTCCGTCGTCGGACACGACTGTGCCCCAAGCGGCACAGTCGTGGCACCCTGCCCGATCGCGTGCCACGACTGTTCGGCTCGGCGAACAGTCGTGCGTCCGTCACCGGACACTGCGTCCGTCGCCGGACACGACTGTGCCCCAAGCGGCACAGTCGTGGCACCCTACCCGATCGCGTGCCACGACTGTTCGGCTCGGCGAACAGTCGTGCGTCCCTCGCCGGACACTGCGTCCCTCGCCGGACACTGCGTCCCTCGCAGGACACTGCGTCCGTCGCCGGACACGACTGTGCCCCAAGCGGCACAGTCGTGGCACCCTATCCGATCGCGTGCCACGACTGTTCGGCTCGGCGAACAGTCGTGCGTCCGTCGCCGGACGCTGCGTCCGTCGCAGGACACTGCGTCCGTCGTCGGACACGACTGTGCCCCAAGCGGCACAGTCGTGGCACCCTGCCCGATCGCGTGCCACGACTGTTCGGCTCGGCGAACAGTCGTGCGTCCGTCACCGGACACTGCGTCCCTCGCAGGACACTGCGTCCCTCGCCGGACACGACTGTGCCCCAAGCGGCACAGTCGTGGCACCCTGCCCGATCGCGTGCCACGACTGTTCGGCTCGGCGAACAGTCGTGCGTCCGTCGCCGGACGCTGCGTCCGTCGCAGGACACTGCGTCCGTCGTCGGACACGACTGTGCCCCAAGCGGCACAGTCGTGGCACCCTATCCGATCGCGTGCCACGACTGTTCGGCTCGGCGAACAGTCGTGCGTCCGTCACCGGACACTGCGTCCCTCGCCGGACACGACTGTGCCCCAAGCGGCACAGTCGTGGCACGCGGCCACGGGTCATCGGGCGCTTCGCCCGTGGCACCCGCAGCGCCCGCACGCGCCCTGGTGCATGTTCTTCCGACTCACACCATCAGGCGGTGGCGGCTCTCGCCTCGGCCGGCTCCCCCGAAAGGGCCCGGCGCAGGGCGGCGCCCAGGGCGTCGATCTGCCCGGGCGTGTGCTCGGCGTTGACGCAGATGCGGAAGTACCGGAGCCCGGGCCCGCCGGGATAGTCGATCAGCGGGACCAGCACGCCGTCGTTCCACAGCGATTGCGACGCCCGCTCCATCCGCTCGACCGGGGAGAGCACGAACGGGAGGATGGGCACGCCGGGCGGGGGAAGCGGGAGCGAGAGGCCCACCAGCACGCCCCGCACCCGATCGATGTTCGCCCGCAGGCGCACGACGAGGGCGTCGGACTCGGCGAGGACGCAGAGCGCCGCGCGGGCCCCCGCGACGAGCGGTGGGGGGGTGGGCGTGGTGCCGAGGTAGATGTTCGCGTGCCGGCGCACGTCGGCGATGCGTTCGGGCGTTCCCATGACCGCCCCGCCGTAGCACCCCAAGCCCTTGGCCAAGGTCGTCGTCACCACGATCCGTTCGTCCCGCAGCCCGAAGTGGTCGAGCGCCCCGCGCCCGGAACGCCCCAGCACGCACAGGCCGTGGCAGTCGTCGACCACCAGCGTTCCGCCCCCGGGCAGCCCCGCGAGCAACTCGGGCAGCGGCGCCACGCCCCCGTTGGCCGCGAACACGCTGTCGGTCAGGATCGCCACGCCCTCCGCCGCGTGCTCCCGGGCCAGCCCGATCGCCTGCCGGGCGTCGAGATGGTCGTAGTAGAGCACGAGCAGGCCGGCGGCCTTGGCGGCGTGGGCCAGGCTCCGGTGGGCCTTGGCGTCGACCAGGGCCACGCCGTGCGTCGGCGCCAGCCCCGCCATGAGCGCGATGTTCGCCGTGTACCCCTCGCACAGGAGGGTGCACGCCCCGAGCCCGCAGAACGCCGCCAGTTCCCGCTCCAAGGCGTCGTGCCCGACGGTGTTGCCCGTGGTCTCGCGGCTGGCGGTGGTGGTCAGCCCCGTCGTCGCGAGCGACGCGGCGACCGCCGCCCGGACCGCCGGGTGGTGGGCCAGCCCGAGGTAGTTGCAGCCTCCGAAGAACGCCAGCTCGCGCCCCTCGACCAAGGCCGTCGTTGCCGTGAATGACTCGATCGGAAGGTGGGGCACCGCGTTCTCCCTCGGCCCGGCGTGACGCCGTGGCGCGTCAAGGTATCGGCGCGGCGGGCCCGCCGCCCGCAATCACCCGCCGCGGACATGCCGCACCATGGGCACCGACGCCATCGTGTGCAGCCCCGGCGCCGCCGCGATCAGCGACGGGATGGCGTTCACCGCGATGGCGCACGTCGCCGTATCGCCGTGCACCCCGCCCGGCAGCACCATCTCCATCGCCGGGTTGCCCCGGATGAGGGCCCGGTCGCGCGGGCCCTCCGCCCCGATCGCGGCGTGGAAGAGCATCTCCACCACCGCCTTCCCGCCCCCGTCCCACCCCGTCGCGGTCTGCTCGATCCCCGCCACCATCCCGGGCTCGATCCGCCCCTCCCCGCCCACGCCCGGCAACATCCGCGCCGCGACCACCGGTTCGATCCTCTCCTCCCACCGGGCCACGCCGAGGCCCACGCTCGCCGCCAGCAGGTGCATCGACTCGCCCAGCCCGACGTGCCCGAACCCGCCGGCCGCCAGGCGCCGCTTGAAGCCGTCGACGGTCAGCCCGGCCCCGATCTTCTTCTGGAAGGGCACGCGCCGGGTGGTGGCGTCCTGCACGCGCTCGACGCGCACCGACTCCACCTCCGAGCACACCGCCGTCAGGAAGGTCGGCAGGGCGTCCATGAGGAAGCCGGGGTTGACGCCCGTGCCCAGCAGCCGCCCGCCGTGCCTCCTGGCCGTCGCGTCCAGCTCCCCGGCCAGCGCCCGCTCGCGCAGCCAGGGCCACACCAGTTCCTCGCAGGTGCTGACCACGGCCTTGCCCTCGCGCAGGCAGGCGGCGAAGGTGGGGGCGCAGGCCCGCACCGTCGAGCTCGTGGTCACGAGCACCGCGTCGACGCGGTCCCATTGCCCGAACTCTCCGAGCGACGACGACACCTCGAGCCCGCCGTCGGCCCGGGCGATGAGCTTCGACACGGGCTGCCCCGCCAGCTCCGGGGCGGTGTCCACCGCGCCCACCAGCGTGCCCACCCGCCGCGAGATCAGCTCGCGACCGATCCTCGTCCCCAGCGGCCCAAGCCCGACCAGCAGCACGCGATACATCGGCCTTGACCCTCCTGTCGACGAGCCCGCCAAGCGTAGCGGCCCGAACACCGGGCGCTCGTGGGCCGTTGCAGCGCTCGTGGCGAGCCGGCGCGGTCGCGCCAGGTCTGGCGCTTCGGCGACCGGCTCGTCGCGCTCCTTCCGGGCCATGCGATCCGTCGCACCGCGGCACGCTCTCCGGGGTTTGGCCGTCCCCTCGCAAGGAGCCCCAGATGCAGACGCCCTCCCCCCTTTCCAGGCCCGCGCACACCACGTCCCGGGGCCTCCAGGTGATCGCTGCGGCCATCCTCGTCCGGACGCTCTTCTTCAGGTTCACCGGCGCGGAGCCCCGGGGGCGCTGGGGCGTCGGCGTGGCCGAACTCCGCGGAGTGATGCGGACCGCGGGTCCCCAAAGGAAAACTCGCCCCCGTCATCATGACGGGGGCGAGTTAGAGGAGGAGAGAGACAGTCGATCCGGGCTTCGAGGCCCCGGGGAAACCCGGCTGCGGTTTTCCACCCGCACCCGAGTCATAGGAGGAGAGAGACACCGTTCGGGGCGGGCCCGGTTTCCCGGCCGCCCCCGCAAACCCGGCTGCAGTTTTCCGCCCGCAACCGAGTCATAGGAGGAGAGAGACACTTACAAGGTGCCACAGGATTCCGAGAATGCCACCCGGCACGCCCGGATCAGCGAAGAATTACCGCGCGCCGCCATAAGTAGGTGGTTGGTGGGCACTTCCGCGCATGGGGTCCGTCAGAGTTCCATTCGGCCAGAAGCGAACACAACCCGATCATGCCCCTGAGGAGCAGGGCGACCGCGGGCCGCTCCGCCGGGCCCGTGGGGCTTCGGGTGGGGCCGAGGTGGCGGCGGGGTCAGGCCTGTTCACCGACCTGCCAGCGCAGGAAGGCGACGACCTGGGCCTTGCCGCCCAGGACGTCCTTGACCTTCCTGGTCGGGTCCATGATGAAGGGCTGTTCGACGAGGGCGACCTCCTCGAAGAACTTGCGCATGCCGCCCTCGACCATCTTCTCGGCGATTTCCTTGGGCTTGCCCGACTCGATCGCCTGCTCCAGGCGGAAGCGGCGCTCGCGCTCGACGATGTCGGCGGGGATGTCGGTGGCGCTGATGCCCTGCGGGCGCGGCACGGCAGCGGTGATGTGCATGCAGATCTGGCGGAGCGTCTCATCCGAGACGGAGCCCTCGGCCTGCACCAGCACCCCCGTCTTGCCGTCGTGGTGGACGTACGACCCGAAGCCGCCCGTGCCCGGGTCCTGGGTCAGCTTGTGGGCCCGGGCGATGCGGCAGTTCTCCCCCGTTGAGATGCGGATCTCGTCGATGATCCCGGTCATCTGGGGCGTCGGCTGCACCGAACCCGAGTGCTGGTCGATCGCCAGCTTCGCCACGGCGCCCGCCGCGGCGATGAACTTCTCGTTCTTGGCCGTGAAATCCGACTCCGCCCGCACCTCCACGATCGTGGCGGCCTCACGCGTCAGGTGCACGGCGATGCGCCCCTCGCCCGCGGCCCGCTCCGTCCGCGCCTCCATCTTGCCCTTGAGCTCCTTGCGCAGGATCTCCTCGGCCTTGTCCATGTCGCCGCCGGCCTTCTCGAGGGCGGCCTTGCAGGCCATCATCGGGAGGCCCGTCTTGTTGCGGAGCTGCATGACGATCTTGGGGTTGATGTCGGCCATGGTGCGTGTTCCGGAGCGGATCGGTGAGTGCTGGTCGACCCCGCCGGGGCGGGGGGGCTGGTCCCTGGGCGATCGTGGTCCGCGGCGAGGGCTCAGGCCTGGGGGGCGGGGGCCGCGCTGCGGGCACGGTCCGACGGGGCATCGCCCGGGGCGGCTTCGTCGCGCTTGAACTGCGTGCGGCGCGAGCGGCGGGGCTGATCGGTGGCGGGCTCCTCGGCGGGGCCGGGCTCGCGGGTCTCCTGCCGCAACTGGCGTCCGTCGGCGCACGCCAGGCACAGCTCGCGCACGATCACGTCGATGGAGCGCATGCTGTCGTCGTTGCCCGGGATCGGGATGTCGACCTGGTCCGGATCGCCGTCGGTGTCGAGCAGGGCGATGGTGGGGATGCCCAGCTTGCGGGCCTCGCGGACGGCGGTGACCTCGTGGCGCACGTCGATCACGACCATGACGCCGGGGAGCTTGTCCATGCCCCGGATGCCGTCGAGGTTGCGCTTGATCTTGCCCGACTCGCGCCGGAGCTGGCTCTCCATCTTCTTGGAGTAGCTGGCGAAGTTGTCGGTCCGCTCGATGGCCTCGAGCTCCTCGAGGCGCTTGAGGCGGGCCCGGATGGTGCGGAAGTTGGTGAGCGTGCCGCCCAGCCAACGTTCCGTGACCCAGTGCATCTTCACGCCCGGCACGCGCGTCTCGAGCACGCTCTTGGCCTGGCGCTTGGTGCCCACGAAGCACACGTCCTTGCCCTCGGCCACGGTGCGGGCCACGAACTTCTTGGCCAGCATCAGGCCCTTGAGCGTCTCCTTGATGTCGATGATGTGGATCCCGTTGCGCTTGCCGTAGAGGAACGGCTGCATCTTCGGGTTCCAGGCGCTGGCGCGCTGCCCGAAGTGGATCCCCGCTTCGATCAGATCCTGGACGAGTTGGTTGGCCATGGCCTTCTTCCGTGCAGCGACACCGGCGGGTCGGTGGATCGAGCGTCGTGGCTCGGGCTCTTCAGCCCGCCCCACGACCGCGGCCCGCTCAAGGGCGCTTCAGGGGTCGGGACCCGACGGGTCCCGGGATGAACACACGCCGCCCGGCGCCGACAGGCGGGGCGACCCCGAGGTCGATCCATGCCTCGGACGCCGATCCTAGGGCGGGAGCGATGCGGGAGCCAGCCTCCGTGCGCCGCCGGTGGCGCGATTCGGAAGTCCGTGGACGGATACGTCCCGGGTGCCACGGGTCATCGGGCGCTTCGCCCGTGACCCGTGCGGCTGTTCAACGCCCGTCCGGACGCCGGCACGGGCGAACGCCGGGCGGATCGCCCGTGGCACCCGCAGAGCCCGCCGGCGCCTTGGTGCACGTTCTTCCGACTCGCGCCGCTAGCGCGGGCCGGGCTGGGCTCGGACCCTCATGGACTGGGCCTCGGCGTGCCGTCCGGTCTCCGTTAGCATCGCGGAGGCAAGCATGAGCAGGTCGGACTTGGCCGCCGGTCGCCGGTCGGCCGCGATCTCCAGGGTCCGCACGGCGTCGTTGACCCTGCCCGCGGAGAAGAGGGCGATGGCCCGGTCGCGCTGGACCGCGGGTTCGTCGCTCAGGTCCGCCGCGGCGTTCAGGTGCTCGAGGGCCGCGTCAAGGCGCCCTGTCGTCAGCATGAGCCGCCCCAGGCCGGCCCGGGCGATGGGATCGGCGGGCCGCCGGTCCAGCGCGGCCCGGTAGACGGCCTCGGCGCGGTCGGGGCTGCCCTGTTGGACGAGCAGCGCGGCGAGCATGTCGCGGCTCTGTGCAAAGCCTGGGCTGCGCTCCACCGTCCGTTCGAGGATGTCGATCGCGTCGCCGGGACGTCCCCGGGTGACCATGAGCCTGGCGGTCTCGATGCCCAGTTCATCGGTCCGGCGGGGCGAAGCCAGGATCGCCCGCAGCGACCGCTCGGCCCGGTCGAAGTCGCCCACCACCAGTTGCAGCCACGCCGAACGCATCGATGCTCCGGGCGTGCGGAGGAGGCCGATGCCGCCCTCGCCCAGGGACGAGGCCATGCGGTACAGGCGCAGGCCGGCGGCGGCGTGGGCCCGGGCCTCGGGCGAGACGGTGCCCGCGAGGGCGTCCTCGTAGGAGACCTGCACGGCGTTGTCGTGGCGGGCGCCGGCCCAGAGCAGGCCGCGCACCGCCGTCGAGTGCCCCAGCAGGGCCGCCACGCCCACCATGGCGACCGCGAACCCGCGGCCGCAACGGGACACGCGCCCGCGCAGCTTCAACTGCATCCCGCCCAGGCGGACGTTGGCGTCGCGGCGCAGGCGCACGAGCTTCCAGGTCAGGTAGGCGGCGATCACCGCGAGGGGCGCGGCCATGAGCAGCGGCACGGCGTCGTACAGCCCCCGCAGCACGAGGAAGGAGCCCGTGAAGACCCCGACGCACAGCAGCTCCTCGCCCCACGTCAGGTCGTAGGCCCGGCGCCACGTCCGCTTCCCGGCGAACGCCGCCGGCGTGGCGATCGTGAACGAGAGCGCGTCCTTCGGACACCCCCGCACGCAGTCGAAGGTGCGGATGCAGTTGCGGTCGACGATCGACCCGTGCTCGCGCACCTCGTCGTGCACGCGCACGCCCGCGGTGCAGTTGGCGGTGCACACCCCGCACTGGTCGCAGGTCTTGGAGTCGACGACGATCCGCCCGACCGCCATCTGCTCGGCGGGGAGCAGGAACCCGCCGTAGGGGCACGCGTAGCGGCACAGCCCGCGGGCTCCGAGGAAGTAGACCGTCGCGAAGCCGCACACGACGAGGAAGGGGATCGCGACCACGAGCGACGGAAGCCCGTCCCACATGCGGCTGGTGGTGAGGTTGACGCTCCAGCCGGGGAAGGGCACGACGCCCAGGACCGCGCCGACGTCCGGCCACAGCGGCTCCAGCGCGGGGACCACCACCGTCCGCTTGATCGTGGGCCAGAGGAACATGTACGCGGCGAGGGCGACGGGCACGTACCCCAGCAGGCGGGATCGGAACAGGTGCGGGCGGATCCTGACCTTGCGGAGCATCCACGCGCTCAGGTCCTGCAGGGCCCCGACGTGGCAGAACCAGCCGCACATGAAGCGGCCCAGGAGCGCCGTGACGAGCAGCGCCAGCGCGAACAGGATGACGCCCGGGTTGATCTCGCCCAGTTCGAGCGTGCGCATGCTGTCGGAGAGCACGAAGCGCCCGACGCTGCGCCCGGTGATCCACCAGTGCAGCACGTGGGCCACGATCAGCACGTGCAGCCCGATCAGGGCCACGGCCCGCCAGCGCCCGATGCGCGTCCGCCGCCGCACGGGCTTGCGGCGCTGAACGACCGGCAGGCGCACGGGCCTGCGCGTCCTCCCCCCCGCGGCGCTGGGCGACCCGGCCCGCACGCGACCCTCCCCTCAGACCTCCTCGAACTCCGCCGTGAAGTGCCGCAGCACCTCGGGCGCCCTGACGATCCGCAGCCCGCGGAGCTCCTTCCGCACGGCGAAGAGCTCGGCGCACGCCTCCGCCACGTAGTCGATGTGGCTCTGCGTGTAGACGCGCCGTGGGATCGCCAGGCGCACCAGTTCCATCGGCGGCGTGCGCCCCGGCCCCGCCATCACGCCCCCGATCTCGCAGCTGCGGATCCCCCCCACGCGGTACAACCCGCACACCACCGCCTGCCCCGGGAACTCTTCCCGCGGCAGGTGGGGGGCGAAGTGGGCCGCGTCGATGTAGATCGCGTGCCCGCCGGGGGGCTCGATGATCTGGATCCCCGCCGCCAGCAGCTTCTCGCCCAGGTACTCGACGCTGCGGATGCGGTAGGAGAGGTAGTCGTCCTCGACGACCTCCTCGAAGCCCTGGGCCATGGCCTCCAGGTCGCGCCCCGCCAGCCCGCCGTAGGTCACGTACCCCTCCGTCAGGATGAGCAGGTTGCAGGCCCGCTCGAAGAGCGCGGGGTCGCGGATGAGCAGGAGCCCGCCGATGTTGACCAGCCCGTCCTTCTTGGCGGAGATGGTGACGCCGTCGGCCAGGTCGAACATGTCCAGGGCGATCTGCCGCACCGTCCGCTCGCGCTGCCCGGGCTCGCGGATCTTGATGAACCAGGCGTTCTCGGCGAAGCGGCAGGCGTCGAGGATCAGCGGCAGCGAGTGCCGGTCGCAGACCCGCCGGACCTCCCGCAGGTTCTCGAGGCTCACGGGCTGGCCGCCGCTGGTGTTGTTGGTCACGGTCATCATCACCACGGGGACGCGGTCGGCGCCCACGCGGGCGATCAGCGCCTCAAGGGCCGCCACGTCCATGTTGCCCTTGAAAGGGTGCCGACGGCGCGGGTCGGCCGACTCGGCGATCCCCAGGTCCAGGGCCTCGGCCCCGCTGTGCTCGATGTTGGCCCGCGTGGTGTCGAAGTGCGCGTTGCTCGGGACGACCCTTCCCGGGCCCCCCACCAGCTCAAAGAGGATCCGCTCCGACGCCCGTCCCTGGTGCGTCGGCAGCACGTTCTCGAACCCCGTCAGCTTCTTGACCGTGTCGCGCAGGCGCCAGAAGGACTCGCTCCCCGCGTAGCTCTCGTCCCCCCGCATGATCCCCGCCCACTGCTCGCTGCTCATCGCCGCACCGCCCGAGTCCGTGAGCAGGTCGATCAGCACGTCCGAGCCGTGGATCCTGAATGGGTTGAACCGCGCGGAGCGGAGGATGCGGTCGCGGTCCCCCGGCGTCGTCATCCGGATGGGCTCGACCGTCTTGATCCGGAACGGCTCGATGATCGTCCGCAACGCCACCTCCCTCAAAGCAGACCCGTCCATCGTCTATTCTACCTCGGGGCGGCGGAAAGCCCACCGCAATGCGCCCGATCGCCGGATTCCGGGGTGAAACCCAGCCCGCAGCCGTGCGCCCGGTCCGGGAATCGGCGGCGGGGGGTGGTGCGGACCTGGCGTCGGAGCGGGGAAGCACGCCCGGGCAGATTCGAACTGCCGACCTGCGGTTTAGGAAACCGCCGCTCTATCCATCTGAGCTACGGGCGCACACCCAACGATACGGCCCCGGGCGGCGGTGGGGGGGCCGCCTCAGCCCAGCGATCCTTCGCGGATCAGCCCCGCGATCGCCGCGATGTCGCCCGACAGCGGACGATCCTCCTTGAGCGGCGCGACCCGCGACCGTACCGCCGCGATCGCCCGCTCCACCCCGTCGCCCGATCGGAGGGGGCGGTGCCGCTCCACGCTCTCGGCGGCGCACAGGAGCTCGATCGCCACGACCGTGCCCGCCAGCTCGAGGCCGCGCCGCGCCTTGGCCGCCGAGCGCGGCCCGAAACTGTTGTAGTCCTCCATCCCCGCGCACGTCGGCACGTTGGACACGCTCGCGGGCGTCGCCAGCCCGATCAGCTCGTTGACGCACGCGGCGGCGGTGTACTGGGCGATCATCAGCCCCGACTGGAGCCCGGGAACCCGCGCCAGGAAAGGGGCCAGACGGGCCTCGGGCTCGCTGGCCGAAGTCATGAGGTACGTCCGCCGCTCGCTGACGCCCGCCACGTGCGAGAGGGCGATCGCCAGCACGTCCAGCGGGATCGCGACCGGCATGCCGTGGAAGTTCCCCGCCGAAACGATCGCGGGCTCCCCGGCGCCGAACACGAGGGGGTTGTCGGTCACGGCGCCGAGTTCGGCGGCGACGGCCCGCTTTACATAACCCGCGGCGTCCTCCGCGGCCCCCAGCACCACCGCCTGGCACCGCAGCGAATATGGGTCCTGAACCCGCGGGTCGTTCTCGACGTGCGACGACACGATCGTGCTCCCCGCGAGGGCCGCGCGCAGGCGGGCCGCGACCCCGGCGGGCCCGGGCTGGCCCCGCGCCGCATAGACCCGCCCGTCCAAGTACGAGTCGGTCCCCCGGAGCGCGTCGATCGACATGGCCCCAGCGATGATCGCCGCGCCGAGCAGGCAGTCCCAATCCTCCACCAGCAGGGCCGCTTCGCCCGCCATGAGGTGCGTCCCGTTGATGAGCGCCAGCCCCTCCTTGGCTTGGAGCTCGAGCGGCGCGATGCCCTTGGCGGCCAGCGCCTCGGCGCCCGAGCACTCGCGCCCGTCCACCACAGCCCGTCCCTCGCCCATGAGCACCGCCGCCACGTGGGCCAGCGGCGCCAGGTCCCCCGACGCCCCGACCGACCCGATCGACGGCACCACGGGCGTCACGCCCTCGTTCAGGAGTCGGCACAGCGCCTCGACCAGCACCGGGCGCACGCCCGAACGCCCCCGGGCCAGCGACGCCGCCAGCACCACCATGAGCGCGCGCACGACCTCGACCGGCAGGGGGGCCCCGGCCCCGGCCGAGTGCGACCGCACCAGGTTGCGCTGAAGGGTCGCCAGGTCCGCCGCCCCGATGCGCACGCGCGAGAGCGACCCGAACCCGGTGTTGATCCCGTAGTGGGCCTTGCCGTCGGCCAGGTGCCCGTCCACGACGGCCCGGGACGCCTCCATGCCTCGGCGCGCCTCGGGCGCCAGGGCGACCCGGACGCCGCGCCGCGCGACGGCGACCACGGATCGGGGCGTGAGAGGCGAGCCGTCCAATGTGAGGGTGGTGGTCACGGGGGAAGTGTCCGCCGGCCGCGAAGGACGGGCAACGCGGCGATCCCGTGCCCCCCGCCCGGATCCCCCCCGTCCAAGGTCCGAGAAGATGGATTATGTAAAAGGGGACGCGGGGGCGGGTCTGGGGGGCTTTGGGGGAGCGTGGCCGGGAGCCACGCCTCGCGGGGCGGAGAGGCCCGATGCGTCAGGGACGCAGCGGCAGGTCGAACCAGAGCGTGTCGTTGCAGGGGTCGGTGTTGTACGGCGGGCACTCGCGGAAGCCGAGCTTGCGGTAGATGGCGATGGCGGCATCGAAGGTACGGTCGGTGTCGAGCTTCATGAGCGAGTAGCCCCGCCCGCGGGCGACCTCGACGAGGGCCCGGGCCAGGGCCATGCCGGCCCCGATCCCCCGACACTCCGGGCGAACGTACATCCGCTTCATCTCGCAGACGCCCGCCTCGTCGAGCGGGCGGAGGGCGCCGCCGCCGATCGGGTCCTGGGACCCGTCCGGTCGGCGGAGGACGGCCAGGAGGATCTCACCCGCGGGCGGGGCGTACTTGCCGGGCAGCCCGTCCATTTCGCGGTCGAACCCCTGGTGGGTGAGCGAGACCGTGATGCAGGGGAGGCTGGCGGCGTAGTCGCGGCAGAGCCGACGGAAGGCGTCGACCTCCCCCGCCGACCGGGCAGGGACGATCTCGACGCGGACGGGTTTTTCATAACCCCGCGGGGGCGCGGACGATCCGGGGCGGGGGCCCGAACGGCAACCGCACGGGTGGCGCTGCGGCGTGCTCATGTGCGTGCTTCCGTCGCGGCGGCCCATCCCGCGGCGCGGAGGGCGGTCATCCAGCGCTTGAACTCGTCCCAGCCCTCGGCCTCGGCCGGGCGCAGGGCGGCGTCGGCCCGGGCGTGCTCGGCGCCCATCCGGTTGAGGCGGTCGATGTAGCCATCGCGCCACCACCAGCACTCGCGGACGGGCAGGTCGAGGTCGAGGGCAAGGTCGGCGACCTGTCGGTCGCTCAGGTCGGCGAAGGGGGCTTCGATGCGGATGGCGGGCTGGTGGTGCTCGTCGGCGTCGAGGGCGACCAGGCGCGTGAGCAGGAGCGCTCGGTCCAAGGCCCGGGCCGCCTGCGTCACGTCCACCTCATCGCCCGCGCCCGCGCGCACGGGCCAGACGACCAGCGCGGCCTGTCGGGCGGTCGCGGCGTAGGCGGCGGCGACGAGCAGGCGCGTCTGCGCCTCCCCCACCGCCGACGCCGCCTGAGAGGGCACCGGCGCCTCGACAAGCTCGGCGTCGAAGAGGTCGGCCTGGCGGATCGCGGCGTCGCGCTTGACCGTCGCGGTCGCCCCGCCCAGGGAAGGCAGATAGGCGATGGGCTTCATCCCCGAGCCCCCCGCGGCGGTGACGGCCTCGCGGGCCATGGCCAGGGCCAGGAGGGACAGGAACCCCCCGTTGGCGATGACGAGCGACCTGGACGTTCCATCCCACACGCAGAGACTCCCTGGGCGCGACAGTCTATCGCGCCGGGCCCGGGGCTCGCAGGGCCGACCCGTAGAACGCCCGCCCGTCGGCCTTGAACTTCCCCAGGTCCGCCCGCCGGATGTACATCATGTGCCCCGACTCGTAGTGCACGAACGACACGTTGCCGCGGACCTCGGGGTCCAGGAGCATGGTGCGGAAGGTGTGCTCGGCGGCGAAGTGCGGCGTGGCCAGGTCGTAGTACCCGCACATCACCAGCACGCGCAGGTCGCGGTTCCGCGCCATCGCCGCCCGCAGCGTCTCCGCCACGTTGGCGTAGCGGTTCGAGGCGGCCCGGTAGCTCCACGGGCTCACGCGCCCGGTCATGATCTCGTAGACCGTGTCGGTCTTGTACCCCAGCTCGCCCCGCACGTAGGCGTTGAACCCCGCGGTGTACGGGCCCCAGATCGCCGACATGCTCGGGTCGTAGTCGGGCGAGGCGGAGTTGCCCGTGCGGTCGATGCCCTTGAAGCGGCTGTCCAGCCGCCCCACCGTCCGCCCCTCGTCGCGGAGGAGTTCCTTGGTGAAGCTCTGGATGGGCACGCGCAGATCGGCCCGCTCGATGAACGCCGTGGACAGCCCGGTCAGGCGCGAGAGCTGCGCCGCGACCTGCCCTCGCTCCGCCGCCGGCAGGGCGTCGCCCCGGGCCAGGGCGAGCATGTAGGGGCCCGAGGCGTACCGCTCCGATTCGGCCAGGGCGGCCGCCAGGTCGCGTTGCAGGTCCGGCGGGAGCTTCTTGTGGTACCACGCGGTGGCGGTGTACGTGGGCAGGTAGAGCCAGTAGGGCGTGTCGTTGCCCTCGTCGAAGCGCACGGTCTGGAAGTGCAGGACGGGCGAGACCAGCGCGATGCCGGTCAGGTACATGCCCGCCGACTCCTGCAGGTACCCTGAGAGCCCCGCGGCCCGGGTCGTGCCGTAGCTCTCGCCGAGCAGGAACTTGGGGGACCCCCACCGCTCGTTCCGCGTGGTGTAGAGGCGGATGACGTCGCCCACGCTCTTGATGTCCTCGTCCAGCCCGTGGAACTGCCTGGGGTCTTCGCCTTCCACGGCCCGGCTGAAGCCCGTCGAGATCGGGTCCAGAAAGACCAGGTCGGTCATGTCGAGCCAGCAGTGCTCGTTGGGCTCGGTGCCGCCCGGCGGAGGCGGGGCCTGGCCCTCGTCGCCCATCACGACGCGCCGCGGGCCCATGGCGCCCATGTGCAGCCAGACGCTGGAGGACCCGGGCCCGCCGTTGAACGTGAAGGTGATGGGGCGCGAGGGGTCCGGGTGGCGCACGCCGTCGGCCCCCGCCTCGCCCAGGCGTTCGTAGCCGATAAAGAACATGTGGGCCTTGGTCTTGCCGGCCTCGTCGAGGACGGGGAGCGTGCCCGCCGTCGCCCGGTAGTGGACCTCGGCGGGCCCGCTCGGCGACTGGATCGTCACCGCGTGCTCCGTGACCGAGGGCTCGGGGGGCTTCGCCGCCTCCTTCTTCGCCTCGTCGGCCTTGGGCTGGGCCGTCGCGGCGGCGGCGAGGGCGATCGAAACCAAGGCGGCGGCCAACGTCCGAATCATCGGGGCGGTCTCCGGGGCGCCGGATGCGGCGCGGAGGGGAGCGTACACGGACCGCGGGGATCATGCACCGGAGCCGGGGGGCCGGCCCGATCGCTGCCGATCGGCACGGGCCACGCGCGCCGGGGCCCGCCCGTAGACCACGGTCGCCGTGAGCATGAGCAGCCCCAGGCCCACGAACGAGATGAAGCGCCAGAACATGGGGGCGCTCGCCAGGTCGAAGACCACGGCCTTGAGCACCGCCACGCCGAGCAGCGCCAGGCCTGCCCGGCGCGCCCCCGCCGAGCGCCTTGCGAACCCGACGACGAGCAGGCCCATGGCGAAGAGGCCCCACCAGATCGAGACGAACGAGGCCTGGACGGCCGGATTGGCGGTCAGCGTCCGCCCTGCCCGAGCCGCCTCGAGGCTCGTCGCGGTCAGCAGGACGACGCACGCCATGACGGCGCCCGCGTCGGCGACCGCGATCACACCAGGCCGCGTCGAATGCTCCCGCCGGTACACCCAAGCCGCCAAGCCCCACGCCCCCGCCAGCGCGAGGCCCGCCCACAGGCCCGGGTGCATCAGGAGCGGCGCATCGACGGCGGCCCATCCCCCCGCGGCCCCCGCCGGGCTGACGTGCACCAGCCCCCACGCCACCGATGTGGCCAGCAGTCCGAGGCCCCCGGCGACATGCGCCGACAAGCGGGGTGCGGGCCGTCGCGACACGAGGGCCAGGGTGCTCAGGATGATCCACGCCCATACCACCGCCGCGCCGGCCGAATCGGGCGACAGCACCGAGGCCAGAAGGCACGCGAGCCCCACGGAGGTCAGGAGCGCGGGGACCCAGCGAGCCTGACTGGGGAAGAGAGCCGCGGCCCCGATCCACGCGGCGCCCGAGCCCGCGACCAGCAGGCTCCACAATGAGAGGCGCAACCCGAGCGTTTCGACGGCGGGCGTGGTCAGCGTGCCGCTCACCGAATCGAACAGAATCAGCCTCGCGGTGGCGATGACGATGAGCACGACGCCGTAGAGCGCGAAGGCGCGCGAGTTGAGACGATTCCCGGCCCCCGCCGCCGCGACGCCGAGCGCGAGCCAGCCCGCCACCTCGAGGGAGCCCTCGAACGCGAGGGCGACGGTCGCGACAAGCAGGCCGGCGGCCTGCAGGGCCATGCTCACGCCCAGGCGTTCGGTGTCTGACGAGGGCCTCTGTTCCAGCAGGCTCAGGTGCCCGGCGAGGGCCATCCACAGGACGGCGGTCGGCGGCAGCAGCGACGCCGGGGCGGCCCACGTGGGGAGCGTGCCCCACGCGTCGAGGACGGGGACCGCCGCGGCCGCGGCCCACCAGGTCGTGGACAGACTGGAGATCAGCGGACGCCAGGCGCGCCAGCGCAGGCGCCGTTCGCCGGCCTCCCCCGGCGTGCCCAGCCCGTGACGCCGCGCCGAGTACAAGAGTTCGCCCTGAATCGCGGCCCACGCGAGCACGAGGAAGGCGAGGGCTTCTGCGTGGAACCCGGGCCCCCGCGAGAGGGCCCACACGCCCCCGACCGCGATCGTCCCCCACCACCCGGCGGTGCGCAGCCCGGCGAATCGACCCCCGATCCAACCCGACAGCGTCAGCCCCACCGCGAGGAGCGCGAGCAGGTACGCGGGCATCACGAGCGGGCGGGCCGGCTCGTCGGCGAACACGATGGGGACCGCGTACCCCGCGACCAGGGACGTGATGCCGACGGCGGCGAGGCGCGCGCGGGCCCCCACCGCGATGCCGACGCCCGCCGTCGCCGTCAGCAGCAGGAACGCGCTCGCCGGTGGCAGCAGCGCGAACAGGCGGTACGCGGCGAAGGCGGAGACGAATAGGGACCCGATGCCCGCGATCGAGGCGCCCGCCGCGGCCCAGGCGCCGTACCGCGGACGCACGACCTCGCCCACCCCCAGCAGGGCCAACCCGAACCCGGCGCCGAGCAGGCAGCGCCACGCGGGCGTCAGGCGGAGGAGCCCCGCGTCGTGGGCCCACTTGAAGCCGATGCCGACGCCGATGATCAGGATCACGGCCCCGACAATCGCGTACCACCGTGCCCCGATGCGCTGCTCGAGGTCGAGCGTCCGCGCGCCTTGCGGCCGCGGCGCTCGGACCTGGAAAGGAGCCCGGTCCGGTGTTGAGGAGGAGGCTTGCTCCGCGGCAGGATCGGCCCCGGCCTCGGGCGGCGGCGGAGTGACCCGGTCGATCCCCAGCCGCTGTTCGACGCGGTCGAGCCGCGCCGACAGCGCCCGCAGTTGAGCTTCGAGTTCGCCGCGATGCCCGTCCATCTGGTTCCCCAGGAGTGCGTCGGCAGCGTACCAGACCGCCGAACCGTCAGCCCAACAGCGGGGCCTGGTGCACCGGGGCGTGCTCGGCGCCCTCCGGCAGCAGCACGCTCCGCATGAGGTACACCTGTTCCACCCGGAACGGGGGCAGGCGGATCGGGGCGTCCGCCGGGTCGGGGCGGGCCGCGTGGGTGAAGCGGCAGAGCGTGAAGTGCGGCGTGAAGCGGTCGCCGGCGCGGTCGCGGGGGTTGCGGGCCAGGCGCGTCGCCAGGCGACGCTGGATCTCCAGCAGCGTGCCCGGCGCGTCGGTCCGGGCGGCGATCAGGCGCGGGCGCCCGCGCTTGGGGAGCGTGATCAGCCGCTCGGGCGTCAGCGAGAAGGCCGCCAGCCCCGCCACCGACCGCTCCACGCTCTCGATCACGCCCGCCTGCTCGCTCCGGTCGATCTCGCCGACGAACTGGAGCGTCATGTGCACCTGGGTGACGGGCGTCTCGCGGTGCGGGGCGGCGTGCAGCTTCCGCATGGCCCGCAGCATCGCCTCCGCCTCCGACGCGGGCGGGTAGATCGCCACGAACAGCCGCACCACCGCGTCAGTCACGGGCGCCCCCGAACCGCTCCATCGACAGGAACCCGATCGGGAGCGGGGTCGCGCCCGTCAGGGCCAGATCCGCCAGGGCCTCCCCCACCGCCGGGGCGAACTTGAACCCGTGCCCGCTGAACCCGCACGCGACGAAGGCGGCCTCGCTCCCCGGCACGCGGTCGATGATGAAGTGGTCGTCGCGCGACGAGGTGTACAGGCACACGCCCGTGCGCGACACGGGCCCGGCGTCGGGCAGCACCGACCGCACGCCCGAGGCAAAGTCGGCCGTGTCGGCGGGCGTGGGCGCGCGGTCGATCGTGTCGGGGTCGGCGGGCGGGCCCTTGCGGTGCCGGGCGACGCGCATCTCGGTGTGCCCGGGCAGCACGGGGAACCCGTAGAGCAGCGAGCCGGGCCCGTCCTCGAAGGCCCAGCAGGGCATCGTGCCCGCGCCGAACGCCGAGGGGTCGTGCGGCTTGAGCCACCCCAGCGCCTGGCGCGTCACACTCAGCGCCGGCGAGCCCGACACCGGGGGGGCCGCGCCCGCGAGCACGCGCGACGTCCAAGGCCCCGCCGCGATCACCAGCGACCGACCGCGGTACCGGGCCCGGTCGGTCTCCACCTCCACCATCGCCCCCGTCGAGAACCCCCGGACCTCCTCGTTCGTGCCGATGGTGGCCCCGGCGTGGCGGGCCTGTCTGGCCATCGCCCGCACGCACGCCTCCGGGCGCAGCACCCCCGCGCTCCGCTCAAAGACGCAGGCAACGCCCGCCGGCACGCGGAACATGGGCCATCGCGCCCGCGCGGCGTCGGGGTCGAGCGCCTCGTGCTCCAGCCCGTGCCGCCGGGCGGAGCGCAGCGCCCCCGCGATCAGCGGCCCGTCGGGTCGCCCCAGGTACAGGGCCCCGGTGGCGTGAAACAGGTCGGTTCCGGCTTGGCCCTGGATCTCGTGCCAGGCGTCGAACGAGCGCCGGAGCAGGGGGACGTAGTCCGGGTGCTCCGAGTAGGACATGCGGAACATCCGGGCCTCGCCGTGGTGCTCGCCGAAGGCGTTGGGGACCGAATGCCTGTCGATCGCCAGGACCACGGCGCCGCGTTGGGCCGCCGCCCGCGCCGTCGCCGCGCCCATCGTGCCGCACCCGATCACGATGAGGTCGTAGATCAACGCGCCTCCTCGGGAGCGTGGCGGCTCAGTAGTTGGGCGTCGGGGGTCGGAAGTCCTCGAAGCGGATCGAGCGGAAGTACTCGATGGTCCTGGCAAGCCCCTCGCGCAGCTCGACCGTGGGCTTCCAGCCCAGGCGCTGCGTCGCCAGCGTGATGTCGGGCTGGCGCTGCGACGGGTCGTCGGCGGGCAGGGGTCGATGGACCAGCTTCGACTTCGACCCGGTCAGTTCGATGGTCAGCTCGGCCAGCCGCCTGACGGTGAACTCGCGGGGATTGCCCAGGTTGATGGGCCCGGTGCAGTCGTCGGGGGCCGCCATGAGGCGGATGAGCCCGTCGACCAGGTCGTCGACGTAGCAGAAGCTGCGGGTCTGGGCCCCCTCGCCGAAGAGCGTGATGTCCTCGTTGCGCAGGGCCTGGCGGATGAAGTTGCTGACGACGCGCCCGTCGAAGGGGTGCATGCGCGGGCCGTAGGTGTTGAAGATCCGGGCCACGCGGATGTTCACACGGTTGGCGCGGTGGTAGTCGAAGAAGAGCGTCTCGGCGGCTCGCTTGCCCTCGTCGTAGCAGGCCCGGGGCCCGATGCAGTTCACGTTGCCGCGGTAGCTCTCGGGCTGCGGGTGCACCTCCGGGTCGCCGTACACCTCGCTGGTCGACGCCTGCAGCACCCTGGCCCGGCAGCGCTTGCCCATGCCCAGCACGTTGATCGCCCCCATCACGCTCGTCTTCATGGTCTTGATGGGGTTGTACTGGTAGTGCCCCGGGGCGGCGGGGCAGGCCAGGTTGTAGATCTCGTCGACCTCCAGCCACACCGGGTGCGTCACGTCGTGCCGGATCAGTTCGAAGTTGGGGCGCGTCAGCAGGTGCTGGATGTTCCGCTTCTGGCTGGTGAAGAAGTTGTCCAGGCAGATGACGTCGTGCCCGGCGTCGACCAGCCGCTCGCACAGGTGCGAGCCCATGAACCCCGCCCCGCCGGTCACCAGGATGCGACCCAGACTGTTCGGCATGCTCACCTCGGTCGGTCCTCCGCGCCCGGGGCGAGCGTATCACCCGCGGGGCGACGCCGCCGAACGCATGAACGCGGCGTAGCGGCGCACGGCATCGGAGGGCCTGAACGCGGGCTTCCACCCCAGCCCGGGCGCCGTCGCCGACAGGTCGGCGCACGTCCAGGTCTGGTAGAAGGCCCGGATCGCGGGCGGCATCTCGAAGTACTCGGTGGCGAGGGACGATTCGGGGATCTCGAGCGCTTCCCGCAGGGCCGACAACACCTCGGCGAAGCTCGTCGCCACCCCGGAGCCCAGGTTGTACACCCCCGGCGCCGGGTCCGCCCGCTTCCCCAGCCCCGCGGCGGCCAGCGTGCACCCCACGACGTCGTCGATGTACACCTGGTCGCGGGCCTGCGACCCGTCCGCGAAGAGGCGCGGCCTCTCGCCGGCGAGCAGGCGCGTCCCCAACTGCCACACCATTGACGCCATCTTCCCCTTGAGGCGCTCCCCGGGGCCGAACACGTTGAAGTAGCGCAGCCCCACGATCCACGGGTCGCGCCCGTGCCGCTCAAGGTGCTCCGCGGCGACGCGGGCATGGGCGGCCTCCATCAGCCACTTGCTCATGCCGTAGACGTTGTCGGGCCTGCCCGCCGCCTCGAGCGGGAAGGGCGCGCGCTCGCCGGCCTCTCGGGGCGTGCCGTAGGTCGCGGCGCTCGAGGCGTACACCAGCGGCACGCCCGCCTCGGCGCACGCCCGCGCCATCGGCCCGAACGATTCCGTGTTCACCCGCAGCATCTCGCCCTCGTCCGCGAGCGTCGTGTCCGTGATCGCCCCGAGGTGAAAGACCGCCGACGGCCGCCACACGTCCACCAGGTCGATGAAGTCCACGCTCTCGACGCCGTGGGGGATGACGCGACCGCGGAACGGAGGCAGCCCGCGGCGTCCGAAGGCCTCGACCAGCAGGCCCGTCGACCCGGTGCGGAAGTCGTCGATGACGACCAGGTGCGCCGCCGGGCGCAGCGCCGCCAGCGCCGCCACGAGATTCGCGCCCACGAACCCCGCCCCGCCCGTGATCATGAATGATTCGAGTCCCATGGTTCTCCCCCGATCCGCGCCCCTCGATCATCCCCCGCCCGGCCCGGCGGGCTTGGGCGGGATCCTGAGCTTCTGCCCCTCCCGCACCTCGTCCTTGTCGCGCAGGCGATCGCGGTTGGCGTTGAAGATCAGGTCGATGTACCGCTCCGAACCATAGAGGCGACGCGAGATCCGCGCGAGCGAATCGCCGGGCTGCACCGCGTACTCCGTCGCCGCCGGCGGGGCTGGTGGTTCCACCGGGTCGGCCTTCACCGGCTCCGGCGCCGGCTCGACCGGCTTCTCCACCATCACCACCGAGCCCTGGATGTTGGAGGGGTCCACCGGCACCCGGATCGTCCGCCCCGGCCTCAGGCGGTCGATGTCCATCAGCGGGTTGGCCCGCGCGATCGCGCCCGCGTGGGCCGTCGTGCCGAAGAACCTCCGCGAGATCGACGCCGCCGTGTCGTCCTTCCGGATCGTGTACAGCTCGAACCGCGGCTCGACGACGGCGGGCTCGGGCGCCGCTCCCGCGGGGCCGGGCCCGGGCTCGACGGGGGGGGGTTCCGCCGGGTGCGACGCGGCGTCGGGGGGCGCGGCGAACGTGACGCTGGGCGCGGCCGGCTCGTACCACCAGTAGACGAGCACCCAGATGACCACCAGCAGCGTCAACCCCGCGCCCAGCCTGGTCGTCCCGCCGCCCATCCCGAGCCTCCCGTCCCTACGCCCTCGCCGACCCGCCCTCGCCCCTGCGCGACCACACGATCGGGGCCGCGACCGCGACCGAAGAGTACGTGCCCACCGCGACGCCGATGGTCAGGGCGAACGCGAAGGCCCGCATGCCCTCGCCGCCCACCAGGTAGAGCGTGATGCAGCTGAAGAGCGTCGTGCCGGCGGTGATGACCGTGCGGCTGATCGTCTGGTTCACCGCGTTGTTCACCATCGTCTGGCTGGCGATCAGGCCCTTGCCGCGGTTCTCGCGGATGCGATCCATGATGATGATGGTGTCGTTGAGCGAGTAGCCCGCGATCGTCAGGATCGCCGCCATCAGGTTGAGGTCGATCTTGAAGGGCAGAATCCCCAGCGACTGGGCGATGGCCTTGGTGCCCTCGTGGTCCCACATGATCTCCGCAAGGGCGACGAGCCCGATCACCGTCAGGCAGTCGTGGAGCAGCGCGATGATCGCCGCCAGCGAGTAGCGCACGCTCTTGAACCGCGCCCAGATGTAGATCCCGATGAGCAGGAACGACAGCACGACGCTCACGATCGCGTTGGCCTGGAAGCTCTCGGCGACCGCCCCGCTGATGCTCTGCACCCCCGCCAGGGTCTGGCTGCGGGTCAGCGCGTCGAGCACGAGCGACCACTCCAGCTGCGCGACCTGCTCCTCCCAGCGCGTCTCGTTGTCGAAGAGCGAGACCTGCTCGTCGCGGACCAGCACCGCCGCCGACCGCACCGCCTCGGCCCCGCCCTCCAGCACGACGACCTGGCGGACCCGGTTGAGCGTGGCGGAGTAGTCGCTCGTGACGCGCACGCGCTCGAAGCGCTGCTCGAGGTTGTGGAGCGTGGGCGGCGGGGTCAGGCCCTCCAGCACGATCGCCACGCCGCCGATGTACTTCGCGACGTCCTCTCGGAACGCCGGGCGGTCGATGTTGTCGCCCAACCTCGCCGACAGCACGCGGTAGACCGACCCCTGCCGGAAGTCCGCCAGGTCCGAGCCCGCGAAGACCAGGGGCTGTCGCACGTCGAGCACGTCGGCGAATGCGTCCACCACCGCGGCCTGAACGCCCCTGGAGTCCGTCGCGATCGTGTTGACGATGAACCGATCGCTCGTCACTCCGTCCGCCGCGGGGTCCATCGTGATGACCTCGGGGGTGCGCAGCTCGCGGAGCTGGCTGTTGGCGGGCGCGGCGTTGCCGATCGCCATCACGCGCTCCTCCACCCGCCGCCGCGTCATGGTCAGCGGCTGCCCGCGCTCGCCCTCGCGGAACTGCAGCGTGACCTGCGTGCCGCCCCGGAACTCGATCGACAGCATCTCCTCGCCCTTGAAGACCACCATGCCCAGCCCCAGCAGGACGTAGGCCGCGGAGATGCCGAAGAAGACGAAGCGGTACTTGATCCAGTTGACGTTGGGCGTCAGCCCGCGCTGGATGACGGGCACGACCATGGGCAGCATGAGCGCCTTGCGCCACCCGAACTTGAAGACGAGCAGGTCGAAGATCACCCGCGTCGCCACGATGGCGCAGAAGAGCGTCGACAGCACGCCGATGCCCATGGTGATGGCGAAGCCCTTGATCTCCTCCGTGCCGAACTGCCCCAGCACCAGGCACACGATCAGGTTGGTGATGTTGCCGTCCACGATCGAGTCCAGGGCCCGGCTGAAGCCCAGGCGCACCGCGGTCTTGAGGTCGTTGCCCCGCTGGAGCTCCTCGCGCATCCGCTCGTAGATGAGCACGTTGGAGTCGACCGCCATGCCGAAGGTCAGGATCACGCCCGCGATGCCGGGCATGGTGAACGCCGCGTTGTTCGCCGCCATCGCCGCCATCAGCAGCACCGCGTTGGTGAAGAGCGCGAACACCGCGATGAACCCGCACCCGAAGTAGTAGACGATCATGAACCCGCTGATCACGATCAGCGCGATCACGCCCGCTTCGAACCCCTTGCGGAGGTTGTCGGCGCCCAGCTCCGGCCCGAGCGTGCTCACCGCGATGGGCTCGGGGCTGAGCTTGGCCTGCAGCGACCCCGCCGCCAGCACCCGGATGATGTAGCGCCGCTCCTGCTCCGAGAAGCTCCCGGTGATCTGCCCGTTCCCGCTGATCTGGCTGCGGAGGCTGGGCGCCGTGTAGACCTCGTCGTCGAGGAGCACCGCCATCTTGAGGTTGGTCTTGGCCGGCTCGCGCGTCAGCTCTCCCAGCAGCGTGGCGCCACGCTCGTCCATCACGAAGTCGATCGCCGGACGCCCCACCTGGTCCACGCCCTCGAAGGCGCTGTTGACGCGCCAGCGCCCCTCGGAGGGCGTCAGGCGGAGCTTGCGCGTGTCCCAGCACAGGATGTAGTACTCGCCGTCGTATTCCTCGCCCACGAACCCCTGCTGCGCGAAATAGCCGACCGGGTCGGCCTCGAGGTAGCGCAGCTGGGTCACGCTGTCGTACCAGTTCTCGATCTGGTTGATCTTGAACCAGCGGGCGTCGGGGCGGGTCGCGTTGCGCGGGCCCCGCTCGCGCAGCTCGCCGCGGAGGGCCTCCTCGTCCGGGTGCGCGTTGCGCCCCGCCCCCGTGTCGATCGTGATGCGGAAGCTCAGCACGCCCGCGCCCCGCAGCAGGCGGATCAGGTCCTGCGGGTCGTCCAGCGACTTGCGGTTCTCCTCGTACGCCCTGTGGGCCGACAGGATCCGGTCGAGCTGCGCCTTGGCCTCCGGGTGCGACTCGTCCAGGCGCGTCAGGGCCCGCTCGCGCGGGCTGGGAAGCGATTGCGCCTTGCCCTTCTCGTCCGCGATGATCCGCGGGCGGTTCGAGAGCTGGAGGACCCGCCGCACCTCCGCCGGCGAGATCGCCGTCCTGAGCACCGCGTCCCGGGACTCGTCGAACCCCAGCTCCGCGTCCGCCGCCGACGCCACCAGGGCGTCGATCCGCTCCTGGGGCTCGCCCGCCTTCTGGGCCCGATCCAGCTCGCCCCGGACCGCCGCCGACCGGTCGAACTTCGTCGCCGCGTCCGTCAGCAGTTGCTTGCGGCCGGCGTCGCCGATCGACAACTCATCGATCGCCCGCGACCGTTGCTCGCCGGGCAGGCGCATGGTCTGGAGAATCCGCCCCTCGGAGAGCTCGGTCCGCGCCAACTTCGCCAGCTCGTCCTCGAGGGCCGCCCGCAGCGCCTTGACCTCGGGCCCGGGCAGCGGCATGCTGATCTCGATGCGGTCCCGTCCCTGACGCACCATCGAGATCTCGAACATCCCCTGCGGGTCAACCCGGTTCTTCAGGACGCTGATCGTCTCGGAGATGATCCGCTCGGCGTCCTCGCCCGACTTGATCTGCACCGCGTAGGTCAGGCTCGTCCCGCCCCGCAGGTCCTTGCCCAGCCGGATCTCCGTGGCCGGCGGGTACAGCGCGTACAGGCTCACCACGAGGGCGACGAGCACGATGATCAGATTGCGGTAGATGCGGGCCATGGAACCTCGTCTGGCGGGAACCGATCCGCCCCGATGCTCCGACGCACCCGGGCGCTCAACAGCCGACCGTCCTCGTTCCTGGGTTCAGGCGAGGGGAGCGCTCAGGCCGACGCGCCCGCGTGCGACTTCTCGCCCTTGACCTCGACCTCGCCCGCGGCCGGCTTGTCGCGCGAATCGCGCAGCACCGCCGCCACCGCGCTCTTGGCGAAGCGGATCCGCCCGTCCTCGCTCCGGACCACCACCTCGTCGTCGCCCAGCTCGGTCACGACGCCGATGATCCCCCCGGACATCTGCACGCGCGACCCCTTCTGGAGCGAACCGACCAGCTCCTGACGGCGCCGCTTCTCCTTGCGCCCGCCCATCACCGACATGAAGATCATCAGCCCGAGCACGCCCGCCATCATGATGAGCAGGCCGTTAGGCCCGAACCCGCCCGGGGCCGAGACAGGCGTCGCGGGCTGCGTCCCGGGCGTCACCGACGCCGGGGCCGGGGCCTCGACCGCCGCCGGCTGGGCCGCGGGGGCCGGCATCCCGGCGACCCGGGGCGCAGCCCCGTCTTGCGCCCAAACCACGGACGGGGTCGCGATCCCCACGAAAAGCGTCAACAACGCCGCCAAGACCAGTTTCGACATGACCTCTCCAGACGGACCGCGCGTGACGCCCGGTCGGTGCGTGCCATTCCAGACTGAGCCCAAACGATAGGAAGCCCGCCCACGCCAGGCGTCCTCCCCGTCTACCCTCACAAACCCCGTCACACAGCCCGCGCCAGCACCGGGGCGACGATCGGCCAGCGCCCGGCCAGGCCCGCCCAACCGTCGCCGTCGATCGCCGCGCGGACCTCCGCCATCAGCCGCTGGAAGTGCCGCAAGTTGTGCAGCGACACCAGGATCGGACCCAGCATCTCCTCCGCCTGGAACAAGTGGCGCAGATAGGCCCGGCTGAACCCCCCGCCGCACGCCTGGCAGTCGCACCCCGGGTCGATCGCCCCCGGGTCCTCCGCGTGGGCCTGGTTCCGCAGGCGGATGGGCCCCGTCGGCGTGAACGCGAACGCGTTCCGCCCGTTCCGCGTGGGCAGCACGCAGTCGAACATGTCCACCCCCGCCAGCACCGCCCCGAGAATGTCGCGCTCGTACCCGACCCCCATCAGGTACCGGGGCTTGGCGTCGGGCAGCATCGGCGCCGTGGCGCGCACGACCGTGTCGATGGCGTCCGGCGACTCCCCCACCGCCACGCCGCCGATGGCGTACCCCGGCAGGTCGACGGCGCACACTCGTTCGGCGGACCACCGGCGTCGGTCGAGGTCGGTGCCGCCCTGGACGATCCCGAACAGGGCCTGATCGTCGCGGGCGTGCGCCCGCTTGCAGCGTTCGAGCCAGCGCACCGTCCGCTCGTTGGCCTGGTCGAGCCGGGCCAGGTATTCGCGTCCGGCCTCGGGGCGGGGGACGGCCCGGAACGGGTGGCGTTCGTCGTCGGGCGCCGCGACCGCCGGGCCGGGCGGGCAGTCATCGAAGGCCATGATGATGTCGGGCCCGAGCTGGTTCTGGACCTGGATGGAGCGTTCGGGGGTGAGGCGGATCGTGGAGCCGTCGACCGGGCTCCTGAAGGTGACGCCCTCGTCGTCGATGCGGTTGGTGTCGGAGAGTGAGAAGACCTGGAACCCGCCCGAGTCGGTGAGGATGGGCGCGGGCCAGCCCATGAACCCGTGCACCCCGCCGAGCCTCTGGATCAGGTCGGCCCCCGGGCGGAGCATGAGGTGGAAGGTGTTGTTGAGGAGGACCTGGGCCCCGGTGCGGGCGACCTGGTCGGGGAGGATGCCCTTGACGGCGGCCTTGGTGCCCACGGGCATGAAGGCGGGCGTGTCGAACGCCCCGTGGGGCGTGGTGACGCGCCCGCGGCGGGCCCCCGTGGCGGCGGAGCGGGCGAGGATCTCGAAGCGGAGGGCCGACATCGCGCATCAGGAGGCCGAGCGGCGCCGCTCGCTCGCCTCGCGCAGGAGCGCCTTCTCGCGCTCGCTCAGCGAGTGCAGCCCGTGGGTCGAGACCTTCTCGAGGATGCGGTCGATCTCGGCGTCGGGCGGGCCGGCGGCGACGACCTTGCGGGACCGCGCCCCCCCGCCGCGCGAGAAGAACCCCCTCCCGGCGGGCTTGGGGGCCTGCTTGCGGGAGTCGGAGAAGACGTCGAAGAAGTCGCGGAGCAGGTGGATGTTGCGGATGAAGAAGTACCCGGCCAGGGCCCCGCCCACGTGGGCCGCGTCGCCCCCCTTGTTGTCGCCGCTGAAGATGAGCAGGTTGGCGGCGGCCAGGCCGAGGAAGACGTAGGCGAACGTCTTCATCCTGAGGGGGATGGGTGGGATGAGGAGCTGGACGACGGAGTTGGGGGCGATGTAGGCGCAGGCCATGATGATGCCGAAGACGCCCGCCGAGGCCCCGACCAGGGGGGTGCGCGGGTCGTTGAAGAGCAGCCCCCCCACCTCCGGCAGTCCCATGGAGCGGGCCGCCTGCCCGAGCAGGTTGAGGAGGAGGTAGCAGAGCCCGCCGAAGATCCCGCAGGTGAGGTAGAAGGCCAGGTAGCGCTTGGGCCCGACGTGCGACTCGACCAGCCGCCCGAAGAAGTGCAGCCCGAGCATGTTGAAGAGCAGGTGGATGAGGTTGGCGTGGAGGAACTGGAAGGTGACCAGGCGCCAGAACTCGAGGTTGGGGATGGAGGCGTTGGGGGCGGTGCCGAAGAGCCGCCAGGTCGAGAAGAACCCGAACTCGTACACGAAGCCCAGGCCCAGCGCGACCGCGCCGAAGACCACGCAGTTGGCGACGATGAGCCAGGTGGTGGCGGAGAGCCCGGCGAAGGTGCCGGCGTGCCCGCCCCGGTCGTCGCGGTAGTACCCGCGGTCTTGGAGTCCCATGCCGACACAGCCTCCGTGCGGAACCGGCCCCGCTCGCCGCCCGGGTCGGGCGCGGCCCGGGCAGATGCTACTCGCGCCCGCGCAGGCGGGCCGAGGCCCGGTCCAGTTCCGCCCTCTCTTCATCGGTCAGGCTCGCCACGCCGTGCAACGAGACCTTGGCCAGAATCTGGTCGAGGTCGGCGTTCGGCGGCGCGGGGTCGGGGCGCCACTCCGCGGGGGGGACCGGGACAAACGCCAGGCGCCGCAGCGAGACCCAGCCGGCGACGCAGGCGACGGCGGCGACGATGAGGACCCGGGGCTGGTCGGCGAAGGCCGCCGCCAGGAACGCCGCGCACGCCCCCAGCACCTGGATCTGCAGAACCCGTGCCGCCGCACGCGATCCGAGCAGGCGTGCATCCAGCGTGCGCCCCGCGTCCATCGGCAGGGCCGGCACCAGGTTCGCCAGCAGCAGCAGCGCCGCGGCGAAGAACCCCCACCACGAGAGGAGCTGCGCCGAGGTCGCCAGCGCCGCGATCACGGGCTGCGGCGCCAAGGGATTGAATGCCAGCAACGACGCGTTCCCCCCCGCGAGCAGGAAGAGCGACCCCATGACCACCCCGGCGGCCGCCAGCATCGCGGGCGGAGCGGCCTGCGCCCGCCACGCCCGCAGCGGGCCGCGGGATTGGATCGCCATCGCCCCCAGGGGCCAGAGGACCACCGCGCCGATCGGCGTGGCGCTCCGGCGCGCCGCCGCCACGCGGGCCAGTTCCTTCACGAACGCGAGGGAGCAGACCAGCACCAGCGCGGGCACGACGTGCACCAGGCTGTTGCGGTCGGTCCGCCCAGCGTTGATGAGTTCCCCCAGCAGCCAGATCGGCGCCAGGGCGTGGACGCGGAACTTCGCCCCCAGCACGCCCCCGACCGGGAAGGACCACAGGAGCGGGTCCTCGCCGAACCCCATCACGCGGGACCAGCCCGGGCTCGCCCCGGCGCGGGAGCCGACGGGCGTGCTGGCCTCGCGCCCCAAACCCGCCCGGCCGTCGTTCTTCTGAAGGCTCATGGTCCGCCCGTCCGGTCCGAGGTGGGTCGCAAGGTCAGGAGGCCCCGGCGAGCCGCCCACAACAGCACCACCATCGACTTTCCGTCCTCGATTCTTCCGTCGTCCTCGCCGACCTCGCCGGCGCGGTCGATCATCCTGAGCACCGCCGAGACGGGGGTCGGGTGCACGCTCAGACGCTCGTCGGGCCCCAGCCGCTGCCCCACGGGCGTCAGGCCCCGAGCGACGAACGCCCACATGCGCTCGTCCGAAAGACCCGGCGAGGTATAGAACCGCCCGAGTGGCTCCAGGGTTGCGGCCGAGTAGCCGGTTTCCTCTTCAAGCTCACGGGCCGCGGTGCGACCGGGGTCCTCTCCCGACTCCCGGGTGCCCGCGGGCAGCTCCCAGAGGCGTCGCTCCACGCTGACGCGGTCATTGCGGATCAAGACGACCCTTGGGGGCTGCCCGGCGGCTTCGAGGATCGGCAGGACGACCACCGCACCCGGGTGCCGGACGATCTCGCGCTCGAGCGTGTGCCCGTTGCCGGCGTCGATCGTCACGACCTCGAAGTCGAACTTGGCCCCCTTTCGGACCAGGGACCGCCGGAGCACGCGGCTCGGGTGCGGGTCGTTCGGGTTCGAATCCGTCACGGTCGGACCTCCCTGACGCCGACGACCCGGCAAGCCCGACCCGCGACGCCCCCACCACCCCCAAGGGTAGTGTCCTGACTTCGGGATAGTCGCACGGTTCCTTGCGACCCGCCCGAGGATGGTGCTGGCGTCGGCGGTCCACGCGAAGGGCCGGGCGTTCTCGTTGCGGGCGTCGATGCAGGCGATGGCCGCGCGCTCCGGGGCCGCCACGCTGGTGAAGACGCCGCGGCGCCGCTGCTTCTGGGTCAGGTCGGCGAAGACCCGTTCGACCTGGTTGAGCCAGCTTGCGCTCGTCGGGGTGAAGGGCAGGTGGTGCTCGGGGCGCCTGCCCGGCCAGCGCTGCACGGCGGGGGTCCAGTGGGTGGCGTAGCTGTCCCGCACGATGTGCACGGCCGTCCCGTCGGGCCCGGTGGCCTTGACGGCCTCGTCGATGGCGCCCCGGAACCTGATGAACTCCTGGTGCCGGTGCCGGCGGTGGCAGGCGCGGATCACCACGCCGGTCCTGACCGTCAGGGCCGCGATCAGGCTGCTGGTGCCGTGCCGGTAGTAGTCGTGGGTGCGGCGCTCGGGCCTGCCCGGCCGCAGCGGCAGGAGCGGCTGGAGGTTGAAGGCCCGCCAGATGGTGTTCACGCTCGACCGCGAGATCCCGCCGGCCGCGGCCCGGCCCTGAGGCCCGCGAGCCGATCCCCCAGGAAGCGGCCCCGCCGCTTGAGCACGGTCTGCTCACTTGGCGCCGATGGCGGCGCAGGTCAGCCCCTGCTCGTCCAACAGCACCACGCGGCAGCGATCCGCCAACGCGCGCGGCTCCGCACGCTCCACGTCGGTCAGGCTCAGGTCCGCTCGCTTGGCCATCGTTCGCCTCCAGAGCACCCCGGAGTCGATCCGCGACACCCCTTCCTACGGTTGCGCCTTCCCCAATGTCAGGACACGAGTGTGCCGACGTCAGGGCCGCCGCACGGCCAGCGGGGGGCGGGCCGCGATACCGTTGCTCGCATCGGCGGGCGGGTGCGCGCGTGACCTGGGCGAGACTGATCGGCATGTCGCAATCCGAGGCGGTCCGGACAACCCCTCCCCAACGGCTTCCTGAAGGCGAGGGAGCGGCGCCGATCATCCGCCTGGAGGGGATCCACAAGCGGTTCGGGAAGCAGGTGGTGCTCAGCGGCGTGGACCTGGACATCCGCCCCCGCCAGACCACGGTGGTTCTCGGGCCTTCCGGCTCGGGCAAGAGCGTGATGCTCAAGCACATCGTGGGCCTGCTGCGCCCCGACGCCGGGCGGGTCTTCTTCGACGGGCAGCGCGTCGACCACCTCCGCGACCGCGAGTTGCGGATCGTCCGCCTCCAGATCGGGTTCCTCTTCCAGCTCGGGGCCCTGTTCGATTCCGACACCGTCGCCGACAACGTCGCGTTTCCGCTGGTCGAGCACACGAGGCTGTCGCCCGAGGAACGGCGTCAGCGGGCGATCGAGGCCCTGCGTCGCGTCGACATGGAGGGCGCCGAGGACAAGCTGCCCAGCCAGCTCTCGGGGGGCCAGCGCAAGCGCGTGGCCCTGGCCCGGGCCATCGTGCTCCAGCCGCGGGTGGTGCTCTACGACGAGCCCACCACGGGGCTGGACCCGATCCGGGCCGACGGCATCGACCAGCTCGTCGTGCGGCTCAAGCGCGAGCTGGGCGTGACCGGGATCGTCGTGACCCACGACCTCAACTCGGCCCGCAAGGTCGCCGACCGCGTGGTCATGCTGCTCCACGGGCGGATCGCCGCCGACGGCGTGTTCGCCGACCTGGAACAATGCCCCGACCCGCAGGTGCAGCAGTTCCTGCTGGGCAAGTACCGGGCCGACGACGAGCCGCCCGCCGACGGCGACACGACCCTGTTCCCCTGAGACGAGCCCATGCGCAACACGTTCCTGCGAGACCTGTTCACCGGCGCCGCGGCCCTGGCGGGGATCGCCGCCCTCGCCGTCATGCTGTTCCTGTTCGGCGAGGTCCAGGGCCGCCTGAAGCGCACCATCGACGTCACGCTCCGCATCGAGTCGGCGACGGGCCTCTCCGACGCCTCCGGCGTGACGGTGAACGGCGTGCGCATCGGGCGCGTCACCGCCACGCGGGCCGTCTTCGACGACGCGGGCGCCTTCACGGGCGTCGATGTCCGCGTCGAGCTCGAGGGCGGCATGCCCATCCCGGAGCCCTCCGCCGTTCTGATCGACCGCAGCCTCGTCGGCGAGGGCACCCTGCAACTGGAGGTCCCCGTGGGCAGGGCCCTGGCGGGACGCGTGCTGGCCAACGGCATGCGCGTCCCCGCCGACGACGCCGCCCCGCCCCTCCGCGTCGAGACCACGCTCGGACGCCTTGCCGACTCGGTCTCCGGCGCCGTCCGCGAGCCCTTGGGGCGCTTCGGGTCCACCGCCGAGAAGATCGAGAAGCTCGCCGACACCTACACCGCCGTGGGCGAGCAGATCAACCAGATGCTGTCGCCCGACCCCAGCGGCGGGCCGGGCCTTCGCTCGATCGTGACCCGCGCCGACGCCGTGCTCGCCTCGGCCCAGAAGTGGTTGGCGCAGGACGACCTGCTCGGGAAGGCCCGCGCGAGCCTCGACCGCCTCGAGGAGACGCTCGACAAGACCCGCACGCTGGCCGAGTCGTGGACCAGGACCGCCGAGACCGTCGACCGCCAGGCCCGGGAACTCGGGGCCGAGGCCCGCGTCGCCCGCGAGCAGATGTCGCAGACGCTGGGGAGGGTCGACACCGCCGCCGAGGAACTGGCCCGCATCGGGGCCGCCGTCAACGCCGGCGAGGGCAGCCTCGGGCAACTGGTCAAGAACCCGGACCTCTACCGCTCGGCCCAGGACGCGGCCCAGCGCCTCGACACGGCCCTGGTCGAACTCAAGCTCCTGATCGAGAAGCTCAAGGCCGAGGGCGTCCGCATCCGGCTGTGACCCGTGGGACCGGTCCTCGACCGGTTCCTCCGCAGGCCCCCCGCACCACCACGCCGGCGAGGAGCAGCCCACGACGAACCCCGGGAACGATCCGAGGGCAGCGATGGGAGGCCTGCCTCCCCCGACCGGGCTACCATGCCCGCACGGCGGGGTGTAGCGCAGCTTGGTAGCGCGTCTCGTTCGGGACGAGAAGGTCGCAGGTTCAAATCCTGTCACCCCGACTTTTCGAGAGATCAAGCCCTTCGGCGAGCACGCCGGAGGGCTTGTTCGTTGAGGGACCAGGCGTGCCCCCCCGACGCGGCAACTCCGACCGCGGCAAGCGCATTCCCGTCGCCGTGTGGCCGGTGCTCGAGGACGGCGAGTGGAGGATCGACGACCCGCGCACCGCCCCGTTCTTCGACGACCGCGCGACGGTCGGCCCGCGGTCCGAGGGCATCACCGAGGATCGGCACGTCCCGCGCGATCTCGAGGAGATGACCGGCGAGTACCCCCGCGAGTCGATCTGGGATCCGCCGCGCTAATCGGGCCGCCGCGCCATCACGTCCGCGACGCGCCGCGCCAGGCGGACCGCGACCCGCCCCCCGGCCGCGGGCTTCAGGTGCAGCTCGTTGGCCCAGTCGGCGTCGCTCACCAGGTCGCGGAGGTCGACGGCGTGGAAGCGTCCGCCCGAGCCGCGCTCCACCTCGCCCAGCATCGCGTTGAAGCGGTCGATGAGCTCGCGCACGAGCCCACGGTGGTGGTCGCGCGGCACGTTCTTGGCGGTGAGGGCGGGCCTGAGCCACGGGCCCCAGAAGGTCCAACCCAGGACGGGCACCCTGACCACGCCGCGCCCGTCGGGTACGGGGTAGGCGTAGCCGTGGGCGAAGACGTGGGCGTCGCCGACCTCGTCGCCGACGCGCCGGAGCAGCCCCTCGAAGAGCCGGCGGAAGTAGGCCATGGCGTCGTCCAGGGCGCGCTCGCGGAGGATGGGGAGCCCCGAGTCGGCGTGGTTGAGGAAGGAGGCGAACTCGTCGCCGGCGACGTCGTTCCCGCCCCCCGAGAAGAGCAGGAAGCGCGAGCGCAGGCGCTTCATCTCCGCGAGGGTGAGGTCGAGGGGCGCCGGGCGTCGGCGGAAGCCGGGGCCGAATCGCGTGCCCAGGACCATGTTCTCCAGCGTGTCCCCCGCGTCCGACAGCCGCCGGATCCGCCAGCCGAACAGGCCCACGAGGTGGTCCAGGACGTCGCGGTGAGGCGGGTAGTCGAACCACGAGTCGCCCTCGGCGACGACCGGCCCGGGGTCTGACACGGGCCCCTCGGCGAACGCGGCGTGCCGGAGGGCCGCCGACGGCTCGCCCGGCTTGTCCGATGGGTCCACCCAGAGCGCCCGGTACATCGCCATTCGCGTCTCCTCCCACGCCAGACTACGCGGCGGCCCGCCCGGCGTTGCCCGCGCCGGCCCGATCAGCGCGATTCGGCGCGCGCGGACGGCCGGGGCAGGGGCTCTCAGCCCCCGACGGGCGTGCCACGACTGTGCCGCTCGGGGCACAGTCGTGCCGGCGCGGCACGGGTCCGCCGTCGGGGCCCGAACGGCCCCGCCCCGGATGGTCCGGCTACTGGTTCGGTCTGTCGGGCGTGGTCATGCCCGGCAGGGGCAGGAAGGTCCCGTCGCGGGTCACGCGGACCTGGTCGCTGCGCAGCAGGTAGTTGAGCACGGCGTTGCGCAGGTCGGTCCGGGCCTGGTCGCGCTGGTTCTCCGAATCGAGCAGGTCGTTCTCCGAGTCGACGATGCGCTGCAGGTCCACCTGGTCGATCTTGAGGCGCTGCTCCTCCAGTCGGCGGCGGTTGATCTCGACCTGCCGCTCGGCCAGTTGGAGCTGGAAGCGCGCCAGCTCGATGTTGCGGACGGCGGAGCGCACGTCGACGACGACGTTGTCGCGGGCCAGGTCGTATGACCGCCTGGCCTGCTGGAGCTGCACGACCGACGACTTGAGGCCCAGGCGCTCGATCTGGCGGTCAAGGGGCAGCGAGAGCGTGAAGGCGGCGTTGTAATCCAGGTCCTCGAACTCGAAGTCGAGGCCCGCGCCGGGGTCGCCGAGGTCGGTGGGCACGCCCACCCCGCCGCGGACGTTGAGGTCGGGCAGCAACTGGTTGCGCCGGTTGTTGAGCCGGCGCCGGGCGTCCTCGAGCCGGTCGCGCTGGTTCTGGAGGTCGAGGCGGTACTCGAGGGCCGCGGCCGAGGCCTCCTCGAGCGTCACGTCGGGCTCGGGGAGCTCGAACCGCAGCGGGAGCACGGAGACGCGGGCGTCGGGGGACATGCCCAGGCGCACCTTGAAGCGATCGACGGCCAGGACGTACTGCTCGCCCAGCCGGGCCAGCGAGGCCTGGGCGCTGAGCACACGGTTGCTGGCGAGGTTGCGCTCGAACGCGGGGAGCCGCCCGGCGTCCACGCGGGCCCCGGTCGATTCCTCCAGCAGGCGGAGGCTGCGGAGCTGGCGCATCTGGTTGCGGATCTGGTTCTGGTCCTGGATCAGGCGGAAGTAGTCGTTGGCGATCGACACGAGGAACTCGCGTCGGAACCGCTCGAAATCGCGGGCGGCGTAGACCAGGTCGCGCTCGCCCTGGATCAGGTCCTCGCGCGCCATCGCCCCGGCCCCGCGCAGGAGCGGGATGGTCGCGTCCAGCGCCAGGCGGTTGGATTGCTCGTAGCGGTCGGTCACGCGCGAGCGGAGCTGCTCGGTGGCGTTGAAGACCCAGCGGGCTTCGAGCTCGCCCCCCGAGGGCAGGCGCTGCGTCGCCCTCAGCGTGTTGACGATGCGCAGGGCGTGGTCGAAGTCGCCGTTGTCGCCGTCCCCCGAGAACGTGAGGTTCGTGTCGTTGAACAGCCGCGGCCCCCAGCGGTGGCGCTCGGTGAGCAGGCGGATCGCCGCGAGGACGTAGTCCTCCTCCTCGTTGAGGTACTCACGGGCCCCGCGCTGGGACGAGCGGAGGGCGCCCTCGAGGTCGAGCCCCAGGGCGCCGGGCTCCTCGAAGACGGAGAACTCCTCGTCGGGGCGCCCCTCGGGCGCCACCACGCCGATCGAGCCCCGCACGAACGCCTCGAGTCGGGCGTTGACGTCGCGCGACTCGGCGGCGGGCGTGAAGGAAAGGTCGGCGGCGGCGGGGTTCCGCGTCGGTGGGTCCTTGGCGAGCTGGGCCCGCCGATCGCCCCGCCCGGGATCGGCGATCGCCGCGGCGGGCGCCCGCGTCTCCGCGCCCAGGCGTTCGGACGACAACCCGGTCAGGCGCTCGATGCGGCGGTCGATCTGCGTCATGCCGCCGCCGCACCCGACCAGGAGTAGCGCCGCCGCCGCGGGGGCGGCCGCCCGGATCGATTGTCGCGAGAGCATGGTTGGGCGCCCCGGGATTGGCATTTGTACGGATTCTCTTGACCCACCCCAAGGCGTGCCAATGTCCTGCACGAGGCGGCCTCGGCGGGCGGACGCACAGCGTACGACCCCCGGATTGACGGTGCGCGGGTGGCCGCGGGCACCGATGTGACGGAATACCGAATATAATGCGAACAAACATTGCCAAGCGTGTTGGTGGCGCCTATGTTCATGGCCTTCGCGTATGGGGCGATTATCCTTACGGATGCCGAACCATCCGCGGCCGGGCCCACGCGGGCGCGGCTGTTCGCCAAGCGGAGGCTTCCCCAATGCCGACGGTGACATTCGACGGGCGGTCGTTCATGCTGGACGGCCGGCGGATCTGGATCGTCAGCGGTTCGTTCCACTTCGCGAGGGTCGCGGCGGACCGGTGGTCGGGGCGGCTTCACTCGATGCGCCTGGCGGGCCTGAACGCGGTGGAGACGCCGGTGTTCTGGTCGAGGCACAACCCCAGGCCCGGCGTGCTGGACTTCACGAGGGACAACGACCTTCGGCGCTTCGTGCAGGCGGTGGGCGCGGCGGGGATGCACTGCATCCTGCGGATGGGGCCCTTCGTCGGGAGCGACTGGGACCTGGGGGGGATCCCCGCGTGGGTGCTGCAGTTGCCCGAGGTGCGTCTGCGGACCAACAGCGGGCCGTACCTGGACGCGTGCTCGCGGTTCATCACGGCGGTGTCGGAGCAGGTGCGGGACCTTCAGGTGACGTCGCCCGGGAAGGGCGGCCCGGTGCTGATGATCCAGAACGAGCAGGGGTGGACGTGCGGTCACGCGGACCTGGCGCGTGGGGCGCTGGGCGAGCTGGTGCGGTACTTCCGCGAGGCGGGGCTGACGGTTCCGATCGTGAACGCGAACAACCTGTGGCAGAGCGTCGAGGGGGAGATCGACTGCTGGTCGGGCGGGGCGGACCCGCTGTCGATGATGCGTCAGTTGGGCACGGTGAGGCCGGACCAGCCCAAGCTCATCATCGACTTCCCGGTCGCCGAGAGCCGGTACCTTGGGGTCGCGGAGCCGGTCGCGACGCACCCCATGGGGGTGCAGCGGCGGATCGCCGAGGCCCTGGCGGGGGCGGCCCAGGTGAACCTGGCGCCGTTCGTGGCGGGGAACACGGCGGGGTTCAGCGGGGGCAAGTCGCCCGAGGGGCGGTTCCTGCCGGCGTCGAGCGACGGGCCGGCGGACGCGCCGATCAACGCGCTGGGGCAGGAGACGGCGTCGTACGGGCCGATCCGGCGGATCTGCACGTTCGCGTCGAGGTTTGCGCGGGTCTTCTCGCACCTGGACCCGGCGTACGTGCCCGTGGGGATCGACCCGGCCCACCCGCTGGCGGCGCGGGTGCGGGGCAAGGGCGCCCGCGGGCTGGCGAGGTCGTCCCAGCCGCGGACCAGTTCGTGCGTGGTCGCGCACGTGTCGGGGTCGCAGGGGGGCGTCGCGTTCGTGTTCGGGGACGACCCGGCGACGGGCGAGCCGACGCCCGGGCAGAACGCCACGCTCCTGATGCCGGACGGCTCGACGCTGCCGGTGCACCTGGGATCGCAGGCGGTGGCGTGGGTGATCATGGAGGTGAACCTGGGCGGGCGGGCCCGGATCAACTACTGCAACCTGAACGCGCTGGCGGCGGTGGGCAAGGTGCTCGTGTGCTACGGGGCGGCGGGCTCGCCCGGGATCGTGAGCATCAACGGCTCGCCCATCGAGTTCACGGTGCCGAGCGGGGGCAAGCCGTTCGTCACCGAGCACGAGAACATCACGCTGGTGGCCTGCTCGGAGGCGACGATCGACCAGACGTTCGTGACGGACAACGGGGTGTACGTCGGGGCGGCGGGGCTGACGCCGGACCTCAAGCCGATCGGGCTGCCCGGGTCCAGGACGTGCCTGTTCATCAACAGCGAGGGGCAATCGTCGCAGTCGCCGGTGGAGGCGGGCAAGCCCCCCGAGTCGCCCTCGCTGGGGCGCGGGTCGCTGTCGTCGTGGTCGTACGCGGACCAGCACGAGTACATCCTGGGGCAGTCGCCGCGCTACGCGGCGATCGACGGGCCGGCGGACCTGGCGTCGATGGGCTGCCCGCACGGGTACGGGTGGTACCGCGTCTCGATGAAGTCGGGGCCGAGCGGGAAGCTGCACGTGGTCGCGCCCGAGGGGGGCGACCGTCTGCACCTGTTCCTCGACGGCGAGCCGGCGGCGATCCTGGGCGTCGGCGCGGGGGCCGAGAGCGAGTGCGCCGTGCCATTCCGGAAGTCGGCGCACGAGCTGGTGGTGCTTGCCGAGAACGCCGGTCGGTTCAGCGGCGGCATGCACATGCAGGAGCGCAAGGGGCTGCCGGGGCACCTGTGGTCGGTGACGCCGCTGAAGCCGGGCAAGCCCAAGGCGGTGACGGCGGCGTCGATCGAGATCCTGGGGGTCCGAGCGCCGGTCTGGGAGGTCCGCGAGGGGGACGCCACGCTCCCCGAGCGCCCCACGTGGGTGATCCAGCACCGCAGGAAGGGCGAGCTCCTTGCAACGTTCGTCGATCTGCCGGTGCGGGCCCTGCTCATGCTCAACGACGCGCCGCTGGCCTACGTCGACCAGGCCGGGCCCAGCCACGTGGTGCTGCCCGAGGACAGGCTGACGCGCGGCAACAACACCGTGCAGCTGGCGATCATCCCCGACCCGATGGGGGGCGACCTGGACCTGGAGGCGCTGGCGGATCGGCTGGGCGAGGGCGTGCGGTTCGCGGAGATGGAAGAGGAGGTGACGGCCAAGGGGCAGTGGTCGTTCGCCAAGTGGGAGGCGCCGGCGGCGTCGGCGTTCAAACCGGCGTCGGCGCGGACGCTGGCCAGGCGGCACGAGCCCACGTGGTGGAAGGGGCACTTCAAGCCCGCCGTCACCCGCACCCCGCTGGTCCTCTCTCTCAACGGGATGACCAAGGGCCAGGTCTACGTGAACGGTCGGCACGTGGCCCGGTACTTCCAGGCGACGGCGGACGGGAGGCCCGTGCCGCACGGGCCGCCGATCCACATCCCCTCCGGCTGCCTGAAGCCCGGCGAGGAGAACGAACTGCTGGTCTTCGACGAGCACGGCGGGCATCCCAATCGGATCGACCTGCTCTACGTGCACGAGGCGGGCGCCGCCAGGGGCCGGGGGAAGGGCTGAGGAGCGCAGGTCCGCCCCGGATCCGGTAGACTGGGGCGGTGAAACCGAGCCCCGAGCGACTGTGGCAGGACGCGTCGGCCTTTGCGTCGCGGGCCCACCGGCACCACCTCCGCAAGGACGGGCGGACGCCCTACGCCTCGCACTGCTTCCGCGTGGCCCTCACCCTGCGGCACGTCTTCGCGTGCGAGGACGAGACGGCCCTGGCGATCGCGCTCCTGCACGACACGATCGAGGACACGAACACGGACTACGACGACCTGCTCGCCAACTTCGGGCCCGAGGTGGCCGACGGCGTGGCGGCCCTCACCAAGAACAAGTCGCTGCCTGAGTTCGCCCGCGAGGAGGAGTACGACCAGCGCCTGGCCCGGGCCGACTGGCGCTCGCTGGTCGTGAAGCTCGCCGACGCCTTCGACAACTTCTGCGACCAGTTCGAGAGCCCGAGCGTGAGCCCGGAGCAGCGTCGGCGCGACGCCGAGTCGAAGTGCCGACGGGCCATCAGGGCCGCCATTCCCCACGCCGAGCACGTGCCCGAGGTCGCGCGGGCCATCGCGGCGGTCGAAGAACTGGTCGGGGTCGGCCGCCTGCGGGGGTGATGGCCCCTCTCAGGGCCGGCGCCGCAGCAGTTCCTGGTCGATCTGGCGGACGCGGTCCTGGAGGGCGTCGAGGATGCGCTGGCGTGCGGGGCCCTCCAGGCCCATCCGCGCCGCCTCGTTGCGCAGCTGCTCCAGTTGCATCTTCATCAGGTCGCGCTCGCGGGAGAGCGCTTCGTCCGACAGGCGCCGCCAGATGCGCCTCGACCCCTCGTCGGCCTCGCGCTCCAATTCGCCCGACTGAACCCGGCCCTGCCCCCCCACCCGCGTCGCGGCCGCGGGGCGGGCGATCTCGCCGCCGTCGTCGGACGGTGCGTTGTCGCGCTCGGCGTCGGCGTGGGCCCGCCCGGCGGCGCGGATGACCTGGGCCCAAGCGGCGGCGTCGAGCGTCGGGAGGACCGGCTCGGGCACGGGCCAGCCCGCCCGCTGCAGCCGGATCGCCAGGGCGCGGATGAACACCGACTCGTCCACGAACCCGCCGCGCCCGCTGTTGAGGTCGCTCCAGCGTCCGAACGTCACGGTCACCGTGAGCGGCCTCCCGGACCGCACCACGCCGAGCGTGCACTGCTGCCCGGGGTCGTGCGAGACGATCTGGGCCCGCAACTGCTGGTAGGTGACCGGCTCGCCGTTGACCGCGCTGATCACGTCGCCGGGCTGGAGCACGCGGGCGGCGTCGAAGCCGCGGATGGTATCGGTGATTCCGGCGGTGCGGGCGTCGTCGCGCACGAACCCGAAGCTGACGCCCATGGCGGCCCGCTCGGTGCCGCTGAACCACTGGCGGGCCGCGTAGGCCAGGCGCTCGCCCGCCTCGCTGCTGAGCCCCGGCGCGCGGGCGTGCTCGACCAACTGCTCGGGCGTCGCGCCCCCCGCGATCAGCTCGAACATCGCTCCTTCGCGGACCTCCAGCGCGGGGTCGTCGAACCGTCGCACGCGCTGGGCGATCCAATCTGCGTCGACCTTGGTGCCCGGGGCGATGACGGCCTGGGCCGGCCGCGCGCCCTCGTCCTGCCCCCCCCGCGGGTCGAGAGGCTGTCCGGGGGGCGCGGGGGCGACCTGCGCCACCGCCGCGACGCTCGCCCACGCGGCCATCGCGCCGGCGAGGACGACCGCGTTGTGCGTTCCGATCCGGGCCAAGGCGGGGCTCCGCAAGCCCGGAACTATAGCGGCGATCCGCGGCGTCACTCGACGTTCTGGACCTGCTCCTTGATCCGGTCGATCGCGCCCTTCACCTCGACGATCAGCCGGCTGACGGCCGCGTCCGGGCTCTTGCTCGCGATCGTGTTGGCCTCGCGGAGCATCTCCTGGGCGAGGAAGTCGAGGGTCCGCCCCAGGGGGCGGTCGGAGCCCTCGCGCAGGTACTCGTCGAACTGGCGGAGGTGCTCGCGCAGGCGCATGACCTCCTCGGCGATGTCGGTTCGTTCGGCGTAGGCGGCGATCTCGCGCACCACCTCCACGGGCTCGAGCTTGAGCCCGCTCTCGGTGAGCAGGGCGTCGATCCGGGCCTTGAGGCGCGATTCATACTCCGCCACGACCGCGGGGGCCCGGGCCGCGATCTGCGTCAGGCGCTCCGCGATGGCGTCGTACTGCGACCGCAGCTCGACGACCAGGGCCCGCCCCTCGCGGACCCGCATCTCGATCAGGCGCTCGCACGCCTGGGCGGTCAGGTCGAGCAGGGCGGCGCGGGCACGCTCCAGGCGCGCCTCCTCATCGCCCGGCGGCTGGAGCACGCCCGGGAGCGCGAGCAGGGCCGTCAGGTCGAGCCGGATCTCGCCGCCGCCGACCTGGGGCAACTGCTTGAGCTGCTCGACGTACTTGCCGAGGGCCTGGCGGTTGATCGTGTGCGCCGCCGACGCGGAGGAGTCGCTCATCGAGGCGGAGAGCGTGACGGTGCCGCGGCTGAGGCGCTGGCGGAGGAGGGCGTCGATCTCGGCCTCGACGGCCTGGAACTCGTCGGGCAGGCGGATGTTGGCCTTGAAGTACTTGTTGTTGAGGGAGCGGACCTCGACGAAGTAGTGCACGCCGTTGGCGTGGGACGAGGCGTCGCCGAACCCTGTCATGCTGCGGATCACGCGGCGGGTCTCCTTGCGGGTGGGCGTCGCGGAGTGTACCGGCGCTGGATCAGTGCTGGGGCGGGGGGGTCTGCGGCGGCTCGGCGGGAGGCGCCGGCGGCTCCTCGATCGGCACGAGCGGGATCGTCGCCGGCTCGGACTGGGGCGGCGCGCCCTCGGCGGGGACCACGGGCTGGGCCGCCGCGGGCTCGCCCTCGACGGGCCCCGGCCTCATCAGGTGCACGAGCGTGATCGCGGCGAGGAGGAAGATGACGAAGACGGCGATGGTGAAGATCGTGAGGGCGTCGCCGGTCTTGGCGCCGAAGGCGGTCTGGCCCGACGACACGTTGCCGCCGCCGAACGCCCCCGCCAGCCCCCCGCCCGACGGCTTCTGGTACAGCACCGACAGGATCATGATCACGCACAGGAACACGAACAGCACCACCAGCAGGTTGATCAACCAGGGGGGCAGCGCGGCGAGAGTGAGAGCGGCCAGGACAAGCGTCACGCGAGAGTCTCCGGGCCCGGCATTGCCCCGGGCTGGACACCTGTTCGGGGAGGCCCCGAGGGAACCGGGAGTGTAGGCGGGGGCGACGGCGCGAAGGCCGGCCCCGCTGCACGCAAGGTGGGAAGTGCATGCTCCCTCAGCGCAGGGAGCGTGCCACCCGGAGGTGCCAGCGGATGTCGCGGCGCGTGAGCGTCCGATACACTCCGCCCCCATGGCGGATCCGGGGCAAGGACGTGCTCGCTCATCGCGGCTTCTCCGGCGCGGGCTGCAATACACCCTCCTGGGGGGGCTGCTGGCGTTCCTGGCGGTGTTCCTGCTCTACCCGATCTTCCTGACGGTGCGGGGGGGGTTCGCGTCGGACCCGGCCACGGGCTCGGGGTGGTCGCTCGACCCGCTGGGGCTGGTGCTGCGGGACCCGCGCACGGCGGCGGCGCTGCTCAACTCGTTCAAGATCGCCGTGAGCACCACCACGCTGGCGGTCCTGATCGCCCTGCCGCTGGCGGTGCTGAACGCGGGGTACCGGTTCCCCGGGAAGGCGATCTTCAACGCGATGGTGCTGGTGCCGCTGATCCTGCCGCCCTTCGTGGGGGCGATCGGCATGAAGATGATCCTGGGGCGACAGGGGGCCCTCAACGCCCTGCTCGGGACCGAGATGGACGTCCTGGGCAACGCCAAGATCCTGGGCGTCATCGCCATCCAGTCCCTGGCCCTCTACCCCATCATCTACCTGAACGCGTCGGCGTCGCTGGCCAACCTCGACCCCGCGCTGAACGAGGCGGCGGAGAACCTGGGGGCGGGGCCCTGGCGGCGGTTCTTCACGATCACGCTGCCGCTGGTGCGCCCCGGGCTCTTCGCCGGGGCGACGATCGTGTTCATCTGGAGCTTCACCGAGCTGGGCACGCCGCTGATGTTCGACTGCTACGAGGTGATGCCGGTCCAGATCTTCTACGGGCTCAAGGAGGTGGAGAACTCGACGCGCCCCTACGTGCTGACGGTGCTGCTGCTCTCCTGCTCGATCGGGCTGTACGTCCTGGGCAAGCTGGTCTTCGGCGGTCGGGCGCACGCCATGTACAGCAAGGCGTCGCGGGCCTCGGCGGAGACCACGCTGCGGGGCTGGGCGGGGTGGGGCGCGGCGGGCGCGTTCACGCTGGTCTTCGCGCTGGCGGTGCTGCCGCACGTGGGCGTGGTGCTGACGAGCGTGTCGGAGGTCGGGGCGTGGTACGGGACGGTGACGCCCCGCGAGTACACCGCCGGGCACTTCATGACCGCGCTCACGGACGACGACTCCTTCGGGGCGATCGCCAACAGCCTGTCGCTGTCGCTGTCGGCGATGGTGCTGAACCTGCTGCTGGGGGTGCTGATCGGGTACGTGATCGTGCGCACGACGCTGCGCGGGCGGGGCGTGCTCGACGCCCTGTGCATGCTGCCGCTGGCGGTGCCCGGGCTGGTCATGGCGTTCGGGTACGTGGCCATGACGCTGCGCTGGCCCTTCGGCAAGGAGGGCCCGCTGGGGGACCTGGTGTCGGTGGTGTCGGCCAACCCCAACCCGATCCCGCTCCTGGTCGTCGCCTACGCCGTGCGCCGTTTGCCCTACATCGTGCGCTCCACCGTGGCGGGGCTGGAGCAGACCTCGGGCGAGCTGGAGGAGGCGGCGGTGAACCTCGGGGCGTCGCGGGTGACGGCGGTTCGGCGCGTGATCGTCCCGCTGATCCTGGCGAACCTCATCGCGGGCGGGCTGCTGGTCTTCAGCTTCTCGATGCTGGAGGTGAGCGATTCGCTGATCCTGGCCCAGCAGCCGCGGCACTACCCGATCACCAAGGCGATCTTCGCGTTCAGCGAGCGCCTTGGCGACGGGCCGGCGATCGCCAGCGCCATGGGCGTGTGGGGCATGTCGCTGCTGGCGGTCACGCTGTTCGCCGCCTCGCTGCTGCTGGGCAAGAAGCTGGGGGCGATCTTCCGGGTGTAGGGGCCGTCGCGGCGTCAGCCCGCCAGCGGCTCGCGGGCCAGCCCCTCGGAGGAGCGTGCGAGCTGCCGGTCGTGCCGGCGTTCGGCGACGCCGTGCGCGACGGCCCCGACCCCGTGGTTGCCGGGAAGGTCGTGGATGTGCCCGGTGCCGCGGCGCACCGGCTCCACGCCCGACTCCACGCGGCTGCGCGTCGGGGTCTCCCCGGGCGGGGGAACTCGATCACGGTGGCGCGGGCGTGGTCCAGCCGGGCGGCGACGGCGGGTGGCGTGCGGCACCTCCTCTCGCGCATGGCGTCCCCGAGACCGCGGGGTCTCATTCCGTCGCGGCGCCGGTGCCGAGGGAGTCGTCCAAGGACGACTCCCGGCGCCGCGTACAGTGTGCGCACTCGACCGGAGGTCACGCCCATGCCCGACCCCACGCCCCAGCCGACCGCCAAGCCCCCCAAGCCGACCGCCAAGGGCGGTGAATCCGTCATGGATCGACTGCTCGCCGACTCGCCGCTGGTGGGCGGTCAGCCCTGCGGCAACTGCGGGGCGCCGCTCCCCAAGGGGGCGGCGTTGTGCACGCGCTGCGGGTTCGACGTGTCGAGCGGCAAGCCCGTGCGCACGCGCGTGATCGCCGAGCGAGTCAAGAAGGAGAAGGGTGGCCCGCGCCAGGCGCCCAAGTGGCTGGCCCCCGCGGTGCTCGTCCTCATTCTCGCAGGGCTCGCCGTTGCCTACTTCACCGGCGCGCTCTCCGGCGTGATCGGCGGGCTTGTGGACGACTCGTCGAGCCACCAGGGGTGGACGTCGCCCAAGGCCAACACGAAGTAGGCGGGGCGGGCGCGGGCCGATTGGGGCCGAGGCGCGAAGGCTCGGACGGGGTTATCGGGCCGCGGTGATGCGGCGGTCCGCTCGATCGGCGTTGACCTTGGATTCCGCTCCGGGTAGGCTTGCCGCACCTTGGGCCGGAGGGGTTCACAATGAGCGCGTTCGTGGCGTTGTTGCGGTCGGCGGCGGTGGTGATGCTCTGCGGCGGGCCCGCGGCGCTCGCGCAGTTCATCCCCGGGCGCCTCTACACCCCGACCGACGGCGGCGTGATCATCGAGTGGGACCAGCAGCTCCAGCTCCGGCGGCAGTTCACGGTGCCGGGCGTGGAGACGGCGACGGGCGCCGTGTTCAACGACGCGGGGAACCTCGTGTTCATCGGGCGCCGGGCGGGCTCCACCCGCGTGATGGAGATCAACTCGAGCGGGACGATCCTGCGCGAGTACAACACGGGGCTGGGCTCCCTCTTCCGCGGGTCGTACATCGACTTTGATCCGGCGTCGCGGCGGTACGTCATCGCCGACTACCGCCGGGTCACGGTGCTGAGCGCGAACCTGGCGTTGGTCGCTTCCACGCCATCGACGTTTGAGCGGGCCTCGGGTGTCGCGTTCGCGCCCGGGAACGTGATTCTGGCGACGGACCAGTCGGGCGGGACGCTGCGCCGGTTCAACGCCTCGACGCTGGCGGAGATGACGCCGATCACCATCGGGGGATGGGTGCGAACGGGGATCGACGTGACGGGGAGCGGTCACGTGTTGCTGACGGCGTTCGGCGACGGCACGGTGCAGCGGCTGACCAACGGGCAGCCGCCCCTCGTCACGCTCGTGGGCGGGCTGGGGTACGGCAATCTCAGCGACGTGCGCGACCTGGGCAACGGGACGTTCGTCACAAGCGACGGGCGGGGGCTGCTCAAGATCTACTCGTCGAGCGGGTCGTTGCTGCGGACGGGGGTCTCGACGACGTTCTCCGACGGCGTGGCGTTCCTGGTGCCGTCGCCCGCGGGCCTGGTGGTGCTGGCGTCCGGGCTGGTGGCGATTCGACGTCGTCGGGCGGGTTGAGGGCGTGGAGAAAGCGATAAACCCCCGCCGATGAGGGCGGGGGTTTGGATGATGGGTCGAAGGGTTGACTTACCAGCCGCCGCTCTGGCGTCCGCCGCGGCCACCGCCGCCGCCGCCGCCGAAGCCGCCGCGGCCACCGCCGCCGCCGCCGCCGCCACCGAAGCCGCCGCGGCCACCGCCGCCGCCGCCGCCGAAGCCACCGCGACCGCCGCCGCCACCGAAGCCGCCGCCGGCCTCACGCGGCTTGGCCTCGTTGACCTTGAGGGGGCGTCCGCCGATGGCGTTGCCGTCCATGGCCTCGATGGCCTTGGTGGCTTCCTCGTCGTTGGGCATCTCGACGAAGCCGAAGCCGCGGCTGCGGCCCGTCTCGCGATCGGTGACGACCTGGGCGGACGAGACCTGCCCGTGCGGCTCGAACATCGAGCGCAACTCCGCGTCGTTGGTGCTGAAGGGGAGGTTTCCGACGTACAGCTTCTTCATGACTCATACCTTGCCCGAGAACCAGATCTTCGCAAACCGCACCCACTCGGGCCGACACGAGCCACGGTCTGTGTGTCGCGAGCGGTCCGGGCAATCCCGGACACCCTGCTCACGACGGCGGTCAGTATAGCACCCCCCGCGGGGCCGGCGCCCGCACCCATCCGGGGAGCGGCGCTCGTGGCGCGAGTCGGGAGAACGTGCACCAAGGCGCCGGCGGGCGCCGCGGGTGCCACGGGCGATCCGCCTTGCGGATCGTCCGTGCCGGCCTCCGGACGGGCGTCGAACAGCCGCACGGGTCACGGGCGAAGCGCCCGATGACCCGTGGCACCCGGGGCGCTCCGTCCACGGACTTCCGACTCCC